>Ga0209721_1002378_pt1 | contig 11993 bp, 11 predicted proteins | sample TshhotsprinmetaG_FD_184139 | JGI IMG/M metagenome (GOLD analysis project Ga0209721, IMG submission 184139) | Hot spring microbial communities from South Africa to study Microbial Dark Matter (Phase II) - Tshipise hot spring metaG (SPAdes)... | ecosystem: Environmental > Aquatic > Thermal springs... | reverse complement strand
TGTTCCACCTCTCCACAACCTTGGGGTACTTCTTGCCCCCACTGGGCCCGCAAGTTCCCAAGTCCTTTCCTAACTTCAGGAGCGGGGTTCTGCCCAAGAATTGGCCTTCAGGGCTTGGGCCACCCCTTCTCGATTGCTCGCTAGCTCGAGGCTATCTCGAACCGTGTGGAGCACGCAGAGCTGCCCGTCCGCTCGGGGAAAGATCTTCCCCATCGCCCCCTTCAACCTGAAGAGGTCATCGCTCACGAAGACCCGAACTCTCTTCACCCCACACCGGCGAAGGTCTTTGACGACCTCGTCCCACCTGTGGGCGCTTTCGGTCTCACCCCAGACAGCCCGTGTTTGGACAGCTGCGCCCCGGCCCGAGATCGGTGGCCAAGAATGTGGCGGAAACACGCGCTTCAGACCATCCCCAGGCCAGATTTCTGCTCGTAGCCAGCGATACGCCGGAATCCCTTGGGATCATGGTGTTCTCCTCCCCACTGGGGCCAAGACACCAGGGTCACGAGCCGTCGATCCACTCGATGGTGGCTTAGTTCGTTCTTTATCCCGTTGGGTAACACCCTTGTTCGGTCATCGTTGACCTCTTCGGTATCCATTTGCCGGGGCAGCTCGGGCGACTTGACGTGGAGACGCCTTTCGCGGTGAGGTCCAGGGCGGAAGCTACGCCGAGGACGCCGAGACTAGGCGGTGTTCGCGCTTGGAACTGGGTTCCCATCAAGTTGGCCGCGGCGGGTAGGCATATGGGGCGGTTCGAAAAGGAGGCCGCCGCGGAGAGGGAAATCACGGTATCTCCATAGAGTAAAAGGGGGAAGGACATGTGGAAAAGGCTTTCGCGAAAGTTCTTGAGGGAAGGTGTTTTGCTTCTGGCCATCGTGCTTCTGGCCCGGTTGGGCTCGGGAGCCCCGTTTGCGGAGGTTCCGCCGGTTCTCGGGGCCTACACCCTGAGGGGAGGCGAGATGCAAATCGGCTTGGGCATGCAACTTGCCCTCTTTCCCCGCGCTTACGGCTCCGCGGGGTTGAGCGTGGACTACGGCCTGACTCCCTGGCTTCAGCTCGGGGCCACCCTAACCGCTTCGCCATACATGGGGTACACGGCCTCGGGCAAAGTTCGCCTGGACCTTGGACCTGGCATTTGCGTGGGAATTCCCATGGGAGTTAGCTTTGTGGACGCCGGGTTTGGAATCGAGTTCGGATGGTTAAGTTGCGTTCCCGTTCTGAGCACGAAGGTTGGGGGCTTGGGGCTCCACGGAGCGTTTGGGCTTGCCCTGAGCCGCCTAGGAACCGGCTTCGTTTCTTGGTTCATGGCCGATCTGGATCTCCGCCCAACTGTCTAGGTAGGAATGGGATCTGGGCTTGTGCCCCTGAGTCCTGAGCTATTGGCCTGGCTCAGGCCCCTGCCGGTCCTCGACCTCTCCTTGGGCCTGAAGGTCCTGGCTCTTTCCTTCCCCGGTGCGGTCTACTTCCGGTTCTGAAGAAAGAGAGCGAGGTCCAGAAGGAGGTTGCCCGAGACTTTCCGGCGGTAGTCGGCCGAGGCCCGCAGGTCAGAAATGGGCTGCACAAGGCTCGAGAGGAGCGAAACAAGGTCCTGAACCGCCTCCACATGGGCTAAACGGCCTACCAGGGCCTCCTCCACCGCCCTGGGCCTGACGACCGTGGGCGCCACCGAGCCCAAAGCCAGCCGCGCCTTTGTGATCTTCTCTCCATCCAGCCAGACCAACGCCCCTAAGGACACCACAGAAATGTACAAGGCCTGGCGCCGGCCCACCTTGCGGAAATAGCTCACCGGCTCGCCCTCCACGTAGGGCAAGAACACGGAGACCACCAGTTCACCAGGCCGCAAGCCCGTTTTCCCCGGCCCCTGGATGAACTCCTGGACGAAAAGTTCCCGTTCGCCCTGGGGCCCCACGATCCGCACCTGCGCTTCCAAAAGGTAAAGGGCCACAAGGCTATCCCCCGCTGGGGAGGCGTTAACCAGGTTTCCCCCCAACGTGCCCATGGCCCGCAGGGCCGGCGAGGCAATCGTGCCCAGCGTCTTCCGCAAGATAGGGAACGGCTCGGTAAGCGGAGACTCCAACAGCTCGGAGTGCGTCCTTGCAGCCCCAATTTCTAAGCCTTCCCGGGTGGCCCGAAGAACCCCGAGCTCGGGAAGCTCGCCCACGTACACCAACATCCCAGGCTTCTCCAGCCCTTTGCGGATACGCACAAAGAGGTCGGTGCCCCCGGCCAGGGGCCGGCCGCCCTCGGCCACCCGCTGCACCGCTTCCCTCAAGTCCTTGGGTTTAACGATCGGCCCAAACATGACGCTCATGGTCGGCAATAAAAGAGGTCAAATCCTCGGGGGTGTCCACGTCGCGGACGACCCCGGGGTGATCCCACTCCAGAACCAGGCAATGGCTCAGCAGGTCCCGGCCGCCCCGGTCCCCGGACAACCTCGAAATTTCGGGGCGCAGGCTCAAGGGGAGGTAGACGGGAAAGCCCCGCTGGCCCCGGTAGCCTAGGGCCACCGGCCGGTCTCCCACGTGCGCCAGCACCGCCCGCGCCCCTTCCTCCGGAACCCACGGCATGTCCCCCAGGAACACGAGCAACCCGTGTCGGGCCACCTGGGCCGCCGCCCGAAGCGAGGTGCTCATCCCCTCGGCCCAGCAAGGGTTACGCACCACAAGCCAAGGAGGACAAGACGGGCGGCGGGAGAGATCCAAAGGGGCATCGGCGAGGGGCGAGCAGTTCGCCTGGGGGAAGAGATCCCGGAGGAGGAGCTCGGCGTGGGCCCCAAGCACAAGGATCCGCTCGGCCAAGGGGAGCCTCTCCACCAGCTCCAAAACCCACTGAAGCAAGGGTTTGCCCTCCAGGGGCACGAGGAGCTTGGGCTGGCCCATGCGGGTGCCCCCGCCGGCAGCCAGGACCACCCCGCTTACTTCAACCGCTCCGCCGCCCAAAGCACAGCCTCCACCACCTGCTCGTAGCCTGTGCACCGGCACAGGTTCCCGGCCAAGTAGCCGCGGATCTCTTCCCTGGTGGGTTGCGGGTTTTCTTGAAGGAGGGCGTAGGCAGCAAGGACCAAGCCCGGCGTGCAAAAGCCGCACTGGACTCCTGCAGTTTGGATGAAGCCCTCCTGCACAGGGTGGAGCTTCCCCTCGCGGGCCAGACCCTCGATGGTGACCACTTCTTTTCCTTCCACCTGCACGGCGGCGGTCAGACAAGCCAACCGCGGTTTTCCGTCTACCAGCACCGTGCACGCCCCGCACTCCCCTTCCCCACAGCCCTCCTTGGTCCCTGTAAGGCCAAGGTCCTGGCGGAGGAGGTCCAAAAGCCGCCGGCCCGGAGGAACCTCCAGCTGCACCGGCCTTCCGTTCACCTTGAACCGCAGGGTGATCGTGGTCATCGGAACACCACCCTCACCTCAATCCTCTCCCCTTGGAGGAGGGGAGCAAAGGGCAACCGGCAGCGATACAACACCCCCCTGTTCTGCCCCCAAGCGTCTGCGGGAAGACGCGGCTTCTTGAGGACCAATCAAAACCCAACTCGGGCGCAGTGCGAACAAAGCTCACCTGTCTTGCCACTTCTTGCTCCACCGCTCATCGAGGGAACGCGTCCCCGACCTGCGGCAAACCTTCCTTTCCCCTTGCAGGAGAGCGCCACGGTAAGGAAGAATCCGTCCCATTTGAGTTATCGCTCACCCAGGACTTCATCTACGGCCTCGAGCTGGGGAGGAATGACCGTGGGTTCGGGCAGGCCGCGCAGGGCGCCTTCGGGGTCTTTGAGGCCGGATCCGGTGATGAACAGGACCACGCGGGCCCCCTCGGGGACGGTGCCTTCGCGCAAGAGGCGAAGGAGGCCGGCGAACGGGGCCGCGCCGGAAGGCTCCGCGAACACGCCCACCCGCCGGGCCAGCTCCTGGGCTCCAGCCACGATTTCTTCGTCGCTGACGGTGACGTAACCTCCGCCGGTTTCGGCTACCGCGCGCACGGCCCGGAGCGCATCCATGGGCTTGCCCACGCGGATGGAGTCCGCCAAGGTCTCGGCCCGCTCCTCGGCGGGCAAGATGGGCCGGCCGTCTTGGAACCGGGCGAAGGCGTGGGCCACCGCCGCGGCCCCCTGGGCCTGGACCCCGTACACCTTGGGCACTTTCCCGCTCAACCCCACCTTGCCCAACTCCAAAAAGCCCTTGCAGATCCCGCCGATCACCGAACCGTCGCCCACGGCCACCAGGGCGAAGTCCGGCACCTCGCCGTGCAGCTCCTCCCACACCTCCAAGGCCGCGGTCTTGTTGCCCTCCACAACCATGGGGTTCAGGCCATCGCTGCGGTTGTACCAGCCGAACTTCTCGGCAGCTCGAAGGGCCAGGCTGCTCGCCTGGTCGTAGGTGCCGTCCACGGCAAACACCGTGGCCCCGAAGGCCAAAAGCTGGGCGATCTTGGCCCGGGGCGCGTTCTTGGGCACAAAGATGAAGCACGGGAACCCCGCCGCGGCGGCGAAACCGGCCAAGGAGGTGGCGGCGTTGCCGGTGGAAGCGCAGCACACGGCTTCCCGCTCCAGCATCCGCGCCGCGGCAACAGCAACCGCCGTGCCCCGGTCCTTGCACGACGCCGTGGGGTGCTGAGATTCGTCCTTCACCCACAACCGCCCAAGGCCCAGTTCCTTGGCCAGGGTCGGGCAGTCGTAGATCGGCGTTCCTCCCGCCCGCAACGGCACGGCGTACTCCCCGCTCACAGGAAGAAGGGAGTCGTAGCGCCAAAGGGAGTTTCTGCGGGTGTCGGCAAAGCTTGCCGGGCCCAAGCGGCGGGCCAAGACACGGTACTCGTACTCCACGGTGAGGGCCCCGGCCACCGGTCCGCAGTGCGGACAAAAGTAGTCCACCGACCAGGCGTCGTAATCCCGACCGCACGTAAGGCAGCGCAGGCCCAATAGCTCACCCATGGCTCTCCTCCATGGCCGCCACCACTTGGGGTAGTCGATCCCGAACAACCCGCATCAACAGGGCCATTTCCGCAGCTGGCCTCAGCGACTCACGCCCTTCCCATCCCGGCTTGGCCTGAGCTTCAAGCACGCGGAAGTCTGTGCTCAGCCTCACCACGGCCTTCTCGTCCTCGAACACAAGCTCCTTTTCCCCTAGCTTGAGCCGCATGACCTTTCCGTTCTCCCGGCGCCAGATGGTATCCCCAGCGATGTAGAACGCACGGCCCGGGTCGAGGTCAAAGGCCGCCCGACGGAGGTGAAGGCGGGGCTTGTCCACGTAGGGCCGGCCCTGGTGCACGCAAAACGTCCCGCAGTTGCCGCACTCGTTGCACAAGTCCACCACGTGGAGGATCTGGCGGTCTTGGCGGACACCAAACTCCTCGGTGGCCACAACCTCCAGCCTGCCGTCCCGCAAGCCCAGGACCGGAACCAGCCAGGTCACAGGGGCCACGGGCAAGCTTTGGTTGGCCCGGTTGGGACAGACCTCCACGCACTTGTCGCAGAAGCTCGCGCACTGCAGGCAGCGTTGGGCTTCGCTACGCACTTCTGGGCCTGTAAGGGAAAGTTCGACCAGGTCGAAACCTTGCCGCTGGGGCACAGGCAGGTCCGGCGCAGCGACCCGCGGTTCCTTGCATGTCCGCGCCTCCTTAGCTTGCAGAAGCTCGTCCTCGCTCAGGGCGAAGGTCGCGGTGGCCCAGAGGCGGGGCTGGAGCCCCAGGGCCTTGGCGATACCCCAGGCCGCGCGTTTTCCATCGGCCAAGGCCTCTACGACCGAGGCCGGGCCGCGCACCGCGTCCCCGCCGGCGTAGATGCCGTCGGCCACCTGGCCCGTGAAGGGATCGGCCCCAAGGCGCCCGTCCGGAAGCACCTTCACCGCGCTTCCGGCCAAAAACGAGGTTCCGGCCCGCTGGCCGATGGCCACGACCGCGCTGTCCGCGGGGAGGTCGAACTCTGAGCCAGGGATGGGGACGGGCTGAGGTCGGCCGTCAGGGCCCTTTTCGCCCAGACGGTTGCGCCGAAAGCGAACCGCCACTAACCTGTCCTCGGAAAACACAAACTCCACAGGCGAGGCCAGTTCGACTACCGCATTGCCCTCTTCCACCAGGGCCTTGACCTCCTCCGGATCGGCGGGCATTTCCCCGCGGCTGCGGCGGTAGACAAGCGTCACCGGGGCGCGGACCAACCGCTGGGCGATGCGGGCCACCTCGATGGCGGTGTTGCCTCCACCAATGACCACGACCCTGGTCCCCAACGGCGGCGGATGGCCTTCCTTGAACCGCCACAGAAACTCCAGGGCTCCGTGCACACCTGGGCCTTCCTCGCCGGGAATGCCCAAAGGGGCATCGTGGGGAAACCCGTGGCCCAAAAACACGGCTTCGAACCCCTGTTCCAAAAGCCTTTCCGGGGGCTCGCGGAGGGGGGAGTGCAGGCGCACTTCCACGCCGAGCTCTTCGATGCGCCGGAGGTCGGCTTCCAAAACCGCAGGGGGCAAGCGGAAGGGAGCGATGAGGTTGACCATGCCCCCGAGGTAACCCCGGGCCTCGAACACGGTGACCTGAGCGCCCGCCAGGGCCAGGAAGTAGGCGGCGCTAAGGCCGGCCGGCCCCCCTCCGACCACGGCCACCCGCCGCGGGCTCCGCTTGGGGCCTGGCCCCTGGGCCATCCCCCGCTCCACGGCCACCCGCTTGAGGAGGCGAATGGCCACGGCCTGGTCGTAGTTGGTCCGCGTGCAGCGGGCCTCACAAGGATGCGGACAGACATAGCCCGTAACCCCTGGCATCGGGTTGGCCCGGAGCACCGCGGCCAAGGCCCGGTCGTACTCCCCACGGGCCAAAAAGTAGGCGTACTCCGGAACGTCCTGGTGGACGGGACAGCGCTCCACGCACGGGGCGGCCACGCAGTCCCACATCTCCAGCGGCTGGTCCGTCTTGGGCAACTCCCGGGGGAAGTAGCCCTTTTTGTAGCGGGGGTCGTCCAAGGCCTCGGCCACGGCCCGGTCCAGGTTGACGAGAGCGTCCTGGCGGAACTCCTCCAAGGAGCGGGCTCCCTGGTCCCGCATGGCCCGCCCCAACTTCTCCAGCCATTGGCGGAACCGCCCATACCCTCCGGGCTTGAGGAGGTCGGAGGCGGCAGTCACCGTTTGTGCCCCGCAGGAAAGGACCGTGGCCACGTTGAGGGCGTCCACCCCGCCGGAGAAGGAGACCACAAGGTCCCCTTGAAATTCCCCCATCAGCTTGCGGAATAGGCTCAGGGTGACGGGATAAAGGGCCCGGCCGGACATGTAGATCTCCTCGCCGGGCAGGTAGCCTTTGTGGTTGGCCATGGCCAGGGTGTTGGTGAGCTTGACTCCAAAAGTGAGGCCCTGGCGGGCGGCCACGGCCTTGAGACTGCGGAGGATCTCCACCGCCTGGGGGTACTGCAGGTCCTTGGCAAACACGCTTTCGGGAATAGAAATTTCTCGGAAGCCCAGGTGGTTGTGGAGGATGTCCAGCACGGCTTCCCCGCCAAGCAAGGTGGGGTTGAGCTTGACAAACGTGTGCAAACCGCGTTCTTCCAAGAGGAACCGGGCGATCTTCTCGATCTCTTCGGGTGGACAGCCGTGCATGGTGGAGAGGGTCACGCTGCGCACCACGGCGCTGGGGATTTCCACGTCGGCCAGTTCGGGCCACTGCCGGGCGACGTGGGCGCGGAGCTCTTGGAGGTCCTGGGAGGCGTCCTGCAGCCGGTCCATGAACTGAAGCATCCGGGGCGACGTAATGCCCTTGTAGTCGTAGCCCACGCTCATGTTGAACACGGTGCCCACCGGGCCGGGGAAGTCCAAGAGCCTGGGTAGCACGTGGACCAACGCCCAGGCGTGGATGTACTCCCGGGCTGACTCCTCGAGCTTCAGCTCTTGGGACCACTCCACGTTGTAGCCCTCGTCGGCCATGTCGATGCACGGGCGGGGTATCTCCAGCTCGTCGAGGATTTGCACGGTTTTGAGCTCGACGAACCGGGCGCCGCACAGCCAAGCGGAGAGGACGTTTTGGGCTAGTTGAGTATGAGGCCCGGCGGCCGGGCCGATCGGGGTGAGCAGCCTTTCCCCGGAAATTTCGGACCGGTAAGGGGCCCGCGGTTGGGGACGCCAAAACAGGGCCCGAGGAACGGAGAACAGCGCGTCCCGGTGCCGAAGCTCCTCGTCGATCCAGGCCAAAAGCTTGGGGAAGGGAAGGCCGCGCATGGGGGTCTCCTTTTAAATTTTGGACCACAGCCTTTGGGCGGCGGCCCGGGCCTGGTCCAACACAGGTTTCTCGTCCACGGTCTCCACTTGGCCATTGCGGAGAAGGACCCGTCCCTGGCCCACCACCAGATAAGGGCGGAGGCCGCCGCTGATGTGCCCGAACAAGAAGTGCCCAAGGAGGTTGCCGGCGTGAACGGGCGTGGGCGGGTTATAGTCCCACACCACAAGGTCGGCCGCAAAGCCCGAGGCCAGCTTCCCAAAAGGAAGTCCAAAGAACCGCTCGGCCAGCTCGTAGTTGCGCCGGAAAATGGCAAGAAGCTCGGGGTCAGGGAGGGTGGTGGGCAGCCCAGTGGCATGGTGGGCCAACAGCCGCGCGGCGAGGAGCTCCCCGATCATGTCCGTGCCAAACCCGTCCGTGCCCAGGGCCACCTTCACTCCCTTGGCCATCATGGCCGAAATTTGGGCCGCGCCCACGGCGTTGTTCATGTTGGAGCGGGGGTTGTGCACGACACTGGCCGGCCGGGCAGCCAAAAGGTCCAACTCCGCCTGGGAAAGATGGATCCCATGGATGAGAAGGGTACCGGGGGTGAGGAGGCCGAACTTGTCCAGCCGCTCGGCCGTGCGCAAACCGTACTTCTGCAGGGCGTCGGTGGGGTCCTCCTTCCCCTCCGCAAGGTGGGTGTGGAAGGCCAGGCCGAGGGGCTCGGCCGCGGCGGCGGCCTTGGCCAGGGTCTCGTCGGAGAGGGTGAAAGAGGCGTGGAGGCCCATGTGGGCAGAAAACCTTTTGCCATCGGCCTCTTCCTGGGCGAAGCGGATGTTCTCCTTAAGGCCCAGGTCCCGCTCGCGCAGGCCGCCCCGGTCGGTGACTTCGTAGCACAGGTCGGCCCGCAAGCCCACCTCGGCCACCGCCCGCTTGATCGCCCCCAGCGACCCCTCAATGGCCGACGGCGAGGCGTGGTGGTCAATCACCACCGTCACCCCGCTGTGGAGGTGATCGAGGGCCCCCACCCGCGCGGAGTGGTACACCCCATCCAGGTCCAAAGCCCGGTCGAGCTTCCACCACAGCTGCTCCAAAATTTCCCCAAACCGCGTGGGGGAAAAGACTTTGAGGGGGATGCCCCGGGCGAGGGACGAGTAGAGGTGGGCGTGGGCGTTGACCAAACTGGGGGTGAGCAGCCGCCCTTCGAGGTCGATGCGGGTAGCGCCGGGGGCGTCGGGTGCCGGACCTGGGCCCACAGCTGCGATCCGCTCGCCCTCCACCACCACGTAGCCCACCTCAAAGAACGTTCCGAAAAAGTCGGCGATTTTCCCGCGCTCAAAAAGCAGGATCATAGGGGTAAGGATAGCCGGGGGGCCGGTGAGCAACCCCCCGGCCCGATTTACTGGGTTTACGGCTCACCCGGCCAGGGCCCCACCACGCCCTCCACCGCCCATTCCATGGTGATGAGGGCATCGTAGGAGAGCCAGAACCCCTCGGGAACGCGGAGCAGCCCCTTGCGGTCCTTAACCGGGCCCTGGAACGGATCGAAGCTCACGCCCGGCGCGCCCATCTGGGCCAGGCGCGCGTAGACCAGGTCGTACACGGAGATTTCCCCCAGGTCCGGGGTCTTCACCTTGACGGCCTTGAGGGCCGCCTCGTGCTTGGGGTTGATGACCATCCCCGGCTTGGCCCCCAGCTCCACCGCCTCCTGGGACAGCAGCCACCAGTAGTCGATGTGCGCCAGGTTCTTCGTGGTGTACTTGCCCTCCAGCACACCCTTGAGGAACTCCACGTAGATCTTGTCCCAGTGCACAAGCTGGCCGGACACCACGTAGTCGGGGGCGAAGTCGTACATCGGGGAATAGTGGCCGAAGCTGAGGAGGCCCTTGGCCGCGGCCACGGTGATCACGGTGGGGGAGTCCTCGGTGAAAGCAAACACGTCACATCCCTCCGCGATGAGGGCCTCGGTGGCCTCCTTGGCCGCCGGCGGACTGTACCACTCGTAGATCCAGCGCACGTGGACCGTGGCCCTGGGGTTGACGGCCCGCACCCCAAGGGTGAAGGCGTTGATGTGGCGCTTGACCTCAGGAATGGGGAAGGCTCCCACGTACCCGATCTTTCCGGTTTTGGTGAGGGCCCCGGCCATCAGTCCGTTGAGGTAGTACACCTGGTAGAAGTCGGCCATGTAGCTCATCATGTTGGGGGCCCGCTTGAACCCCGAGCAGTGAGCAAAGATCACGTTGGGGTAACGCTTGGCTGCCGCCAACGTTCCGTCCATGAAGCCAAAGCTTGTGGTGAAGATGACCCGACAGCCCTGGCGCACCAACAGGTCGATGTACGTCTCGACCTCACCTTCGGGAACCGACTCCACATAGACGGTCTCGATGCCCAGTGTCTTCTCCGCAATCAGGCGGCCCTCGTTGTGGGCGTGGGTCCACCCATAGTCCCCGATGGGTCCTACGTAGATGAACCCCACCTTCAACTTGGCCTGGGCCAGCCCCAACACCCCAAACACTGCCAGTGCTACCAACGTCCAGCGAAGTGCCTTCATTTGAACCTCCTTGGTTCACTACGACCTTGCTTCCGCCAACCCACGTGCCCCTTCGAACCGCAACGTCTCGGTCCTCTTCTCACCTCCTTTCACCTTTCACCCCGCACGTAGGGCAAGCCGAGGGCGGCCGGAGCGCCCCGCCGGCGCTGGGCCTTACCCAAACCGACAAACGCCAGCACCACGATGGCAAAAGCGTAGGGCATGAGCTTGAGCAGCTCGGGAGCAACCCACTGCTGGAGCCGGAAGGACAGGTGGTAGAGGGCCCCAAACAGAAGTGCCCCGCCCACCGCCTGTAGCGGGTCCCAAGAAGCAAATATGGTCAGGGCGATGACCACCCAGCCCATCCCTGCGCTCATCCCCTCGGTCCACGCCGGGCGGTAGACCACCGAGAGGTACCCTCCGGCCACCCCAGCCAACAGCCCGCCCAGCACCACGCACAGGTACCGCACCAAGGCTACGTTGATCCCCACGGCATCGGCAGCCCCGGGAGCCTCGCCTACGGCGCGGATCACAATCCCCCACCGCGTGCGCCAGAGCACGATCCACAAAACCAGAGCTAGGAGCAACCCCAGGTAGGTGAGGATGGACTCGTCCTGGAAGAGCATCGGACCCAGGAGGGGAATGGAAGCCAAGCCGGGGATGGTAACGTTGGGCAGCGGGGCCCGGAGGGCAATCCCTTCCCAGCCCCGGCCCAACAGCCCAGAAAGCCCCAGGCCCAGCAGCGTGAGGGACAGCCCGGACACGTATTGGTTGGCGCGCAAGGTCACGGTGAGGAAAGCGTGGAGCAGGGCCAATACCCCGCCCACGGCCAGCGCCGCCAACAGCCCCAACCACGGGTCGCCGGTGGTCTGAGCCGTGGCAAACGCCATCAACGCCCCCATGGCCATCATGCCCTCGATCCCCAGGTTGACCACCCCGGCCCGCTCGGCGTACACCTCCCCCAAGGTCGCCCACAGCAGGGGCGTCCCATAGGCCAGCGCCCGGCCTACGATCCCGATGAGCCAGGTTTGCCAGTCCATCCCCTCTCCCACTTGATCCGCCAATACAGCAGAAGTTCACTGCCGATGATGAAAAACAGGATCAGCCCGTTGAACACGCCCACGATCTGCGCCGGCAACTGCAGGGAGGCCTTCATGATGTCCCCAGCCGCGAAGATCAGGCCAAACAGAAGCGCCGTGAACAGGGCAGCCAACGGGCTTCCCCGAGCCAGCCAAGCCACGATGATCGCTGTATACCCGTAACCTATGGAGATGTGGGTGGGGCTGCGCAGGCGGTAATGGACC
>Ga0209721_1002377_pt1 | contig 11994 bp, 13 predicted proteins | sample TshhotsprinmetaG_FD_184139 | JGI IMG/M metagenome (GOLD analysis project Ga0209721, IMG submission 184139) | Hot spring microbial communities from South Africa to study Microbial Dark Matter (Phase II) - Tshipise hot spring metaG (SPAdes)... | ecosystem: Environmental > Aquatic > Thermal springs... | reverse complement strand
GGTCCTTTTGTCCATGAATTCGAAGAAAAGTTTGCTGCTTATATAAACGCTAAAAAAGCAGTATCAACCCAGAGCGGCACATCCGCGATTCATATAGCTTTATATGAGCTTGGCATTAAAAGCGGTGACGAGGTTATTGTTCCTGCTTTAACATTTGTCGCTACGGTAAATCCTGTAGTGTATGTTGGAGCCGGTCCCGTATTTGTTGATGTGAATCCTGATACATGGAATATCGATCCCAAAGAAATAGAAAAAAGAATCACCGAGAAGACGAAAGCTATAATACCCGTTCACCTTTACGGCAATCCGTGCAATATCGACTCAATCATAGAGATTGCAAAAAAATATAATCTTTACGTGATTGAAGATGCTACGGAAAGCTTAGGTGCAACGTATCGAGGCAAACATATCGGAACTTTTGGAGATTTCGGTATTTTTAGTTTTAATGGGAATAAGACGATTACCACTGGTGGCGGCGGAATGGTTGTGGGAAACGATGAAAAACGGATGGAACATATTAAGTTTCTTGTAAATCAGGCGCGTGACGAAGCAAAGGGATACTATCATCCTGAAATCGGCTTTAATTATAGAATGACAAATATCGAAGCGGCTTTAGGCCTTGCGCAACTGGAGAAGCTTAGTTCTTTTCTTGCTAAAAAAGACCTGTTCCGCAGGATTTATACTGAGGAACTGAGCTGTATCGACTGCATTGCATTTCAGAAAGAATACGATTTTGCTAAAAGCTCTTACTGGATGAACTGCATAATTATTAACGAAGATTTAGATATTGAGATATTCCGTAAAAAATTGAAAGAAAAAGGTATTCCTACAAGAAGGATTTTTATGCCTATAACAGAATTTCCACCATACCGATCATTTAGAAACGGGAACTATGAAAACTCTTATAGAATTTATGAGCGTGGAGTATGTTTGCCGAGTTCTACATTGAATAGCGAAGACGATGTGCGTTATATATCTCAAAAGATAAAAGAAGTTCTGCAGTGAAAAAAGAAATAGTATTAGTCGGCGGCGGCGGCCACTGCAAAGCATGTATAGATGTTATAGAAGCTCAAGGCGGATATACTATAGCAGGAATCGTTGACATAAAAGAAAGGATTGGAGAAAGCGTCTTAGGCTACAGGATAATTGCAACAGATGATGATTTTCAATCTTTAGTCAGGGAATACGAATATTTTCTCATATGTATCGGTCAGATAAAGCTTCTGCAAAAAAGAATGGAGAAATTCAAAATCTTGAAGAGCTACGGGGCTAAATTCCCCATTATTATTTCTCCACTTGCGTATATTTCCAGGCATGCAAAACTGTATGAGGGAACTGTAGCAATGCACAATGTAACTGTTAATGCCTATGCTGAAGTCGGAAGAAACTGCATTTTAAACACATCTTCGGTAATCGAACATGATGCAATTATAAAAGATAACTGTCATATATCTACCGGGGCCCTTATAAACGGAGGGAGCATTATAGAGGAAAACTGTTTTATAGGCAGCAATGTAACAATCAGGGAAGGTATCCATATAGGCAGAGACTCCGTGATAGGTGCGGGCCTGACAATTTTAAAGGACATGCCGGAGAAAACTTTTCTCAAAAACTTAGAAATTGGATGAAATGAAAAAAACTTTCATAATAGCAGAGGCAGGGGTTAACCATAATGGCGATTTGCGAATCGCAAAAAAACTGGTCGATATTGCAGCGGCAGCCGGTGCCGATGCGATCAAGTTTCAAACATTCAAGACAGAGAACTTAGTAAGCAGGTCGGCCCAGAAGGCTGAATATCAGAAGACAACGACATGGAAAACGGAGACTCAATTCGAGATGTTAAAGAAACTCGAGTTACCTTTTTATGCTTATAGAGAACTTTTTTACTATTGTAAAGAAAAGAACATCGTCTTTATGTCCACTCCTTTTGATATAGAAAGTGTGGACATGCTTGATAATTTAGGCATGACCATTTTTAAAATTCCTTCTGGTGAGATTACGAATAAACCTCTTATCAAATATATTGCTGCTAAAAAGAAACCTGTAATCCTTTCTACAGGGATGTCATATATTGGAGAAGTTGAGAAAGCAATAAGCTGGATTAATGAAATCTGGAACAGTTTAAACGTCAAGCCACAATTAACGCTTTTGCATTGTGTATCCAATTACCCATCGGCAGTAGAAGATGTGAATCTTTTAGCAATTAAAACAATGGAGATGGTTTTTAAATTGCCGGTGGGGTATTCCGATCATACCATGGGTATTGAAATACCAACTGCAGCTGTTGCTATGGGGGCTGTGGTTATAGAAAAACATTTTACACTCGACAGAAATATGTCAGGTCCTGACCATAAAGCATCGCTTGATCCATGTGAACTGAATGCAATGGTTAAAGCTATACGAAACGTTGAAAAGGCCATGGGAGATGGCGTCAAGAGGCCTGCAAGCAACGAGCAGGATACGCGAGATATGGCAAGGAGAAGTCTTGTAGTAAAACGAGATATGAAAATCGGCGAAATAATATCTCTGGACGATATTGCAATAAAAAGACCTGGCACGGGTATAAAGCCAGAGTTCATGGAAGTTGTTGCAGGGATGAAGATAACGAGAGATATAAGTTCGGACTCGGTAATCACATGGGAAATGATCAAAAAATGAATGGAGTTAGGACTGGCGGGTGAAGAATGCTAATACAGATAAAAATCTGCTGGGATATAAGGAAAGCATTGATGCTCTTTCTGTAAGGATAGATGCCCACAAAAAATTTTCCAATTTTAGCTTAGAAGACTGGCTGGAGAAAAATCTTTCCTTTGGTGACGGAGATACTATTCTTGATATAGGCTGTGGAAGTGGAAATTTCTTTCCTGTATTTTCAAGAAAAATAGGCGAAAGGGGCGTTATCGTTGGTATTGACCAATCTCGGGAACTCCTTGCGAAAGCCTTGAAAAGCGAGTATGCGTGTAAAAAAAGTTCTTATAGAATGGAATATGGATGAAAAGCTTCCTTTTATTCCTGAGAGCTTCGATCATGTCGTATCATCATATGCGATCTATTATGCTGAGGACGTTTGTGCAATTCTTGAGGAAATAAAAAGGGTTTTGAAGCCTGCTGGTAAGGTACTGCTGATCGGGCCCACGGACAGAAACGCGGAGGAACTTTATGCGTTTAATGAAAATATGTTCGGCTTTAAAAGGGATGGCAAGGTCACGATAAGGACAAATCGCCTTGAAAAGGAGTTTTATCCTGCAATGGTTAAAGCTTTTAGCAGAGCTATTTCGGAAAAGATCGACAGCAAACTGATCTTTCCGAATAAAGATGAGTTCTTAAAATATTATAGGGCGACGCTCCTTTTTGAGGAATCAGTTAAAAAAGCCGGATATGAGCCATCATACACAGAGCTTTCCTCTATAAATTTTCCGGCATTGGAAATTTCAAAGGAGATTATTGTTATTAGAGGAGAAAAGTCAGAAGTATTAGAAGTATAGGTGTGCTTATAGGAAACAGGGCTGGATATGGCTTTTACAGCTCTAACAAAGGGTCAGAAGTTGCCAAATTCTTGAGGAAGCGAAGGGCATCAAAGAAAATAGTAAAATTCTCAGGAGAATCACTGTAGATAGAATCCTGATGCAGCAGAAAATAACATATTAGTAATGGAGCGAAGAGAAGAGAAAGAAAAGATTCTTATGGTATCACCTCACCCGGATGATGAGACTCTTGGGTGCGGGGGCACCTTGCTTAAACATGGAGCAAATGGCGATATACTTTATTGGCTTATCATGACCAATGTCTTTGTAAAAGAAGGATTCGATAATGACAGAGTAGCCGAAAGGCAAAGTGAAATAGACAAAGTCGCGCAAAGATATGGTTTTAGGAAAATCTTTAAACTCGATTTTCCCACTACTAAGCTCGATATAATACCGAAAAACGAACTTATAAAGGCAGTTTGCGATGTGGCAAAGGAAGTGATGCCTCAAATCATCTATCTCCCCCATAGAAATGACATCCATTCAGACAATAGGGAAACATTCGATGCGGTAGCAAGCTCATCTAAGACGTTCAGAATATCTTCTGTGAGGAGGGTTTTATCTTATGAGGTGCTTTCACAAACGGAATTTTCTTTTCCTGTTCAAGGGGATACATTCGTGCCGAATAGTTTTTCTGATATAACAGATTATATTGATGAAAAAATTTCAATTATGAGAATTTTTAAAGGGGAGATGGGAGTTCACCCCTTCCCGAGGAGTGAAAGAGCCATAAGGGCCGTAGCTACGATGAGAGGTGCTCAGGCTGGATTTGAATATGCCGAGGGATTTATGCTTTTGAAGGATAAATGGTAATTCTGTGATTTATAATATTCCTGTTTTACTGCAGCCCACATCTCTTCTCAGGACGGCTGTGGATATCCGCAATGCTCTACAGATGTTGTCCGAAAAAGACGCGCAGGCTATTATCTCAGTGTGCGAGGCTGACATCATCCTTTCTGGATCAATATTCTACCGGCTGATGGGTGCATGAAGGATTTCCTTCCCCTATCGGCTGCCAACGCACGCAGGCAGGACTTCCCTGTTTACTATCGGCTGAACGGGGCCATTTACGTGGTGTACTGGGACTATTTCAAAAAGCAAGGAACATTCTGGGGAGAAAGTACCTATGCCTATATCATGCCGCAAGAAAGGTCCACTGACATTGATACCTATTCGGACTTTGTATTTGCCGAATTCCTGATGCAAAAGATCGGAAAAACATGAAGAAGAGTGTTCGTATTATACCGCGTCTTGATATAAAGGGGCCCAACCTTGTGAAGGGAATTCATCTTGAAGGTCTGCGTGTTCTGGGAAAGCCAGAGATGTTTGCTCGGTATTATTATGAAACTGGAGCAGACGAACTGATCTATATGGATGTTGTGGCAAGTTTGTACAACAGGAACAGTTTGCACAACATTATTGAGCGAACGGCACAGGAAGTATTTATCCCTCTTACTGTCGGGGGAGGGCTGAGGACAATTGAGGACATCAGGAATGTCTTGCAGGCTGGTGCGGATAAGGTTTCACTTAATACGGCTGCGCTGAATAGCCCGGACATCATCAGAGAGGCCTCGAAGATTTTCGGCTCCTCAACTATTCTTGTGTCTATTGAGGCGATCAGACAGTCAGATGGAAAATACTTGGCTTATACGAATAATGGGAGGGAGTATACAGGTGTAGAGGTATTGGAGTGGGCCAGGCGTGCAGAGGATCTCGGTGCCGGTGAGATCATCCTAACCTCCATTGACAGGGAGGGCACTGGTGAGGGATACGATACCGAACTGGTACGTATGGTGTCGGAATCCGTATCGATTCCTGTTATCGCGTGCGGAGGAGCAGGAAGAGTTCAACATATTGCTGAAGTTGTCGAGGAAGGCAGAGCGGATGCTGTGGCTGTCTCCTCTGTGCTCCACTATTACTTTATCAAGAACTGCAAGGTGGATTTTGAAATGGGAGGAGAGGGAAACATTGAGTTTCTTAAGAGTGGTAGAGAGTTCTCCAAGATCATCCCAGCAGATCTGAAGGCAATTAAGGAGCACCTCCGCTCCTGCGGAATCAAGTGCCGCTCAGTTTGAGTATGCAGGACGACAGTATGCGAGTCGCTATTGTTGATTACGGAATGGGGAACCTATTCAGCGTTCGGCGTGCCTGCGACCATGCAAAGATACAATCCATCGTGACGGCGGAGGCAATCGTTATCGAAAAGGCCGACGCCCTGATCCTCCCAGGTGTCGGTGCGTTTGGCGATGCGATGGGAAACCTGAAGAGTCTTGATCTTATTTCGCCAATAAAGGATTTTATCGCAGCAGGAAAACCTTTTATGGGAATATGTCTAGGTATGCAATTGCTGTTCTCGGAGAGTGAGGAATTTGGAAAACATAAGGGCCTGGATATCATCAATGGCAAAGTGCTGAAATTCCCTGCCCGAGACAGAAAAGACTCTAATAGCAAGGTCCCTCAGGTAGGATGGAATCGAATCAGTGCAACAATTGAGTCCTATGAGCAATGTTGGAATGCATCACCTCTGAAAACCTTAAGGAATGGAGAGTTCATGTATTTTGTTCACTCCTATTATGTAAAGCCAGATTCAGATAATGAGGTTCTGGCTATTACAGAATATGCTGATGTTACTTATGCATCAGGCATTATGAAGAATAATATTTTTGCATTCCAGTTCCATCCTGAAATCAGCGGCAAGCAGGGACTTGAGATTTACAAGAATTTCAAAGAGATTATAAGCAATGGAGGCATGCATGGTACAGCCGAAGGATACAGCAAAAAAGTATAATCTGCCGTTAGAGGTTAAGTATTGTAAGAAATGTACAGTTTCAAACCAACGACCTCGAATAACATTTGACGAGGAAGGCATCTGCTCGGCATGCCGGTATGCTGAATATAAACATACCAAAATTGACTGGAACATGAGAGAGAAAGAGTTGAAAGATCTTTGCGATCGATTCAGAAAGAGCAATGGATACGATGTCATTGTGCCTTCAAGCGGCGGGAAAGATAGCAGTTTTGTAGCACATTCCCTAAAATACAAATATGGTATGGATCCGCTCACGGTGACATGGGCACCGCATATTTATACTGACATCAGTTGGAGGAATCTTCAATCTGCGATTCATGCCGGAGGTCTCGACAATATATTGGGCACTCCGAACGGAGTTGTGCATCGAAAGCTGACAAAAATCGCATTCGAGATATTAGGAGACCCCTTTCAGCCTTTTATCTATGGCCAGACAAATTTCCCTCTGCAGATAGCTGCAAAATACAAAATACCATTGTTGATGTATGGTGAGAATGGCGAGGTGGAATACGGCGGCGATATGAAAAATGCATTTAGCCCTACCCGCGACTATCGAGCAGATCATAAGAAGCACTACTTTTCAGGGATAACACCGGAGGATTTGATCTACTACGGTCTCAGCGAGAAAGACATGTTTCCCTATATGGCTCCCCCGATAGAGGAGCTTGACGCAATTGGCACAGAAATACATTTTTTCGGATACTATAAAAAGTGGACTCCATAGGAGAACTACTATTATTGCGTCGAGCATACAGGGTTCACTGCTAATCCGGAAAGGAGCGAAGGAACGTATTCAAAGTATGCATCACTTGATGACAAGCTGGACGGGTTTCACTACTATTTGGCATTTATCAAATTTGGTATAGGAAGGGCGACTTCAGATACTGCGCATGAAATTCGCGATGGGCATATTACAAGAGAAAAGGGGGTACAGTTAGTCAGAAAGTTTGACGGAGAATTCCCCAAAAAATATTTTAGAGAATTTCTCGATTATTGTGATATTTCTGAAGAATATTTTTGGCAGGTTGTAGATAGCTGGCGCTCGCCTCATTTATGGGAAAAAGCCGATGGAGAATGGAGATTGAAATTCCAGGTTTCCTGAGTGCCAAAGAAAAGCCGGAGTCGCAATGGATTACGACGAATGGATCGAAAGAGAGCGGCGTTTAAGGATAAGAATCTTGGAGGGTTCACCGCTTATTCAAAAGGAACATTGTTTCAGGGTTTGTTCGGAGTGCCGCGAAATATTACTATGTCATGAGGAAAGCTGCCCGAATTGCGATTCAGGCAGTATTGATAGGGAGAATATCGAAACTTTTGCTGCTCTTCCCGCCAGAATCAGATGTAAATACAGATTTTTAAAAATTCAGGAAAGGAAATAAATTTATCGTGCGAATATTGCTTGTTGTGTATGACAATGGATCCTATATCCACTGGTTCCCTCAGGGGCTGGCCTATATTGCCGCCGCCCTTCTGAAAGAGGGATATGATGTTGAAATATATAATCAAGATGTGCACCATTATCCTGATGAGCACCTGACGGAATACTTAAACCAAAACAAGTTTGATATTGTGGGTGTGGGTATTGTTGCCGGCTACTATCAATATAGAAAACTTCTCAAAATTTCAGATGCAATAAATAAGTCCAAACAAAGGCCTCTTTACATGCTTGGAGGGCATGGCCCCTCTCCGGATCCAGAGTTTTTTATCAAAAAGACCGAAGCAGATGTTATCGTGATGGGTGAGGGAGAGATCACCGTTGTCGAATTGGTGAGAGCTCTTTCAGAACATAAAAGCCTCTACCCTATACAGGGGATAGCATTCCGTGATGGAAACAAAACCATTATAAATGAGAGAAGGCCCTTAGTTGCTGATATCGATTCGTTGCCTTTTCCTGCATACGAACTGTTTCCCATTGAAAATTACCGGCTGCTGAGAGTTCCGAACATACCGTTTGCTGCATTTACTATGCCCGTCCTGACGGGAAGGGGCTGCACTTTCAACTGTAACTTCTGCTATCGAATGGATGAGGGGTTTAGGCCGAGGGCCAATGAAGCGATCATCGAGGAAATAAAATTACTTCAACAAAAATATCGTATATCCCATATATCCTTTTCTGATGAGCTATTGATGTCTTCACCTGCGAGGACTATAAGCTTATGCGAGGCTATAATCGGGGCCCGGTTGAATATTACGTGGGGATGTAATGGCAGATTAAATTACGCAGAACCTGAAGTCCTAAAATTAATGAAGAGAGCAGGATGTGTATTTATAAATTATGGGATCGAGTCAATGGATGACGAGGTCCTTAAGAACATGAAAAAAGGGTTGACAGTTAATCAAATTGTAAAGGGTATTGAAGAAACTCTTAAATTGGGTATAAGTCCTGGTCTTAACATAATATTCGGCAATATAGGGGATACAAAAGAGACATTGCGGAAAGGTGTGGAGTTTTTGTTGAAGTATGATGATGGAGCTCAGATGCGCACTATCCGTCCCGTGACGCCTTATCCGGGCTCACCCCTTTATTATTATGCTATAGAGAAAGGACTTCTGAAGAATTGCGAAGATTTTTACGAAAACAAGCATGTGAATTCGGATTTGCTATCAGTGAATTTTACCAATATGAGCGATGATGAATTTCATCAAGCCCTCTTTGAAGCCAACTCTGAATTGATTTCCAACTATTTTGAAAAGAAAAGAGCAGCCACCATCGACCAGGCCAGAAAGCTCTACATGGAATTGGATAAATCGTTTAGGGGCTTCCGCCACACATAAAAGGCACTGCACTCATCATTGATATGCGCTGAAGATCGCTATTGGCTACTGTCAGTAAAATCATCTATTTGGTATCATCTCCGTTTAACAAGAGAGATTATAAGCGTTTCGGAATTGAAATCCTGCAGAAAAATGGATTTGGTGTCGAGATATGGGACTTATCCCCCATTTTGAATCCTATACGGCTTGAGGAGTTATCTCGTGCGGATAGGATTCAGATGCAAGAAGTCTGTATTTTCCTTCTCTTGCGGAGGTTATCGCATCGATTAAAAAGCTGACAGATAACTGCCTGGTTGTTTCGATGATTTCATATGACTATGAAACATATACCATCTTCAGAGAGATTTCAAAAAAACAATATTGCCTATGCTTTAGTTACATACAACTTCCCCAGCTTTGTTGATAGAAGAAAACGAAGCTTTTTGTCCAGATTGAGAAATATTACCTTCAAGAAGATTCTTATACATCTTTTTTATCGTTTGCCATTTTGGCTCTTACGTGTCCAACCTGCAACCATAATAATGGTTATGGGTGGAGGTGAGTTTGATTTGTCTATGTATCCTATATCTGAACGCACAGATATGCTACGAGTGCATTATTTTGACTACGATATTTATCTTGAGGAGATGAAAAAAGATTGTACAATTGAAGAAGATTCTTGCATTTTTATTGATAATTATTTGCCCTTTCATTCCGACTTTCAATCGCAATCATTGATAACTTCCGATAAATATTACTCTCTCCTTATTAATCTTTTTGATTATATAGAGAACAGATGTGGGGTAAAGGTTATTATCGCAGCCCACCCTCGCGCAAATTATGAGACCTGTCCAGATTGCTTTGGAAAAAGAAAAATAATAAAGGGTAGGACGGCAGAATTGATTAGAAAATCAAAATTTGTCGTACTGCACGATAGCGCATCGATTAGCTTTGCTGTGTTATTCAAAAAACCGGCTCTCTTCATTACGACAAAAAACTCTCCCAGCGGGAGGATTTGGTTATAGATTGTATGGCATCATTACTTGGGAAGAAGCCGATTGATATTGAAAAAGTATACGAAATCGATTTGGAGCGAGAGTTAAGCGTGAATGAGGAGTTCTATGAGAGTTATAAGAATGCTTATGTGAAATATGAAGGGGCTGAGGAACTGCCAGTGTGGCAGCTTTTTGCAAATTATCTGAAGCATAGGAACACCTGCCGTTTTTAATTTTGAATTTGTTATCGGAGGGAAAGCGTTTTAAAGATGCGTAAGATTGCAGTGGTGACGGGAACAAGAGCTGAATATGGCTTGTTGTACTGGATTGTAAAAAGTATACATGAGGATCCGGAGCTTACACTTCAATTAATTGTTACCTGTATGCATTTATCACCGGAATTTGGTTTGACCGTTCAGGAAATAGAAAAAGACGGTTTCCCAATTGCTGAACGGGTGGAAATGCTGCTTTCTTCGGATACGGAAACTGCAATAGCAACATCTATGGGGCTTGGCATGATAGGCTTTGCAAAGGCTTATGAGCATTTGATGCCCGATATTATTGTTGTTCTTGGCGACCGTTTTGAGATTCATGCAGCAGTAAGCGCGGCTCTTCCCTTCAGAATACCTGTAGCGCACATACATGGAGGGGAATCGACAGAGGGGGCCATCGATGAACTCATGAGACATGCAATAACAAAGATGAGTCATATTCATTTTACTGCTACAGAGGAGTACAGAAAAAGAGTAATACAGATGGGTGAATTGCCGGAGAATGTTTTTTGCGTTGGTGCACCCGGATTGGATCATATACATAAACTGAAACTTATGGATAAAGAGGAATTATTAAGTACGCTTGGCATCCCTTATGGCAGAAAAATAGGCATAGTCACATACCATCCCGTTACTCTCGAAAAAAATACTTCTGAAGTCCATATATCCGAGTTATTGAAAGTTGTACAGAAATTTCCTGATATATTCTGGATTTTTACAATGGCAAATGCGGACACCAGCGGCAGAATTATAGGAAGAAAGATAGAAGATTTTTTAAATAAAAATCCTGATAGAGGAAAGTTATTCGCCTCTCTCGGGCAGTTAAGATATCTGTCGTTGATGAAACACGCATCCATTGTGGTCGGAAATTCTTCCAGTGGAATAATAGAAACACCGTCTTTTAAACTTCCGGTTGTAAATATCGGGAAACGTCAACTGGGAAGGATACGAGCTATAAATGTTATAGATGTTCCCGAATGCAATGAGAAATATATAACTGAAGCTATACATAGGGCATTATCCTCCGAATTCAAAAACTCCCTAAAAGACATGCGCAATCCATACGGGGATGGCAATACAAGCGATAGAATTGTCGAGAAACTGAAAAATCTCCGGTTGGGAGAACAATTAATCAAGAAAAAGTTTTACGAGATTGAAAGGTAATATGCATGAATAAAGCAAAATTGCAATCCCTGTTGATTCCTCCACACACTACTGTCAAACAGACCATGCAGAAAATGAACGAGACAGCCGGGAAAATACTGTTCGTTGTAGATAAAGGAGAACATCTGTTGGGGACGGTAACCGATGGGGATATCCGAAGATGGATTATTAATGGGAAACCGTTGACCGTCGAGGTCAGCGAGATAATGACGACTAAATTTATCTCTCTGAAAGCAGATTGCCGTGATATACAGAAGAAAGCCAAGGAACTCATGCAGCAAAACCTGATCGAACATATTCCTGTTGTCAATGACCAGGGAATAATAATCGATGTTATTTCATGGGTTGATTATCTGGCAGATTATGACAGTGATAAAAACAAACCTCTTTTGCAAAATCCTGTTATTATAATGGCAGGAGGGAAAGGCACAAGACTTGACCCTTTTACAAAAATACTTCCCAAACCGCTTATTCCC
>Ga0209721_1002375_pt1 | contig 11999 bp, 8 predicted proteins | sample TshhotsprinmetaG_FD_184139 | JGI IMG/M metagenome (GOLD analysis project Ga0209721, IMG submission 184139) | Hot spring microbial communities from South Africa to study Microbial Dark Matter (Phase II) - Tshipise hot spring metaG (SPAdes)... | ecosystem: Environmental > Aquatic > Thermal springs... | reverse complement strand
TCCTTCATCGGCTTAGGTGCCAGGGCATCCTCCGTGTGCCCGTTCTATCTTGACCTTTATTCCCTACCTGGAGTTACCCCCAGGTATGAGGTCTATTCAGTCACCCTAGACTTCAGTCCATAGACCCTCCATCGCTTTCGCAATAGATCGCCGTCTAGGATGCCTCTCCTTATCTCCCCTACTACCCCTTTTTCATGATCCTCGCACCTGCCATTTTCATGGGGCGCAACGAAGAGAGTACCGAATACTTCAAATTCTGTCAACACCCTCGAGGTCACCACTTTGGTTGGCACAAAAACGTGCTGTATGCGTCAGGGCCGAAAATACCGCTTTGATACCAGATTCGGTTGTTTCGCCGACCGATATGGAGGGGCATACACTAGGATTTAAAAAGATTGCCTCTTGAATCCGGTATGAGATGTTTGTGGGATGCAGCATAAGACCTGCCCCTGGGCCATCACGTGAATCACAGCAGCAAGGGTGACAGCTGCAAATATCGGTGTTGGAAGGCCGAACTTGCTCTGAAACCAGCCTCACTCCGAGGGCACTTTTAGCGGTACTTACTGGCCCAACACTGCTTTGAGCTGCGGCATTTGTTTGAGCACCAGGTAGCGAACTATCCCGGTTCCTCCAGTGCCGCGCAGGATGAGCACCAGCGACGACGTATCGCTAATACGGTTTACCATGAGGGTTTTGCCAGGGTACTCGAGGCTGAAGCTTTGAATGGAAGAAAAATGGTATTTTTCGCCCATGACGCCGGAGATGGACAGCATGGTGCGCAGGTAGGTTGCTAGCAGGTCGGGCTCGTCAATGGTTTGGCCTACCCAAGCCAGCAGCTTGCCCATATGGTTTATCACCAAAACACTCTCAATCTCGGGTTTGTCCAGGAAGGGCCGCAGCTCCTCCAACAGGGGCTGCGGGCGGCTTGAGGTAGTGGCCGTCATTGGAGGTGTGGAGGGCATGGGTTCGGCAGCTGGCTGAGGAGCCGGCAGGGGTTCGCTCTGGTTAGGCGCTGCTGCGATCGGAGGTAGAACAGGGACAGTGGGTGCAGATGGGCTTGCTGAGGCTAAATGCGCAGGCGATGCGGGCATGGGTGCGGGTGCCGGGGTGGGCTCGCTGACTGTAGGGGCTGCTTTTGGGACTGCATTGAGTGCACGTTCGATTTTAGGGAAGAGGTCGTCGGGGGTAAAAGGCTTGGAAACCACGTCAAAAGCCCCAGCTTGCTGAGCCTGAGCGATGACCCCTTCGTTGATGATGCCTGAAATTAGGATGACGGGCACGCCCTGGGTGGCCCTGTTTAACTTGAGCATCTGGCACAGCTCAAAGCCGCTCATGCCCGGCATGACCACATCGGCGATGATCAGATGGGGGGTATTTTGCTTGACGGCCTCGAGGCCTTGTTCGGCAGTCTCGCTGGTCGTGACAACCAGACCGCGGGTAGATAACAAACGCTCCAACACCTTGCGTACGCTGGTGCTGTCGTCAACAACTAGAACCTTGGCTCCTTGCATAACTGCTTCAATAGTAGGGCTACAACCAGCTTCGACCAGTGATGTGTAACCATTACGAACCAGGGGTCCAGTGTCAATGGCACCCCTCACAACGACGTCGGAGAGTCAGCCTTAACCTCAATCAACGGCAGGCTGAGCGTGGCCCAATTCGTTTTGGATGGTTTGCCACAAGTATGTTGGTAGGCTGCTTGGCGCAACTTCTGGATAAGGGCAATGCCCCGACAGCAAGCGAGCCTGGCGCAGTTTTGGGCTCTGAGGGCGTTGGGCGGTATTTCGGGATCGCTCTAGTTGATGCGGTGTTGCCGGTGGTCCATCTCTACAGCCAGCGAGAGCAGAAGCTGGTCGGTGCTTTTACGGATCGTGACGGGTTCCAGGAAGAAATCGGCCTCGGTTAGGGGCTCAAAGTGAAAATGACCTTTTTGCTGGTTTTCTGCCTGCAGCAGTAGGTGCAAAACAGCATCCTCGCCGCTTTTTCCGTCGTACTCGGCGTGGATTAACTGACCTTTGCTGAAGAGCCAACTGGCGCTGCTTCCTTCAACTTCGACCCGCAAACGTCCCGTTTTGGCCGATTTGGCCAGCCACTGGGCCAGCTCAAACAGGCTCATATCGCCTAGCTGCCCCTGAATGCCGTGTTGGGCAACAGGGTTGGCTGGTTCGGAGATGTAGGTCTTGCGGGTGAGCTCGAGGATCAGCTTGTACGCGCTGCGCACCACTTCGGCCACGGGGGTCTCGAGGGGTAGGATCAAATCCAGGTCGCTGGCGGGGGTGGTGGCGTTGTCGTCTAGCAGCACGAAAGGTACCAGGGCGAGCTGGGGATCGGAGCGCACCATGTCAAAAAACTCCTTGCCGCTAAGGTCGCTGAGGGAGGCGGTGCTCACAATCACATCGGGGCGGCTGCGCTCCAACAGGGTCATGGCATAGAGGGCGCTGTCCTCGACCTGGACTTCAAATCCCGATAAGGAGAAGCTATCTTTGAGCGCGATGCCTCGCTTGGGTTGACCGGTCAGGATCAATGCCTTCATCGAAGAATCTCCTCAGCCCAGTAGCATTGCCGATAAAGTTCGTCAGCGCCCATGTGAGGGTTTGTTTTGCTTGGTGGAGCTGGGCCTTTCAATAACTGCTGCAAGCTAGACTCCCTGCAAAAACGTATTCAATTCTACCTCGTCGGCAGGCTTGGTCAGGTAGGCATTTGCACCAAGCTCGACGGCCAGGTCGCGGTGCTTGGCGGAGGCCCGCGTGGTCAAAACGGCCACCGGCAAGTGGGCGAGATGTGGACGGCGGCGTACTTCCTCCAGCAGCTCGAAGCCCGACATGCGGGGCATCTCGAGGTCGGTGACCACAGCCTGGAAGGCTTGCTGCTCGAGCAGCTCGAGGGCCTCCTGACCATCTGAGGCCGTGACCACCTGGTGTCCGGCTTTGCGCAGCATCTGGGCGACCACCTTGCGCACCGAGAGCGAGTCGTCTACCAGCAGCACTGGAAAGCGCCGGGTATTGCTGGTCTCGATACGGGTCTCGATGGGCACCGAGGTATTCAACGAGAGCAGACCGCTGGGGCTCAAGACTAGGATAACCTCACCGGTGGCCGAGACGGTGGCACCCATCAGGTGGGGTAGCTCGGAAAGGGGTGCGGCGAGGGGCTTGACCAGCGCTTGCTGTAGACCAATAAAGCGCTCAGCGGCCAGGGCGATCCAATCCCCGCCGCGCCCTTCGACCACCGCTAGGGCGTACTCGTCCTGGGGTACCGGGGGTAGTCCCAGCAGCGCACTAAGCGGCTTAATGGGCAAAAGGTTGCCTTCGTGAGCGATCTCCTGGCTCTCGACGGGTGCGCTGAGAAGGGTGATCAGGCTTTCGCGGGGAAGGGCCATGGTCTGGCCACCCACCTGGAGCAGCAGGAGGTCCGAGACCACCAGGTTCTGAGGGATGCGCAGGCGGAAGGTGGTACCCAGGCCAGGGCGGGTCTCTACGGTCAGGTCACCGCGCAAACGGCGGATGATGTTGGCAACGGCGTCCATGCCGACCCCGCGACCGGCCACGTCGGAAACCACCGAGGCCGTCGAGAGCCCCGAGAGGAAGATGAGCTGAACCGCCTCTTCCGGGCGCAGGGCATCGACCTGGGCCTGGGTTCGCAGGCCTTTTTCCACAGCTTTTTGCTTGACGGCCTCCAGGTTGATGCCCTGGCCATCGTCGCTGATTTCCAACACCAGGGTGTTGCGCTGTTGTTGGGTGCGGATGGTCAGGGTGCCCTGGGCCTCCTTGCCCTTGGCCAGGCGCTCTTCTGGGCTTTCCAGACCATGGATGACGGCGTTGTTGACCAGGTGTACCAAGGCCTCGGACAGGCCGTCGAGCAGTACCGAGTCAATCTCGACCTGCTCACCCTGGAACTTTACCTGGACGGGTTTGCCCCCCGCAATTTGCTGTACCTGGCGGGTCAGGCGCTGGTAAAGGCGGCCAATCGGGATCAGCCGGGCTCGGCCTACTTCGTTGCGCAAGTCCTGGGATAGCTTGCCAAACAGCTCGGTTTCCTGGCGGAAAGCTTTGAGCTGCTCATTCAAAGTGTTGCGCACTTCGGCCAGGTCGCTGGTCATCTCCTGGATGGAGCGGGCCAGGATGTTGAGGTCGTCGTAGCGGTCGAACTCGAGCTCGGTGAACAATTCCTGTACGGTTTTTCCCATGCCACTCTGGGTCTGGGCAGCCGGTGCTGGGTGGGGGGTTTCCTGCGCGAGGGAGAGGCGGGGGTTGAGGTAGCGGGCTTCGAAATCGGCGGTGGTGCGCAGAAGGCGTTGGCGGGCGCTTTCCAAAAGGTGATCCATCTCCTCGAAGCGCTGGGCCAGGAGTTCTAGGCGGGAGCGGGTCACCAGGGTTTCGCCGGCGATGTTGAGCAGGGCATCGAGGCGCTCGAGGCTGACCCGCACCGAGGCGGTATTGCTTGGGCGGGACCGCTCCGATGGGTTGACCGGTGTGGGGCTGGGCGCGGTGGGGGCCGGAGGCGCAAGGGGCTGGGTGGGGGCCTCTTGCCCCAGCAAGAGCGCCAAACGCTGTTGTAGCTGATAAAGTTGGCTGGGCAGGCTTTGGGTTGCTTCAGGGTCTTTACCTTCGGCCACCGCGATCATTTTCCCCAGCACCTGCGAACCCTCGAGCACCAGCTGGGCAGTCTCCTGATCCCAGGTTTTGTGGCCCTCACGTACCTCTACCAGAAGGTCTTCGAGCTGGTGGGCAAAAGCGCCCACTGGCTTGCAGCCCACCGAGTAGGCGGCCCCCTTGACGGTGTGCATGGCCCGGAACAAGGCCCGCAGGTGTTCGCCGGTTTCGCCGCCGGCCTCGAGGCTGACCAGCGCATTACCGACATGGTCGAGGTTTTCCAGAGTCTCGGGTGCGAAAAATTCCCAGAACTCGGCGTTTTGCTGGTAGAACCTTTGCAGCTCTTCGACCACACCCATCTGGGGGTTGGTCGGTGGTGAGGCTTCTTCACTGGGTTCGGGGACCCGCGGGGCAAAGGCCTCGGGGTTGTCTGCGGTGAGCTCCGCGATAAGGTTCGCAGCCCCCAGGCGGCCCAGCTCGAGGCCCACCTGGCCCTCCTTGCCGTGGATGGCGATGTTTTCCAGGGCGGTTATCAGCACCGCCGTCACCTGGCTCATGAACTCAGCTACTTTGGCCTGCTGTACCTCGGTGTAGTAGGGCGCGCCTTCCAAAATCCGCTCGGCCAGGGCCCCCAGGTTGGAGGTTTGCGGAAATCCGTACAAACCAGCCGAACCCTTAAGGCGATGGGCCATCACTACCAGGGGTTCGTGCCGTCCAATGGCCAGGAACTCGGGGGTCTGCTCGAAGACCACCACGGTTTCCCAGGCCTCGTCGAGGAAGCTTTGCAGCAGATCGGGTATGGTCGTGGCGGACATACGGGCTCCTAATCGGGGAGGCGGAAGCGGCCCAGGTTACGCGAAAGCTGCTCGGCCAGAAGGCGCATGGCCTCGGCAGACTGGCGTCCTTCCCGGCTTTCGTTTCCGGTTTGTTGCGCGGTTTGGGCAATTTTCTGCACTGCTTGGTCCACCCGTTCCACCACCGCTGCCTGGCTCTGTGCGAGGCCAGAGATTTCCTGGGCCAGGCTGGCCGATTGAGCGGCGAGCTGGGCGATTTCCTCCAGGCGGTTCCCTGCGGTGGTGGCCACGCCGTAGCCGGTCTCTACCTCGCGCACACCTTCCTGCACCAGCCCCACCACGCGGGCGATATCGCTTTGCACCTGTTGTACCAGGCTGCTAACCCGGTTGGTTTCGCGGGCCGACTCCTCGGCCAGCTTGCGGATTTGGTCAGCCACGATGGCGAAGCGGCGGCCAGCAGCGCCGGCACCGGCCGCCTCGAAGGAGGCGTTGAGGGCCAGCAGGTTGGTCTGCGAGGCGAAATCCTCGAGCACTTTGGTGATCGACTCAATCTCGGCGGAACGCTGGGCCAGCGCGGTGATGTTCTCGGCGATGACCTGCATTTCCATGCGGATGCCGCTCATGCCCGAGAGAGTCTGGGTTACGGCCTGGCGTCCCAACTGGGCCGACTCGAGGGTCTGGTGGGCTGCCTGGGCCGTAATAGCTGCGCTATTGGCCATCTGGCGGATGCTGAGGGCTACCTGCTGGGTTTGGTTCTGCACCTGGCTCACTTCCTGGGCCTGCAACAGCGCGTCGGAGGCGATGGAAGCCGCGAGCTGATCGATCTGCGCTGCGCTCAGATTCACCAAATCGGCGGCCTGGCGGACCTCTTTGAGCAGCTGGGCGATCTCTTCAACGGTCAGGTTCACCGCATCGACCACGTTGCCCAGCACATCGTTGCTCACCTCGCCGCGGCGGGTTAGGTCGCCCCGGGCAATTTCGGTGGCGATTTCCAGGAAGCGTCGCACGTTTTGCTGCAACTGCAAGCCGCGCTGACGCTCTTCCTCCTGACGCTCCATGAGGCTGCGCAGGGTGAGGATAGACTGGTTGAGGGTTCTGCCGACCAGGCCCAGCTCGTCGTTTGAGCGCAGGCGCACCAGGCTGGAGAGGTTCCCCTGTCCAAGCTGCTGGGCGGTTTTGGTCAGTTCACGCACAGGTACCAGAATGGAGTTCAGAGTGCCTAGAATCAACCACAGCGAAAGCACCAGGGCCGAGATCACGATGAAAAGGCTGAGTACCTGGTTGTTTACCAGCTGCCCTAAGCGCTGGTCAAGCACGACGCCAAGCTGGGCCAAAGCGGCACCGTACACCGCAAAGTAAGCATCTATCGGGCGGCTCAGTTGCTCGTAGTACAGGATTGGCTCGAGCATCCACTGCTTGCTCAGAACCTCCCGGCGGGTGAGGTCGGCTGCCGACTCGGTGATGGCTCTAGCCGAGGTTACCCGGTCGCTCAGGGTGCTGCCCAGAATGGGATTGCTGGCAAGGGCATTTTGTACAGCCCGCTCTAGTGGAGCGGTTAGGGAAGCAATCTCACCCAGGTTGGTGCCGCGGTTAGCCAGCGAGGCCAGCAGGCCACCAAGCCGCTTCTCTTGCTCAGGGGTCAGCTTTTTAGACTGCAGCGCGGTGGTGCCTATGCCCTGAATCTGACTGAGGGCTTCCATGACCGGGGGGATGCGATAGACCACGGTCTCAACCAGCCAGTAGCTTTGTGGGGTAGGGTCGAGCAGAAGGTTTGAGCCGGAGGCAATCTTTTCAATCAGCTGAGAGAGTTGTTGAATCAGGCGGGTGTGTTCTAGAAAGCTCTGGGTTGCCCCGTAGTTTAGGGCTTGTAGGGTACTCCAGCTGTTCTTGATGACCTCGAGGTCCTTGGCAAGCCCAAAGGGATCGCCTTCGGCACGGTTGGCTTGCTCCAGCAACATCAGGCTGCGGAGTATTTCCTCGGCTTTTTTACTCCGCGCGATGGCCAGTTCCTGATTTCCGGACAACACTGCAGCGCTCATCCCGCGGTGTTCTGCAATGGCTTTGATCAGGCCGCTGGTGCTCTGCAAGAAAACGACCCCCTGCTTCTCGGCCCGCACAAAGTTGATGTCACTGCGCTGCTCGAAAACCAGGGAGAACAGCAGGTAAAAGACTGGGAACAGCAGGGGAATGACCAGAAGGGCGAGCTTGTAGGGGATGCGAAGGTTCCCCAAAAAACCCGTACTGGGGGTCTCCAGCAGCTCGGCATCTACCCGTACCTTCCGGTTCTGGGCTCCCAAGAGCCCTACCTGCATAATTTCAACCTCGCGGAAGTCGCGTTGCAAAGCCATAACAAGTCCTTGGTCACGAAGGCAGTCGGAAGCGGGTCAGACTTTGGCTGAGTTGCTGGGCCAAAGCCCGCAGCTCCTCAGCGGTCTGACGGCCTCGGCGGCTTTCCTCGTCGGTTTGCAGGGCGGTGTTGTAGATGTTCTGCACAACACTGGTTACTTCTTCCACCCGTCCTACTTGTTCCTGGGCAGCCTGGGCCACCTGGCGGGCGGCATCGGCGGTCTGCTGAGCCAGAAGGGCGATTTGTTCCAGCTTGCTCCCGGCTTCCGTGGCGATGCGGTAGCCCTGCTCCACCTCGCGGGTACCGCCCTCTACCGAGATCACCACCCCCTGAATCTCGGTCTGAATGCCCTTGACCAGCATACCCACCCGCTGAGCCGCGCGGGCCGAGTCCTCGGCCAGCTTGCGCACCTGGTCGGCTACCACTGCGAAGCGGGCCCCTGCGTCACCTGCGCCGGCAGCCTCGATGGCGGCGTTCAGGGCCAGCAGGTTGGTCTGCTTGGCGATGCGGCCAATGGTGTCCACCACCTCGGAGATCTCGAGCGAGCGGTCGGAAAGACCCTTGATGCTCTTGGAGATGCTCTGTACCTCACGCCGGATGTTCTGCATACCCGAGAGCGTGTTTTGTACCGCGCTCTGGCCCTGCTCAGCAGCTTCACGGGCTTGCATGACCAGTTCGGTACCCTGCAGCACCTGGCTGGCCATGTCGCGGATGTTCTCGCTTGCGTCCAGTGCCTCGATGCGGGCACGGGCCGAGAGCTCGGCTTGCGACTCGGCTTTTTCTTGCACGGCCTGAGAGCTTTGGGTCATCTTATAAGCACCCTGGTTGACCAGCTCGGCAGCCATTTGCACCTCTTTGAGCAGATGGGCGATCTCCTCGACGGTCAGGTTTACCGCGTCAACCACGTTGCCCAGCACATCCTCGGTTACCCGCCCGCGCTTGGTCAGGTCGCCCTGGGCAATATCCATGGCCACGTTGAGGAAGGCCCTGATATTTTCCTGCAAGAGCTGGCTCTGACGAAGCTGCTCGGCGTCGGCCTCGGCTTTGGCCTTGAGCTGCACAACGGTTTCGTTGAAGGTGCGGGCCAGGGAGCCAAGCTCGTCGGAGGATTGTATTGCCACCTGCACGCCCAGGTCGCCCTTGCGCAGCCGGTTGGAGGCTGCAAACAACTGTCCCACGGGTGTGGTAATCGAGCGGGCTACCGCCCCAATTAGACCGAAGGTGAGCGCCAGGGCCAGGGCAAGGAGCACGAAGGTAACGAGCTGGTCGCGTCGGAGGGTAAAAATCCGTTCTTCCAGCAGGTTGGCTAGCTTGGCCAGCGCAGCAAAAGAATATTCGGTGAGGCTATCTGTTGCGCTGTCAAAGGCGGTGGCATAATCCTGCGCAGAGAGGCTCAGACGGGGTGGTGCCACAATCTCGTTTATTGCCAGTGCGTAGGCTTCGCGGATCAGACCTTCAGCTCTGTTCAAAGTCTCGCTCAGTGCAGCCCCAACCTGGGGGTTTTTCTGTCTTGCAAACTCAAGGTACTGCTTCAGCTCGGTGCTGCGTCGGCGGATTCGGAAAACCAATGCGTTGATCTCAGCTCGCTCGTAGGCGTTAGCGGTACGCTTGTCGAGGATGCTCTGCCCTAAGCTGTTGAGCTGATCCAGAGCCTCCAGCAAAATAGGAATGATGTAGATAGTGGATTGCGTCAGGTAGTAGGTGTCAAATTCGGGGTCGAACGCCATTTGCGAGTTGTTGCTAACTTGAACGATGAGCTTTTGTATATCCAGCATCAAGGCGGCGTGCTCCTCGAAGCTGCTGATGGAGTCCATGCCAGAAGCCTGGGACTTCAGCCGACTCCAGCTTTGCCGCAGGGCTGTGATCTGCTCGCTGACACCCATCTTGCCTTTCAGTTTCTGGTCGAAGGTGCTGAGGGCCTCGAGGGCTGCATCTACCCCGGCAGCGGTCTGCTGCACCGCTTCGCGGCTGCCCTGGCCCATGCGCAAGCTATCCAGGTTGCGGCGGTGCTCATTGACCCCCACCAGGCCTTTGTAAAGCAGATTGATGTACTGCGTACCGTTGGCCTGGTTCCAAGTGAAGCTAAATCGGTACTGCTGGGTGTTGTAGAGCATGGCAATCAGCGCAAGAACCGGAACCAGGAAGGGGGTGCTGATCAGGAGCAGCTTCTGCCAGATTTTGAGCGAACCCAGCAGGCCGCCGGCTCGCAGCATCTGGGTCGGGGCGGCCGGGGTAGGCCGCCGGACCGGGCTGGGGGCGGATCTGGGGCTGCGCCGGGTCATGCTTCTGCCTCCTGGGCTTTATCGGCGGGAGTCTCGAGCAGGGAGCCCAGGAACATAGGCAAGCCCACCACTGCCACGGCCAGCAGCAGGAAGATGTTGAGTGATAGGAGGTTGCCGCTGGCCACCATGGAGTGAATCTCCTGGCCACCGGTTCCGATAAACCGAACCGCCAGCATGGCGGTGTAGTGCATGAAGGGGATCGCCGAGCCGGTGATGGTAGCGGTGACCAGATGGCGAAAGGGAACAAGCTTAAAAGCCGAGCTGGTAAGCGTCCAGATACCAAAGGTCCCCAACGCTACGGCCACCAACACCGAGAGTGCGACCAGCGGCAGATCGAACTCCATCCGGGCATCCAGGCGCATGGCGAACATGCCGGTATAGTGCATGGCCCCAATACCTGCGCCCAGGAAAAAGCCAGAGCCCAGTACCTGGATTAAGCTAACGCTGGGTTTGCTGACCAACTGGAAAGCGACGGCAGCGCCAAAAATTGCAAAAAAAACCGAAACCAGGGTGAGAAGAGGGTCGTAAGCCACCACCATGTTGAGCTGTAGGGCGGTCATGGCGGTAAAGTGCATGGCCCACACCCCCAGCCCGAAGGTGGTCGCGCCCAGCCACAGCCAGCCAGGGCTGGCGCTAGCATGCCGGAGGCGGTTGATAACGGCCAGCGCAGCATAAGACGCGAAGATGGCAACCAGAAACGAAATCCCCACCAGCAGGGGATCGTGGTTCATGGGAAGATGTGTTTGCTCCATTGGGGCTACTCCTTGTAGCGGTACGGGCTCCGATTATCCCGAAGAGGGTTGGCCTCAGGCTTGTGGTACGAGCCTGCCGTGTACGGTAGAGGTGGGTGCCAGGGAAGACATCTGTGTGCAGAGATGGGTGAAGAGGTTGCGAACCTCGAGGATCTGGATGGTCTGGCCGCCCTCCTCCATAACCGCACTGAACAGCGGGTTCTGGCTGGGGGCCATCCAGGCCCCGCTCAGGTTGCTGCGCAACCCAGTTACCTCATCGATCAAAAAGGCCAGCGGCTGCCCCTCGTGCTCGAGTAAAGCCGCGATGCCCGATCCAGCCGGGGCAACCTGAAGAATGTAGCTCAGGTCAAATACCGGCACGATTTGGCCCTGGTTGCTCAAGAGCCCCAGTAGGGGCTGGGGAGCCAGCGGGACCGGGGTAGGCTGGGTCACTTCCAGGACCTCTTTGAAAGCTCGAGGTTCAACCCCCAGAAAAACGCTACCCAAGCGCAGTACCCAAATTTTGCCAACCGTAGTATGGATCATCGACGAGCCCTCTTGCTGTGGTCAGGTGCGGTCCAACGGACTGGATCTAGAGCTCAAAGCAGTTCTTGCACAGCTTTGCGCAGGGCTTCGGGGGTGTAGGGTTTGGTCAGGTAGCCGTTGGCTCCTTGGCGTTTCCCCCACTCGATGTCGGTGGGTTCGCCCTTGGAGCTGATGACCAGTACCGGGATGTGTTTGGTGGCCTCGCTGCGGCGCAATGAGCGCAGTACCTCGTAGCCATTGCGGCCCGGCATCACCACGTCCAACAGCACCACGTCAGGCTTTTCTGCTTCAATTCGCTGCTCCACATTCTCGCTGCCCTGGTATAACACCACCTGATGGTACTGTGAGAGCGATTGTTCGATTAGCTTGAGGTCGGCCAGAGAGTCATCGACTGCGATCAGCTTTGCCATGTGTTCCTCCGTGTTTGCGGGTAGCGGCACGAATGACTGCAGAAAGGTATTTCTACCCGCAACGTAATCACAAGTTATGCCAGACGTTACGGTTTGCTTGTGATGAATGAACGACACACGGACCCCTAAGCGTTACATGTGAACTCCCCCGAATGGGGGGAAGAACTCACCCGACCGAAGGGAGTGCTTGTGACGCCGACCGGTAGGGAGGGGTAGGATTCTAGTTGCGCCGCGCGCGGCGCAACCCACCCTCTGAAGTTTTTGATAGGGAAGAGTATCTATTACACAGTCGCAGAAATA
>Ga0209721_1002371_pt1 | contig 12008 bp, 21 predicted proteins | sample TshhotsprinmetaG_FD_184139 | JGI IMG/M metagenome (GOLD analysis project Ga0209721, IMG submission 184139) | Hot spring microbial communities from South Africa to study Microbial Dark Matter (Phase II) - Tshipise hot spring metaG (SPAdes)... | ecosystem: Environmental > Aquatic > Thermal springs... | reverse complement strand
CCAAGCCTGTGAGGTCTCGGGGCCTCCAGCCTTCAAGGGAAGGGGGCCCAGACCGGGTCCGCTTCGGGCCTGTGGCGTGCCATGAATCGGGGCGCGTATGCCCAGTCTGGCCGGGAGGTGGCTGCGCTCCGGGCGGCAACGTCGTCTGCTGCAAGGAAGCGCTCAGGAGCCTGATCCCTGCCAGCGTTTGGGTGGGACTCCCGGGCCGGGAGGGAAGAGGGCGGCGCTCATTGAGCCGACCCTGCCGATACCGTGCGGCGGCTCGCACTAGTATCAACAATAGGTGAGCAAATTAGAAGAAATCAATCAAACCATACTGCCCCTCGACGTCGACAACATCTCCTGCGGTCCAGGCGCACCGCAGTACAGGACCGTCGAGAAAGTCCATCCATCACCACTCTAACGCAGCGACGCCACTCTGCGAACAAGATTGTCGGGCAGCAGTACCGGCGGCAGGCCGTAACGGTGGCACTCGCCGCCGATGAAGACCGCCTGCTCGTGCCGGAACGGGTCGATGACCCAGCCGACCGAATACGGGTGACCAAAGAACGCCTTCTGGGTAGCTCCGTCGGTCTCGCTTAGAAAAGTTCCCAAGAACGGGTGACCACGTCAGCATTGCCGGTCGGCCTTGTTCCCTCGAAGGCATAGCCCAAGAGCAGTCCTCCTACCTCGCGACGACTGGAGCTTGTGTGCCGGAAAACGGCGTCCAGGCAAGACAGGGCTACATAGACGTGGATGCCGACCCCGAGGTTCGCGACCAGATTCACAGCAGAACAAGCGTCGAGAGCCGAAACTAGGTCCGCCAGCAGCCTAGGGCAAGCCTCCGGTTCTTTTTCGACCCACCGCAATTTCACTGTCCTGGCTCTTCGCTCGGCTTCTTCACCTCAGCGTCTTCCACACCATCTTGGGTTTCTGTGGCTCTATCAGCAGAGTGTTGACGACGACGGTCGGGAAAAGACCGGGCTGGGTCTTAAGCTTCTTGAAGCACCACGCAGCCGCTCGTGTAGACATTCGGGTTCCAGATCGGGGTCGCGAAGGTGACCCTCGGTGGCTGGAGTGGATAATCCACAGGTAGCTCGATCAGAACCTCGCTGACACCGGTCTTGTGATTGGGGTAGTTGCGGTCGACGGCTGTAGGGATCTGGATACGGCAGATTATCCTGCGCGGCGGCTCCCCTTCGACGCTGACGACCTTGATCCTCGAGTTGGTCTTCAGTTGAAGCTCTTTCAGCTTTGCCAGGTCTTCTTGTTTTCTCAGGACTCGCACGTCGCCCGCCATCATCTGCCCCCGGCGACCAGGACCGGCTGAATTTCGAGCGTATCCCCTGGTCCCACCCCGGCTTTGGCCAGGGAGCTGGACAGGTCAAGCGTGACCGGAGGGTTCTTGGAAACGTTCACGATGGTGTAGTCGACATCCCGGGGCAAAGCCCAGTTAGTTATCGTAGGTTGGCTGTTCTCAGCACCTGTCTGAGAGCTATCGACAGTGACTTCGGCTTTGCGCGCCCTGTCGGCCGTCCGCACCAGCAGGTCCAGCTCTGCCATCTTCAGTCCTCCATTTCCACGATCGTCTGTTTGAGTCCATCCTCGATCACTAGGAACTTGCAGGGGATCAAATCCCCACGAAAGAGAGCCAAGAATTCCGCCGGTGACAGATACTCGGCGAAATGCGTCTCGTTCGACTGGGTGCCGCAGAGGGAGCAGAAGGTGAGCGCTTCCGTCAAGCGCCGGGCCGACTCGTAATAGCGCTGCACCCGCCCGCACAGCCGGCATCTGGTCTCGACCAGGACTGGTTCACTCAACCTCACCTTTTTTCCACCCGCGTCGACACAGTCAGCGAGTGGCCAGATGTCTTCGGAGCACCCCCGACGCCGGGCCGAGACGTGTGGTGCCGACGGATCGATGGAGCCGCAGGCAGCACAGCCCGTGTTGCGCTGTATGGTAGATACGGTAGAGCGGAGGGTCACGGTGTCGGCGAACCACCTAGTGGCTTCCCCCGGGGCGTCGGGGTGGTGGTTCAGCCTGTTTAGTATGGTACCCACAGCGAGGGAGCCAGCCATGGTCGAAGTGACGACGGTCGTCGGAATCTTCCTCTCCTCATAGGCCACTTTCTTGAGGAACCCACAGGAGTAGCGTCGTCGGATGGAGGATTACACCGACGGCGGCAACGTACACTCGTCGCAGCCGCCGTCGGGTTGAGAGGAGAACGGAAACACTTCCACCGACACAAAGCGGCTGTCGACCGCGGTGTTGTAGTAGTCGGTGCCCATCATCAGGCATAGGCGGTTCAGCCTGATGCGACTCTCGAAGTTGTCGGTGCAGTTGAAAACGGCTGTGGCTAGGGAAAGTTCTCTGAATGTCAGCACTTCCCAGTAATCAGCCGAGGAGAACCGGACGTCGATGTTGGGATCGAGCGCCTGGCAGGCGGCTGCGGCTGCTTCTGCTTTGCGTAGTCCGACATCGGTCTCTCGGAACAAGACACTCCGGGTAAGGTTGTGCTCCTCGATCGTGTCGAAATCGATGATCTGGATGTGACCTACGCCCAGCAGAGCCAGGTTTTTCAGCGCCTCGTTTCCCACAGCGCCAGCACCCACGACGACCACACTCGCGTTCTTGACACGCTCCTGATCGAACCATTCGATGAGGGAATGCCGGTCGTATCTGTCAACCCTCATGACCACTTGCTGCCATGGGAATGCAGCAACTTCTCGTAGGCCTCGTTCAGCAGCTTCATGACCTCTTCGTTGTAGCTCCTCATGAAGGGGTGAGATGAGTCCGGGTGGTCGATCCTGACCATTCGCCGGTATATCCGCTTGATTTCAGGGAGCGCAGCGTCGGCCGGCACCCCCAGCACTTCGTGTGGGGGCAGTCCGGCCAGGCGAGCAAGCTCATCCGGCCTTTGCGCAGTGTGCTTGGTCCACTTCATTTGACAGCTACGGCTTGGCCCCGGTCGTTGATACCTTTTCACAGACTCTCCGGACCCGGGCGGGGGATCGTGACAGGATGCATGTGTGTCCCATCGGGGTGGTACTGTACGGAAAGCTCAGCAGAGGAGTTTGGGGGAGAAACGGCCGTGGATGCACAACCCCAATCGGTAACGCGACCCAGCGCTGGAGATGTGCCCAGCACCCCGTGGGGCTTGAGCCTCGATCAGCTGTTGACTGCTCTTGCTCCTCTCCGCTTTCTCAAGCTGCGCTTTGTCCTCAGGGCGGTCACCCCGCTTACTCTGCCGACCTATAAAGGCAGCACCTTTCGCGGAGCCTTCGGCGTCGCCTTCAAACAGGCCGTGTGTGTCAACGAGTCCGATCGACGCGCCTGCGGTAGCTGCAGTCTTCGCTATGGCTGCCCGTATCCCTACGTGTTTGATACGCCGACCTCCATTCTGGGTAGCAGGGTGCGAGGGCACACCGCCGCTCCGCATCCCTTTGTGATGGTGCCCCCGCTGGAGCACAAGACCGACTACGAGCCGGGAGAACAGCTGGCGACCGATCTGGTGCTGATCGGGCAGCAGGCGACGCAGCTGCTCAACTACTTCGTCTACGTGTTTGAATGGATGGGACGTAGGACCGGGCTAGGCAAAGCGCGGGGGCGTTTCCAGGTAGAAGAGGTACAGACTTTGAAGAGGCAAGGCGATTGGTCCACCATCTATGGCCGTCCTGCCCTTGAGCTGCGGATACCGCAAGAGATGCTCGCGATCGGGGACCTGATGCACATGCACCCCGACCTTTCGGGTAAGCGAATGGCCGTCCGCTTTGTCACCCCCCTGTCGCCTGGTGAGCGAAGGCAGTTTGGTCAAGAAGCCCGGATTCGAGGTGCTGGTCCGGGCTTTGCTCAGGCGGTTCGATGACTTGGCTCGGTACCATTGTGGTAGGGGTCTCAATCTTGACTTCCGACAGATACTGAGTGCTGCCGCGCACGTCCGCCTCAGCTGCAATGGCACTGAGTGGTTCGACTGGGAACGCTACTCTAAGCGACAGGAAAGTCGGATGAAGCTGGGCGGGTTGATAGGCCAAGCGGTCTACGAAGGAGAGGTCGGTCCTTTCCTGCCTCTGCTTCTGCTGGCCGAAGTACTTCATGTAGGTAAAAACACCGCGTTCGGGTTGGGTAAAGTAATAGTGGAGAGGTGCGTTTGAAGAGGTTTGACGAGTCCGGAGTATGGTGTTCGACAAGACGAGCGGCGACGACTCTAACCGGATCGGGGGTGTGTCGGGAGGACCGGGTGACTGCTCGTTTCTTGGGAAAGGAGGTGGCGAAATAAGTGGGTTCTGTGCTAAGAATTCACGGCGGAAGGATGGCAGGTGGGGCTCGCTAACCTCGCTGGAGTCCAAGAACCCTGGGAGGTTAGCGCCGAGGCCATCGACTTTGAAAACTAACGCTTTTGCAGGGCTTTTGGTATGAGGTGCCGTTGGAGATCCCATGAAGCGAGACCCAAAGTGCGGTAGAATTAGGCCGAGCGAAACCCAGTTAGCGCAGAGTGCGCCAGGAACCCGCACTGCGAGTGGGTTCGCAGGGCTGGCAGTCTGAAGACTTGACCTGATTAGTAAGGGATTGAGACAACTGACGGGACGCGCCCTCTCCTCCTTGCTCCCCGTCGGTCGAATTCCATAAAATGCATAACCGCTCAGAACGCGACGACAATAGTGGTCGATCGTATTGATACCAGAGGACCCGGGTTCCTGCTCCATAAAAATACGGACCGCGCGCCCATCCAGCTCAGCTGTTTGACGGATCAGCTGTTCGACTTGCATGGGTGTACCACGGATCCGTCTGATATCACAAATGTAACATACTCCGTCGCGCAGCGCGACGAGCGCCCCCACCGTCTGAAGTGGTGACCTGATTAGTAAGGGATTGAGACATAAGGAAGTTTACAATCAAGCGCATGGAATCTATGTTGAAGTCTGAAGTGGTGACCTGATTAGTAAGGGATTGAGACTTCGGGATGACCAAGATTTGACGCTATCTGCGCTTATATCTCGAAGTCTGAAGTGGTGATCTGATTACCGGGGGATTGATAGCTAGCCGCTTGAGGTGGGGTTCTCCTTGAGTAAAGAACCGGGCACCATCAAACCCATGGATCGTAGCGACCCGTACGGATGATCTTGGCTGGCCTCAGGGATGGTTTGCCCGCCGTGGTGATGGAAAACCAAGCGCTGATTCAGGGCAAGCTGCTTCCGGTGCAAGGGGTCGGCCTTGTCGGCTCTGGAAAACTTACCCTAGAGGACTCCTGCGGCCGTTGCTGGTGTTTTGGCCGCGTCGAGCGATCTGGGTCCATCTCTTACCCCGGGACTCTGAGCACCGCGCCTATCGGCCAGGTAGGACAAGCCCAGCCAACCCGCCTTTCAATATGAACGAGTAGGCCGGCGACCACTTGCGGTAGCGGCTTTTCATAGAGGGTTGCAAGAGGGGGCGCATGGTGGACGACCTACTTAGAGCTCACCCCTGAAGAAGTCCAGACCATCGTCAACACCTACCATGCCAGGTGCGGGGAGCAAGAAGCCGGCTGGTGCGCGGATGTGCCCGGCTTCTGCAGTGACCCAAGCGCATGAGCAGCAGGCGGAAGCGGTCCGGCTGGATGCGGAGATTGAGACCAACCTCACTGGTATTGCCTGTTGATTGCCCGGTTTGGGGGCGTCTCACCCCTAGAAAGAGCGGGCGCTCTTCCACTCTGCCCTGTAGTGCTTCGTGTTCTGCGAGCCGCGGCGGCAGGCACGCGGTGCTGAGGAGCGTTTCATCACCTTCCCCTTTGAAGGGGCGAGCTGTCGCTTACGCCCCTGTTAGAGAACACCGCGGAGCCGCCCAGCGTGCCCCGGCGCGTGAGGATGCTGGGCCTGGGAAGGGCGGCGCGCCCGCAGCAAAGCCGCGGGCGCGCGGACCACTATCTCCATCAGCCCGCCGGGCCCTCTGCTGTCCAGATCTTCAGTTAGTCAGCTACCCGATACCGTCCCGGCGGAGCACCGCTTCGAGTGGGCCTCTAGCTACTGACTAGCTCCCAAGCCGCATTGGCTCGTTGCAGCAGACCAACCTGCCGGCTCCTGCCTTGATGACCTTCACCTCTTGGCCGCAGATGTCACACACGTAGACCTTGTCCTGCTCTGCCATTCTTGCTCCTCGCCAGTCGAGCCTACTGGACTTGTAGCCTCTGGGCTAGAAACTCTTGAACTTCTCCCGCGAAGCGCCGCACACCGGGCAGTACTCCGGCGCGTCACCCTCGACGGTGTAGCCGCACACAGGGCAGATGTACACGGTGGCTAGGTCCAGATCCCTGCCGGCCTGGGCGGCTTCATGAGCCTTCTTGTACATCTCGGCGTGGATCTTCTCGGCCTCGAGCGCGAAATGTATAGAGCGCTTGGCGCCGGCTTCGTCCTGCAACTCGGCTATGGCGTCGTAGGCTGGATACATCTCGGTGATCTCAAAGGTCTCCCCGCCGATGGCCTCTTCGGTGTTGCCGACCGTGTTCTTGATACCGGCCAGCTCGCGCAGATGGTTGGTCGCGTGCACCTGCTCGGCGTAAGCGATGGCGCGGAACAGGCGAGCGATGTTGGCCTTGCCCTCCCTTTCAGCGGCCTCACTGAAAGCCAGATAGCGCATGTGCGCCTGGGACTCACCGGCGAAAGCGGCCTTCAGGCTTTCCTGGGTCATCTGCCTCATGTCTTTTACCTCCTTGGTTGGTTGGTCTTTCGACGGCTGCCGAGTTTGTTGCCTACTTATCTTTCCCCCTGCAGAGAGGGCAAACACCCACCCACATGATCTCGTGCCCAACTTGGACCAAGTCACGGCCTAGGTCGACCTGGTCCAGCTCAGCCCGATAAGGGATGTCAACGTCGAAGACTTTGTCGCACTGGCTGCAGCGAAAGTGGTAGTGCGGATGAGTAGCCGGGTCAAAGCGGTCGGGACCGGCACCGCGCAGTTCCAGCACCTCCCCCTCCCGTGCTAGGGCCCGGAGGTTCCGGTAGACGGTGGGAAGGCTGATTTCGGCACCTTGGTTGCGCAGATCGTGGTACAGCTCCTCGGCCGTGGGGTGATCGGTGCGGCCGACCAAGGACTGCATGATGACCTTGCGTTGATTTGTCCAGCGCCAGTCTTTCATGTGGTCCGAAAGCGTCCCTTTTTGCGCCTGCGCTAGATGCAGTTGATAACCAATTGCATTTAACCAGCAACCAAAGGCTTTGTCAACTCTCCACAGGACCGACTGCGGGTGTGACTCCTCAGGCGTGATGCCCTACTGTGCCCTCTGCCTCTCGCCTACCCGGACCTCGGGTGTCGTCGGTCCCTTAGCCAGTGCCTGGCTACGCTCGCCTCTTGCCCGGCCCGCCCTAAGCAGGGGGCCGGTGGAGCACATCCAGCCAGGGCAACCAGTCCACCGCGCTCCCAGGTACGACATCGTGGATCAGGGCCAGGCAGCCGGGCTTTCCGCCTCCGGGCTGCTTACTGTTTCTGGAGCGTTCAGTGAAGTAGCCGCGGACCATATCGGCCATGGCCATAGAACTGATGCGGCCCCCGAGGGCTCCCGGCTGCTGAGGGCCGGGGTAGACGGTGGTGATGTCGAGGTCGCGGAAGATCCGCCCGACCAAGTGGTTGAACCGCTCGAGGCGGTCCTTGAGAGTGTCGTTGAGCGAGTCCTTGAGGCGCAGCGAGACATAGGTCTGGTCCAACAGCCTGGCTAAACAGGGCTCCTCGAGGATGCGCGCGAGATTTCCCTGGCATGCTTCGATGTCTGCCTGGAGCGTGATGCAGCGGTCGAACTCGCTCTTCAGCTCTCTCTTGACCCTTTCGCGGTAGAGGTCTTCCTGCGCGGGGGTCAAAGGGGGCACCCACCTCGGCGCGCGCCTCGTTCTCGGCCTTCATGCGTTCCAGGCAGAGTTGCCGGGCAGCCCCCTTCATGTTCTCCCACACCTCGTCGAAGTCCCCGGGGTCTACCGCTCCGTAGCCGAAGAGGGTCCCGGGCGAACCGTTGACGTAGACCTCGAACGACTTCTCTACCGAGTCCTCTGTCCACACGTCAATGGCGTTCTGCATGGCGGCCAAGGTGTGCTTGAGCGCCTTGCCCGGGGCTCCAGTGTTGTCGGTCAGCAGGTCGAAGAGCTCTTCGCGGATACCCTTCATGGCGCCTTCCAGAGCGTAGCCCAACAGCTTACTGCCCGACTTAGTGGCCTTGAGCATGTCGCCGATCTGTTTGAGGCCCTGCTCCCCCGGGGTGAGGATTACGCCATCCCCGCGCGTCAGGCCGGAACGTTCTTCGACCAGCCGTCAGCTACCTTGCCGCACAGCTTGTCCATGAGCGTGGTGTAACCGGTGTCGCTCCATCCTTCTTTCTAGATCTCATCCACCACTTTGATCACGTCCTGGTCGGCGGCAATATCGGCAAGCGTGCCCTTGGCAAACTCACTGTCGCCGAGCCCCACCTTGTCGGCCAAAAGTTTCGCCACCACGCGGGAAGCCAACTTGACATCGCCCCCTGCGTCACCCAAGACCTTGCGGGCGGCTAGTTGACCCCCGTAGTACTTCGCCGCCTCGAACTCGTTCTTGAATCGGGCAGGGTAATAGCAGGAGAAGTGATAAAGGGGGAAGGTCACGATAAAGGGGGAAGGTCACGGTGTCGGTGGCTTCGTCAAGGCTTTCTGCGGCCAAGTAGGTCCAGCGGGTGCCATTGTGATAAGCGAGAGCAAGAAGCATAGGTTCGGGCGTGGCGATCGGGTCATAGGCAAGGGTGAGCATCGCGCGGGCGTCGAGTCTTCCCACGCCGCCCGTGTCGATGTCGTACCCATCCCCGAGCAGAGTCGCGTGCTCCAAGGGTGGAGCCGAGCTAGCTGCGACCCGGGTGGCTTGGACACCTGACACGCCGGGATATGCGTCCGCAGACAGAGCAAGCAAGAAGCCGTCCGCGGCCAGGTCGCCCAGGGTGACCGCTCCGTCTGCTCCTATGGACTTGCTGATAGGCGGGATGGTACTGGTTGTTGTCTCGGAAGTGGTGGTGGAGCTGTCTCCTGGAGTCGTATCACCAGGTCCCGCAAAGCCCGATCCCCCCGAACAGGCGGTGCTGCCAAGAAACACGACCAGAACGAGGGGTATGAGTAGGAAGGAGGCGACCGTTGAGAACGACGACGAGCGGATTCTAATCGGGCGTGGAAACGCAAGTCAAGCTCAGGAACTGGCCGCCCGGTCTTGGTCTGGGTCTATTCTGCGGAGGCCGGAAAACGCCCTGCCGCCTCGTCGAGGGCTATACGGGCTCGGCAGCGCTGCTTCATGGGATCCAGCCGCAGCGTGACTACGAAGTTTAGTAGCGCGAACCCGCAGGCGATGACGAAGGGGATCTGATAGCCGGTGAAGTTGAGGATATATCCCGCGACTACCGGCACCACGATCGCAGTGGCGTGCAGCAGGGTCACGCCCATGGCCAGACTGGAAGCCACGTCTTGGGGCACGGCGATCTTGCGCAAATAGCTGGAGCCTCCGATGAACGAAAGCGGCGAGATGATCGAGTAGATCAGGTAGAAGAGACAGGCGAGCCAGGCATTGGGAGCGAGCGCGTAGCCGCCAAGGGCGACGACATAGAAGAGGTTTACAAGGGAAAGGGTGGTGCGCTCTCCGCGCCTGTCGACCCAGCGGCCCAGATACGGAGCCGTGACCATCCCGGCGAAGGTGATGACGAGGAGCAGCAGAGAGATCTGCGGCACTTTGAACCCGAAGCGGTTCACCAGCACCCACAGACCGAACGAGAAGAAGATCTGCTGGCGGGCCCCATCCAAGAAGTTGAGCCAGTAGTAATAGTGGTATTCCCGCTTGAAGACTATGGGTTCGCGCTTGGGCGCCGACTCCCGCGGCCGGCCGTCCTCCAGATGGGGAAAGCGGACGATAGACAAGGCGGCCACGAGGGCCAGCGCGCCGAGGATGACGAAAGTGGGCTTGAAGGACAACCAGCCGAACTGGAAAGTCACAAAGATCATCAGGTAGGCGAGAAAGGTCCCCGCTTGGGTGAAGGCGCCCATGCGCCCGAGGATGGTGCCGCTGCGGTCTTGCGTGGTCAGGCTCATGCCCAGATAGGCTTGGGTCTGGAGCACGGTGTGGAAGCCGAAGCTGGTGATCAGCACCCAGGGGATCACGGTGAGGAAGCTATGGGCTGCCGAGAAAAAGATGTAGCCGATGGCTAAGATGACGAGAGCCCCGGTTGTGACCCGCTGTAGGGAGATGCGGTAGAAGAGGGCGGTCAGAAAGATGAGGACGAAGCCCCCGACTTCTCTGATGGCGGTGATGTAACCGAATTGCGGCCCGGAGAAATGGAGAACTTCCTCGAAGTAGTTGGTGACGATGTTGGTGTGCGCGTTCATGGCAAAGCCGAACGCCGCCGACATCACCGCCAACATGATGAATCCCCGCCCTGCGGGGGTCTTCCACAATTCGCGCAAAACAGAACCTCATTTTAGTCCGGGGGGTCAGCCCTATTGTACAGTAAGTGAAGTCTTAGTTCGGCCCGCTGACGAGTTTGTAGAGAAAGACCGCAAGTTGTACTGTCCGCTGATGAAGATCCTGCGCAGTGAGTCAGACCCCGGCGAACCCTTCCGACTTGGAGCCAGCCTGGAAGCAGGCCCTAGCGGTAAGGGCCGAGTAGGCGGCTGTGACAGCGGCAGCTCGGGCTCCCCTCCCGTCCCTCTGGCCGGTTCCCGGCCCGCTTCCTCGGCCGGTTCGGGCCCTGCCTCCTCGGCCCGGCGCGACTCGGGCGTGGCGATAGCCTTGGTGGTCGTCGTCGGTCTGCTGATGCAGGCGGGCTCGGCTGTGGCTGTGCTTGTGATCGCCGACGTCGGTGTGGTCGAAGCCGTCTGGTTGCGGACTGCCTTCGCGGCCCTTCTGCTGGCTCTTGCCCGCCCCTCCTGGTTGCGCCTTCCTGCGCGCGCGGACCGGCTGCCGCTCCTGCTGCTGACGCTAAGTCTTGTACTCATGAACTTCAGCTTCTATCAGGCGATCAGTCGGGCCCCGGTGGGGATCGTGGTGGCGGTGGAGTTTTTAGGGCCGCTGGGGGTCGCGGTGGCGGGCTCCCGGCGAGTGCTGGACGGGGTATGGGTGATCCTGGCCGGGGCGGGCGTGGCTCTGCTCGCCCGCCCCGGCGGGCCCGTGCAACCTCTCGGGCTCGTGTTTGCGCTACTTGCCGCGCTGTTCTGGGCCCTTTTCATCCTGTCTGCCAAGCGGGTGGTGGGTCGTATAGGGTCCCTGCGGGCGACGGTGCTGATGTTGGTGGGGGCGGCCATACTGCTGACGCCCGCCTGGTTAGCCACGGGGGTGCGGTTTGTGGGCCATGGGCGGGCGGTACTGCTGGGGCTGGCGGTGGCGGTGCTGTCATCGGCTCTCCCTTATCTACTCGAACTGGCGGCCATCAAGCGGGTGCGGCCCTCGACCTACGGGGTGCTCCTCAGCATCGAGCCCGCCATCGCTGCGCTCATGGGTTTCGCTATCTTAGGGCAGCGCCTCGCCCCGTGGGAGATGGTGGCCATCGGCTCGGTGGTCATCGCGGCTGGTGGGGCCGCCTGGAGCAGCGGGTTGAACAGCTCTGGAGAGGTCGTTCGTCGCCGCAGAGCGCGTCCGTCTCGCCCCTAGCCGCACGGGGTTCCAGGGCTTCCGGTCAGCCGCTGGGCTGCGCTTTGCCGACCCTACACTTTGCCCTGCTGCACAAGACGGACGAAGTGTTCGAAAGTGCGGTCATAGGTGCGCTCGGCGTCGGCGGGAAACACGCAGGCCGGGAGCTCCCGGCTCCGCAGGTGGTAGGCTAGGCAGTCGCAACAGATGCCCTTGCGCGAGCAGGAGGGCCAGCTGCAGTTGCAGCGAGCGAGGTTCTTCTCTTGTTTGCATTCCATGAGTCCGACTCCTGTGATCCTAGTTCCGCGAAATGACGCGACAGTGTTGTCTGGGGCGCACGGTCTTCCAGTATAGTGGGCCGGGAGGGGTCTACGTTGGCCTGATCCTATGACGGAGAGTTATCTCTCTGGCGCTCGGTGAAAGCGTCTCCCGCCGCCTTTTCC
>Ga0209721_1002369_pt1 | contig 12014 bp, 9 predicted proteins | sample TshhotsprinmetaG_FD_184139 | JGI IMG/M metagenome (GOLD analysis project Ga0209721, IMG submission 184139) | Hot spring microbial communities from South Africa to study Microbial Dark Matter (Phase II) - Tshipise hot spring metaG (SPAdes)... | ecosystem: Environmental > Aquatic > Thermal springs... | reverse complement strand
ACCTACTTTAACCCATTCAATATTATCTTTATTTTCTGAAGTGTTAAAGAAATACTGTTGACGCCAAGGTTGACCACCGTGTGTTTCGATCATGATTGCTCCTTTGCGAAGAAAAGACAGTGATTAGACTACTGAAGCTAGAGTCAGTGACAACTTTTTATAGTAAAAAGGTCACTAGAACCCTAACTTCAAACACTATATATACGATCAAATAAAATTCAAATGCAGATCTCTACTTACTACTACTATAGTACTGTGAATAATCGTTTAAACCACCACTAAAATTAGCTCTATATATACTAGTAGAATATTCTTCTAATCCATAACCACCTAATAGATAAATATAATTCTTCGTTATAACAGCTTGAGAAGCAAATAAAGGTTCAGGCAGAGGACTACCAGTTATCCATTTACCAAGACTACCATCTTCGTTGACATCTGCCATATAGACAGTATCTAAAATACCACCTACATCTTTCTTTCCATTATATTCATATCCACCTAGTAGATAAACCTTGTTACTAGTAACTACAGTTTGAAAACTAGATAAAGCTTTAGGCAAAGGATCACTAATTGTCCACTTACCTATACTTCCATCACTTTCAATATCTGCTGTATACACAGTAGACGCTACATTAATACAATCAGTATTTCCACCCATTAAGTAAACACGATTCTTAGTAACTACAAGTTGAGAATTACTTAATGGACCTGGTAGAGGGTTAGATTCTTCCCATCTACCTAATGTTCCGTCTTTATTAACTAATGCTGTATAGACTTTATTAGAAAAATTATCTACTCTATATCCACCCAGTAAATAAATACGATCTCTAATAACAAAGGCTTGAGATTGAAATAATGGCTCAGGTAAAGTATCACTTTTACTCCACCCGCCTATATTTCCATCCTTATCAATATGTGCTGTAAATACAACATCTCCTCCGGCGCATCGAATATGACCATTTAATAAGTAAACTCTATTATTAGCGACAACAGCTTGAGGATTATATAAAGGTCCAGGTAAAGAGTTAGCTTTAGTCCATTCACCTATATTCCCGTCATTGTCGATATTAGCTGTATATACTGTATTTACTAAACTATATCCAGTATGCCCGCCTAATAAATAAACCTTATTTTTCGTAATAATAGCCTGAGAATTACTAAGTGGTTCAGGTAGATCACCTACCTTAATCCACTCAGTGATATCTTTATTTTCTGAGTTATTAATCATGTGTTGTTGGAGCCAGGGTTTACCGGCGCCAGCTATAACACTACCAACTTTCAATCCGTCATGAGCTTCAGTCATTTCTACTCCTTAAACACTGGTTGAACTGTCGAAGCTAGAGTCAGTAACAACTTTACACAGTAAAGAGTCACTAGAACTCTAACTTCAAATACTATATATATGATTAAATAAAAACCAAATGAAGAGAGAAGCTAGAGGAGAAATCCTCTAGCTTCTATTATTAAAACTATTTTTACATACTATTATTATAGTACTGTGAATAGTCGTTTAGTCCACCACTAAAAGTAGCTCTAATAACATTAGAGCTAATCTCTTCTTTATCTGCCATTCTTATATCATCTAACAGATAATTATGATTCTTTGTAGTAACCTTTAAACCACCTAAGATATAAATGTGATTTTTTGTAACGATAGCTTGAAAATTACTTAAAGGATAAGGTAGTGGAATATTTTTCGTCCATTCGCCTAATGTGCCGTCGTTGTTAATAGAAGCTGTATAGATAGTATCTAGAATCTCATATCCACTATCTCCACCTAACAAATAAACACGATTTGTTGTAACAATCGACCGAGATCGAAATAAAGTATCAGGTAGTGAATAAGAATTTGTCCATTCACCTAATATACCATCACTATTAATTAAAGCTGTATAGACAGTGTCCATAACACCGTATCTACTATATCCACCTAGTAAGTAAATACGATTTTTTGTAAAAATAGCCCGAGAAAAACTTAGATCAATAGGTAAATTACCAATTTTTTCCCATACTCCAAAAGTACCATCTCTATTAATTGGTGCTCTATATATATCCGTTACAGCACGATCATCTGTATATCCTCCTAAAATATAAACATAGTTCTTTGTAACGATTACTTGATCTTCTACTATCTTTAACGGTAATGGATCACTAATCATCCATTTACCTAAAGTACCATCATCATTAATAGGTGCTGTATAAACAACGTTTGTAAAACAATATTTACCACATCCACCTAATAAATAAACACGATTCTTAATTACAAGAGCTTGAGATTGAAATAATGGTTCAGGTAGAGGATCGCTAGTTATCCATTTATCTAAAGTTCCATCACTATTAATAGCTGCTGTATAAACTGTATTTAAAACATTATACTCATCACGCCCACCTAGTAAATAGACACGATTTTTTGTGACAATCGCTCCAAAGTAAGCTATAGGATTAGGTAAATTACCTACGTTACTCCATTCAAAAATATCACTGTTTTGTGAATCATTAATCTGATACTGTTGTCTCCAAGGGCAACCACCTCCTAGCAGTATACCATTAGTTTCAGAATTTTCTCTAATTCCATTAGCTAAAACATGATTCTCTTTAATCATTTTTTACTCACCAACAAAAAAAAACCATTAGTCAAACTTTTAACGATGTTTAAAAATTAGCCATAAAGATACTAGAAACGCTACCTGTTTTTCCGTAACCACCTAACAGATAAATATGTCTGTTAGTAACAACAGCCTGAGTAGAAGACAAAGGAGTAGGTAACGGAGTATCAGTTGTCCATAGACCTAAAGTACCGTCAGTATTAATAGGAGCAGTAAATACAGTGTCTACAATAGTACTATTATTACGTCCACCTAGTAAGTAAACACGGTTCTTAGTGACTATAGCTTGAGAACAAGCTAAAATATCAGGTAGAAAATTATTGACAGTCCATAGACCTAATCTACCATTATCATTAATAGTAGTAGTATAAACTTCTAAACCATCAAGACCTCTAGTTAAATATACCCTATTTCCAATTATAATTACTGACGGAATATATACAGTTTTAGGTAATACATCTATAAATTCCCAATTTTCTAATGTACCATCGCTATTAATTTTCGCTGCATATATGCTATTTATAAAATTTATTCCATTATATCCACCTATTAGATAAACTCGATTTTTAGTAACAACTACTTGTGAAAAAGATAAAGGTATAGGTAAAGATGTAGCTAGACTCCAGTTACCTAAAATACCATCGTCATCTATCGTAGTAGTATAAACAGTTGATACTGTCTTAAACGAACTATTATTTCCACCTAGTAAATAAACACGATTTTTAATAACTATAGCTTTAAAAGCATATAAAGGTTCAGGTAAAGAATCAACACTTATCCATCCACCTAAAGTTCCATCATTATTAATAGTTGCCGTATAAACAGTTTTTGTTACTATATTTTCCTTAAGTCCACCTAACAAGTAAACATAATTTTTAGTGGTAATAGCTTGAAAATTATAAAGCGGTTCAGGTAAATCACTTACCTTAGTCCATCCAGTAATATCTATATTCTCTAAATCATTAGTTAGATGTTGGTAACACCAAGACTCTCTAGTACTAGATTCTTGATATTTTTTAATGTCATTAGTAGAGATTTCTTGTATATCTGACACTTTTATTCCTCATCAAAAAAGCAGTTGATAAACACTTGACCCAAATATAGTATTTTTACAGTATTTTTTCTAATGAATACAAATTAATGTTATTTTTATAGAATATTTTTTCTACTATTATTAAACTCATCAGCTATAAAAAGAAGAGTAATCATTTAAACCACCACTAAAATTAGCTCTTAATACACAAGAATTAAGTTCTATTTTTTCTTTTGTCTTCGACATTTTCATTCCTCCTAATAAGTAAATATAGTTTTTCGTCGTTATAACCTGAAAGTTAAGTAAGTGATAAGGTAAAGAACCACTAACTCTCCAATTACCTAATGTTCCGTCTGGATAAATTTTAGCAGCATAAATACTGTCTATAGCATCATGTTCGTTATCTCCACCTAGTAAATAAACTTTATTTCTCGTTACTATTGCTTGAAAAAAAGCTAAGTAATCTGGTAAAAAACCAACTTCTGTTAATTTTCCTAATATCCCATTTTCACTAATTTTTGCTCTATATATACTTTTTGAAATTCCTACTCTGTGATTAAACACACTATATCCGCCTAATAAATACAGATAGTTATTTGTAAAAATAACCTGATAATGACTTAATTCAGCAGGCAAAAAATCATATTCTTTCCATACACCTATGTCACCTTTACTATAAATCTTTGCTCTATATATAAGTCTTGTAATACCATCACCAGTATCTCCTCCTAAAACATATATATAATTTCCTGTAACGATAATTTTAGTTCCTACTACTTTTAATGGCAGTGGTTGTTCTTTTATCCAATCTCCTAGTGTACCATCATGCTTAATTTTCGATTTATATATAGTATTTAAATTATATCTTCCGTTATTTCCGCCAAAAAGGTAAAGATAATTTTTGATAACAAACGCTTGAAAATTATATAACGGCTCTGGTAAAGGATCAGTTTCTATCCACTCACCTAAAACACCAGACTCATCAATAATCGCAGTATATACTTTCTTAGAGACCTTATATATATTAAGTCCACCTAGTAAATAAGCTCTATTTTTAGTTATCACTGCTTCTGGGAAAGTCAGAAATCCAGGTAAATTAGGCTCAGATATCTCAGTCCATTCAGTAATGTCATTATTTTCTGAAATATTAAAAACATACTGTTGTTTCCATGGCTGACAAATTGTGAATGTTGTACATTTAAATTCTTTTTTAATTTCATTGATTATCACGATTATTTCTCCTCGTTAAAAACCAAAACTACTGACTAAATAATATAAATTTGATATGATTATAATTTATAGTTGTTATATATAACTGAATAAAACTCAAATAAAATGTTTTTATATTATTTTTAGAATAAGTACAAGATTCCAGAATAAGAAAAAAAAATAAAAGCTAGAGGATTTTGTCCTCTAGCTTTTTTTTAATTAGTCATAAAAAGGTACCCACTAGTATAACATCAGACGGGTAAATATTATTATTTTTCTCTATGTCACCGCCTAACAAATATACGTTGTCACCGACGGTAACAGCCTTATGGTTAGATATTTTTTCTGGTAGTTCTTTACTCTTTCTCCAGTTTCTTATTTCACAGTCTATAATATCAGCAATATATACGGTATCTTTAATATTTCTATTACTCTCATATATACTTTCCCCGCCAATTAAATATACACTATTTTCAGTTTTTATGACTTCCGCACTTGTTATCTGTTCATCTATTTCTCCATATTCTTCCCATTTAGTAATATTACCATTCTCGTCAATAAAAGATAAGTATATTTTAGTAATAGATTCCTCACTAATCCCTCCAATTAAAAATAGATGATTATTAATGATAACCGTTTGGAAATTCCTTAATATATCGTTCGGGATACTGTATGTTACTTCTATTTCTCCCAACTCATTATTTTCATTTATTCTTATTACATGTGTATTGTTATTAAAGTCGAGTCCTATACAGCCTCCCATTAGGTATATTTTATTTTTTAACATTAGTATTTTTGATAGACCAGGCATGTGGGGCATTTTCTTTATTATTTCAAATCTTCCAAGATAACCATCTTCTTCTATCTGGGAAACTAGTACATAATTCGGATTATTACCAAATATCCAGCTACTAAACAGATATACTTTATCATTGATAATACACGCTTTCGGATTATATAAACTATACGGTAACGTTCTTGTTATATAAAATTTACTTAGATTACCTTTGTCATCAATATCTGATGTAAATACGACACCATTTTGGTAGTACTTACTATCGCAAGCAATTATATGCAATTTATCTTTAGTCTTAACGATTTCAAAATTGTTAATAGGTTCCGGTAGATAACTCATTACTGTCCAATCAACAATTTCCTGGTTGATAGTTTTGTCTGTAGTGATCGACATCCTTTCATCATTTTTCATGATTCTCTCCTTTCAAACAACAATTGAACCCATTGAGACCAGAGTCTACAGTTGCTTCTAAAACAGAACACAACTAGAACCCTAACCTCAAATACCATATATATAACTAAAAAAAAATCAAATACAGCTTGTGATAAATAGAGAAGCTAGAGGATTTCTCCTCTAGCTTCTAATTAACTTTTATTACGAATTACTACTATAGTAAGAAGAATAATTATTCATACCGCCATTAAAAGGCGCTCTAAAGATAGTAGAAGCGTCTCCTCTTAATCTAAAATCTTTTCTTGATCTATAACCACCTAATAGGTAAATAAAGTTCTTAACAACAACAGCCTGGAACTCAGATAGAGGTTCAGGTAAGGGACTACCAATCATCCACTTACCCAGACTACCATCTTCATTGATATCTGCAATATAAACATTATTCGTAGAAATATCTATAGCTCCTTCTTTATCATATTCAGATCCACCTAATAAATAAGCTTTATTGTTAGTAACAACAACTTGAGAATTAAATAAAGCTTTAGGTAATGGATCGCTTGTCGTCCATTCCCCTAGAGTGCCATCCTCCTTAATATCCGCTACATATGCAGTATTAGTCGGAGTATTCCACTCATTATCTCCACCCACTAAATAAACACGACTTTTTGTAATTATATGTTGAAAACGACTTAATGGAACGGGTAGAGGATCATATTCTTCCCATTCACCTAAAGTACCATCTTTCCTAATTAACGTTGTATAGACTTTACTGGAGGAAATTGTTTTTACATAAGCTCTATGAGAAAAACTTCCATCCATAAACTTTTCGAAAAGTTCTTTAAGCCCTCCTAGTAAATAAATACGATCCTTAATAATAAAAGCTTGAGAATTAAATAGTGGTTCAGGTAAAGTATCACTTCTACTCCACTTACCGATACTTCCATCTTCGTTGATAGGAGCAGTAAATATAAGATTCATTTCACTATGCCAGCTATAACCACCTAATAAATAAATTCTATTATTAGCAACTATAACTTGAGAACTAGCTAAAGGATCAGGTAATGGATCAGAATTTGTCCATTTACCTATATTTCCATTATCATCGATAGAAGCGGTATATACAGTTTCCGCTCTAAAATGTTTATTATATCCACCCAGTATATAAATTCTATTTTTTGTAACGACTGCTTGAAAATTAGATAAAGCTTCAGGTAAATTACCAGCTATAGACCATTTAGTAATATCTGTATTTTCCGAGTTATTGATATGATATTGTTGTCTCCATGGTTGGCCGCTATGTGTTTCGATCATTTCCACTCCTTTCTTGAAAGAAAAGACACTGATTGAACTGTCGAAGTTAAAGTCAGTAAGAGCTCTTTATAGTAGAGAATTACTAGAGCTTTAACTTCAAACACTATATATATAATTAAATAAAATTCAAATGAAGAGAGAAGCTAGAGGATATTTCCTCTAGCTTCTAATTAACTTCTATTACAAATTACTACTGTAATAAGCGGAATAATCGTTTAAACCACCATTGAAATTAGCTCTATAAATACTGGTAGAATATCTTTTTAATCCATAACCGCCTAACAGATAGATATAATTTTTAGTGATCAAAACTTGAAAACTGCATAAAGGCTCAGGTAGAGGAGTGCCTTCTACCCACTCGCTTAGACTACCGTCTTCATTAATATCTGCGATATAAACAGTATTTACAGCTTCGCCTACACATTCATATATATCAAACTTGTATCCACCTAATAAATAAACTTTATTATTAGTAACAATAACCTGAGAATCCGATAATGCTTCAGGTAAAGGATTGCTAGTTGTCCATTTACCTAGAGTACCATCGTCATTGATGTCTGCTGTGTATACACTAGACGATGTAACAATCCAATCAATACTTCCACCCATTAAATAAATACGATTCTTTATTACTACAGATTGAGAACAACTCAACAAACCTGGTAGAGGGTCAGATTCTTCCCACTTACCTAATGTTCCATCTTTATTAATCAAAGCTGTATAAACCTTATTAGAAGAATTATATCCTATAGTTCCACCTAATACATAAATACGATCTTTAACGACAATAGCTTGAGAACCAATTAGTAGTTTTGGTAGAGAATCACTTCTGCTCCACTTACCTATACTTCCATCTTCGTTAATAGGAGCAGTAAGTACAGCACATACCTCATTACGTTCATCACAACCACCTAATAAATAAACTCTATCATTAACAGTAATAGCTTGAAAATTAAATAATGGAATAGGTAGTGGATCAACTTCAGTCCATTCGCCTATAATTCCATTATCATCAATAATAGCACTATATATAGTATTTACTGCTGAACGTCTACTATTTCCACCTAATAAATAAACTCTATTTTTCGTAATAATTGTCTGCGAAATAAATAAATCTTCAGGTAAATTACCAACCTTAGTCCATCCGGTAATATCTTCATTTTCTGACTTATTGATCATATACTGCTGGGACCAAGGTTTACCAGCGCCAACCATAAAACCACCAATTTTCAATTCGTCATGCGTCTTAATCATTTCCACTCCTTAAAAAACCACTGGTTAAACTATCAAAGTTAGAGTCATTAACGACCCTCTACAATAAAGAGTCACTAGAGCTCTAACTTCAACTACTATATGTATAATTAAGTAAAATTCAAATGAAGAGAGAAGCTAGAGGATATTTCCTCTAGCTTCTAATTAACTTCTATTACAAACTACTACTGTAATAAGCGGAATAATCGTTTAAACCACCTTTAAAAGGAGCTTTAAAGATAGTAGAAAAGCTTCCTCTTGATCTAAAACCACCTAGTAAATAAATAAAATTCTTAACAACAACAGCCTGAAAATCAGATAAAGGTTCAAGTAGAGGACTACCGGTTGTCCACTTACCTAGACTACCATCTTCATTAATTTTTGCAATATAAACATTGTTTACAGCATTTCTATACTTATTTTCTCCACCTAGTAAATAAACGTAATTTTTAGTAACAACAGCTTGAAAGCCGGATAAAGTTTCAGGTAGAGGATCGCTAGTTATCCACTCTCCTAAAGTACCATCGTCTTTAATATTTGCCATATACACAGTATTCACTGGAATATTCCAGTCATTATCTCCACCTACTAAGTAAATACGATTCTTTGTGATTATTGACTGAAAACGACTTAATGGAATTGGTAGAGGATCATATTCCTCCCACTTATCTAATGTTCCGTCTTTATTAATCAAAGCAGTATAGACTTTACTAGAGGAAATTGTTTTTACATAAGCTCTACGAGAAAAACTTCCATCCATAAACTCTTCGAAAAGTTCTTTAAGCCCTCCTAATAAATAAATACGATCTTTAACGATAATAGATCTAGTTAAAAATAAAGGTTCAGGCAAAGGATCACCTTTAGTCCACTTACCTATAATTCCATTTTCATCAATAGACGCTGTAAATACAACATCTACTCCACCATACCAACTATAACCACCTAATAGATAAATTCTATTATTAGTAACGATAACTTGAGAATCATATAAAGGTTCAGGTAAAAAATCAGCTTTAGTCCAGTTATCTAAAATTCCGTCATCATCAATGGAAGCAGTATATACAGCATCAACTCTGCGGTATTCGCTACGTCCACCTAATAAATAAATCCTATTTTTTGTGACAACAGCCTTAGAATCATATAAAGGTTCAGGTAAATTACCAGCTATAGACCATTTAGTAATATCTGTATTTTGTGAATTATTAATATAATACTGCTGTTTCCAAGGTTGACCAGTGTTAATTACTGTGCTACCAACCTCTGTATCTTTGATTTCACTAGTAAATTTGTTTTGTGTCTCGTTCATTTTTCACTCCTTATTAGAAAAAAAAACACTAACTTAGCTATTGAAATTAAAGTCAGTGACAATTTTCTGTAACGAATAGCTACTATAACATTAATTTCAAATACTGTATATAATTAAATAAAATTCAAATAAGAAAAAAAAATAAAAGCTAGAGGCAGAACCTCTAGCTTTAAACTTTAAATTTTTTTATTCTATTTCTATTTTACTCGATATTATATCTAAACATATACTATTTTTTGTTACCCCCCCAAATATATAAATATTTTTATCTATAACCATAACCTCTGGTTTTGATATAGGGTACGGTAGTACTGATACTAATTTTAAGTTACTTAATTCTCCGTTATTTTCTATCTCGTAACATAGTACTGTTTGTAATTTATCTACTGATATATTATCGTCAATAAAGTCATCTACTATATGTTCACCCCCAATTATATACATCTTATTCTCTATAGCGATACTACGAGTACATGAGGTTGGTATAGGTAACTCATTAATTATTTTCCATTCATCTAAACTATAGTTATTATTAATTTTTGCCATATAGATATTTGATGACGGATATGATAAATCACTGTCATACCCACCAATTAAATACACATAATCTTTAAATTTGACTATTTCAAAATCTATAATCCTACTTGGTAGTTTACCAACTACTTCCCATTTAATAAATTTATTATTAATAATATTAGCTGAATAAATATTATCATCTACATAGTAATTACTCGTAACTCCACCGAACAATAATATCTTATCATCTATTAATAAAGTCATGGTATTAGCTAAACTTATTGGTAGTCTATCACACATATTCCATTCTCCTATTTTACCATTATTGATATGGGACATATAAATATCAGAAATAACTTTAAAATTATTGTCTATTCCTCCTATTAAGTATACTTTCTCGTCCTTAATAATTGCTTTACTATGGCTCAATGGAATACATAGTTCACTATCTTCCTTTTCCCAATCGGAATAAAAATCTTCCTTAATCTTATAAATACTAGATGTTTTTCGCATACTATTTGGATTATGATTATCTCCACTTAGTATATAGATTATTCCATTATTTCTAATTAATTGAAAATCTAAGACCTTCATTGGTAGTTGTCCAACTTTTTTCCACTCCTTCATTGTCTTCTCCCTTCAAACAACAATTGAACACATTGAGACCAGAGTCTACAGTTGCTTCTAAAACAGAACACAACTAGAACCCTAACCTCAAATACCATATATATAACTAAAAAAAAATCAAATGCAGTTTGTGATAAATAGAGAAGCTAGAGGACTTTGTCCTCTAGCTTCTAATTATTAAATTACATTAGATTACAATAGTGGAGCAGCTAGTATGTCTGAAATAACACCATCATCTCTTTTTCCTCCAAAGATATAAAGATATTTATTTGTAGTAACAATATTAAAATCCGACATAGGATAAGGTAGTAACGAAACTAATTTCCAATTACTTAATTTACCAGTATTATTATCTTCTATATCTGCCGATAGTACGATTTGTGTATTTTCAATCACACTATCATCGTCAATAGTCTCTATCCTATGTTCACCACCAAATAAATACATACTATCCTTTATCACTACACCACGAAGATTAAGTAAAGGAATGGGTAGTGAGTTAATTTTTCTCCATTCATTAATATTACCATCCTCATCAACTACTGTAGTATAAACATCAGATATTACACAAGATAAATTGTAGTCATATCCGCCGATTAAATATATGCGATTACCAATAGTAATTGCTTCAAATTTTGTTATATAACCAGGTAACGAACCAACTTTTTTCCATTCATACAGTTTACTATTATCTCCAATAGTAGTTGAATAAATATCTTTTGTAATTTCATACATATATTCTTTACCTTCTGCATATCCACCTAAAATATAGATTTTATCTTTTATTAAGGTAGCTTTAAAATTAGACAGTTTAACTGGTAACTTACCAGTAATACTCCAATTTTTTAACATATTATTATCATCAATAGACGATACATAAATATCAGACGTAAAATCAAGAATACCTTCTTTACCACCGAGTAGATAAATTTTATTATTAAAAACGATAGATTGACTATGACC
>Ga0209721_1002368_pt1 | contig 12016 bp, 12 predicted proteins | sample TshhotsprinmetaG_FD_184139 | JGI IMG/M metagenome (GOLD analysis project Ga0209721, IMG submission 184139) | Hot spring microbial communities from South Africa to study Microbial Dark Matter (Phase II) - Tshipise hot spring metaG (SPAdes)... | ecosystem: Environmental > Aquatic > Thermal springs... | reverse complement strand
ACATTGATTACAAACCTCGGCATCGACGGCGTCTAACCAACCCTAAATTCATTAACCCCAAAAACCGCCCCCGTGATTTTCCGGGGGCGGTTTTTTTCACCCCGCAAAAAAAGAGAACCAATTGGGGTCAGGCAATCGTAATAAACTATTTTCTTTGGGGAAGAGGACAGTCCCTTAAAATTCATAGAGGGACAGTCCCTTAAAAAGATAGAGGGACAGTCCCCTGGGGAAGGGGACAGTCTCTGCTTAATCCCTCCCCACCTCCCCTTAATATAAGGGGAGGCTGAATGATAGAATTGGGGGTCAGGCAATCGTAATAAACTATTTTCTGCGGAGCAGAGAAGGGGAAAGTCCCTCTAGAATCATAGATGGATTGTCCCCTTAGAATTGGACGTGGTTAATAAACTTCTTCGTGGGATCCTATTTCTAAGAGTAGAATGTCGGGTTCTTCCTGTGGGCCTTCCTTTTTAATGAAGTCAAAGACAATGCGCAAATCATAGCCTGCCTTGCAAGCCCAAGAACCTGATAATTTTCCTTTTAGTTTGTGGGTTTCTAACTGGGGAGCGAAGGGATCTTTGACCAAAAGTCTTAATGTTTTTTCGACATCGATCAAAAGATCGGGGTGTTTTTTACTCAATCGTCTGAATGCCCGAACAAAGGTTTTTCCCCAAATTAATGTTCTCATTCCGAAAGCTCTTTCATCAAATCATCGACCGACCCCTTCCTCACTTCGCCCCTGGCATACTCTTCTCTCGCCTCCCTGATGCTATCGGCCACCCGATTTCTCCTCTGTTCAACCAGTCTCCGGCGAATAATATCAATCAGATCCTCTTGTTGATACTCAGGCAGCGACTCCACGATGTCTAAAGCTTTCTGAAACGTGCCCTCCATTTCTTTAACCCCTCCTTTTAAACCGCTTATTCGATCCAATCCATCTTGTTTTCTGTGATATTATAAATGATTACAAAAATCATAACAAGTTATCTCTAATTTAGTGAAAAATTTCAAAGATTGACTGGGGTCAGGCAATGAAGGGGACAGTCCCTTAAAAAGATAGAGGGACAGCCCCCTGCTTAATCCCTCCTAACCTCCCCTTAAATAAGGGGAGGAATAAAGGGGCAGGGGACAGTCCCTATAGAGGTGGGATAACCTGGGGTCAGGCAATCGTAATAAAGTATTTGTGCTTAATCCCTCCTAACCTCCCCTTAAATAAGGGGAGGAATAAAGGGGCAGGGGACACAGTCCCTATAGAACCGTTGATGGACTGGTTTCGTTCTAAGGATTAACTTGACAGAAAATGGGTGGCTCATTTAGAATGAGGTCATAATAATCAAAAAGGAGGTCATCATGAGCGATATGGAATATAGTGTGGCGGAGGCGAAAAAACATTTTTCAGAGTTGCTCAGCCGTGTCGCTTATGGAAGGGAGCGCATTACGATTGCCAAGAGAGGAAAACCCTTGGCCATGCTCGTGCCTCCTGCTGCTGAACCCGGCCTGGATCACCCTGGAAGAGTGGAAGGATGGCTGGAGAACAGCGATCCTTTCTTTAAGATCGTGAATCAGATCGTTAAGAATCGCCAAAAGCATGTTCCCAGAATACTCAAGCCAAGGAAGGATTGATTGATGTATCTGCTCGACACGAATGTGTTAAGTGAACTCATTAAAAAGAACCCTAATCCAAATTTTATATCCAAGCTCCGAACCGTACCTACGGATGCCCTTTTCTCGGCCAGTATCTGTATTATGGAGTTAAGATTTGGGGCATTAAAGCGGGGAAATCCCGCTGACCTCTGGACAAGAATTGAGCAGCAAATTCTCACTCGAATTCGAACCTTGCCCTTCTCCTACAAAGAAGCCATAAAGGCAGGGGACCTGATCCACCATTTACATTCGATTGGGCAACCCATCGGAATCGAAGATATCATGATCGCTTCGATTGGCTTGTGCAATGGATTGACATTGGTCAGCGCCAATACCAAACATTTTTTTCGTATCCCTGACTTGAAGACAGAAGATTGGTTCCAATAGGGAATGGAATAAACAACTTGGAAAATAAAACAGGGAAGGGGACAGTGCCCTGGGGAATGGGGACAGTCCCTTAAAAAGATAGGGGGAGAGTCTCTGTTTAACCCCTCCTAACCTCCCCTTAAATAAGGGGAGGAATAAAGGGGCAGAGGACAGTCCCCTGGGGGAGGGGGAGGAGTAATTGATTTCTCACAGAATCATAAATTTTCCATATTGAGAAAAATGATCATCAAAGGCGAAAACGGTATTGATCTTCAGACGTTCCATCAATGCAAAAGAGGTGCAATCCGTAAAACTAAAACCTTTATCTTCATATTGTAAAAATAGTTTCCAAGCCCTGTCTTCATCCTTTTCGTTTATCCGAATCAATATTGCCACTTCTTGCTTCCATAACTTTTCGCCAAATCGGGCAGGAAGGGAGGATCCTAACCTTGTTTTGATCAACGTTAAGGTTTCATCGAAAATGTAGTTGCTTGTTAAAAGTGGGCGATCTAAATTCTGGATTTTTGCCACAGCAGCCCTATGGTCTCGGTCGCTTTTGTCAACGGTTGCATACCAAGCACTTGTATCGACAAAGATAGCATCCTTAACCATTAGAGTCGTCTCTTACATACAGATATTTATCATGTTTACGTGCAACATTGGCCGAATTACCTCTCCCAAGGCCAGCGACTTTTAAAAGAATCTTTTTCTGCCTTTCCGCCAAGGATTCCTCACCTTCAGAGAGGATTTCTATCCATACCCGCTGATGATTTTTGAGATGAGCTTCTTTTTTTTAAAGGCCTAAATATCCCATTTTCAAAAATAGCCTCAATCACCTTAGGCATATTAAAACCCCCGTAAATGATTTAAAATATCTTACTGCTAATGGCAAATTAAGTCAAGAGATGGGTTGAAATTGGGGCAGGGGGACAGTCCCTTTAAAAACATAGAGGGACAGTCCCCTTTTTTTCAGTGGTAAAAGCCGGAGCCACGTAGCTTGGATGGCAGGAGGAAGGGGAAACGTTTCCTTCTGAGGCCCATCGACAAAGTCCACGTAGAGGTGGGTGAGCGATTATCCGGGTTGTAACTTGCCATTCCTTGACCCTACTAATTTACTAATTTGACAAAATTATATTTTTTGAGTAGGATGAAAATTAAGGAGGAATCTTTAGGAATGAGAGAAGCATTGAGATATTTAAATAACGCAAGAGAGATATTAAAATCTGTCCCGGTTGAGGATAATACTTATATGGATATTAAACCTGTGAGAGAGGCATTCTCAACGGCTTATCTTGCGGTGTTGGAGGCGATTAATGAGTATCTTATTATGAAAAAGGGTTTCACAAAGAAAGAGCTACCTAAGTCCGTAGATGCTTACAGAAAGGCATTGCAAAAGTATCTGGCAGTTCGTGATGGGAGATTCTTGAGAGAGTTTGAAATGCTCTATGATGCTTTGCATATAGCAGGCTATTATAGAGGATTGATCTATAATGTGGATGCGGTCAAAGATTATTTAAAGGCTGCAAAGGCGTTCATTGAGAAGATTTCGTAAAAGCCAATGGGACAGTCCCCTGAGGTCAACCCTGGGGTCAGGCTTGCAATATTTGGTTATGAGTTAGTAATCCCTCCACACCTCCCCTTAATATAAGGGGAGGCTCGGTGGGGTTATGATTAACCCCCCTCTATTCCCCCCTTAAGATAAGGGGGGACGAAAGGGGGGAAAGGGGACAGGCTGCTTTAAATTCATAAAAAAAAGGGGACTGTCCCTTTTTTCTTATGACGGCTTCCGTGGCCCTCAGGCGGAAAAAAAGGACGCTGAATTGAGAAAACAGTATATTGCGTGATGTGTCGATTGGGAGCAGCCGGATGAAAGTGCTATTTGTGCATCAGAATTTTCCGGGACAGTTCAAACATTTAGCACCGGCACTGGTTTCGGCAGGGCACGAGGTGCGTGCCTTGGCCATCCAGGGCAATTCTCTGCCCGGGGTTCATTTTCAACGCTATAGCTTGACAAGAGGGACGAGTCAGAATATCCATCCCCTGGCCGTGGAGTTTGAATCTAAGGTCATCCGCGGGGAAGCCTGTGCTTTGGCCATGCTCAAGCTTCGAAAGGACGGATTTGTTCCTGATATTGTCGTAGCTCATCCCGGATGGGGTGAAACCCTGTTTGTCAAAGATGTCTGGCCGGATACGCCATTACTGTCCTTTCTTGAGTTCTATTACGCGCCGCGAGGCTTAGATATGGGTTTCGATCCGGAGTTCAGTCGTAAAGCGAAGTCTTCTGGCGACCTGGCGCAATTAGCCGAGGACGCTCGCCTGCGCGTAAAAAATGCCAACAACCTGCTCTCACTGGAGACGATGGACTGGGGACTCTGTCCCACGGAGTGGCAGAAGAGCACCCTGCCGGCCGTGTTCCAAGACCGAGTCAGTGTGATTTTTGACGGCATTGACACCGATCTCGTTCGCCCGGATCCGGCTGCGCAATTGACCCTCAATCCCGGAGAGCGGGTGGTAAAAGCAGGTGATGAGATCATCACTTTTGTCAACCGCAATCTGGAGCCATACCGCGGCTACCACATCTTCATGAGGGCATTGCCGGAGATTCAACGGTTGCGGCCCAATGCACTTGTCATTATCGTTGGCGGTGATGAGGTTTCTTACGGGGCGAAACCGCCCCCGGGGACCACGTGGAAGGAGTTTTTTTTAAAAGAAGTCAGACCTCGATTGGACATGTCACGTGTGCGATTTGTGGGGAAGGTTCCGTATATGGCTTTTCTGAGGCTGTTGCAGGTTTCGGCCTGCCATGTCTATTTGACCTATCCCTTTGTGCTGTCCTGGAGCTGTCTGGAGGCCATGAGCGCGGGTTGTCTGGTGGTTGGGAGCCGCACACCGCCGGTCGAAGAAGTGATTGAGCACGGGAAGAACGGTCTGCTTGTGGACTTCTTCGATGTGGAGGGATTGGCGCGCACGGTGGCCGAGGTTCTCGAACATCCTGAGCGATTCGTATCATTGAAGGAGGCGGCACGGGAGACGGCCATGAAGCGTTATGACCTCCGCCGCGTCTGCCTTCCCAGACAGATCGAACTGGTCAATGCCCTGGCTTCAGGCCACCTTCCTGTATCTTCATAAGGGGACAGTCCCTTGGAGAAGAGGGACAGTCCTTGCTTAACCCCTCCTCACCTCCCCTTAAATAATTGGGATCATTGGGGTCAGGCAATCGTAATAAAGTATTTTACCTTTGCTTTTCTGGTTAAATCTTCCTTGAGTTTCTCGATGGTTTTCATCAAAGTTTTTTCTTTTTGCATTCTATTCTCGATCTGGATGATTGCCTGACTCGTTCTCATCGGACTTCGGCGAAAATGCCGGGCGATATCGACCACTCTGTAGCCGGATAGAGCCCTTGCCAGATAAGCCACCATACTCCTTCCATGAGCGCCTTTACGATCGCGGGTTAAAGAATACAACCTATTTAAAGAAATTCCCATAAACCGACTTACCTCCTGAGCAATCACCTCAATCGGAATGTCATACACTCCATTCTCCCTACCTTTTTTTTCATTTTGAATGCGATCAATGAAACCCTCATCTCCAAGATAGCGCTGATCTTTAACTTCGTAGTATTTCCCCTGATGATCCTGATGAAGAGCCTCCAAGACAAATTGATGATATCTGAGCCTTGCCAGAGACTTTTTTCCTGCAAATTGACCCAACACGGAATCCACTTCAATTAGACCATCCCGCACTTTGCCCAAATAGCCCAAATGGCTTGTCCAAAGATACTTTTCGGGATTGCTCACCCACTTTGCCCGAACTGGATTGAGATGGATATATCGGATCAACTCCAATAAATAGACATCTTTGTCACATAGGATCGCTTTGTAACGGCCCTGAAATAGGTGTCCTACCTTTCCGTATCGTCTGTTGAAATAACGGGTATATCGAAATAGTAGGGATTGCATGATCTTGCTTAAAGGAGTTTCTTCAATCCCTACAAGGAGATGGAAATGGTTTTTCATGAGACAATAGGCATAAAGATGAAATGGATATCTGAGCTTATATTCGGCGAGATAGGAAAGGAAGGTTTTCATATCCCTATCATCGAGAAATATGTCCTGTTTTTGATTCCCTCTTGAAATGACGTGATACAGAGCACCTCGAAAGTGGATGCGGGGTTTACGAGCCATGAAACGTAATTATCATAGAAGAGGGTAGGAGTCAAATAGTTTATTACGATTGCCTGACCCCAATTTGGGTTGCATAATTGAAATAACTTTGATAAAATAGGGAAACTTAAAGGAGGAGATATGGCGACGGAATGGGCCCATGGGTATGTGACCGATGTGCAATATACAGCCGGGTTTTACAGAGAGACCACTCCGCTGTGGCTCAAGTTTTTAACCGTTTTTGTCAATCAGCGTCAGTCCTATAAGGAGAATTTTACGTTCTGCGAACTCGGGTGCGGGCAGGGCATAAATCTGAATCTGATTGCCGCGGTCAATCCCTCGGACAGTTTTTATGGGGTGGATTTTAATCCTTCCCACGTCGCCAATGCCCGAAAGGTCGCAGAGGAGGCAGGACTGACCAATGTGAAATTTTTTGAAGATGATTTTATGGAGATGGCAAACCATCCGCCTGACCGGTGGCCGCAGTTCGACTATATCGTGCTTCACGGCGTCTACACGTGGGTGAGCCGCGAGGTCCAGAAGGCCCTTGTGAAGTTTATCGGTTCGAGATTGAAACCGGAAGGCATCGTCTATATCAGCTATAATGCGCTTCCGGGATGGGCGGTTGCAGGGCCCACCCGAAAGATCATTTACGAATTTGCAAAGAGGTCTGACGGAAGAAGCGATGAGAGGTTTAAAGCGGCCATGGCTTTTCTCGACCGGTTGAAGCAGGCCGGGACGCTTTTTTTTAATGTCTATCCCTCCGAGGTCGCAAGAATTGACAAGATAAAAAGTCAGGACATCCACTATCTGCCAGGAGAATATCTGACTGACCACTGGTATCCGAGTTACCACATCGATGTCGCCCATGACCTCTTGTCAGCCAAGTGCGATTATATCGGTTCGGCTACGCTTGCCGACAATATTCATCCCACGCTCTCCGAGGCATCGAGACAGATCCTTACCTCCATCGCAGACAACGGGCTCAGGGAGACAGTGCGCGACCTGATGGTCAATCAGTATTTCAGGCGGGACGTCTTCGTTAAAGGCAGAAATTCAATGCTTCCGCAAGAGCGTCTCCAGGCCATCCAGAAGCTGAAACTCTGTCTCATCGTCCCGAAAGAGGAGGTCAAGTTCGAATTCCATGTGGGACCCGGTAAAGTGACTGGCCGAGAGGAGGTTTACCGTCCTGTCATCAATGCGCTGGCTGAGTCTCCGCTGACGATCGGCGAACTGAATGGACTGCCCGAGCTGAAAGGAAAGAATATCGGTTCAATTCTGGAGATATGCCTGCTGTTGATCCATTCCGGCCAGGCCCACCTCACGGCGGATGGAGGAAAAGGCAAGGCCCCTGAGACGGCGAGAAGATTTAATCAGGTGGTTTTAAAGCGGGCCATCATGGGGGGAGCCAACCACGCCATGCTCGCCTCACCCGTGATCGCCAGTGGAGTGGGGCTCAATCTGGTGGAGATGATTGCGGCTCAAGTTCTCATGCAACAGCCCACCATTCAATTGAATGCGCTGGCCAACGAAGTCTGGAAAGTCATGCAATCTCTGGGCAGGAAGTTTATCAAAGATGGAAAAACCCTTGAGACCGAAGAGGAAAATCTGAATCAACTGAATGATCATCTAAAAAACTTTCTTGACAAGAGACTTCCTTTATTGAAAAAACTCAAGGTCATCCCTTAAACTCGGGGAAGACCAGAAATTTAACACTCTGCTTCCTATCCATTAAAGATGAAGCTCGTTATTAATACTATCCCCTTGCTCTCTCCCCTTACGGGTGTCGGACATTACCTTCACAACCTTCTGATCGAATTCCAGAGGCTGAGGCCCGAGATTGAATATACCTTTTATTATGGCTACTTAGGAAAGAGGCTAAAGGTCTATACCCAGAGAGAAGGAACGGGTTTTTACAGGGCAAAGGAGTGGGTTCAAAAGATTCCAATGGGTTTTCACACGGCACAGAAGGTGAAACATGTTCTGGCCCGGATCAACCTTACGAAGTTCGATCTCTATTTTGAACCCAATTTTATTCCTCTGGACATCCGATCGAAGAGGATCGTTGCCACGGTTCACGATTTTTCATTTCATCTTTATCCCGAATGGCACCCAAAGGAAAGGATAGACTTTTTTTCCAGGAACTTTTTCAAGCAGATTGAAAGGGCGGATTTGATCATCACCGGCTCACGATATATTGAAAGAGAGGCCACAGATTTACTCAATGGCAAGAATTCGAAGATCCTGACCATTTACTACGGATATGATCCTGTCCTGTTTCATGCCCAAAAAGAGGTTGAAGATGAGAAGTTAAAGTTCCCCAACAATTATATCTTGTTTGTGGGTTCCATCGAACCGAGAAAGAACCTGCTTGGTCTTCTAAAGGCCTATCTCCTGTTGCCGGAATACGTGAAGAAGGAATTTCAACTTCTCTTGATTGGATACAAGGGATGGGGGAATCAGGAGATGGTCGAGCTGATGGAGCGATTGAAAGGGAGCGTCCATTATTTGGGCTATTTAAATAATGAAGAATTAGCAGCCCTTTATCGAGGGGCATCCTGTCTGGTCTTTCCTTCATTCTATGAGGGGTTTGGACTACCTCCTCTGGAGGCGATGGCTTGCGGTTGCCCAGTGGTCGTCTCCAATGTGGCAAGCCTTCCAGAGGTCTGCGGAGAGGCTGGATATTACGTTGACCCCTATTGTGTTGAAAGCATTGCGGAGGGAATATATAAAGTGCTTACTGAGGATACATTGAGAAAAGATCTTATCCAGAAAGGGCTTGAAAGGGCGACGCTCTTCAGTTGGGAAAAGTCGGCTCGGGAGCATCTGAAGGCATTCGAGGAAGTCCTTAGGTGACCTTTCATGATAGAACCTCAGACACGAATCATGAAAATGGACCGAAGGGTTAAGGTTACGGTGACGAAGCCCGTATCGTTCATAAGAAGGTCACGTTTAACGTTTTATATTTTTTACACGTTACCGGTATAACCGAAGCAGGCCTCGTTACCCAAACCGTATAACGAAACTTTATGGGTTCATCTGGCTTTCGTGTGGGTATTTTTCCCCTAAACTATACTTCCATACCATTCTTCCCTTAAATTAAGGGGGGATTAAGGGGGGTTAAGGGTTTAGGAAACCCCTTCATAACGAACCAATATTAAATCAAAATTGATGGGAATTGAGGTGTCATCATGCCCAGACGGAGAGGGGTATCCTGGTCACCTGAAATAAGATACCCCCTCCCCACCTCCCCTTAACATAAGGGGAGGTTACCCACTCAATACCCGGAAGAACCACTTTATTTTTTAAGCAAAAGGGGAAAATCGATGAAGAAAGCACTGATTACCGGTATCACGGGGCAGGATGGCAGTTATCTCGCAGAATTTCTTATCGAAAAAGGCTATGAGGTCCACGGCATTGTCAGACGCTCTGCCATTGAAGACCCTGAACATCGGATGTCGCGGATTACACATATCCTGGACCGAATTGTAATCCATCCAGGGTCTGTGGAGAGCTATCCGAGTATATTCAATGTGGTAAGGGAGGTCATGCCCGAAGAGTGCTACCATCTCGCCGCCCAGAGTTTTGTGGCCTATTCGTTTGAAGATGAGTTTACAACCCTGATGACGAACATCAATGGGACCCATCATATTCTTTCGGCGGTTAAACAATTGGTTCCCACCTGTCGGTTCTATTTTGCGGCCTCGAGTGAGATGTTTGGCAATGCGGAGGAGTCGCCCCAGAACGAGCGCACCCGATTTAAGCCGCGTTCGGCTTACGGGATCTCGAAATTGACCGGATACCATCTGGTGAGAAATTACCGAGAGGCCTACGGTCTGTTTGCCGTCAATGGAATCCTCTTTAACCACGAGTCTCCACGCAGGGGCTTTGAGTTTGTGACCCGAAAAATTTCATCTCGGGCCGCAAAGATCAAGCTTGGGCTAGCCAAGGAACTGCGGCTCGGTAACCTCGATGCACGAAGAGACTGGGGTCATGCTAAGGATTACGTGAAGGCCATGTGGATGATGTTGCAGGCTGAAGCCCCGGACGACTATGTGGTTGGAACAGGAGAGAGCCATTCAGTAAGGGAGTTTGCAGAGATCGCCTTTGGGCATCTGGGATTGGATTACCGAAACTACATCGTACAAGACGAGAGATTCTATCGGCCGGCTGAAATCTTTCACCTGATTGCTGATCCGTCCAAAGCGAAGTCAAAACTCGGTTGGGATCATCATTACCGATTTGAGACCCTTGTCCAAGAGATGGTCGAACACGATCTTAATCTCTTAAAAGGATAGGTTCCGGATATATGAGAGTGGCCATCGTCCATGACTGGTTGACCGGGATGAGGGGCGGGGAGCGGTGTCTCGAGGTCTTCTGTGAGATTTTTCCACAGGCCGATCTCTACACTCTGCTCCATTTACAGGGAGCGGTTTCCCCTGGCATTGAGAGGATGAAGATCCGGACCTCCTTCATTCAACATCTCCCTTTTTCCAGAACGGGTTATCGAATCTACCTTCCCCTATTTCCAATGGCTGTTGAGCGTTTCGATCTAAGGGGATACGATCTGATCCTCAGTTGCAGCCATTGTGTGGCCAAAGGAATCATTCCACCGCCCAATGGAATTCATATCTCCTATCTTCTCACGCCTATGCGATATGCTTGGGATCTTTACGGGGAATATTTTGGAAAGAGCAAGAGCAGAATGATCCCTCTTGTCATCCACTATTTAAGGATGTGGGATGCGATCTCGAGCCAGAGGGTTGACCATTTTATCTGCATCTCAAACCACGTGAAGAACCGGGTTAAAAAATATTATCGCCGAGAGGCCGAGGTCCTCCATCCTCCAGTGGAGACACGGCGATTCAGCCTTTCGGACCGAAGAGAGGATTTTTTTCTCCTCGTCTCATCCCTGGTCCCTTATAAAAGGGTTGATCTGGCCATTGAGGCCTTTAATCGGCTGGGGTATCCGCTCCGAATCATCGGTTCCGGGCCTGAGGAGAAGAGGCTTAAGTCGATAGCGAACTCGAATATTAAATTTCTTGGTTGGCAACCGGATCAAGTGGTGGCGGAGGCCTACTCGAGATGTCGGGCACTGATCTTTCCTGGAGAAGAAGATTTTGGGATCGTCCCATTAGAAGCGATGGCCAGCGGGAGGCCCGTGATTGCTTTTGGTAAGGGAGGGGCGCTTGAAACGGTCCTCTCTGACGATCACCCAACTCGTTCAGGGAACGATCGGCCAACAGGCCTATTTTTTTATGAACCGAGGCCGGATTCTCTCATGGCGGGAGTTGAACGGTTCCTCCATATTGAAAAGGAATTCGATCCGAAAGCGATTCGAAACCACGCTTTTCAGTGGGATCGGGAAGCATTTAAAGAGAGGATAAAACAAACCATTTTTGAGAAGATGGATTTGAGATGCTAAAAAAGCATGCTGGATTTTTTAAATCGCTATTTATCATTTCAGACCTTCTTATCCTTTCGCTGGCCTGGGTCCTTTCCTATGAGATCAGGTTTTATACGACCCTGATCCGACCTCCTCTGTTGGGCACCCCTTCTTTTGCAGGTCATCTCGAATTACTGATTCCCCTTTTGGTCCTGTGGGTTCTGGTGTCGAAGAAGACTCAACTCTATCGGCCAAGACGGATGGACTCTTTTTTTAGAGAATTTTTCGATGTGGGTAAATGTTTGACCATCACCTTGATGATCCTGATTGCGCTCATCTACCTTCTAAGGCGGTTTGAGTTTTCTCGATTGGCCTTCTTCTACTTCTGGATTCTGGGGATCGGAGGTCTCCTTTCGGTCCGTTATTTGGCCCGCAAGACTCTGAAAAGGCTTCGCCGGAA
>Ga0209721_1002364_pt1 | contig 12025 bp, 9 predicted proteins | sample TshhotsprinmetaG_FD_184139 | JGI IMG/M metagenome (GOLD analysis project Ga0209721, IMG submission 184139) | Hot spring microbial communities from South Africa to study Microbial Dark Matter (Phase II) - Tshipise hot spring metaG (SPAdes)... | ecosystem: Environmental > Aquatic > Thermal springs... | reverse complement strand
CACCGTCTGCAGCAGTCCATCGCTGCGGCCGCCGCGCGGGCCGCTGCGGCCCAGCAGCAGCTCGCCTAGGCGGTCGCTGGTCCCACCGGGGGCGCCGGTGGCAGACGGGGCGTCCCCCTGATGCTGGGCGCGCAGCCGCTCGTAGGCGCTTTCGCGGTCGATGGTCTGCTCGTACACGCCCGCCACCAGCGACTGCTGCCGCAGCGCGGCGCGCTCGGCGTCGGTGGCGGGGCCGATGCGGCTGGCCGGCGGCACGATCCAGACGCGCTCGGTCTCGCTCGGCCGGCCCTTGGCGTCGAGCAGGCTCACCAGCGCCTCGCCCACCGCCAGTTCGGTGATGGCGCGCTCCACGTCCAGCCCGGGCTGGGGGCGCATGGTTTGCGCGGCGGCACGCACGGCCTTTTGGTCGCGCGGCGTGAAGGCGCGCAGCGCGTGCTGCACCCGGTTGCCCAGTTGCCCCAACACGCTGTCGGGCACGTCCAGCGGGTTTTGCGTCACGAAATACACGCCCACCCCCTTGGAGCGAATCAATCGCACCACCTGCTCGATGCGCTCCAGCAGCACCTTGGGAGCGTCGGCAAACAGCAAGTGCGCCTCGTCGAAGAAAAAGACCAGGCGAGGCTTGTCGGGGTCACCGATTTCGGGCAGGCGCTCGAACAGCTCCGACAGCAGCCACAGCAGCACGGTGCCGTACAGGCGCGGGGCGTTGAGCAGACGCTCGGCCGCCAGGATATTGACCACGCCACGGCCATCGACGGTTTGCATCAGGTCGGCGATGTCGAGCATCGGCTCGCCGAAGAACTGCTCGGCCCCCTGCTGCTGCAGCCCAAGCAGTGCGCGCTGGATGGCGCCGATGCTGGCGCTGCTGATGGTGCCGTACTCCGTGGTGAAGGCGCGCGCGTTGTCACCCAGATATTGCAGCAGCGCACGCAGGTCCTTGAGATCCAGCAGCAACAAGCCCTGGTCATCGGCGATTTGGAACGCCAGGGTCAACACGCCGCTTTGCACATCGTTGAGGTTGAGCAGCCGTGCCAGCAGTAGCGGTCCCATGTCCGACACGGTGGCGCGCAGCGGGTGGCCGCGCTCGCCGTACACGTCCCACAGGGTCACGGGGCAGGCGGCGGGTTCGGGCAGCGGCAGCCCGCGCTCGGCCAGCACCTGCGCCAGCTTGCCCTCGATGCGCCCGGGCTGGCTGATGCCCGTCAGGTCGCCCTTGACGTCGGCCAGAAATACCGGCACACCCTGGCGCGAAAAGCCCTCCGCCAGTGTCTGCAGCGTCACGGTCTTGCCGGTGCCGGTGGCGCCGCTGATGAGGCCATGGCGGTTGGCCTTGTCCAGCAGCAGGTGAGAGGCGGTGGCGCCATGGCGGCCGACGAGCAGGGCAGGTGTATCGGAAGGAGTCATGGTCGACGCGACGTTGGGAGAGCCGGACCGATGGTGTGCTGCAGGTGTAGCGCAACGGCTCCGTTGACCCAATCTTACTGACTTACGGCGTGTTGGCGCTTGGGGCCGATGGGGCGCCCAGTTGCAACCCAGGTTGGCGGGGCGAGCCGCGGCGTAAAATGCTCGGCTACCCATCGCGTTGGCTTGTGGGCGATGGTTTCCGAGCAAGCGAGGTTTGCATGGCAGGACACTCCAAATGGGCCAACATCCAGCATCGCAAGGCGCGGCAGGATGAAAAGCGCCAGCGCATCTGGACCCGGGTGGTGCGGGAGATCATGATTGCGGCGCGCCTAGGGGGCGGTGACCCGGCGGCCAACCCGCGCCTGCGGCTGGCCATCGAAAAGGCCAAGGCCGCCAACATGCCAGCGGACACCATCAAGCGCAACATCGACAAGGCCACCGGCAACCTGGAGGGCGTCAACTACGAGGAAGTGCGCTATGAGGGCTACGGCATCGGCGGCGCGGCGGTGATCGTGGACTGCATGACCGACAACCGCGTGCGCACCGTGGCCGAGGTGCGCCATGCGTTTGCCAAGCACGGCGGCAACCTGGGCACCGAGGGCTCGGTGGCGTTCCAGTTTCAGCATTGCGGGCAGCTCGTGTTCGAGCCCGGCACGTCGGAGGAGAGGGTGATGGAAGTGGCGCTGGAAGCGGGTGCCGACGATGTGCTGACGCAAGAGGACGGCTCGATCGAGGTGCTGACCGCGCCCGCTGACTTCGAGCGCGTGCGCGACGCGCTGCAGGCAGCCGGTCTGGTTGCCGCCATGGCCGAGGTGACCTGGCGCCCCACCAACACCGTGACGCTGCAGGGCGACGACGCCCAGCGTATGCAGAAGCTGCTGGACGCGCTGGAGGACCTGGACGACGTGCAGGACGTCTTCCACAACGCGGAGCTGCAGGCATGAGCGATCGTATCCGCGTGCTGGTGGTGGGCGGCGGCGGGCGTGAGCACGCGCTGGCCTGGAAGCTGAAGCAGTCGCCGCGTGCCGCTGCGGTGTTCGTGGCGCCAGGCAACGGTGGCACGGCGCTCGATCCGGCGCTGACCAACGTGCCCATGACCGACGTGGCCGCGCTGCGGGACTGGGCGCAGGCCAACGATATCGGGCTGACCGTGGTGGGCCCCGAAGCGCCGCTGGCCGCCGGCATCGTCGATGCTTTTCGCGCCGCTGGGCTGCGTATCTTGGGTCCCACACAGGCGGCTGCGCAGCTGGAAAGTTCCAAGGCGTTTGCCAAGGCCTTCATGCAGCGGCACGGCATTCCCACCGCCGCGCACGAGACCTTTTCTGACCCCGCGGCTGCGCACGCCTACGTCGAGCGCATGGGGGCGCCAATCGTCGTCAAGGCCGACGGGCTGGCTGCCGGCAAGGGGGTGGTGGTGGCCACGACCGTGGCCGAGGCACACGCCGCCATCGACGATATGCTGGGTGACAACCGTCTGGGCGTGCAGCACAACGCCGAAGGCGCCCGCGTTGTCATCGAGCAGTTTCTGGAGGGAGAGGAAGCCAGCTTCATCGTGCTGGTGGATGGCACGCACGTGCTGCCGCTGGCCACCAGTCAGGACCACAAGCGGCTGCTCGACGGCGACGCCGGCCCCAACACCGGTGGCATGGGGGCGTACTCCCCAGCGCCGGTGGTGACGCCCGCGGTGCATGAGCGCGTGATGCGCGAGATCATCGAACCCACGGTGCGCGCCATGGCCGCCGAGGGCCGACCATACACCGGCTTTCTGTATGCCGGGCTGATGATCGCACCCGACGGCACGCCGCGCACGCTGGAGTTCAACTGCCGCATGGGTGATCCGGAGACGCAGCCGATTGTGATGCGCCTGCGCTCGGACCTGTTGGAGGTGCTGTGGGCGGCCACCGAGGGTCGGCTGGACACTGTCACGCTGCAGTGGGATGAGCGCGTGGCGTTAGGCGTGGTGGTGGCGGCGCACGGGTACCCGCACGCACCACGCAAGGGCGATCCGATCACCGCATTGCCAGCAGACAGCGCCGATGCGGTGGTGTTTCACGCCGGCACCGCCTGGCAGAACGGGCAGCTGGTGACCGCCGGTGGGCGCGTGCTGTGCGCCACCGCGCTGGGCGCTGACGTGGCCCAGGCGCGCGCGCGCGCGTACGCGCTGGTGCGCGAGGTGGCATTCGACGGGCAGCAGTTTCGGCGTGACATTGGCCACCGGGCACTGGGGCGGGCGTGAGCGGCTGCGTGCTGACAGAGTACGCCCATCGCGGCACCACGCCGGTGCGTGGGCAGGCCACCTTGGCGCCTTGGGGGGCTGGGGCGTCGTTGCGTTGGCGTTTCCCTTCTCTTTATTCCTAGCGGAAGTTTGCGATGAGCACCGACCCGGTCAACCTGATGCGTGAATATCTGCTTGGGTTGCAGCAACGCATCACCAGCGCCATCGCCGAAATCGACGGGCACTCGTTTCAGTCCGACGCCTGGGAGAAGGCGCCTGGTGAGCCGCTGCAGGGCAGCGGCGTGACGCAGATCCTGGAAGGCGGCGAGGTGTTCGAGCGCGCCGGCTGTGGCTTTTCGCACGTCAGCGGCGCGCGGCTGCCGCCGTCGGCCACCCAGCATCGCCCGGAGCTGGCCGGCGCCCCGTTTGAGGCGCTGGGCGTGTCGCTGGTGTTTCACCCGCGCAACCCGTACGTGCCTACCGTGCACATGAACGTGCGCATGATCACCGCGCGCCCGCACGGCGCCGAGGCGGTGAGCTGGTTCGGTGGCGGCATGGACTTGACGCCGTACTATGGGTTCGAAGAGGATGCGGTGCACTTCCACCGCATCTGCGCGCAGGCGCTGGCACCGTTTGGAGCCGACAAGTACCCGCGCTTCAAGGCATGGTGCGACGACTACTTTTGCCTGCGCCACCGCGGCGAGCAGCGCGGCGTCGGCGGCATCTTCTACGACGACTTCTCGGAGCTGGGCTTCGACGGCGGGTTTGCGCTGACGCGCGCCGTCGGTGACGCCTTCTTGCACGCGTATCTGCCCATCGTGCGCCGCCGCATGGACATGCCGTGGGGCGAGCGCGAGCGGCAGCACCAGCTGCTGCGGCGCGGGCGCTACGTCGAGTTCAACCTGGTGTGGGACCGCGGCACGCACTTCGGCCTGCAGTCGGGCGGGCGCGCCGAATCCATCCTGATGTCAATGCCGCCGCTGGTGCGCTGGGCCTACGACGAACGCCCCGTGCCCGGCACGCCCGAGCACCGGCTGTTGACCGAATTTCTGGTGCGCCGGGATTGGCTGTGAGTGCTCTGTCGGCGCCCGTGCGCGTGGGCGTGTTTGGCGGCGCGTTCGACCCGCCCCACGTGGCGCACCGGGCGCTGGCCGAAACCGCGCTGCGCGCCTTGGCGCTGCAGCGGCTGCACATCGTGCCAACCGGCTGCGCGTGGCACAAGGCGCGTGTGCTCACCGCCGCCGAACACCGGCTGGCCATGTGCCGGCTCGCTTTCGGCGATCTGCCGGGGGTGGTCATCGACCGGCGCGAGATCGACCGTGCCGGGCCGTCGTACACGGTGGACACGCTCACCGAACTGCGCTCGGTCTATCCGGGAGCGCAGCTGTTCCTGCTGGTGGGCGCCGACCAGTGGCGCACCTTTTGCCACTGGCACCGCTGGGCCGACATTCTGGCGCTGGCCACCGTGGTGGTGGCCGAGCGCGCGCCCGACGCCCCGGCTGCGGTTGGCGCCAAGGAATGGGCGCTGCCCCACGAGCGCCTGCCGCTGGCACCACTCGACGTCAGCGCCACCGCGGTGCGGGCGGCCTGGCAGCGGGGCGACGCGGACGCCGCGCGGCAGGTGCCGCCGGCCGTGGCGCGGTATATTTCGACCCACGGCCTGTACCGGGCGGCGGACGCCCCTGGGCCGCCATCTTCTGCACATCCATGACCGAAACCGCCGCGCAACGCCATATCCGCAAGCTGCAACGGGCCATCGTCGATGGCCTGGAAGATGTCAAGGCACAGGACATCCAGGTCTTCAACACCGAGGCGCTGACACCGCTGTTCGAGCGCGTCATCATCGCCAGCGGCACCTCCAACCGCCAGACCAAGGCGCTGGCCGCCAGCGTGCGTGACAAGGTGGCCGAGGCTGGCTTTGCCAAGCCGCGGGTCGAGGGTGAAGACAACGGCGAGTGGATCATCGTTGACTGCGGTGCCGCGGTGGTGCATGTGATGCAGCCCGCGGTCCGGCAGTACTACCGGCTGGAAGAGATCTGGGGCGGCAAGCCGGTGCGGCTGCGCAAGGCCGCGACGGCGGACCGGGCATTGGCAGGCGCGGCGCGGGCTGCGCAACCAGGCACGGGCGACGCAGCGCAAGCGCGGCCCACGCGAGCGGGAGGTGCCGCTGCCCGGCGCGGGGTGGCCGCAGCAGACGAAGTGTCCCGGCGCGGGAGACGCCGTGCCGTGCCTGCCACCATCCCGCCCAAACCGGCGCGGCGCCGCCGGGCCGATGACGGCGACGGCGCATGAAGTGGCATCTGCTGGCCGTGGGCCAGCGCCTGCCCGACTGGGCCGAGGCCGCGTACGAGGAGTACGCCCGGCGTTTTCCTCCTGAGGCGCGCGTGCAGCTGCGCACCGTCAAGGCCGAGCCGCGCGCGGGCGGCAAGTCGGCCGCCGCCGCCATGGCGGCCGAACGGCAGCGGCTGGAGGCCGCCTGCCCGAAGGGCGCGCGCCGGGTGGTGCTGGATGAACGCGGGCAGCGCTGCACCACGGCGGAGCTGGCCGGGCGGCTGCGCCAGTGGCAGCACGACGGCGCCGACATTGTCTTCATCATCGGCGGGCCCGACGGGCTCGATCCGGCACTGCGGCAGTCGGCCCACACCACGCTGCGCCTGTCCGACCTGACGCTGCCACACGCGTTGGCGCGCGTGCTGCTGATCGAACAGCTCTACCGCGCTTGGTCCATGCTCACCGGTCACCCTTACCACCGCGAATGACCTCGCCCGAGACCACTGTTGAGTTGCCAGCCGATGGCCGCCCCTGGGTCTATCTGGCGTCGCAGAGTCCGCGCCGCCGCGAATTGCTGCTGCAATGGGGGGTGACGCCGGTGCCGCTGCCGCCCGACCCAGATGAGGATACAGAAGCGCTGGAGGCGGTGCGGCCGGGTGAAGCCGCGGCGGCCTATGTGCGGCGCGTCACGCTGGCCAAGCTGCGGGCGGCGCGGGCGCGACTGCAGCGGCGCGGCTGGCCCTCTGGCGTGGTGCTGTGCGCGGACACCACGGTGGTGCTGGACGACCAGATTCTGGGCAAGCCCACCGACGCGGCCGATGCGGCGCGCATGCTGCGCCGTCTGGCGGGCCGCACCCACTGGGTGCTGACGGCGGTGGCCGTGGCCGGACCGCAGGGCCAGGGGCGGGCGCTGAGCCGCTCGCGCGTGGTGTTCAAGCCGCTGGATGAGGACGAGATCGCCGCGTATGTCGCCAGCGGCGAGCCCATGGGCAAGGCTGGCGCTTATGCCATCCAGGGGCGTGCTGCGTTGTGGGTGCGGCGCATCCACGGCAGCCACAGCGGTATCGTTGGTCTGCCGGCGTACGAGACGGGCGAGCTGCTGCGCCGCGCCGGTGTGGCGCTGCGGTAAGCTTGAAGGCGCCATGCTTGCGCACGACATCCTCATCAACTGGACACCGCAGGAAACGCGCGTGGCCATCATCGAGCAAGGCGCAGTGCAGGAGGTGCTGCTGGAGCGCGCATTGGAGCGTGGGCTAGTGGGCAACATCTACCTGGGGCGCGTGCAGCGGGTGCTGCCGGGCATGCAGTCGGCCTTCATCGACATCGGTCTGGAGCGCACCGCGTTTTTGCACGTGGCCGACCTGATGCCGCACAGCGCGGCGCGCCACAGCGGCGGGCGTGACGCCGAGTCCGCTGCGCCCATCGAGCGGCAGGTGTTCGAGGGGCAGTCGATTCTGGTGCAGGTGCTCAAGGATCCGATCGGCTCCAAGGGCGCGCGCCTGACCGCGCAGATCAGCATAGCCGGTCGGCTGCTGGTGTTTTTGCCGCAGCAGGACGACCACATCGGCGTGTCGCAGAAGATTGCCCACGCCCAGCGCGAGGCGTTGCGCCAGCGGCTGCAGGCGTTGCTGGGCGAGGGTGGTGGTGGCTTTATTTTGCGCACCAATGCCGAGGATGCCAGCGATGACGAGCTGCGCGAGGACATCGCTTACCTGCGCAAGGCGTGGGCGCACATCCGCACGCGTGCACTGCAGGTGTCGCCGCCGGCGCTGCTGTACGAGGAGCTCAACTTGGCACAGCGCGTGTTGCGCGACCTGGCCGGCCCCAACACGCGTAGCGTGCAGGTCGACTCACGCGAGCAGTTTGCGGCACTGCAGGCGTTTGCCCAGGCGTATACGCCGCAGGTGCTGGAGCGCCTGACGTTGTATCGGGGCGAGCGGCCGATCTTCGAGCCGTACCATGTGGACGAGGAAATCGCGCGCGCGCTCGGGCGCCGCGTGGATTTGAAGTCGGGTGGCTACCTGGTCATCGACCAGACCGAGGCGCTGACCACCATCGACGTCAACACCGGGGCGTTTGTGGGCGCGCGCAATTTCGATGACACGGTCTTTCGCACCAATCTCGAGGCGGCGCAGGCGATTGCGCGCCAGCTGCGTCTGCGTAACCTGGGCGGCATCGTCGTCATCGACTTCATCGACATGACGCGTGACGATCACCGCGAGGCGGTGCTGGCCGAGCTGCGCAAGCAACTGGCGCGCGACCGCGTCAAGACCGTGGTGGGCGGGTTTTCGCAGCTAGGGCTGGTGGAGATGACGCGCAAGCGCACACGCGAGTCGCTGGCGCAGATGCTCACCGAGACCTGCCCCGCCTGTGACGGGCGCGGGCGCGTGCGCACCACGCGCACCGTGTGCTACGACATCCTGCGCGAAATCCTGCGCGAGGCGCGAGCCTTCAATCCGCGTGAGTTCCGCATCGTCGCTGCGCCGCAGGTGGTGGAGTGCTTTTTGGACGAGGAAAGCCAGCATCTGGCGGGACTGTCGGACTTCATCGGCAAGCCCATTTCGCTGCAGAGCGACAGTGCGATGACGCAGGAGCAATACGACATCGTGCTGCTGTAGCGCGCCGCGGGGATATGTGCGCCGGTTGGTTGTGCCAGCAGGCGGCGGCTGTGCGGTGCGTGGAGGCGGTTCCGATTCAGGCGCCACCGAGACGCGGAGTCAGCCGCGGCGCGGGCACTGCGCCACGTTGGCCCGCTGCAGCCGCGCCCCGGGCTTGGCTCATCGTTCGTTTCCCTCGGGGGTCTCGGGGGGTCGTGCGGCCTGCTGAGCGTGGCCTGCTTCGCTGGCCGCGTCCTCGTCGTCGATCCACCCCCCCGCGCCGCGCGCGTGCAGCCGGGCATAGGCGCCACCGGCGGCCAGCAGGGTGGCGTGGTTGCCTTGCTCGACCACCCGTCCATCCTCCAGCACGACGATGCGGTCGGCATGCTCGATGGTCGAGAGCCGATGCGCGATGACGATCGTGGTGCGCCCGTGCATCAGGCGCGCCAGCGCCTCCTGCACCAGGCGTTCGGATTCATTGTCCAGCGCCGACGTGGCTTCGTCCAGGATCAGCACCGGCGCGTCCTTGTACAGCGCGCGCGCAATCGCCAGCCGCTGGCGCTGACCTCCGGAGAGTTCGGCGGCGTTGTGGCCCACCACCGTGTGCAGGCCCTGGGGCAGCTGCGGCCACCAGTCGCCCAGATTGGCCGCCTGCAGCGAGGCGCGCACGCGCGCCTCGTCGGGTTGCTCATCGCCCAGCGCTACATTGGCCAGCACGGTGTCGTTGAGCATCACCACGTCTTGGCTGACCATGGCAAACTGCGCACGCAGGCAGCGCAGATCCCAGTCTCGCACATCCACGCCGTCCAGCGTCACGCGCCCGCGGCTGACTTCGACAAAACGCGGCAGCAGGTTGACCAGCGTGGTCTTGCCCGAGCCTGAGGGTCCCACCAGCGCCACATGCTCGCCGGGGGCGATGTCGAGCGTGACGCCGCGCAGCGCGCTGCCGCGCCGAGCGCCGTAGCGCACCCAGACGTCGTGCAGCGCCACATGTCCGCGCACCCGCGTGCTGCGGTGCGTGCCGCTACTCTGCCGCGGCGTGCCCTCGATCAGCTCCAGCCCCCGCTCCAGCGCCGCCAGCCCGCGCGTGATCGGCGTGGCGATGTCAGCCAGCTGCCGGATCGGCGTCACCAGCATCAGCATGCCGGTGACGAAGCCGACGAAGCTGCCCACCGACACGCCAGCGGCGGCCTGCTGCAGTGCCACCATCACCACCGCCGACAGGGCGATGGCGGCCAGAATCTGCGTCAGCGGCGTCATGGCCGCGGCCGCCACCGTGCTGCGCAACGCCAGCCCGCGCAGCACGCGGTTCAGATCGGCAAAGCGGCGCTGCTGCTGGCCCTGTGCGCCGTGCAGCCGCACCAGCCGGTGCGCCAGCACGTTTTCCTCCACCACGTAGGCCAGCGCGTCGGTGGCGCTCTGGCTGCGCCGCGTGACCTGATACAGCCGTCGCGACAGCGCCTTCATGCCCCACGACAGCGGCGGAAAAATCGCGACCGCAATCAACGTCAGCTGCCAGTTCAGCCACAGCAGGTAGACCAGCAGCGCGGCGATCGTCAGCACCGTGCGCGCCAGCGTCAGCAGCGCGTCCACCAGCAGCACGGCGCCGTTTTGCACCTCATAAACTAAGGTGTTGGACAGGCGGCTGGCGTTTTGCTGCTGAAACAGCGCCAGATCCGCTTCGCCCAGGCGCTCGAACATGGCTTGGCGCAGCGCCAGCATGCCGCCATTGGCGGTGTAGGCCAGCCCGTAGCGGGCGACGAAGGTGGCAGCACCACGCACCAAAAACAAACCGATCAGGGCCACCGGAACCCCCCACAGCGGCAACGCCCCGGCCACAAAGCCGTCGTCAAGCAAGCGCTGCAGCAGCGCCGGGATGGCGGGCTCGGTCAGCGCCGCCAGCAGGGCGCCCAGCGCGGCCCAGCCCAGACCGGCCCGCGCAGGCCGGAAGTACGGCCACAGGCGGCGCAGCCGCGTCCAGATGCGCGCCGACGGTGCGGCACCGTGGGAGGGGGGGGCAGTGGGTGTGGCGTTCAAGGCGGCAGCAAGACGGTGTGGACGGCCGGGGCGTGGCGGACGCGCGGACGTGGGGCGCCAGCGCGCCTGTTTGCCCCACAGGCGCGGTGAAGAGCGGGCGTGAACTTGTGCCCCGCTTTGCGGCACTCAGGAAGCATCGGTGGGTTCCGGTATTATCGGGTGCCTGTTGGGGTTTGCCCTCCCCATGTTGAACGAGAAACCCGTGCTTGCGATGAACTTTGCAGTAGTGTCCGGCTTGAACCGCCGCCGCTGGCTCGCGGCGGCGCTGGCGGGGATCTGCGGCGTGTCGGCCGCCCCGTCGTGGGCACAGTTCCGCGTCGAGGTGGCCGGCATCGGTGTGGCGCAAATCCCGTTTGCCATTGCCCCGTTCCGCCTTGACGGCAGCGTGCCGCAGGACGTGCCGGCCATCATCGGCGCGGACCTGGTGCGCAGCGGCCAGCTGCGACAGCTGCCCGGCGGCAGCACCGTACTCGACGAAATGGCGCGTCCCGAGCTGGCGCCATGGCGCACCCAGGGGGCCGATGCGCTGCTGACCGGTAGCGTGCGCCGTTTGGCCGATGGGCGCTTCGATGTGCGCTTCCGCTTGTGGGACGTGGTGCGCGGCACCGACCTGGGGGGCCTGAGCTACCCGGTTGGCGCCAGTGAGCTGCGGCTGGCGGCGCACCGCGTGGCCGACTACGTGTATGAAAAGTTGACTGGTGTGCGCGGCGTATTTTCTACGCGCATCGCGTATGTCACGGCCAACGGGGATCGCCATCAGCTCTGGGTGGCCGATGCCGACGGTGAAAACGCGCAACCGGCGCTCACCAGCCGCGAACCGATCATTTCGCCCGCCTGGTCGCCCAATGGTGCGCAGCTGGCTTATGTCTCGTTCGAGGCACGCAAGCCCGTGATTTACGTGCACGACCTGGCCACCGGGCGGCGGCGCCTGCTGGCCAGTTTCCGCGGCTCCAACAGTGCGCCGGCTTGGTCGCCCGACGGACGGCGCCTATATGCCACGCTGACTCTGGCGGGTAGCTCGCAGATTTACGCACTCGATCTGGACGGTGGCCAGCCGCAGCGTATCACCCAGACCGGCGGGATCGACACCGAGCCGGCGTTTGCTCCTGACGGCAAGGCCGTGTACTTCGTCAGCGACCGCGGCGGCTCGCCGCAGATCTACCGCATGACGCCGGATGGACGCGAAATCACGCGGGTAACGTTCGAGGGCAGCTACAACATCTCCCCGGCCGTCAGTCCCGACGGGCGACAGCTCGCCTACATCGCCCGTGTGGGCGACGCGTTCCGGCTGCGCCTGCTGGATTTGAACACCGGAGCCGTGACTTCGCTGACCGATTCCCAAGCCGATGAGAGCCCCAGTTTTGCGCCCAACGGGCGACTCATCATCTATGGCACGCGCGTGCAGGGGCGCGAGTCGCTGATGACGACCACGCTCGACGGCCGCATCAAGACCCGGCTGGCTGCCGGCGGTGCCGTGCGGGAGCCGGACTGGGGGCCGTTC
>Ga0209721_1002360_pt1 | contig 12047 bp, 15 predicted proteins | sample TshhotsprinmetaG_FD_184139 | JGI IMG/M metagenome (GOLD analysis project Ga0209721, IMG submission 184139) | Hot spring microbial communities from South Africa to study Microbial Dark Matter (Phase II) - Tshipise hot spring metaG (SPAdes)... | ecosystem: Environmental > Aquatic > Thermal springs... | reverse complement strand
TTCTAAGAGAAAATCTCCAACTCAAAAACTTCAGAGGCTTGGTTGCGCTGCGCGAAAGGCTACCGGAATCCTCGAGCCCACCCCAACCCACCCTATCGGTCGGCGATACTCCTATCTCCCTGCGGTCGGGTTGGTTCCCCACCACAGGGTGCCGAAGTGACCGAATCTGGTGAGACTCTAGCCAGCAAATACTGAAATTGCTGCAAACTAAGGGCCTCGCCTCGAACCTGAAGTGGTAGATCAAGGGCTTTCAGGGCCTGGGTCACGCGTTCAGCGGCATAGCCCGCAGATTTTAGCGCGTTGAGCAGGGTTTTGCGTCTTAGCGCAAAAGCTGCTTCAATCAGTCTGAACAGTGCAGGATGATCGGGGTTCGAATTGGGCTCGAGCCGAACTACCGAACTGGTCACCTTAGGAGGTGGAAAAAAAGCGCCAGGAGGTAGGTCCACGATTCGCTGAGCCTGTGCGTGATACTGCACCCGCAGTGAGAGTAGGCCGTACTGGGCGGTACCGGGCCGGGCGGTCATGCGCAGGGCCACCTCTTTTTGCACCAACACCACCATCTGGCGGAAGCGGTTCGAAAGCAGAAGCTGGGTGACCAGAGGCGTTGCGATGTTGTAAGGCAGATTCCCTGCGAATAAGCTCCGGGGTGGCACCTTGGTCCAGTCGAAAGCCAGAGCATCACCCCAGATGATCTGCACATCCAGGCCGGATAAGGTCTCGGCCAGGAGGGCCTCGAGCCGTCGGTCCATCTCGATGCTGATAACTTTTGCACCGGCCTCGACCAGGGCTTTGCTCAGGGTTCCCAGGCCGGGCCCTACTTCGTAAACGGTTTCACCCGGTTTGAGGTTGATCGCCCCGACAATTTTTTTCAAAAATCCGCGATCGACCAGAAAATTCTGTCCAAAGCGCTTGTCCGCCCTCAGTCCATGGCGGCTCAGCAGCTCCCGAATCACTGTGACAGAGGTAAGATTCATGTTCGGTTGTGGCAGGCCGTTGCAAACAAGAGAAGTACGGTCTCAAGGAGTGTTGCAAGGGTGTTGGATGGGGTTGGGCACTGGGCGATGTAGTTTGCTATATGCTGGTTCCCACGGGAGGAATTTCCACAATCTCCCAGTCAAGCCTGTCTTCATCGAGAATCAGCTCCAGATACTGATTTTGGTCCAGGGCATCGATGAGGGCCAGTCTGTCCTTGATGAGAATACCGTTTTTCATCACAGTGTGGCCGTACACGCCAAAACGGTATCCCATGCGCTCTACATAATCAGCATTGTGTATCCACCACTCTTTGGCCTCGCGCCGGTTGTAGAACATTTCATCGTAGGTTTGCAGCCATGGGACAGGCCCCACGTGAGCAAAATTCACGCCGTACAGATTGATCTGAGCTGGAAAGGTTAGGAACCACCGCTTCAGATCGTCGGGGAACTGCACACCGCCTAGCTCGGGATGGAACTCCTTGTGCTCGAGGTGGGCATTACCCAAGACCATATCGCCGGTTATGGCAGCATGGTCGTGGTTGCCCATCAGGATGGTGATGTGCTCGGGGGCGGCCTCCTGAAAGCGCTTGATGCGCATGAGTTCGCGGATCTGGGCCCTGGCAGCCATGCGCAGGTGATCGGGGTTGTTGGGGTCGTAGTCCTCGAGCCCAGTCAGGCGGCGGTAGTCCGCCAGCAGTTTAGGATGAACCAGGTCGCCCATCACGACCACGCGGTAGGTTCCACGTCTGAGGGGGTCGGAGGGCAGCCAGTCTTCTCCGACCGCGTAGGAATTTTTCAAAGCCCGCCACAGCTTGGGAAAGTCGGCGTGCAGGTCTCCAACGGCAATAACCTTAATCACAGATGTCCTTTGCTCACAAAGCCTGACTCTTTAGCAAAGCCCTCAGCTCGCCGTAGAGTTTACGGGTTTCGTCGGGGCTTTTGCCATACCCCCCATATTTCATCACTATCTGCGCGGTCTGCTTGCCCAAACCAGCCTCTCTCAGCCGCTCTACCAGGCGATCAATCAGTTCCTGAGGCTCGGGTTTGTTTTCGGTGCTGGGGGTAGTAGCTGTGGGAACCACGGCCGGGGCTGGCTTGGTTTCGGAACTGGGGTATCGGTCTGCACCGACCACACCTTCTACCTTTGGAAGGCTGATCTGGCCAGTCTGTGGGTCGTGGTCTACCCATTGCTGGTCTACAGGGTACAAGAAGCGGCCCACGCCAAATTTGACTGCAGCTCGCTCGAGTGCGTCGGAAAAAGCTGCTTTGAAGCTATGGCCTTCACCTACATCTTCTTTGCAGACACCCATAATGGTGAGCCTGCACTTAACCGCGTAGATGCCGGCAGCGGAAGATGGGGATGCTTGCAAGACCTCATAGGAGTCGTGCCAGCCATGGGTACCTACCACCTCGTCGAGGCGATCCAGCAGCGCTTTTGCATCGATGTGCGGCACAACCAGAGCCCGTCGTTTATCCTGAGACAAAGCTTCTATTCGCCACTGCAATTCTTCCGGTGCAAAGGGTTCGCGCAGCATCTCCCAGACATCGTTCATTGGCCAATATTCTAGCTCAAGTTGCGACCCAGACAACATGAAAAGAACCAAGGCCACCATGACCTGGACAATCGTCGGGGCCTGCTGCATCACAGGTGATCTGTTCGTGCCAGATTCGCTTGGTTCAACAACATCCGGTAACAAACTAACCGGATCCGGCATCGGTCATCACCGGCAATCAACCCAGCTCACCATGAGTCCAATGACGCCTACCAGGGCAACATGTTGCGAGAATTCCGGGCGCTGCTCTAGCTACGGGTCTTTAGCTCGACCTCGAGGGCCCCAAAGTTATGTTCTTGAATCAACTCCACATCACCCTGCTTTTTTGCCTCCAGCAAAGCTGCAAAGGCCACTGTTTGCTCATACCAGCTGCGCAGGGGCAGTCGGCTAAACCAGGCCCGGCCCAGGCCCCACAAAAAGCCCCTGATGCGCTCCCAGGCTTCACGCAGACCAAAGGTTTCTGGTTCCATCCTCAGTTCGGCCCGCCTGGCAAAGGGTTCAACCGCACGCACCAGCATATACAGGGGCATTGGGCGTAGGCGGCGATCTCTGGGGAGCGGCGAAGGCGGCACCGCCAGGACCCGCGCCCTTTCGCGCGAGCGTTGCTCGAGGAAGGCAATGGCTTCCTCCAAAGCCATCAGGGTCTCGAGGAAGGCCGGAGCGTCGGTGGCAGCTTCCTCGGACTCCTCTACCAGGACCATTTGGGGGCGCCTAGCAAATGCGCGCAGCTTGAAAAGAACCAGCTCGGCCAAGATGGGCAGCAGCTCGCTCCGCTCGGTAAGCCCCAGGGCCTGCACCTGAGCCAGGGCCTGGTCAGTCAGTGCCAGAATCGGTAGGTCCCCAGCAGCAAGCGTACCTTTGCGCACCTGCTCAAATAGTTCCTTAGGTGAGCCAGAAAACCGATCGAAGCTGAGCGTGATCATGGCCGGTACGGCTTGCTTACCTCGAGCCAAACCTGGCTGGCTTCCCAACCGCCGAAGCTAGGCCCCGCGACCGGAGCAGACCGAACTTCTCCCGGACTTCCTCCATGGTGGCCTGGGCGATGCGCCGCGCTTTGGCCGCACCGTCCTCGAGGGCATCCAGCACCTGTTCGGGGTTGGCCCGCAAACGGCTGGCCCGCTCGCGGATAGGCCGTAGGGTTTTCATCATCTCCTGCATCAAAAGCTGCTTGACCACCAGGGTTCCAATCCCTCGCCGCCGGTACTCCTCTCGCAACACCTGCACCAGCTCGGGCGGGGCGAAGTACTGCAAGAACTTGAAGACCACGCTGCGCTCGGGGTCGCCGGGGTCGGAGAGGCGGATGCGGGCGGGGTCGTCGGGCATGGTGCGAATCTTGGCCCAGATGCTCTCTTCGTCTTCCAAAAGTCCGATGGTATTACCCACGCTCTTGGACATCTTGGCTTTGCCATCAATGCCCGGTACCCGGGGGGCGTTGGGGTTCAGGTAGATCTCCGGCTCGGGAAAAGTCTCACCATACTCGAGGTTCCACCTGCGGGCAATCTCGCGGGTGAGCTCGAGGTGCTGGGTCTGGTCATCACCAACCGGTACGGTATCGGCCTTGTACAGCAAGATATCGGCAGCCATCAGCACCGGGTACATGAGCAGGCCCGCCGGGACCGACTCGAGTTTGGCGGCTTTGTCCTTGAACTGGGTCATACGGGTCAGGTCGCCGTAGGGGGTCTGGGTGGTGAAGATCCAGGCCAGCTCGGTGTGTTCGGGCACATGCGACTGAACGAACAAAATGACCTTGTTGGGATCCAGACCCGCCGCCATGTTGACCAAGGCGGCTTCGAAAGTCCGCTGGGCTAGAAGGTCTTTGTCGTAGGCTGCCGGATTGGTCGGAGCATGGTAGTCCACAATGCAATAAATGGCATCCTGACCCAACTTTTCACCCAGAGCGATATAGTTCACCATCGCACCCAGATAATTGCCAATGTGCAGATCGCCGGTGGGCTGAAATCCTGAAAAAACCCGCTTCACGCACGATAGGATAGCAGGCACTGCTGCCTCTGTACACCTCATAGCGGCTTGGGCGACTTTTCAACCGAGCCTAGATTCGTAACGCGAATATAACGCCAAGGCCCCTACCATGATTTTATGAAAGAGGAAGTCATGCGCCAGAGTGAGATGACCCTAGTTGTGCGGATCTGGCAGGCACCCAATGGCAGCCTGAGGGCATCGGCCAAACCTGCCCAGGGAGGGGAAACCCGGCATTTTTCAGACCTTGCGGCCCTGTTGCGCTACCTCGAGCAAGCCCAGGAGCACATGGAGAAACGCGGAAAATCAGAGGGGCTGCGCTAAACCTTGGCACTGGTTGAGTTGGAGGCTTCCACCAGTTGCTTGAAACGCCCATCGGGCAGAATAAAGCCGGCCGAGACCACGTATTTGAGAGCGTCTTCGATGCTGATGTCCAACGGAATTACGTCCGCTGTCGGTACGATGATGGCCATTCCGGAGGCTGGAACCGGGCTGGTTGGAACCAGCACCACGGTGTACCCTTCGGGCAGCGGGGAGAGTTTTTTACCCACCTGAGGGCTGGCGATAAAACACAGTATGTACAGGCCTTTGCGGGGGTACTCAATCAGGGCCGCCCGCTGAAACTGCACCTCGGGCTGTCCTAGCAGGGTATGTGCTATCTGTTGCACCGCGTTGTAGACCTCACGAACCAAGGGGATGGTCTTGATGCTACGGTCGATGGCTCCAAAAATGAGGCGGCCCACGTAGTTTCCTGCCAGCGCCCCGACCAGTGCTACCAACGCCAGGGTCGCCAGTATTCCCAATATGGGCAGAAAAGGCAGGAGCCACCGCGATGGCTCGGCATCTATGGCCCGCAAAACACCGCCGATAAGGTTGTTGGACCAGTTGTAGACCCACACCAATACGTACACCGTTACCGCTATCGGGAGCGTGGACAGGAGCCCTGTAAGAAAGTATCGGCGTAATCTAGTAGCCATACGTACATTGAGAGTCTAATGCCGAATGGGAAATCGGACTAGGCATTTCCTCACGTGTGGCGGGCGGTGGGGGTGTTCTCATTTGCGGCTGCTACACTCAGGCCCGTGGATGCATTTTCCGACTGGCTTTTTGTGGTGGTTTGGGCGGTGGCGCTTATAGCGACCTTCATCCCGGTGGTGCCAGCCGGATTCATCATCGTAGGCATGGCCTTTCTACATGAACTGCTGGTGGGGTTTAGCGAGATATCCGTGGCCGTCTGGTTAGGTCTGGCGGTTTTGACGGTGCTGTCGTCCCTGGTGGACAATATCGCTGGTGCGCTGGGAGCCAGGCACTTCGGTGGCAGCCGCCAGGGGGTATGGGGTGCCTTCATCGGCGGGCTTGTGGGCATTTTTATTTTACCGCCGTTAGGGTTGTTTCTAATGCCGCTGGTTGGGGCCTATGTGGGCGAGCTGGTTGCAGGCCGCTCCGCCGATGCTGCGCTGCGGGGTGCCTGGGGCGCCGTGGTGGGCCTGTTGGGCGGCCTGGCCGGGAAGTTTTTGATCCACCTGCTGATGGGTCTATTGGTTATTCAGGCCATATTCTAATGCCACCCGGGCCATCGCAGCCAAAACCACCCGGTGGCTGCGGTTTTGCTCCACGTCCAACCCCGACTCGGGCTATACTTGAAGCTCAGATGAACTATGTGCTCATCAGTCGAAAAGGTTGCCGCCTCTGCGAGGAGGCCGAGGTCCTGCTGGCAGCACAAGGCATCGAGTATATTCTTCAGGATGTGGACGCTGACGAAAACTTGCGAAAAACCTACACCTTCCGGGTTCCGGTTCTGCTAAAGGAAGGTAAGGTTCTGCTCGAGGGCAAGTTCACCCTCGAGCGCTTATCCAGGAAGCTATCTTTATAGTTGGAGGCAAAGATGGATCCAATCCTTATCGAAATCGGTTCGCTACAAATCCGCTGGTACGGGTTCTTTCTGGTGCTGGCAATCTTTGCCTCGTTCGAAATTGCCAAACGCATCCTAAAGGGTTGGGGCCACGACCCCGACCGCTTTGAGCAAATTGCCTTCTGGGCCGTTATCTGGGGCGTAGTTGGCGCTCGAGTGGGCTATGTGCTTACCAGTCCAGGTGAGTTCAGCTCAAACCCGGCCTCGGCATTATACATCTGGCAAGGAGGCCTCTCCTTCCACGGAGCCATTGTGGGGGGGCTGATTCCCTTCATTTATCACTACTACCGCTACAAAATCCCCGTCTGGGCCTACCTTGACGCAACGGTACCGGGAATTGCCATCGGTGTGGCGGCCGGGCGACTGGGCAACATCATGAACGGTTCCGACACCGTAGGGCGCCTAACCAACTGGCCCATTGGCTTCACCTGGCCTGCTTCGGCCAGCGGTTTCCCGGGAATCTGCCCAGGCATCGGCGACATCAGCGAGATCGCTCGCTGTGCTCCTGACACCATTGTGCGTGGCCCGGTCCACTTCACGCAGCTATATGGGGTTCTGATTGGGGTGGTCTTGCTGGTGCTGGCCCTGCACTGGCTACGGCAGAACCGGGCGTACGGCTATGTGTTCTGGCAGTTTGTGCTATGGTACAGCGTTTTGCGCTCGCTGTTTGAAGAGACCTTCCGGCTTAATCCGCTGTGGGTCAAGATATACCTTAATGAGCAGGCCGGCATCGGCCTTTTCACCGCAACCCAAGTTGTTTCAATTCCTCTGATTATTGTGGCAATCGCGCTTCTGATGCGCTGGAAGGGCCAGCGCGAGAACCCCCCTGCGGCAGAAACCGTGGCGCCGTCCGGAGCAAAGCCAAAGCCTACTGCACAGAGGAAGAAACGCTAATTCAGCAGGGTTAACCGCCGTAATGTTGGCATCGCTCGAGCCATTCCAGGATTTCTGCACCACAGCCATAACCCAAACTGCGTCAATGGTCCAAAGAACAAAACCCTCTACTCACTCCACGCCTGAGGTTTGAATTGCAAGGGCTGGATGAAGGCAGCCCAAGCGGTACAATCAGGGTATGCACAAACCCAAGAATCGGGAATCGGATCATGGCGAACTGAAACCAGACTGTAAGGACTTTCTGGCGCTGGTGATCGCGGCCTATTCGATTCTGCTGCCCCCACTCTTTCTGATCATCGGAGCCGCGGCGCTCGTTCTGTTGGTGTTGTATGTGGTCTTTTGAGCAGTCTGGCGAAAGCCTCGATGTGCGGGTACCAGAAGCCGCGGTCACCCAAATGGAGCGTTCCGGCCCGTCAGACTGTGCCGTGCAGAGTTAGATCCTGGAGGGTTCATGCAAGCCACCGTTGAACACCTGTTTGAGTCGCTGCCAGAAGGCTACAAAGAACGTCTAGGTCGCCCTGGCCAGTATCCCTTCACCCGTGGGGTCTACCCCAGGATGTACACCGACCGCCCCTGGACGATGCGGCAGTACGCTGGCTTTAGCAGCGCCGAGGAGTCCAACGCGCGCTACCGCTACCTGCTTTCGCAAGGTCAGACCGGGCTTTCGGTGGCTTTCGACCTGCCAACCCAGCTCGGGATGGACCCTGACCACCCCCTGAGCGTGGGCGAAGTGGGCAAGGTGGGGGTTTCGATTGCTTCCATCGAGGACATGCGCACACTTCTGGAGGGCATTCCACTCGACCAGGTCACCACCAGCATGACCATCAATGCTCCGGCCAACATGCTGCTGGCACTTTATTTGCTGGTCGCGGAGGAACAGGGTGTGAGCTGGGACAAGGTGGGGGGCACCATCCAGAACGACATCCTGAAGGAGTACATCGCCCGTGGCACTTATATCTTCCCCCCGGGCCCCTCCATGCGGCTGATAACCGATGTTTTTGCTTTTTGCGGCGAAAAAGTGCCCAAATGGAACACCATCAGCATCTCGGGCTATCACATCCGCGAAGCTGGTTCGACCGCTGCTCAGGAGATCGCCTTTACGCTGGCTAACGGGATAGCCTACGTACGAGCAGCTATCCAAGCCGGGCTGGACGTGGATGCTTTTGCGCCTCGGCTTTCGTTCTTCTTTGCCTCGCACAACGACATCCTCGAGGAAGCGGCCAAGTTCCGTGCAGCCCGGCGCATGTGGGCTCAGATTATGCGTGAGGAGTTCAACGCCCGCGAACCCAAAAGCTGGATGCTGCGCTTCCACACCCAGACAGGCGGCTCGACCCTCACCGCTCAGGAACCCCTCAACAACGTGGTGCGCACCGCCTACCAGGCCCTGGCGGCGGTGCTGGGTGGAACCCAGAGCCTGCACACCAACGCCTACGACGAGGCCCTGGGGCTTCCCACCGAGAAAAGTGCGCTACTAGCGCTGCGCACACAGCAAATTCTGGCCTATGAGTCGGGCGTGACCCGCGCCGTAGACCCGCTGGGGGGCAGCTTCTATGTGGAGCACCTGACCGATGAGCTCGAGGCCCGGGCACGGGAGTACCTCGATCAGATCGCCAAGCTGGGCGGCGCCGTCGCGGCGGTGGAGGCTGGCTTCTTTCAACAGGAAATTGAGGAGTCGGCCTGGGAGTTTCAGCGTCAGGTCGAGAGCGGCAAGCGGATCATTGTGGGCGTCAACCGGTTCAACAACCCCAACTCCCCCCTCAACGAACACACCCCGGTGCAAAAGATTGGCGACGAGCTGGGCAACCGGCGCAAAGCCCAGATTCAAGCCTTCCGGGCCAAGCGCGATGGTCAGTCGGCGGGCAATGCCCTCGAGGCCCTGCGCAAGGCCGCCAGGGGCCAGGAGAATCTGATGCCCTACATCCTGGAAAGCTTCCGTCGACAGGCCACACTAGGCGAGATATGCGGGGTACTGCGGGAGGAATGGGGTGAGTATCAGCCGTCCTACTGAGCACACCGTCGTAAAGATGCCTGTAGATGGTCGTGTGCTGCAGATTCCAGGCCATAAGTCGTAGTTCCCAGGTGTACTTTGGGGATAGATAAATGGCTTTTGGATATAGCCTTACACTGGTCGGAATTCCCGAATTGTTGTTGATCCGCTGGTCCCCCAGGACATACGGGGGAAGTATCCTGTTTTTGCTTCCGGCAATCCAGCATCAGCATCGTGTAAGCACCTCAATGCGACGCTTCATGGAGGGTTATTGCGGTTTTCACCCTGCCTGCCCTCGTTACCTAAAGCCTCCCTTTAGTCAGCCCTCATACCTAAACCCACCCGATTGGGCCTAATGGTAGCAATGGGTCGGCTAATGCCGGGATGGCTCGGAAGGGGGGTTAGCGCCCTTGCGGCCTTGGCGGTTGGTGGAAGCCTGTGGATGCCAAGTAATGGCAGCCCTCGGCCTCAGAGTGCCGATACTCAAAGCCCCTACCGCACCTACACGGCCACTGGACAGGTTACGAATGTAAAGCCTCTCGAAGCCGGTGGCTGTCAAGTACAGATCAGGCTGCACCAGTGGGTCAGTCTCAGCGACGGCTTCACGCTGGCTGAGATGCCACAGAAGGGGCAGCTCTACTCGGTCGGGGCCAACGCCGAGCAATGCGTGGCCTTGGAGGTCGCGCTGGCCTCGCTGGGCGACCCCGAAAACCTCGAGGGTCCGCGCCACATCTACTACACGGCAGGACAGTTGCGCTCAGGCGAGTGGCGCCTGACCCAGAACCCCTCGGCCCCAGTGGGCTGCGGGGGTTTGTAGTTGATTAACCTAGGTTACCACCTACCAGATGCCGGCCCGACGCCTACAGCTGTAGGCAAAGATGAAACCCCAGACCTTGAGGCTGAAGCGCGGCGTGGATGCGCTTGGGGAACAACTCCGTCAGGGCAGAGCCCACCGACTCGATGATCCTGCGGCCTAGGAGGGCGATGAACTGGCTCGACGGGTTGTAGCGCTTGGAGTTGCGCTTACGGATGGGGCAAAGCCGGATGCCCTGGGCTTGTAGGTCATCCTCCGCCTGTACCCGCGATCCACATAGGGTTCACTGCCTTCCCCCAGGTCCAAGGGCAGCAGGTACAACCCCGGGGGAGGGTCCGACTTCACAGATGAACCGGTCATTACTGGCGAGCAGATGAAGTTTCAGACCGTGGAAGTAGACCCGTTTGCTCGGGATGTAGCCGCGATAACCGAGGCCTCTAGCCAGACAGCAGCGGGGGGCGCGGATGTTCTCACACACCGGTAAGGGCAGGGTGTCCAGGATGTAGTGCTCGACGCCACGCAGCAGCAGGGGGATAAGGTAGCTCAGCGCGTGGAGCCTGCGGTTGAAGCGGCTGCGGGAAGGGACGAAGCTGAACAACCCCAGCTACCGGCATCGTTCTAGAGCCGTGTTCGAGCGCGGCCAGTATCCATACCGTCAGCCAGGCTGGCCGGGGTCTTGCGCTGCGGGTCGTCGCGGTGTCCCAGAGGATTGAGCAGGTCGTCTATGATGCAATAGGCCACTACGATAGTCCAGGTCATAGTGGCCTTACTTTTGACCCTCCTGTGCTTGTCTAGGTGGCAAATTGGGTTAGGGTGCGGTCTTGGGCCAGGGAGATGCCCAGGCTCAACGCCGCTATAAGTCCAACTACTTTTGTCAGCCTCATGAAACCTCCTTTCGATACGTCGCAACAATACCGATAACCACAGTGCAGGTCAATACACATAGCTGACATCTAGCCGTACACTCATAGCGTGCCCTGGGTCATCCTGAAAACCTTTGCCTGGTTGGGCCTGACCGCTTTTGGAGGCCCTGCAGCCCACTTTGCAATTTTTCAGCGCTTGCTAGTGGGCGAGGGCAGATGGGTCAGCAAGGAGCAGTACCTTAGAATGCTGGCCGCTGTGAACCTCATCCCTGGCCCCAACTCCACCGAAACCGCCATGCTTTTGGGCCATGCCAGGGGTGGGCACTGGGGTTTGTTGCTGGCGGGCTTGGGGTTCATTGTGCCGGCTGCACTGGCCACCCTCTTGCTGGTGGCCCTATACCGCGAGGCAGCCGCGCTACCGCTGGTACAGGGGGTCTTTCTGGGGCTAAAGCTGGCCGTAGTAGCCTTGATTGCACAGGCTTTGTGGGACTTGCTGCCTGATCTCCGCACGAGACCCCTGACCTGGTTTCTGGCCCTGGCAGGTCTGGGCCTGGCGGCACTGGGCCTGGCGGAGTGGGCCGTGGTGCTTCTGGTCGGTTTGCTCGTGATGCTCAGCAAAACCCCAAAAGTGTTGAGCGTGGACCCCATCGGTCTGTTCTGGTTCTTCTTGCTGGTGGGTTCAACCCTGTTCGGCTCGGGGTATGTGCTGATTGGCCTGATGCAGGAGATGGTGCGTAGGGGTTGGCTAACCCCTGGGGAACTCCTGAATGCTTTAGCCTTGGGGCAAATTACACCAGGTCCCCTCCTCACCACCGCCACGGCTGCCGGATACCTGACCTCTGGCCTACCCGGAGCCGTGGTTGCGACAATTGGTATTTTTCTGCCTTCGTTTGTGTTTACCTTCCTGGTAGCCGGTATCCTGCACCGGCTGCAGGGACATCCCCTGGCAGAAGCTTTTTTGCAGGGCGCTTCTGGGGCAGCCCTGGGACTCATCGCCTGGGCACTTTGGTTGCTGGGGCAAGAGACTTTGGTTGGGTGGCTCGAGATACTGGTTGCACTGTTTGCATTGGGGC
>Ga0209721_1002356_pt1 | contig 12076 bp, 10 predicted proteins | sample TshhotsprinmetaG_FD_184139 | JGI IMG/M metagenome (GOLD analysis project Ga0209721, IMG submission 184139) | Hot spring microbial communities from South Africa to study Microbial Dark Matter (Phase II) - Tshipise hot spring metaG (SPAdes)... | ecosystem: Environmental > Aquatic > Thermal springs... | reverse complement strand
ACGACAAGCCGTCGAACTTGCTTTCCGGCAGCGTGTTGCGTGGGCCAAAGACCGGCATGACAAAGCCTTGTCCAAACTTTTGGCTGCTGCAGCCTAGAAGTCAAGATCTGTTTTGTGAAAAAGCACTGGGCTGCCTGGGGGGTGTTGGCGGGGCTCTACTGGCTGCTCCTGGGGCTGGAGAAGGCGCTGACTGGTGGAGAGGGCGCTCTTCGGCGATGGGGGATGCGAATTCTGCTGGCCCTGATTGCCGGCTTTGCCCCGGTTGCAATCTCTCAAATGGAGTCCCGTTTCGCCGAGGAGGAGTTTTTCGTTGCGCTGCAGGCGCTGGAGTTGAGCCTTTCCTGAGGGCTGCTGCTGGCGGTGCGCCATCTGCTGGAGCGGAAGTGGACGATTTCCGTGCAGTGGGGGATGGTCCTTGACCGGCGGTGGTTGTTTGTGGCCCTGGTTCTGGCTGCCTTTTCCGGGCTGTGTGCTACGGTGCGGGCGTATCAGAAGAGTTTCTATCCCCCACAGGCCCCCCTGTACAGCGGCATTTCTTCAACCGCTCCCTTCCTCTGTGGGAAGGTCTCACCGGATCCAGAAACGTTTGACGGCGAGGATGTCTTTCGCCGTCTCCTGGCGCGGGTGGAGGCCAATCCTCAAGCGGGGCCGCCAGAATACGGGATGCTGGCCCTGGGAACGGGGGAGGAGCGGTGGGCCCAGGCCTTTCGTCAGAGTTTGCTATCGGAGGCCGAGGAAGGTCGCTTTACCCGCCCGGCCCATAGTGTGAAGTCCATCCAGTACGAAGCGGCTCTTCGGGTATACTATTTCTCTCAGGTCCGCCGCGCCTTTCCTTACCTGTTTTCAGAGGAAGACCTGGCTGCATTGAAGAAATGGTTTGCAGCCATTAACCGACGGGCGCTGACCGTGGAGTGGGTGGACTGGATGTATGCGCTGGCGTTTACTAAGTGGCCGGAGGGCCCCTACGAGAATCAGGAAAACGGTGCGGGCTTGCTGGCGCTGCTGGAGAGCCAGGGATTGGCGGATCCAGAGTCGTCGCCGGCAAACCGGGGCTATCTGGAGCGCAATCGGCGTGGGTGGATTGCCCGCTTCCGCAACACCGACGATGCATACATCTACCAGCCGGAATGGCTCTACAATGCCTACTTTCAGTCGCTGTATACCGGTGAGGTTTTCCCCGAGAACGTGCGGTTCTCGTTTGAATGGCTGGTGCTCCAGGCCCTTCCGGATGGCGCGCCGTTGGGTTACAACCATCCGGGCCGCCCCTCCCTGGCCGGTATTGCATATGCTGGCGCGCGCCTGCTGGGCGATCCGCGTTATATCTGGCTGGCCGGACGCTCACTGGAATATGCGGAAATCCACGGGAGAGGGGTCTTTGCCTCACCCGGTGCAGACAGTCCCCTTCATCTGGCTGGGACTTTTCCGGTAGAGGGTTCGTGCTTGCTCTATGGCGATTCCGGACTTCCTAACCAGAAAGGACCTCTGGCGCCGGACAAAATTGTCTTCCGGGACGGCTGGCGGGAGGATTCTGCCTACCTGTTGCTGAACCTGCGCTTCACCGGCTGGCACCGGTACAAGGCGACTAACACCATATCGCTGGTCTATCAGAAAGGCCCGCTGGCGGCGGAAGTGCTGGAAGGCCAGCCCTTCTCTTGGCTGCCGAGAGGGCGCAGTCTGTTCCGGGACAAGCGAGTCCCCCGGGAGAACCTGAACGGGCTGCTGGTGGAACGCACCGGGATGAGCGCGGTACTCTATCATTTGACCGGTATCGGCGGGCTGTGGGCCCAGGACCCGCCCTACTATGCTGAAGTCATTGCCTTTGAGACCGGAGAGGAAGTGGATTGGAGCCACACCCGGATTACGGGCTGGCGAGGATGGCAACACGATCGGTGGATTTATTTTTATCACAACGACGGCCCCATCGTTGTGGTGGATGAAGCGAAGGGACCGCCGGGAAGCCGCGCAGCGATTGTATGGCATCTCCGGGGGGAGGGAAGTGTAGATGGGAATCGCATCCGGTTGCGGGGAGGGGATAATCCGGCAGAGGCATTGCTTCTGCCCTCATCCCCGGCAGGAGAGCTTCGGGTCATCCAGAGTGGCAGTTCCGGGCAACCTGTGGTATATTACAACACCATTGACGGATACCTGGGGCTGGTGACGGTGTTTCTGGTGGGGGATTGGGTGGGGGCGGAGATGTGGTTCTCTGCAGATAAGCAGGTTTTGCAGATTGATTGTGATCGGGCGAAGGTTATTTTTCCGCTGAGCGTCGGAGTACGATAACTGTTTGTTCTGAAGGAGTGCTGCTTTGCGGGTTCTCTATTTTGGTACATATCGAGCCGATTACTCTCGCAATCGGATTTTGATAGAAGGCCTGCGGCGCAACGGTGTAGAGGTCCTTGAATGCCATGAGCCACTATGGAGGGGTATTGAGGATAGAGTAAGAATTGCCAGTGGAGGCTGGATGTCTCCGGCCTTTTTTGTGCGAGTTTTCAGAACTTATGCGCGTTTACTGAGAAGGTATCGGGAGATAGAGGATTATGATGTAATGGTATTGGGCTATCCTGGTCAGGTGGATGTTTTTCTAGCCCGGATTTTAACCTGGATAAAACGTAAACCGCTGGTCTTAGATGTTTTTATGTCTATTTACCTTATCGCCGAGGAACGAGGATTGACCTCGCGTCATCCTCTGACAGGCTGTCTGATTCGCTCTTTGGAGGGGTTGGCTTGCCGGCTTCCCGATTTATTGATTCTGGACACCGAGGAGTATCTAGCCTGGTTTGAAAAATTCTACAAGGTTCCTGCGACCCGTTTCCGCCTGGTGCCAACAGGTGCGGACGACAGAGTTTTTCGGCCTCTGGTTCTGAATAGGCCCGAAAATAGCCGCTTCTTGGTGCTCTATTATGGGAGTTTTATTCCCAATCATGGGGTAAGATACATCATAGAAGCCGCAAAAATTCTCCAAGATGCAGAACCTGACATCCAGTTTGAATTGGTTGGGGATGGACCAGACAAGCCAATGGCGATGAGTCTGGCAAGGGAATACGGCCTCAAGAATGTGGTATTCCATGATTGGATGGATCAAGAGGCTTTAGTGCGCAAGATCTGCGAAGCGGACCTGGTGTTAGGCGCTTTCGGTATCACACCTCAGTCGCTAATGACTGTGCAAAATAAGATTTATGAAGGATTGGCTATGGCGAAGCCGGTAGTCACAGGAGATGGCCCGGCTGTTAGGCGCCAAATGGTTCATGGCGAGCACATCTTGTTGTGTAAGCGGGCCGATTCCCGCGCGTTAGCAGATGTTATAGGTTTAATTAAATTCAATCCTATTCTGCGTGAATGCATAGCCAAGCGGGGTTACAAGTTGTATAAGACCTGTTTTGATCTTAAAAATAATGGGGCTCTTTTTGGTAATCATCTGTACAAATTACTGGAAAGTTGGCGGTGTTTGAAGGGAATATGAGCACAAAACCCGAAGTTTCCGTCATAATTCCTAATCTTAATTCGCCCATTATAGACCGAGTTCTATTGGCTCTTCAAAACCAAGAATATGATATGTCCAAGGTGGAAGTATTGGTTGTAGGCTTAGACGAGTTGAGACTTGTTGCAAATACTCAAATGGCGCGAATGATCTCAACTGGCGTTCCCAAGCAGCCGGCTGTTGCTCGCAATATAGGTGCACGATCATCGCAAGGAGATATTTTGTGCTTTTTAGATGCTGACTGCATACCTCACCCGCGATGGTTACGCACATTGCTTGCGTGGTATGAAAATCCAGATGTAGCAATTGTCGGTGGTGGAGTTGATTTTCCTTCTGGTGGATATTGGCGTTTGGCGGATAATATAGCGACCTTTTATCCATACCTTTCCACGGCACCGAGGGGTATGCGAGAGCAATTACCCTCTCTGAACCTTAGCCTTCGTCGAGAAGTTTGGGAAAGAGTAGGGCCATTTGATGAAAGATATCCACTACCTGCAGGTGAAGATGCAGATTGGACTACAAGGGCACGTTTAGCAGGTTATAGGCTGTATTTCGAACCGGAAGCGGTGGTGATTCACCTTCCTCTTCGCGAGGGAATCCGCGATTTGTGGAGACACGCAGTGAACTTTGGGAGATATTCCATCAAAGTAGATGCACGTTATCGAAAGTCGCTAAAATTCTCTTATGTATTTAGTCATTGGATCCTCCTGCTGGTGTTATCGCCTTTTCTGTCTGCCTTAGTAACTGCGCGTGTCTTCTCCAATATACATCTTTGGCGTTATATCTATGCGATACCAGCTATTTACTTAGCAAAACTGGGATGGTGTTGGGGAGCATCTGCCCATTTGAGGGAAAAGTCAAATTTCAACATGGAGAGGTAAAATGAGAACTTGTTTGGTCACGGGAGGAGCAGGTTTTATTGGTAGCCATTTGGCAGACCGGTTAATTGCTCTTGGCTATCGCGTGGTAATCATTGACAATGAGTCAACCGGATATCGGGAAAATGTTAATCCCCAGGCCATTTACATTTTTGGCGATGTTACCCGATTGAAGGATTTGCAAAAAGCCTTTGCATACGATATCCAGGTTGTGTTTCATGTAGCAGGACAAGCGTCAACAATACGGTCTTTTGATAACCCTCTTGATGACTTGAAAGTTAATATTGTTGGGACTTTGAATGTAGTGAAAATGTGTCTAAGATATCGCGTGCCCCGGCTGCTTTATGCTAGTTCAATGACAGTATATGGCCATCCTGAAAAGTTACCTGTGTCAGAGAGCGATCTATGTAAACCAATTTCCTATTATGGTATTACAAAATATGCAGCTGAGCGATATGTTCATGCTACAGCAGAGCGTGTAGATTTAGATTTTCCATTCAACGTTACCTCTTTTCGGATGTTCAACGTTTATGGAAAACGCCAGAGCCTGGAGAACCCATATCAGGGTGTTGTCTCAATTTTTATTTCAAATATTCTTAACAAAGAGCCAATTACAATTCATAGCGACGGAGAACAGTCCCGCGACTTTGTACATATAACAGATGTGGCGGATGCATGGGTGTCTGCGATTGATAATGAAGCAGCGTATGGAGAAGTCTTTAATCTTGGAACAGGTAAGGCTTATTCAATCAACGAACTTGTGAACGTAACTCTATCTGCATTTAATCTTTCAAGGTTAACATATCCGGTAGTTTACGCTCCGGTCCGTCCCGGGGATCAACGGCACATGATAGCAGATATTACGAAAGCCTCTCGGGTTCTCGGATGGCACCCAGAGACAGAATTTACAAAAGGGATGGAGCGGACGATACGGTGGGCTGTGGAATGGTGGAAAACAAAGAATATCCGTTAAAAGTAACCGTTGCCATACCTTGTTACAATGCTGCGCCATACATTGGCCTTGTTATCCAATCCGTATTGGAACAGACCTATCCACCTGATGAGGTGTTGGTTGTAGATGATGGCTCAACAGATCATAGTTTAGAGATCATTCAGCGATACCCAGTGCGGATAATCCAGCATAGTGAAAACCGGGGTATATCCGATGCGCGTAACTCGGCTCTATCAGAGGCGAATGGGAACATTATTGTGTTCATTGATGCAGATGCTGTTGCCGATCCTGATCTCTTAGCTGTGCTCTTGAGCGGTTATGACGACCAATCGGTAGGTGGAGTTGGAGGACAAGGTATTGAATCCAACATCCTCTCTTTAGCCGATCGTTGGCGGTATAAGCATTCTAGCCAAACTCATGGTACCAAGCCCAGAGATGTTGAGTTTCTTTATGGCCTGTGTATGTCATTTCGGGTTAATGTGCTTCGATTAGTCGGAGGGTTTCATCCTGCTTTCCGCACCAATGCAGAGGATATGGATGTATGTTTCCGAGTAAGGAAAGCAGGTTTTCGCCTTCGTTATCTTCCCTCTGCAAAGGTTTATCATCAAAGAACCGATGATGAAATAAAGTTGAAAAACACGATGGCGAGGTGGTATAGCGCAGCTTATCAGGCCAGGCTGCGAAATAATGCTCATCCCTGGAGATTATTTGCAGGCACTTTGTGTCGCTTGGTCAGTGAACCTTTTCACGACTTGTTAATTGATCACGACAGAGAAATGGCCAGGCTAAGTTTTCAGATTGGGTTGATTAAGATAATTTCGCTATGGCAGACAGCCAAGAAAAGTTGGACAGAAAATCGTCACAAGGCCATTTGATATGTATAGAGGCACTAAACTTTCATTATTTGATTTTTTGCGGCTAGGACAAGAACAATGGTTGTGCCAAACGAATTGGGCTGCGCGTAATTTCTTCTTCCGTTGGTTTGGGCCTCTAGGGATTCACACAAGGATACGCAGTGCTCATGTGATCCAACTCGTTGAGACAATTGCACTCCCTCAACATTCTCGCATACTGGATGCTGGTTGTGGTCACGCGTACGCACTATTTTGGTTGGCGCGTCGTCACCCCGAGTGGAAAATATACGGAATGGATATTGATGGAAGATTAATTGCAAACAATAACCGTATCGCCTCCGATCTAGGATTGATCAATCTCATGTTCAATGAAGGGGATGTCGGACAGTTAAGAACGGATTTACCCTTCGACCTGATTCTCTCTATAGATGTATTGGAGCACGTTGCAGATGATGTTCATACCTTATCGGTATGGCGACAATCTCTCTGCCCAACCGGGTGGTTGATATTACATTTGCCACTCCGCCATCAAATGCAAAAGCGCATATTCCCCATTTTCAAGCAACATACCATATCCAATCACGTGCGAGATGAGTATACCATTGAAGAAATCAGTATGAAGTTAAGCAGTGTTGGTTTTCGGGTATGTAGGTTGCAATTTGGTTTTGGGTTTTGGGGAGAGTTAGCCTTTGAGCTGAATAATTTGTTTTGGCAGCAAAGGCGGCTTAGAAATTTGGTTGCCCTTCTCAGTTTCCCGCTTGCAGTTTTCGCCGGATACATAGATTTGCTTTATCCCCCACGTTGGGGAAATTCTTTCATCGTAATGGCAAAGCCTGCTTAAGGGGTGTGATGCCGTGCTGAATTCACTGATTGTCAGATGTATATTGCAATTAAATGCCTTAATACCGATGACAAAAGTTCATAAAGAGCTATTACAGGCCAAACGCACAGTTCGAGATTATCAGAAATGGGAGTATGATGAAATAGTTCGTATTTACAAAGATTTTGCTCCCTGGTGGGAGTTACAGGGGAAACGCCTGCTCGATGTAGGCTGCGGTTTAGGAGGAAAATTGCCTTTCTATGCGGAACAGGGAGCCAGAAAAGTTATAGGTGTTGATTTGCGACCCTTTAGCGCCTTCGCTGCAGCCCATCTTGCCTGCGAGCAAGGAAAAAGTTCCGGCGTCATATGTGTTGCCATAGCCGATGGTTTAACTCTCCCTTTTCAAGACAATTCGTTTGATGCGATAATTTCAGTGAATGTTTTCGAGCATGTCGTTGATCCGCTGTCTGTGCTCCAAGAGTGTTATCGCGTCTTGCGCCCTAATGGTTATCTATATCTATATTTTCCTCCGTTCTACAGCCCCTGGGGGGCTCATCTCGATGGCTGGATCAATTTCCCGTGGCCTCATCTTATCTTTTCGGAGCAGAATCTGGTTCGGGCTGCAGCGCAGGTGGAGCTGCAAAAGTCGCTTAACGCTCAGTTTATCCCACCAGCACAGGTTTTTTGGGCCAACCTTGATACATTACCTGAATTGAACCGATTGACGATTCGCCAGTTTTTGGAATTAGTCAATAGAGCAAAATTCAAGATTTTGGAATGTCGTTTACTTCCTGTTGGGCGGCACTTCTTACAGAGTATACAATTAGGAGGTTTTTTTCTCATTTTTCTAAAAATTCTAAGTTTAGTTCCTCGGATTAATGAGTTAATAGTTACCAAAATTGTCTGTGTAATGATCAAAGAGGGATAAGAATTGTCGGCATTAACTCTTGTACAGAGAGTACGATCGCTTTTCCGACGTTATGCCAAAACAGTGTTAACGAGCGGGCTCTTTGTAGGTACGTTAACTGCAATGGTACTGCTGATTGTTCAGAATTGGGAGTCCCTCCGAGGATTTCAGTGGCATTTGATGCCTGGTTTTTTGGTCCTTGCTTTTTTTTGCCACGCTGGTTCTCTGTTTGGCACTTTTGTGGTGTGGCGATCAATAATGGTCCAATTGGGAAGTCCTGTTGATACTGGTGTTGACTTTCGTATATTCTTCATATCCCTTGGGGCTAGGAAGGTCCCTTCCGCGATCTGGTATGCGGGCACCCGTCTCGTTCTTTATGCCCATGAGGGGGTTAAGCCTTCGCTTGTTTTGAGCGCCCTTTCCCTAGAACTCGTTATAGCCATTTTGACAGGAGTGTGGACCTTTGTGCTTTTTCAACCCTATTACATTTTCCTCGGGAATTATTCCGGAGCGATTGATAGAGGGGTACTTGTGACAGTTTCATTACTCTCAATTCCCATTTTGGTGTTCCCCCAATTACCAGCAGAGCTCATTCAGCGCATTAGGCGACGATGGCATAAAGATTCGTCCATTTTTACGTTTACGCTGAACCACACTAGTGTGCTAATTTGGTCGTTAGTGTATTTATTGGCATGGATTATAGGTGGGACATCTTTTTACTGCACAATCCGAGCGCTAATTCCTGATTCCGGCATAGACTGGATCAACTCTCTGGGGGTAGCAACTCTCTCAACTTTGATTGCCTTACTCAACGCTGTGCTACCTGCTGGTGTGGGCTTGAAAGAGATCGCTATTGGGTTAATGTTGCAGAATTGGCTACCAATGCCGATTGGACTATTGATCGGCCTGGCCTATCGGATTCTTCAGACGTTGGACGAGGTCTTATGGGTGGGGACTGCGTATATACTATCCAAACTTGACGCAAAAAGAAAGAATAATCCCAAAGAAGTATAGCCGAGAAACCTTACAGGAGTATAATAGTATTAACTTGCAACCACACCCAATTTACAGGAGGTTTAAGATGAAAAGGATTAAGTTATTGCCATCCATAATAGTCACTTTGCTGATTTTGACAACGTTAGTGGCTGTTGTATCGGCACAGTATACTTACCCTTGGTATACAAGTTACATGATCCAGAACATTGGGTCACAACAGGCAAGCGTGGTAGTAAGTTATTACGATGCTAACGGGAACCGAGTAACGGGCGCAGATAAATTCCTTACAATCCCTGCTGGGGGACAGGTAACAGTTGTGCAATATACGGATGACCCTGCCCTAAGCGGGAGATACTCCGCTGTGGTTAGTTCGGATCAGCCGATTGCGGTTATTGCAAACCAACAAACGGCTCCTCCTGGACGTGATAGGATGAACTCTAACCCGCCTTTCGCTTCTTACACCGGGTTTGAGTCTGGGGCAACTCAAGTAACTTTACCTGAGATTATGTATAACTGGTATGGTTACTACACTGAGTTCTTCGTGCAAAATGTAGGAAGCAGCACGGCTGATGTAAGAGTTACCTTCTACCCTGGCCTGGCTGGTGCATCTGGAATTACCAGCACCGCAAGTATTCCACCCTACGCTTCTGCTCAATTCAGCCAAAAGAATATGACCTCTTTAGGTGCGTCAAGTGACCCCCATAAAGGACGCTTTATCGGATCCGCTGTGATCACCTCTACACAACCGATAGTTGCTGTGGTGAATGAGCACAATGAAGGGGCTCGGAAGCTATTTACATACAACGGTTTTGCTTCTGGTTCTACAGATCAAGTAGCTCCGAGTATCTTGCGCGGTCATTATAGGTGGTATACTAGCCTCTCCATTGCCAACCCCAGCCTCTCTGCTACAGCAACTGTGACCATCACCTATTACGCAGATAACAACTATTCACTCCCTCCAGAGCAGCGAGGAACCACAGTGGTAAAGACTTTCCAAATTGGGCCAGGGAAAGCGCTCACGCGGTATGACGGAACGGGCAGCAGCCCGACTATGGATCCAAATCTGAGCGATTTGACGACCTTCACCCGCTTCTTTGGTACTGCTCGTATTCAATCTGACATTCCTGTGGTAGCAAAAGTGAATCAGGAGAACGACGGTGGCAACGCTGAGGCCTACAACTGCATTGATGCAAGTACAGCTACCCAGAAAGTGGTTGTGCCATTGATCCAATCCAAATTCTATGGATTTTACACTTCACTGACGGTTCAGAATATGGCAGCTACATCTGGTGTGCTCACCATTACATATACTTCGGATGGTACATATAGCCTACCTACTAATACTTCCTTCACAGTGGTTCGCAACATTGGTCCAAATGGTCAGTACAACTCTTGGGAAGGGGGTCTTACGACAACGGGTGATGTTTTCAACAGAGGCATCTTTACCCGCTTTAACGGCTCGGCCGTTATAGTCTCAAACGTGCCTATAGTAGCTATTGTGAACGAAGAGAAACTTGCTTCTGGAGCAGACTATGGATATAGCTTTAATACGATAAATGTTACACCCTAAGTTGTTACCTGTGAACATTTGTGGAGAAGGTCATCAGGATTCCTGATGACCTTCTCATTGTTTGTTGAAAGCGTGTTGTGTACGAATCTTTTGCCAAATTTGCCAAATTTAAATGCAAAGGGAAACTTATGAAGACGAGCCGCTTTGTGTTCTTTTGCATATTGACTATCCTTTTGGTGATGGTTAAATGTCACCCCAAGGAGCCGTTGGTGACGAGCAGCCCGTTGACTTTAACAAATTCCCATCAATGGACAGATTTAACTTTCATATCCCCTGCAATTATCCCCATCTCAGGTTTTAGGGAAATGATTCTGTTCGTTTCCCTTCGGGGGGAAAGCCCGGGCATATATGCTGTTACTCCTGATGGTAGTACTCTGTATAGAATCATAACACTACCCAGTAGCTATCAGATAATGGGGCACATGGATTGGACGATCAAGAAAAATTTACTTGCTTTTGCTATGAGTTCGGGGGAACGGACTGATGTTGTCATAGCAGATTTATTGATGGCTTCTCTACACAATATTACTGGAGGGACACAATCCGGCGGCACGGAGCCCAAATGGTCACCCGATGGTGCGCAATTAGCCTACATTTGTGGGGATTATGAGCCTGATATTTGTGTTATTGATATAGAGAACATGAATGTTCTTCAATTAACATTTCATCCTTCACGGGATATAAATCCTTCTTGGTCCCCCGATGGATCTACGATTGCTTACCAGACTAACCGGGGTGGACTTTCTGACATTTATGCTATAAATCTGCAAACCAGGTCTGAGGTGGATCTCACTAAGGGAGTTGCACAAAATGCCCAACCGTCTTGGGCACCTGACGGCAAACATATCCTATTTCAGTCAGATCGAAATGGTTCAATGGACATCTTTCTTGTTAACCCGGATGGATCAGGAGTTACGAACTTAACTCCCTTCGAGTCCCTGGAAGTAGATCCTCAATGGTCACCTACTGGAGAATTTATAGCCTTTCGGTCGAACAGGGATGGCGAGTGGGATTTGTTTATTATGAAGAAAGACGGCTCCGATATAGCGAACTTGACGAAGAATTGGGGACCTGTTTTTACCTTCAGCTGGTCTCCAGATGGACGGCGTATTGCTTTCTCGTCGGGCCAATATGGGAGTAGCAAAATTTACTCTGTGAACGTTGACGATAGGGAAGTTAGCAATTTAACACCCCAAATAGATGCAATGTTACCCCTCTGGATTGCATTGACACCCTATAAGTAAGTAAAGATGGTCTCAATCCGATAGCAGAGCCAAGCGCATATACTCTTGTGCTCTAGGGTGGAAGACCGCTTTCGTGGTTATCCAAAATTCTTATTCCATGTTTCCCACAACAGTTCCGTGAAGTCTATCCTTTTAGTGAACCGGATCTCCGATTGCGATACTCGGGTGGTCTATAAAGGTGTCCATCTTGTTGGCGCTCGGGCTTGCTCACAACACACCGTTGCACAGAGAGACTGTCCTAGGAGAGCAAGGGATAGATAACCACTGGGGGCGGCCGAAGGCCGCCCCCAGTGCTTCGTTCCGTCTACAGCATCCCCGCCCTCTGATACAGCGCGGCCAAGTGATGGACGGGGCCGTGGCCCCGTCCCAAGTTCGGG
>Ga0209721_1002354_pt1 | contig 12087 bp, 10 predicted proteins | sample TshhotsprinmetaG_FD_184139 | JGI IMG/M metagenome (GOLD analysis project Ga0209721, IMG submission 184139) | Hot spring microbial communities from South Africa to study Microbial Dark Matter (Phase II) - Tshipise hot spring metaG (SPAdes)... | ecosystem: Environmental > Aquatic > Thermal springs... | reverse complement strand
GGCCAGGTGGTCACTGCCGGCGGGCGCGTGCTCTGTGTCACCGCCTTAGGCGACACGGTGAAGATCGCTAAGGCGCGCGCCTACGAGGTCGCGGAGGGCATCCATTTCGCCGGCCGGCAGATGCGCCACGACATCGGCTGGCGCGCCATCCAGCGCAAGGGTAACAGCAGGGAGCACTGAGCGCCGCCCACATCGGTCGATCGGTATCGTCCGACAGCCGTCATGACGCGCCCTGGTGGCTGCCCGGCGGCCACCTGCAGACGGTATTTCCTGGGTGCCCCACCGGTCCCGCTGCGGCGAGAATGCTGGGAACGGGGGGATGGGGACTTCAACGACCTCGACTGGCTCGACGGCCCGGACGACCAGCCCATGGTAGTGCTGTTCCATGGCCCGGAGGGCGGCAGCCGCAGCCATTACGCCACAAGTCTCATGGGCGTGCTAGGAAGACGCAGTTGGCGGGGTGATGTGGCCCACTTTCGCGGCTGTTTTGGCGAACCGAACCGACTGCCGCGCGCCCGGCAATACGTCGAGCGTGCCGCGGCGGTCTTTGCCCCTGTCGACATGCCGGCCACAGGCTAAGCCCTGGACCGAGGCCTAAACCGCCTCGCCTGGCATTTCCTTGAGACCCTTAAGGCCAAGATGCGCCAAAAGCGGGCCGCTCATACCGGCCACCTGGACCACCTTAACCTGAGCGGTCTTTGGACCCTGCGCGCCTTTGATGACCGGGTGGCCGCCCCCCTGCAGGGCCTCCGCGACGTGGCGGACGATTGGAAGCACAGCGCCAGTAAGCCGCATCTTAAGGACATCGCCATGCCCACCCTCATCCTGCACGCCCGCAACGACCCGTTCATGCCCAGCTGGGCCATGGCCAGACCCGAGGAGGTCTCACCCGCCGTCACCTTGGACTACCCGGAGCAGGGCGGCCACGCCGGCTTCCTCACCGGCCTTTACTCCGGTAGTCTCGTTTGACTACCCGCCCGGCTGCTAGATTTCTTCACGCATGGGCGCTGAGCTGGCAAACCCGGCCGATCGATTCGCGCGCAGCCGATAGCCCGGTGGATATTGCGGGTCAAAAACTCACATTGACCCCCACATAGATATTGCGTCCCGGGCCGGGCACCGGCGTGCCCCAGGCGGGCACCGTGCCGGGTGGGCTCTGCTGCGTCGTCATCGTCGTGCCCTGTCCGACATAGGCGCCGCCGGTGGGCAGGTAGTAGAGCTTGTCGAACAGGTTCTCGATGCCGAAATCGAGGCGTACCCGTTGCCAGGCATAGCTGCCACGCAGGTTGACGAGGCTATAGCCCGGCGTGTCGATTTCCTTACGCACTTCGGAACGCTTGTCCTTGCCCTTGACCATCACCAGTTCGACGGCATTGTCCCAGCCGCCCAGCTTGTGCGTCAGCGTCAGTTTGGCGTTGAGCGGCATGATGTTGTAAAGCCCGTCGCCGGTATCCCTGTTCTTGCCGTAGGTGTAGTTCAGCAGGCCTTTCAGGCCGAACTCGCCGAAACCGGTGTTGGAGAGCGGCAGCTTGCCCGAGAGATCGAGGCCGTGGATGCGGGCCGACTGGTTCATGAACTTGAGTATGGCGAACTGATTCGTCGGGACAGGCATTGTGCACGGCGCATTGGTCGTGGCAACCCAGCACACCGCATCGATGTAGTCGGTGACGTGGGTGTAGTAGGGCGTGGCCTTGAACTCCCAAGCGCGATCGGCGGCATGCCAGTCGAAGGTGGCCGAGAGCGTGTAGGCCTTTTCCGGCTTGAGATTGAGATTGCCGATGTAGCCGTTGCCATCCCCGACCCAGTTGACCATCAGCGCAGCCATCTGCCAGGTCGACCAGGCATAGCGCTCGTGCAGGTTGGGCGAGCGGGTCTTGCGGGCGAAGCCGAATTCGATGTCCTGCGTCGGGCTCACGGTGTATTTCGCCAGCAGCGTCATGTCCCAGTTGTGATCGGTCTTGCTGCGGTCGGCGTTGTTGAAATTGGCGGCATCGCGCGTCTGGTTAGCCGGGCCGGCAGGTGCGGGATTGGTTGGGAAGGTGTTCAGGTTGTAGCCATGCACCGTATCGGCATCCATATTGACCTGCTCGTAGCGCAAGCCGGCTAGCATCTGCCATTGCAAGGAAATTTTCTTCTCCCACTCGCCAAACAACGCCCTCCGTTCGCGCTTGCCGTTGCGGATATTCCAGAAGGTGTGCGGCCACATGTTGCTGCCAGAGGGCGGCCAGAAGTCGTCGAGCTTATACATCTGATACTCGCCGCCGACGCGCAGCAAATCCTGCTGGCTCAGGTTGATGTCGGCCCTGGCACTGATCCCAGTCGTTTTGCTGTCGGTATACATCGGCATGCCGGCGGCGCAGCCCGGGCCGAGCTGGCCGCAGGGTATGCCGTTTGGCGCAGTCGGCCCGCCCGAAGCCATGCCATACCAGTAGCGCTTGTCAGCGCCGAAGTCCATGAAGTGATCGACCTTCTCATGGTAGGCGCGCGCTTCGAACTGCCCCCTGTCGAATTGGCCGAGGTAGCGCAGGTTCAGGCGTCTTGCTTCATTGTCGAGCATGTCCATGCGCTGGTTCGGATAGAGCTGGTAGGGCAGGTCCTGATAACCGAGCTTGGCTTCGACGAGATGATTGCCGCCCTTGAAGGCGAGGCCGAGCGTGTGGTTGCGCGTTTCATACGCGGTGGAGCCCACTTCGTCGAGCGGCAGGGTATGGCCGATGCGGCCAGTAGCGGTCGGGCTGACGTTCGGGTTGTAAATCGCCCCCTTGAAATTGCCGCCGGCCTTGTAGTTGTCCGACTTCGCGGTCGCGCCGGTGTAGCTCACGTTGAAGGATTCCGTGGCATAGGCGGCCGAGAGATTTCCGCCGTAGGCGTTGCCGTTGCTGCGGTAGAAGGTGCCGACTTCGCCCTTGAGCAGGCTGCCCTGCCCTGGCTTGGCGAAGACGGGAGCGGCGGAGTTGACGACGATGCTGCCGCCAATCGAGTCGCCGCCGACGCTGACGGGGGAAATGCCGGCCCACACCTTGATCGATTCGACCTGGGTCGGATCGATGTAGGAAAGCGCCGGGTTCATGTGGTTCGGGCAGGAAGCGATCAGGTCCATGCCATCGACCTTGACGCGCAGGCGGTCGTCGGCGAGACCGTGGATGATCGGCAGACTGGAAACCCCACCGGCGCCTTGCAGGCTCACGCCCGGCACGTCGCGCAGCAGGCTAGCGGTGTCACTGGTAGCCGGCAGTAGCGGCGCGATCGCCTCCGCCCCTATGGAGGTGGCGAACAGGCTGCGGGTATCGGGGCGCGGGGCGGTGACCCGCACCACATCCAGTTCCGGGGCGGTCTCGGCGGCCGGGGCGGCTTGAGCGCTAGCGGCAAGCAAGGCGACGATCAGGGGCTTGATTTGCATGTTTCAATTACAGGTAAAGATCCAGGTAAAAAGGAGAGGCCCACGCGGGGCCCCGAATCCCCGTAAAGAAGCAGTGACTATGCTAGCGCCAGGGGGCTGGCGGGTGAATGCGACACGATGTCGCAGGGCCGCTGTTGGCTGCATCAAGCTTGGGCCACGGAAGACCTCGGTCTGGCGTAGAATCTGGCTGACTTCTAAAGCGTGGAATGCGATGAAACCCGAACAGGTCAAGGAATTCTTCCTGGAACTCCAGGAACTGATCGTCGAACGCCTGCAACAGGTAGACGGCAAGCCCTTTCTCAAGGACGAATGGCAGCGGCCAGAGGGCGGCGGCGGCCTGACCCGTCTGATTAAGGAGGGCAACCTGCTCGAGCAAGGCGGCGTGAACTTCTCCCATGTCAAGGGCGAGCGCCTGCCCCCTTCAGCGACCGCGCACCGGCCCGAACTGGCCGGCCGCCCGTGGGAGGCGATGGGGGTGTCACTGGTGCTGCACCCGCGCAACCCCTATGTGCCGACGGTGCACATGAACGTGCGCTTCTTCTGCGCCTATCCCCCGAAACGGGACGAGGGCGAGCCGATCTGGTGGATCGGCGGCGGCATGGATCTGACGCCGTACTACGGCTTCGAGGAGGATGCGGTGCACTTTCATGCCATGTGCAGGCGCACCCTCGACCCCTTCGGGCCCGATTACCACCCCCGCTTCAAGCGCTAGTGCGACGAGTATTTCTTCCTCAAGCACCGCAATGAGCCGCGTGGGGTGGGCGGCATCTTCTACGACGACTTCTACGAGGGCGGCTTTGCGCACACATTCAACCTCACCGAGAGCGTGGGCGAACACTTCCTGCCCGCCTACGTGCCCATCCTGGAGCGCCGGGCGGACACCCCCCTATGGCGAGCGCGTACGCGACTTCCAGGCCTACCGCCGCGGCCGTCACGTGGAATTCAACCTGGTGTGGGACCGCGGCACCCTGTTCGGCCTGCAATCGGGCGGCCGCACCGAGTCCATCCTCATGTCCCTGCCGCCCATCGTGAAGTGGCGCTACGACTGGCACCTGGAAGCCGGGACGGTTAAGGCCAGGCTCTACACAGACTTCCTTAAACCCCGCGACTGGCTCGCCTGAGACCACATGAAGGGCGGTGCGCTATTCCGCCGTCCGGCGCGGCGCTGGCTGTGGCCGCTCGGCATCCTGCTGCTGCTCGCGGCGGCCGTCATCACCGCTTACGAACTCATCGCCTCACCCCTGCAGGCTAAGTTCCTGGCGCGCTACGGCGAGCGCCTGCGCTATTGGCTGGCGGACGGCCCCAGCGAGCGCATCCGTTTCCCAGCCACCGGGCCGTATGATGTCAGGCTGGGCTATGTGGGGCTGCCTGAGTTCGTCAGGCGTCTGGGCCAGGCCGGTTTCGCGGTGACACAACAGGCCCGCATCTCGCCCGAGATGGCGCAACTTGACGACCTCGGCCTGTATCTCCCCTATCACGAAAAGACCGCCGCCGGCCTCGACGTGCGCGACTGTCAGGACCGTTCCCTGTACACGGTGCGCTACCCGCGTCAGACCTATGAACAGTTCGACGCCATCCCGCCCCTGGTGGCCAACACCCTGCTGTTCATTGAGAACCGCGAGCTGCTCGACCCCAACCATCCGCAGCGCAACCCGGCGGTGGAGTGGGATCGGCTGGCCCAGGCCGTGCTGGAAAAGGCGATGCAGGTGGTGGATCCGAAGCGCAACGTGCCCGGCGGCTCAACCCTGGCCACCCAGATCGAAAAGTACCGCCACTCGCCCGACGGGCTGACGCTTACCGCCACGGACAAGCTGCGCCAGATAGCCTCCGCCAGCCTGCGCGCCTATCTGGACGGCCCCGACACCCGCGTGACCCGCCAGCGCATCGTGATGGACTACCTCAATAGCGTTCCCCTTGCCGCCGCCCCCGGCTTCGGCGAAGTGCACGGTCTGGCAGAGGGCCTGAAGGCCTGGTTCGACCTGGATTTCGACGAAGTCAACCGTCTTCTGGCCCGGCCAGCGCCCACTCCTGAAGCGGCACGCGCCTACAAGCACGTACTGGCCTTGCTGGTCTCGCAGCGCAAGCCGTCCTGGTATCTGCTCAGCGGGCGTGACTACCTGGACCGCCAGGTGGATGTCCACCTCAGGCTGCTGGCCAGCGCCGGCGTCATCACCCCCGCCTTCCGCGACCTGGCCCTGCGCGAACGCATCCGCTTCGCCGAGGGCAATCATCGCGCGGGCAACGGCCATGCTGCCAATTATGTCGAACAGAAGGCCGCCAATGCCATCCGGGTGGAACTGGCGCAAAGACTGGGGGTGCCCGGCCTGTATGACCTGGACCGCCTCGACCTCAAGGCCGAGGCGACCCTGCACATGCCCACCCAGCGCGCCATCTCCGACTTCCTAAGCCGCCTGGACGACCCCGTCCTGGTCGAGGCGGCCGGCCTCTATGGGCCCCACCTGCTCTCGCCGGGCAACGACCTCAAGAAGCCGATCTACAGCTTCACCCTCTACCAGCTCACCGATCGCGGCGCACTGCTGCGGGTACAGGCGGACAACCTGAACCAGCCCTTCGACATCAACCGGGGCGCCAAGCTCGACATGGGCTCCTCGGCCAAGCTGCGCACCCTCATCACCTACCTGGGCATCATCGCCGAACTGCATGCCCAGTATAGCAGTCTAGACGCCAAAGAGCTGGCTGCGGTGAAGCCGCCCGACAAGGACATCCTGACCCAGTGGGTCGTCGGCTACCTCCGGCGGGCCGGCAACAAGTCGCTGGAGGCAACGCTAGAGGCGGCCATGTCGCGCGTCTATTCCGCCAGCCCGGCCGAGACCTTCTTCACCGGCGGCGGGGTGCACCGGTTCTCCAACTTCAAACGCGAGGACGACAGCAAGGTCATGGACCTGTGGGAGGCCACCCGCAACTCGGTGAACCTGCCCTTCATCCGTCTCATGCGCGACATCGTGCATCACTTCATGTATCGCGCGCCGAGCACGGCGGCGCGGGTGCTGGCGGATGCCAAGGACCCCCGGCGTCAGTCCTACCTGCTCCAATTCGCCGATCTGGAGGGGCGCGCCTTCCTCGCCCGTTTCTACAGGAAGTACAAGGGCCTTGCGCCCGCGGATGCCACCGCCAACCTGATCAACCACCTCACCGCCCATCCCAGGCGACTTGCCGCCGTCTACCGTTACCTGGAACCGCAGGCCGACCTCGATGCCTTCAAGGCCTTCATGAAAGGTCGGCTCGCCAACCCCGCCGCCTTCGACGACAAGGACTACGCCGCCCTTTACGAAACCTACGGGCCGGACAAATTCAATCTCCCCGACCGCGGCTACATCACCCAGGTCCATCCCCTGGAGCTGTGGCTGGTGGCCTATCTGCGTCAGCACCCGCAGGCGGGCTGGAACGAGATCGTGCAGGCCTCGGCCAAGGAACGGGTCAAGGTCTACGACTGGTTGTTCAAGACCGGTCGCAAGAACGCCCAGGACACCCGCATCCTCTCGCTGCTGGAGATCGAGGCCTTCCAGGAGATCCACCGCCGCTGGCAGAAACTGGGCTATCCCTTCTCCAGCCTAGTGCCCTCCTACGCCACCGCCATCGGCTCCTCGGCGGACCGGCCGGCGGCCCTGGCCGAGCTCATCGGCGTGATCCTCAACGACGGTGCCAAGCTGCCACCGGTGTCGCTGACCCGCCTAGAGTTCGCCGCCGGCACCCCCTATCACACCGTGATGGAACGGGAAAAACCCAAGGCTGAGCAGATCTATCCGGCCGAGGTGGCACGGGTGATCCGCAAGGCCTTAGTCAGCGTGGTGGAGGAAGGCACCGCACGCCGGCTGAAGGGGGCTTTCGCCCTGGCTGATGGCGGCCATCTGACCATCGGCGGCAAGACCGGCACGGGGGACCATCGCTACGAGGTCTATGCCCCCAACGGCACCGTGCTGAAATCCAAGGTCATGAACCGCACCGCGACCTTCGCCTTCTTCATGGGCAAGGACTTCTTCGGTGTGATGACCGTGTTCGTCCCCGGCGAGGCGGCCGGTGATTTCAAGTTCACCAGCGCTTTGGCGGTGCAGATTGTCAAGGCCATGGAGCCGGCCCTGCGTCCCCTGGTGCTCGCCAAGCCCGCGCCGGAGCCGAGTTGGGAGCAGATGGTGCGTAAATTCGAGGCCGAGGTGCCCCCGCGTTCTGGGGCCCTCCCCAGGGTCTCTGCCCGGGGGAGGGATGCGCAGTCGGCAACGGCCGTGGGCGAGACCGACCGCCAGCCCGCTGCCGTCTTGCCGCCTGCCGCGCCAACGGCCCCTCACGCCGCCCTGTCCCCTGCCCCGGCCCCCGAACCACCGCCAGCGCCCGCCCCCACCGAGCAGGTCGCCCCGATCAAGGAGGCGCCGCCGCCCAAGCCGGCAAGGCGTCCCAGCCTCTGGGACGAACGCGAGCACGACTGGCCGTGAGTCATACCAGGCGCCGTTCGGAGTACAATGCGGCCCGTTTCCCTTCGAGATATCAAGGACATGCAGCTGTTGGCGTGCGGCGTCAACCATCACACGGCCCCGGTGGCGATCCGGGAGCGGGTAGCCTTTCCGCCCGAGGTGCTGCCGCGCGCGCTGGCGGATGTCACCGGGCGCGGGATCGCGCGCGAAGCGGCCATCCTGTCTACCTGCAACCGCACCGAGATCTACTGCAGCACCTCCGAGCCGGAAGGGGTGATCGAGTGGATGAGCCGTTTCAATAGCCTGGAGCCGCGCGAGGTCAAGCCCTACCTCTACCTGCTGCCCGGCGACCAAGCGGTCAAGCACGCCTTCCGTGTGGCCTCCGGCCTGGACTCCATGGTGCTGGGTGAGACCCAGATCCTGGGCCAGATGAAGCAGGCGGCCAACCGTGCCCAGGCCGCCGGCACCCTGGGCCTGATGCTCAACAAGCTGTTCCAGCGCACCTTCTCCGTGGCCAAGGAGGTGCGCACCGCCACCGAGATCGGCGCCAACACCGTCTCCATGTCAGCCGCCGCGGTCACCTTGGCGGCCCGCATCTTCGCCGACCTCTCCGAACAGGCCGTGCTCTTCGTCGGGGCGGGCGAGATGATCGAGCTTACAGCCACCCATTTTGCCGCCCGCAAGCCGCGTCGGCTGATGGTGGTCAACCGCACCGAGGAGCGGGCCCGTGAGCTGGCCCGCCGCTTCGGCGGCGAGGCCGCGGCGCTCACCGCCCTGCCCGAGCTGCTGCCGGACTTCGACATCCTGGTCACCTCCACCGCCAGCCCCCTGCCCATCATCGGCCTGGGTCTGGTCGAGCGGGCCGTGAAGCTGCGCAAGCACCGGCCCATGTTCATGGTCGACCTGGCCGTGCCGCGCGACATCGAACCCGAGGTCGGCGCGCTCGACGACGTCTTCCTCTACACCGTGGACGACCTGGGCGAGGTGGTGCGCAGCGGCCAGGATGCGCGTCAGGCCCAGGTCGTTCAGGCCGAGGCCATCATCGACGCCAGCGTGCACGAATTCATGCACTGGGTGGACAGCCGCAAGGCAGTGCCCACCCTGCGGGCGCTGCGCGACCGTGCCGAGCGCATGCGCCGGCACGAGCTGGAAAAGGCCCACAAGATGCTGGCGCGCGGCGAGGATCCGGTGCGGGTGCTCGAGGCCATGAGCCGGGCGCTGATGAACAAGTATCTGCACGACCCCAGCTGCGCGCTGAACCAGGCCAGCGCGAACGAACGCGACGCGCTGACCCAGCTCGTCCACCGGCTGTACAACCTGCACCATGACCGGTAGGTCGGGCTTCAGCCCGACTGTCGGCCCATATCGGGTCTTGGGAGGGACCTCGAGAAACACACCGGGCCGACCCGATGGTATCTTGCACCCCCGCGGTGGGCGGGCAGGGCAACAGCCGGCCTCGGGGCCGTGCTCAAGGCAGACCTTGGATCCGGGCGATGAAACCCTCACTGCAACTTAAGCTCGATCAGCTCGCCAACCGGCTGGAGGAACTCAACGGCCTGCTGGCACAGCAGGACGCCACGGCCGACATGGAAAGCTTTCGTCGCCTGTCGCGCGAGCATGCCGAACTGACGCCGCTGGTGGAACATTACCGCGCCTGGCGCCAGGCCAGACGCGACCTGGAGGCCGCCGAGGCATGGCTGTCCGACCCCGAGATGCGCGAGCTCGCGCTAGAAGAGCGGGCGGCGGCCGAGGCGCGCCTGCACAGGCTGGAGCGTGAGCTGCAGATCTTGCTGCTGCCGCGCGACCCCAACGACGAACGCAACCTATTCCTCGAGATCCGCGCCGGCACGGGCGGCAACGAGTCTGCGCTATTCGCCGGCGACCTGCTGCGCATGTACACCCGCTATGCCGAGCGCCAGGGCTGGCGCGTCGAGCTCCTGTCGGAGAGCCCTGGCGAGGTGGGGGGCTACAAGGAGGTCATCTGCAAGATCAGCGGCCAGGGCGCCTACTCCCGGCTCAAGTTCGAATCCGGCGGCCACCGCGTGCAGCGGGTGCCCCAGACCGAGGCCCAGGGCCGCATCCACACCTCCGCCTGCACCGTGGCAGTGATGCCCGAGGCAGACGCGGTCGGCGAGGTGGAAATCAACCCCGCCGAGCTCAAGATCGACACCTTCCGCGCCAGCGGCGCCGGCGGCCAGCACATCAACAAGACCGACAGCGCCGTGCGGGTGACCCACCTGCCCACCGGCCTCGTCGTCGAATGCCAGGACGACCGCTCCCAGCACCGCAACAAGGCCGCCGCCCTGGCCGTGCTGGCGGCCAGGCTCAAAGACCTACGCGATCGCGAGGCGCGCGCGAGCGAGGCCAGCACGCGCAAGAATCTCATCGGCAGCGGTGATCGCTCCGATCGCATCCGCACCTACAACTTCCCCCAGGGCCGGGTGACCGACCACCGCATCAACCTCACCCTCTACAAGCTCGGTGCCGTCTTAGACGGCGAGCTCGATGAGCTCATCGACGCGCTCCAGACCGAGCACCAGGCCGAACAGCTCGCCGCCCTGGCGGGTGAAGGATGAGGGCCCCATCGTGATGGAGGCGATGTGTGCGGCCGCAACCCTGGATGACTGGCTCAATCAGGCCGCTGGTCGCATCGCGACGGCGCTGGGTCTGACGCGCGCCGAGGCGCGGCTCGAGGCCCGTGTGCTCGCCGCCCATGCCCTGGGGGTGAACCGCGCCTGGCTGGCGGCCTACGGTGGTGACACCCTCGCCCCCACTCAAGCTACTGCCATGGAGCGCTGCATCGCCCGACGCCTGCGTGGCGAGCCAGTGGCCTACATCACCGGCCGACGCGAGTTCTACGGCCTGGAGTTCATCGTCACCCCCGACGTGCTCATCCCCCGGCCAGAGACGGAGCTGCTCGTGGACTTGGCTCTCGAGCGCCTGCCTGCCGAGCGGCCTGCCCGCGTGCTGGACCTGGGCACTGGCAGCGGCGCCGTGGCCCTCGCCATCGCCGCTCACCGGCCGGCCGCCCACGTCCTGGCGGTCGACCGGTCGCAAGCGGCCTTGTGCGTGGCACGGGACAATGCCAACCATCTGGATATCGGCAATGTGACGTTCCAGCAGAGCGACTGGTACCTGCAAGTGCGTGCAAAAAATTTCGACATCATCGTCGCCAACCCCCCATACCTCGCCGCTAGCGACCCTCATCTGGCGCGTGGCGACCTACGTTTCGAACCCCGCCAGGCGCTCTGTGCCGGAGAAGACGAGCTCGCCGCCATACGTGTCATCGTGCAGGGGGCGCCTACCTGCCTGCGACCGGGCGGCTGGCTGCTCCTCGAGCACGGCTGCGACCAAGCCGAGGCCTGCCAGGCACTTCTTTGCGAGCACGGCTGGCAGGATGCCCAGACCTGGCCGGATCTGGCCGGTCTGGCCAGGGTCAGCGGCGGCCGGCTCGGACAGACCTGAACGGCGATAGGCCCATGACCCGGATTAGGCCGCGGCCTGTTGGCAACAAATAGGTCTGTCCGGTGTTGTAGCAAATAAATTGTCCGCTTTGGTTTATCGAGGCGGCCGCTGCGGCGGACACTCACGCAGCGGCCTTGAGCCTTGGATCGTCGAGGCTGCCGTCCGGCCGGTAACGCGCCAGCCGGCGCGGCCTATGAAGCACCGACAGCCTCCCGTCGGTGTGCCGCACTACCCGTACCTTGACCTTGACGTAATGGTGCCGGCTGCGGTCGGCGGGAATCTGCAGCTTCATCCCTTCGAAACTCACGCAGTTGTCGTTGTCCACCGTGCGCTCGAATCGCTCGCACAGCACGTCCTCCAGGTCATCGCCGATGTAGGGCACGAAGGCCGAGCCCTCCTCCATCACCGGCTGCATGAACTCCCGGTTGAACGCCGCATGTACTGCTCACGCAGGTAGCGGTTGCCCGCCTCGATGTCCGTGATGCCCAAAAGCGCCAGCTCGCGCGGCAGCCGCGCCTGATGGGTGCGGAACATCCGCTTGCTCCTTCCCCGCGCCTTAAGCGAGTAGGCCGGGATCATCTCGATGCCCAACTGTTGCATGGCGCGCCCGAACTGGGTGAGCTTGCCTCGATCGACCTTGCCGCCCGCCTCAGGGGTGTGCCAGTAGTGGCTGCCCCGGTCGGTGACCACGGTGGAACGCGAACCCGTCATGTCGATCACAATGCGGCGCGCGAGCACCGGGTCCTCGATCACGCAGCGGGCCTTACTGTCGACATAGACCCGGTCGGTCTTGCC
>Ga0209721_1002350_pt1 | contig 12104 bp, 12 predicted proteins | sample TshhotsprinmetaG_FD_184139 | JGI IMG/M metagenome (GOLD analysis project Ga0209721, IMG submission 184139) | Hot spring microbial communities from South Africa to study Microbial Dark Matter (Phase II) - Tshipise hot spring metaG (SPAdes)... | ecosystem: Environmental > Aquatic > Thermal springs... | reverse complement strand
AACTCTTCTAATCCTGGTTGGAATCCGATAATCACTATTTTTTCGCCACCTTTTGCCATTCTTAAAATGCGAGAAAAAATATATCGCCAGAAGCCAAGAAAAAAAGAAAAGATTAAAACATCCAAAATCAAAATGGTTTTAGGAGCAATTGCCACTTCCGGTCTAAGGTAGAAATAAGTTGTGCCAAAAACACTGGCTAAAAAAATAAAAATTAATAAATTTCCGCAAAAATCAAAAACTTTTTTCAAAGGAGGAATTTCATAAAAATCAAAAATATAAAGAATTACGATCCAGAAAAAAGCCAAAAATGAAAAATGAAAAAGAAAAACTTTAGTTTGGGGTCCAGGCCAAAAAGAAAAATCGCCATATCTTATAGCTAAAACCAAAAGCAGACTAGCATATAATAGAAAGATATCGCCAATCAATAACAAAAACTTCAAAAATTTGTTCTTATTTGGCATTTTGATTTTTTTATATTATAACTTTCTATTATTTCTTTAACAATTTTTTCAACGTTGAATTCTTTTTCCACTATCTCTCTGGATTTTTTGCCGAATTTTTCCCTTAAATCCTTATTTTTAATAAGTATTTCTATTCTTTCGGCTAATTGCTGACTGTTTTTCGGTTCAATCAAAAAACCGTTTTCATTATTCCTGACCACTTCCTTGCACCCCGAAACATCAGTAGCAATTAAAGGTTTTTCCATCGCCCCTGCTTCAAGCAATATTTTTGGGATTCCCTCTTTGTAGTAGCTTGGCAAAACAACGATATTGCTAAGGGCTAAAATCTCTTTTACTTCTTTTCTTTCTCCTAAATATCTCACTATTTTTTTATTTTCCCATTCTTTTATCGTCTTTTCAGAAATGCCGGAAGGATTTTCTTTATCAATAGGTCCTACTAATAAAAATTCTGAATTAGAATATTTTCGTTTTAATTCCTCTGCCGCTTTAACAAATTCCCCTATTCCTTTTTGCCAGAGTAAGCGGGCAATTAAAGTAATTATTATCTTTCCCTCTTTATAATCTATTTCTCGCTTTAATTTATCTTGAACCTCTTTGTTAACTCTTTCTGTAGAAAACTCTTTTGTGTTTACTCCCTCGCTTAAAATCAGCAAGGTTTTTTCTTTTTTGATTATTCTTTCTTCCAAAAAAACTTCTCTATCGTCGGGATTGAGAAAAATGACTTTGTTAACAAATTTAAAAGAAAACTTATAGAGCCAAACAACTATCTTTTTTAACAAGCTTGATAACTTGGCTTCGGTAAAAACATATCCCAAGCCGGTTATGGTGCAATATATATTTTTAACGCCGGCTAATTTTTGCGCTAAAGTGGCAAAAATACAAGGTTTAATGGTAAAGTTGTGGCACAAAAAGAACTTTTCTCTTTTGCATAAAGAAAATACTTTTAGAAAGTAAACAAAATCCCCTCCTAAAAAATCCAGCCCTCTTTTCAAAGGAATGTTAATAAACTTTATCCCCTCTTTTTCTATTTCTTCAACAATTTCTTTGTTTGTCACAGAAGCCACGGCAAAAACCTCAAAACCATTTCCTTTCATCTCTCTCATCAATTCTTGGCGGAAATTAAAAAGAGAAAAATCAGTGTTGGCAAAGTAAGCTATTTTTTCCATGTCTTTCAAAAAGATGCATTAACCCGATAATTATTCCTAAAAGAACCCAAAAATGACGCCAATGGAGAGTGTCTATTACAAAACTATTTACAAGAATTCCTAATAAAGATGCAAATAATGCCATAAATATAACAGCTTTTTGTGGAGAAAGAATCAAACTGTATTTAAAACATTTCCATAATAAAAATATTAATAAAAAAATAAGCGCCAAAAAAGAAAACCAGCCGTTTTCTAATAGAACTCTTAAATAAGTGCTATGTGTCGCGAACTCTAAAACTATTTCTGAATGACCGGGACCAACCCCTAAAACTCTTTCTCGGGAAACAGCAAAAGCTTCTGCTTGTTTGTCAAATCTTGTCTCATCATATGGTTGTAATCCCATTCTTCCTTCTAAATATTCTGTTCCTAAGAACAAAGAGCTTCCGATGGCAATAAAGCTAATTAAAAAGATAAAAAAAGTTATTCCAATTTTTTTCTTTAGCGCAACTCGTAAATGAATAAAATATAACGACAGAAAAGCTAAAATAGCAACAGCTAAGTTTAACCAAGCCCCCCTGGAGCCAGAGAAAATTACACTTAACATAAAAATTAATAATAGTAATATTTTCCACTTCTTTTTTATTTTCCAAATGTCAGGATAAAAAATAGCGGCTAAAAAACCGGCTATCAAGGGAACAAAAAAGGGACCGAATACATTAGGGTCTTTAAAAAGAGCCATTGGTCTCGGGCCATACATCATAAAATCTGAAAAAGGAACTAAATTAAAATAAGCGAACCACCCAAAAATAACCGCTATAAGGCCAGCCCCCAAATATCCAAACCAAACTATACCCAGTCGATGCCAGGAAGTTATATAACTGGCTACAAAATAAAAGAGTAAAATTAGATATACAGTAGCCGAAATATAAAAAGTTGATCTTCCAACATCTGTGATAAAAAACAAAGATATTAAATTACCAATTATAAAAAGAGCAATTAATAGATTAATGAGAGAAAGAGAAAACCATAGTTTAAAATTTAAGCAGCGTAAAGCAATTCCCAAAAGAATCGCAATTACAATCAAAATATCAAAAGGCGCCGGCTCAAATCTAACAATACTAAAAAGCAAAAAAGTTAATAATATTAATCCGTCGTAGAAAGACCTATTTTTTTGCTGCATATTTTAATATTAGGTCTGTAAGTTTTTCTATCTGCATATCTGAAGAATATCGCTTTGCGTAATTAATCCGTTTCTGTTTTTTTTCCTTATTTTCCAATTGCTCTAAACCATCTAGAATCTCCACAAATTCCCATGGCTTTTTGCAAATATAAAGAAGTTGCTTTAAGTCAACTGAATAATTAGGCAAGTCGCTGGACAGCACCGGTTTACCGGTTGCTAAACATTCGTATATTTTTGCCGGAAGCACACCCTTCATCCAATCGGTATCGGTTCTATAAGGCAAGATTATGGCAGCACAATCCCTGATTCTATCTATCAAAACCCTCTGGGAAAAAGGACCTTCTATAAAAATATTATTGCTAGAATTGCGTTTGGATAAATTTACTCCATAAAGAAAAACTTTATATCCAGCACTTACTATATTTCTAATAATTTCCCAATCTAAACGTTGATCTATTGCGCCAAAATAACAAACCTTTTTTCTGTCTATAATTTCACTATCAGCTTTTCTGAAAAGATCGAAATTAACCCCATGATGGATTTGCTCAACATTGTTATGTATTTTTTTATGTTTCTCGTAAAGAAAATCCGAAGCAGTCAAAACTAAATTAGTTAAATTTAATAATTCTCTTTCTGTTGTTTTGTAATTTTTGGGAACATCAGGATGGCCTTCAAAATTATCTACACAATCATATATAAGCACTCTCGGCTCCATTTTTTTAATAATCTCAACTGAGGTAGGTGTGGGCAAATAAGTTATTATTACTAAATCTTTCACTAGGTTATATTTCTTTAACTTTTTAATTAAAAATGGAATTAGAACGTAACGATTTAGAAAAATATTAACTTTACCTACTGGAGGGAGCAGAATTGGAGAAATTATTTTAATGTTCTTTGGCACTAGATTTATATGTTTGGTAGCTGCTCCTGAGATAAAATTTTTTATTCTCGTTAAAATACGATTAAAATCCTTTAACTTTACTTTTCTAAATCCTGTATTTTCAATGAAAAAAACTCTGGCGCCCTTTTGAGCTAAACCTAAAGCAAATGCTTGGTGCCTTTGCCATAAAAAATCCCAATCAATACTGGAAATAATAACAAAATCTAACCTCTTAATTCTCATAATACAAATTGAAGTCGGATGCCAAAATGTGATTGTTGGGCTGAGGACATTCTGTTAAGAGAAAATGAGGTCTTCAGCCGAATAATCCTTGGTTTTGCGCTATTTCCTGCTTTAGCGCCGGTGATGACTTTGCCAGGATAAAAAATAACTAACGTTTTTGGAGACATAGAAATTTTATTTTATCAAAAATTCTGGTATTCAACTTTTTGAAACATAGTTAAAGCATTTTTTATAGCATCATCCATATTGTAATATTTATATTCTGCGAGTCGTCCAATAAAGTAAATATTTTTTAATTGTTTAATCTCATATTGATATTTTTCAAGTATTTTAATGTTTTGCTTTGTTAATATTAGCCAACCTATAAAGCCTTTTTTTCCCGGATACTCAATCCCAATAGTTGTTTTTGGATGTTTTTGTTGGGTTAATTTTTTAAATTCGGTAATCCTTGTAAATTTATAATGTAAATCTGGATAATTTACTACTAAAACCGGTTGATAGCTTTCTTTGCTTATAGTTTTAAAATTAATTTTTAAATAACGATAATCAAGTTTTCCAAATTTATAGCTAAAAAATTCATCAATTCGGCTGGTATAAAACAGTAAATCATAACTAATTTTGTTCTTTATCTTTTTGTAATCAGTTTTCAGTTTAACCTTGATATTTTTGTTTTCAAGCATTTTTTCAAACATCTTTGTATATCCTCCTTTTGGTATTCCTTGATATTTATCATGAAAATATCTATCATCACGAGACGTCACTCCTGGCACTCTTGCTGTAACTGAAGAATCAATTTCTTCCGCCTCATTTCCCACTGCTTTTGGGTATAAGGCAAAAATATTTTTTTATAAATAAATTCCGCTAAAAATCTTAATTCTTCATCTTTTGTTTTTCTAAGTTCTAAAATGGGTAATTTTTTATTATATCCAATTTTTTTCCAAAGTTTTCTCTCTAATTTTACCGCTTTTTCTTTGTTAAAAATCTGATGAAGGCTATTAAAATTAAAAGGGATTGGCACGTATTTTCCGTCAATAAATCCTAAAACTTTATGTTGATAAGGAATCCAATCTCTAAATTTTGACAAATAATCCCAAACTTTTTTGTAATTTGTGGGGAAAATATGAGGACCATATTTATGAACCAAGATGCCATCTTTATTCTTGAAATCATAACAATTACCACTAATATGACTTCTTTTTTCAATAATTAAAACTTTATTGCCTTTGCTGGCAAGTTTTTCTGCTAAAGTAATGCCGGTAATGCCCGCTCCTACAATTAATATTTTTCTACCCATAATTTCTTTGAAAAATAAAATTATCCCAGTCTAAAAAAAGTTCACTAACTTCCAGCCAGCCATACAAGGTATATATTTTATCGTTTAGAATACACTCAATTAAATCTCCAGATTGATTAATTCTATAACTGTTAAAACCTAATTTATAAAGTTTTTCTATTGCTATTTTTGAAAACTTTTCCCTTCTTTCCTTTCCCCAAACCTCCATTGCTATTATAGGATTATATTTTTTTAACAACTCAATGCTGCCCTCAATAACTTTAAATTCCCATCCCTCCACTTTTATCACATCGGGTGGTTTATGTTTTTCTATATAATTATTTCAGGAATTGGTTCAAAAGCATGAATTTTACCTTCTGACAGGACCTGAGTATTTTTGAAAATGAATCTTTTTTTTCTCCATTGCGTCAAGGAGTTTAAAAAATTTTTCTCTTTTTTCTTCTAAGGTCATAGATTTTGAAACCATTGAATAGTTTTTTCCAGCCCTTTTTCTAAAGAATATTTTGGTTGCCATTTTAATTTTTCTTTTGCTTTTTCAATATCCAAGCAACTTCTTTTTAAATCGCCCTTTCTTTCTTTTTCGTAAATTGGTTTTTGTTTTTGATTGGTTAATTCTTTTAATTTTTTAAAAATGGTATTAATGTCTGTTTCTTTTGCCGTGCCAATATTAAAAATACCTACTTTTTTGATTTTCATTGACAAAAGAAAAGCAGATATTACATCCTCAACAAAAATAAAATCTCTTGTCTGTTTTCCGTCGCCAAAAATAACTGGATTTTCTCCTCTTAGCATTTTCCCCAAAAAAATGGCTATTACTCCTGCTTCTCCGCTTCCATCTTGCCTTGGTCCATAAACATTAGCTAATCTCAAAGAAATATAGGGCAAGCCAAGGACTTGATAATAATAGTTTAAATATTTTTCAGTGGTTAATTTGGCAATGCCATAAGGAGAAAGAGGATTAGCTAAATAATCTTCTGGAGTAGGAAGTTTTTTTGCCTGGCCATAAATTGCCCCACCTGTTGAAGCGAAAATAATTTTTTGAACTTTAAAATTTTTACAATTTTCCAAAACATTGAGAGAGCCTAAAATGTTTGTCTTGGCATCAAAAAGAGGATTTTCCACTGATTTTCTGACATTAATTTGGGCAGCTAAATGAAAAACAATTTCTGGTTTTTCTTTTTTGAAAATTTGAGAAATTTTGGGAGAACAAATATTAATTTTATAAAATTTCGCTTTAGGATTTAAATTTTCTTTTTTGCCAGTTGATAAGTTGTCAATCACCACTACTTTATACCCTTTCCCAATTAATCTATCGACGAGGTGAGAACCGATAAATCCCGCCCCTCCGGTGACTAAAATTATTTTTGACATAATTTAAAATAATACTTTAAGAAGCTCAAAGAACTAAGCTCTTTAAAATCTTAAAATTATTTCATTAAGACCACTCAATCAAGGCTTTTTCGTATCGTTCCCAGGTACCACAGTCATACCATTTGCCATTATATTGAAAACCAGCCAATCGATTTTCTTGAGCTAATTTTGGGAAAATATCCTTTTCAATCATCAAAAATTTTGGTCCGGAATGATATTGAAAAATTTCTGGTGAAAGCAGATAAAGACCGGAGTTAATATAATTTGAGGGAGGAGATTTTGGTTTTTCTAAAAATTTTTTGATGTAGCCATTTTCACAGATAGCCACTCCATAATTAGAGGGGTCAGGCACTTTTATTAAGGCAATGGTGGCTAAAGAATTGGTCCTTTGATGAAACGCAACCATCTTTAAAAGGTTTATCTCCTTTAACTCATCGCCATTGGTGAGAAAAAATGGATTCTTCCCTATCCAATTTTTTAAAAGCCAAAGTCCGCCAAAAGTACCCAGAGGTTCATTCTCTTCGAAAAACTTAATTTTTGTTCGAGGATAATATCTTCTTTTCCACCAGAAAAAATCTTGATTAAATTCTTTATTGATTAAAATGGCAATTTCTTTTATTCCTTGAAAATAAAAAAGGTCAACTAAGTAATTAATAATTGGTCTTTTTTTTACTGGAAGCAAGGGTTTGGGAATTTCTTTTGTCACCGGATAAAGTCGGGTTCCCCTCCCTCCAGCCAAAATAACTGCTTTGTAATTTTTTAGATTATCCATCATTTTTATAGACAGTTTGTTAGAGTTTTTATATCATAAAATAAGATGAAGAGCAAGGCGCTAAAAAACCCTTGGCATAAATTGTCTTGGTTTTATTTAATTGGGTTTCTTTTAATTTTGGCTTTACCTTTATTAAATTTTCCGCCTTGGTTTTCACCATCTGATTGGGGAAAAACTTTTGTCTTTAGAATTGTTTTAGTGGTTTTAATTTTTCTTTTCTTGTACCAATTTTTAACTACCAAAGAGTGGTCCTCTTTCAGATTTTTGGGAAGGGCTAAAATTGGTTTTTATTTGCTTTTGGCACTTTTGGGAATTTATCTTCTGGCAACTCTTTTTTCTTTAGACCGGAATTTTAGTCTCTGGGGCGACCCTCATCGCTCCGGTGGTTTTGTCAATTTCGCCTTTTATATTTTTTTTACTCTTTTAGTTTTTTTGATTTTGAAAAAATCAGATTGGCAAAAAGTTTGGGATTTTTCCATTCTGATTGGAATTTTGGTCTGCCTGGTCGCTTTTTTTCAATGGCAGGGCTGGCTAAAAGAGTTTTTGATTCCTTTTGAGACGAGACCACCTTCAACTATTGGTGGGCCAATATTTTTGGCAATCTATCTTTTGCTTTTGAGCTTTTTGGTTTTGAGTTTTGGGTTGAAAACAAAAAATCTTCTTAAAAAACTTTTTTACTTTCTCTCTTTTTTCTCATTTGTTTTTGTGGCAATTTTTATCACCCAAACCCGGGCAGTAATGATTGGATTTTTTGTTGGATTTTTCTATTTTATTTTCTTTTATCCTTTTAAAAAATTTTTCTTCTCCCTGGCTTTAAAAATTATCGCCTTAATTTTTACCATCTTTTTGGTCTCTGGAATTTATTATCTCAATACTCAACCCAAACTGCCAACACTCATTCAAGAAAATAGAGTTTTCAGGCAGATTGCCAGTCGGCTTTCAATTAAGGCTGGTCTAACTGACCCAAGAATTTCTGGTTGGAAAGTGGCTTGGGAAGCATTGAAAGCGAGACCAATTTTAGGTTATGGCCCGGAAAATTTTGCCGTTGGCTTTGATAGATATTATGACCCTTCTTTACCGGGGATTGAAAAAATGCCAGGTAATGAAGCAGCTTCTTGGTGGGACCGGGCGCATAATTTTGTTTTTGATATTGGGATAACAGCTGGAGTGTTGGCTTTGATAATTTATTTGTCTCTTTTTGGAATTTTATTTTGGCAATTACAAAAATTAAAAGGGATTTCATCAACCAATAACGAAGACAAAGTCCCCCCTCCCCTCATATCCCACAGTCTCCAAGCCACATTCATTGCTTATTTAATGGCTAATTTTTTTAGCTTTGACACCTTTTCTACTTATTTAATTTCTTTCTTGCTGATTGGCTATTCCCTTTTCTTGCTGAAGGAAAGTTCTCCTTCAGCTAATATGGCAATGCCTCCTTCCCCAACCCGCAAAAGCTTAAACCTCAAAAAATGGGAAAAATACAAAATGCCTTTTTTGCTAATTTTGGCTTTGACAATAATCTGGTTTATCTGGGAATTCAACTTAAAACCCTTTTCAATTAATACTCAGATTAACATTGTCAAGGTTTTGGTCAATCAAGGAAATTGTGAATTGGCTTTAAATAGGTTGAATGAGTTCTTAAAGAAAAAAAGTGTGATTGATGCCTATTTGAGAAAAAAATATATTGAATTTTTGTTGGAATGCCAGGCAAAGAAGCTTAAACTGAGTTTTGATTTGGAAAAAAAGGGCCAGGAGTTGGCTAAAGAAGTGGTTGAAATTCAGCCTTACTGTACCCGAAGCTGGATTAATCTGGTTGCCTTTACTCTTGATCTATTAAAACAAGAAAAGGATCCAGAAATTGCCAAGAAACTAAAAAATGAAGCCTATTACGCCCTGGAAAGAGTTTATCAGCTCAGTCCAAAAAGGCAAGAAGTTTTTGTTGCCAAGATTACTGCTGACCTTTTGACTAACCAATATCAACAAGCTAAAGAAAGAGCAGAAGAATGTATCAATTTAAACTCAAGATTGGCTGAGTGTCATTGGCTAAAAGGACTTTCGGAAATTTTTTTAGGAAACCTTGAGGAGGGCGAAAAAAGCTTAAAAAGGGCGGAAGAGTTGGGATATCCTCAAAATTCTCAAAAAGCCCTTGAACAATTAGCTCAGGCTTATTTCCATCAGAAAAATTACAAAAAATTACTTGAAATTTTTCAAAAATTAATTCAAATTAACCCTGCAAATCTTCACTACCGCATCTCTTTATCTGTCTGCTACAAAGAACTGGGAAAAACTGAAGAGGCAAAAAAAGAAGCCCTAAAAATTTTAGAACTCTGGCCAGAATTAAAAGATAAAGTGGATGAATTTTTAAAAACCCTCCCCTAAAATTAAAAAACCCCATCTCAAATCCTCCACATTAAAAAGCCATGGCAAAATAATGTGTAGGAATTTAAAAAAAGAGAGTTTGGGGGGAGAATTTTTTGTTTTGGGGAAAATTAAAGGGGAAAAATTAAAATAGGAAAAATGAAGTGGGGAAAAATTAGAATGGAGAAATTAAGATGGTTATTGGGTGAAAAAAGAATTGATTTTGGCGCGGGTGAGAGGGCCAACATAGCCAGTGCCGTTTTCCAAACCAAGGGGTTTTAAAATTTCATTGGCGTATTTTTCTTGGAAGCGAATGACGGCCCTTTTGGTTAGTTGTAAAAAGTTTCCGGTAACTAAACCTTGGGGATAGATTTCTGAGCCCTGGGTTTTTAAAAATTCTTGAAGGCATTTGACTTCGTTGTTTGCCATCATTCCATAATAGAGATTGTTTTCAATTTTTTGGCAGGTTAAAAAATTTGATTCTGGTTTGGGCAAAAGAATGGTTTGAGCTTGAAGGGTGGCGATTTCTCTCTTTAATTTTTCAATTTGGGCAATTAATTTGGCTTTTAGCTCTAAATCTTCTTTGGCTTCTTTTTTGGTTGAGACCTGCCAAGAAAAAGAACCTCCGGCAGTTGAATGGACTTGGGGAATGAGAATTAAAGAATAATATTTTTGGAAATCGGAAATGAAAATTTGGCTTTCGTTTTTTTCATTGAGTTCTAAAAATCGGAGCTCACATTTTTCAGCACAAAGCAAATAAGGCACCTGAAAAGGAACGCCGTCTTGGCCATCAAATTTTAAAGAAAGATTACTGTCGCCACCAATAATTTTTTGCCAATTGCCCGCCCAGCCTGAAACCAGATGAAAGGTAGACAAAACACTTTCAGCTTTTGAAGGAAGATAATAAACAGTGGGAGTAATTTTTAGGTTCTTTAGGTTTTTTTGAAAATAACAATAATTTTTTCCCAACTGACAATCGTTAAGCAAAACAGCAATTGTCCAATCTCTAAAAATCTGAGAAAAGTCAAAATTGTAGCCCAATTTTTTCAAAGCCAAATTGATTGATTCAATGCCAACTTTGTTTGATTTTAGGGCTTCAACCAAAATTTCTTTGCCATAATGGTCTATTAAATATTGGCTGAATAAATTGACAATGGCATAATCTGGAGCTTCATTTTTCCATTCAGTTAAAGAATCAGAAGGATTTTTCAAAAAATCTTTCAATCTTCTTTCCAAATTTGAACCTTCAAACGGCTCTTCATAACCCAAAATAGAAATGGCTGACTCAGAATAGGCTTCAGTTAACCAAATTTCTTCTTCTAAATTTTGCAATTTCTCTTTTTGATTGAAGGTAATCAAATGCATAAACTCATGGGCTAAAAAACCTTTGACAAAAGGATCTTCAAGATATTTGGGATTAAAATAAAACATCTCTCTTTCATTTGATTTTGGGCTTAAAATTCGGGGATAAAGATCAGCCGTCCTGATATAGCCTCCGATTTCTTTTTTCATTGGTTGAATTAAAACAGTAATTTTTTCGTCGCCATCAATGCCGGGCTTTGGTTCAAAGCCAAAAATATTAGTTAGGCGAGGATAGATTTGATATTCAAATTCGGTTGATAAATCATATAATTTTCTATCTATTTGGTCTCTTTTTGAAATTTCTAATTTGTTCCACCAATAATCATCAGCATAAAAATAGAGTTTATTGGTCACTTTTATTAAAGTGGCAGAGATTTTCTCTCGGCTTTGAGCATCATAATTTAAATCAACAAAAAAATTAGTTTTTTGACCAAAAACATCTCCTTTTACAATTAAAGGCATTAACAAAAAAAATCCAGCAAGGAAAATAATTTTTCTTTTCATTTTTGAAAGCATTTTTTTATTATATTTTTATTATAACAAAATTTTAAAAAAAACCAAAACCCCCCACCAATTTTGGTGAGGGGCAATGGGCCCCACAAGGAAAAGGCAAAATGAAAGAATTAACAATTCATTTACTACTGGTTGCTAACGTAAATCTTATCGGTCTTGAAGACCAAGGGGATTGAAGACCAGTCCCAAAGAAACCAACCAGTGTCATCACCAGTAGTGTTCCATCTGATTTTGGTAATATGAGCACCGTTCATACCAGCTTGTCCGCCTGCAGGAATACGACCTGAAACAGTAAAGGTCTTGGTGGCACCAATTGGGATATGCCAAGCATTGTTAGAAAAAGTGGCATCACTGCTGATAGTGAAAACAATACCTCCACCAATTCCTGACTCTATTTTTTCAGCTACCAAACCGCTATCTGAAGTAGTAGTAGCATCATACTTTCTGATATAGATATCGCCACCTAAAGCAGTGATTGCGACTTTAATATTCCAATTAGCTCCGCTTTGGCCACCCACTTCAACC
>Ga0209721_1002347_pt1 | contig 12114 bp, 9 predicted proteins | sample TshhotsprinmetaG_FD_184139 | JGI IMG/M metagenome (GOLD analysis project Ga0209721, IMG submission 184139) | Hot spring microbial communities from South Africa to study Microbial Dark Matter (Phase II) - Tshipise hot spring metaG (SPAdes)... | ecosystem: Environmental > Aquatic > Thermal springs... | reverse complement strand
CCTGAACGACGCCACCACCCGCATGATGCTGCGCCAGATGGTCATCTCGGGCAGGTTTCCCACCCTCGACGAGATCCGCCAGGCCTACAGCCGCTCCGCCTGGCCCCCCCTGGGCTTCCTGGTCTACAACTACAGCGCCTGGCTGGTGCAGTATCTGGAGGTGCGCTTCGGCGAGGATGCCTACCGCCGCTTTACCGAGGCCAACGCCGGGATGCTGGCCTTCAAGGACTTCAACCAGCCCTTCCTGAAGGCTTTTGGGGTCTCGCTCGACCAGATCTACGCCGACTTTGTGCGCTGGCTGCCCGGCCAGTTTGAAGGCGAGATTGCCCGCATCCGCTCCGAAGGGCTGACCCCGGCGCAAAAGCTCAGCACGCTGGGGTTTTTTAGCGAAGCGCCCACCGACTCCGCCAGCGGCCTGGTCTACGCCCACGCCTCACCCCTGCGCAGCGGGCTGCGGCTGGTGGTGAATGAAAAAGAACGGGAGCTGGTGAACGGCCCGGCGCAGTACCCGCAGTGGTCGCCGGACGGGCGCTACCTGCTCTTCACCGCCAGCCGGGCAGCCAGCCCCTACTTTGTGGGCAGCGACCTCTACCAGTACGACCGCCTGGAGGGCCGCGTCAAGCGCCTGACCAGCGGCGAGCGGGTCTACTATGCCCGCTATGCCCCCGACGGCCAGAGCATCTTTTTGGCCAAAAACACCCCGGACGGCTCGACCGAGCTGGCCCGGTACTTTATCGAGCTCGGGCGCATCCAGCCCCTGCGTAGCTTCCCCCACCAGGACGGGGTGGTGCACTCATTCGCGGTAGCGCCGGACGGCAACTCACTGGTGCTCTCGTTGTTGCGGCGCGGGGGCTTTCAGGACCTCTACCGCTACACCCTGCAAACCGGCGCCCTGATCCCCCTCACCCAGGACAAAAACGTAGAAGCCGACCCGGTTTTTAGCCCGGATGGGCGCTACGTGATCTACAGCAGCGATCTGAACCGGGTGTACAACCTGTACGCCTACCGGCTCGAGGACGGGGCGGTGTTCCAGGTGACCAACCTGCTCACCGGGGCCTATATGCCCACCCTTTCGCACAGCAAGCAGCACATCATCTTTACCGGCTACGACGAGACCGGCTACAACCTGTACCAGGTGGCCTATGACCCCCCTGGCTGGAAGCGCATAGCCTTGGAGCGCGAACCCCTGCCGGAGTTCAGGCCCGCCGAGGCTGCACAGGGGGAGGCCTACAACCCCTTCCCCTACCTGCGCCCGCTCTACTGGCTACCCACCGCCGGAATCGGGGTGGATGGGTTTGGCCTTTCGGCGGTGCTGGGGGTTTCGTTTGCGGCCTCCGACCCCGTGGGCATCCATGCCTATTCGGTAGGGGCCGGCTTCGACAGCAATTTTCGTGGGGTCTACTACAACCTGGCCTACCAGTACGCCGGCCTGGGGTTTCCGCTGGTGCTGCAGGCGGTGGGGGCGGGCCGGGATAGCGCCCAGGGCATCGGCGCATCGTTCTGGTCGCCGCAGGGCAGCCTGGGCTTCGCTTACGTGCGCTCGGATCTGCTCGAGCCCGCCCTAGACCCCAACCAAAATACAGTTACCCATGCCTTCTCGGCCCGCATTCGGGTATCCGATACCACGGCCAGCGATCTCTTTCGCCTGCGCAGCAGCCTGAGCCTGCTGGGCACGGCTTTTGTGCGGGAGGGCAGCCCGGACTGGCGCTATAGCGTGCAGGGGGCTTTGGGCTTGCAGATGCGGCTGCCGCTCGAGGCCACCCATGTTGTAGGCTTGCGCTTGGGAGGGGGCTTAACCACCTCGCCCCTGGCCTACGACAGCCTCGACCTGGGGGCCTTGCCCCTGGTTGCCGGAGGCCAGCCGCTGCTGGCGGTGCGGGGTTTTGCGCCGGGCCAGCTGCGGGGCCAGCAGGCGCTGGTGGGCTCGCTCGAGTACCGCCTGCCGCCCTGGAGCATCGAGCGCGGACTGGGCAACTGGCCGGTGTTCTTCGACGACCTGAGCCTCTCTTTGTTCATGGATGCGGGGGTGGCCGGCACACCCCTGCGCCTCGAGCAGACCCGCTTCTCGCTGGGGGCGGAGCTGCGCCTTGGCCTGACCCTGTTCTACCTTGCCCCTGGGGGTAGCCTGGCCCTGGGCGGGGCCCAGGGCCTGGGCGAGGCCGGGCCGCGCTTTTACCTCAGCCTGCTGCTGCCTGGTTTGTAGTCAAGGGCTTTTCCCTTTCGGCCTTTGGGCTTAGGCTATATTCCGTGCCAGGAATCGCCATTATTGGAGCCCAGTGGGGCGACGAAGGAAAAGGCAAAGTAACCGACGCCCTCGCCGAGGATGCCGACTTTGTGGTGCGCTACCAGGGCGGGGCCAATGCCGGCCATACGGTGGTGGCCCAGGGCAAAACCTTCAAGCTGAACCTCCTGCCCACCGGGGTCATTCACCCCCAGGCCACCAACGTGCTGGGCGACGGGATGGTCATTGACGCCTACCGCTTCGCCGAGGAGATGCAGAACATCCGGGCCGAGGGCCTGAACCCCCGGGTGCTGGTCTCGGATAAGGCCCACCTGGTGCTGCCCCACCACAAGGCCGTGGAGGCCCGCAACAACTTTGTGGGCACCACCAAACGGGGTATCGGGCCGGCCTACTCCGACCGGGCCCGGCGGGTGGGCATCCGGGCGGGCGATTTGCTCGACGAGGCGGTGCTCAAAGAGCGGGTGCAAACCCTGCTCACCGAAAAACCGAATTCGACTAAAGAAGCGGGCTGGGACACACCCGAAAAAGCCCTGGCCGACCTCTACCGGATGCGCGAGATTCTGGCCCCTCATATCGCCGATACCGGACAGCTCTTGCGCGAGGCCCTCAAGCAGGGCAAGAAGGTGCTTTTTGAGGGCGCCCAGGCCACCCTCCTGGACCTCAACTACGGCGACTACCCCTACGTGACCAGCTCGCACCCTACGGTGGGGGGAATTATTGTTGGAACTGGGGTAAGCCACAAGGCCATCAACAAGGTCTATGGGGTGGCCAAGGCCTACGCCACCCGGGTGGGCAACGGCCCTTTCCCCACCGAGCTTTTTGGGCAAGAGGACGAGTATTTGAGGCAGAAGGGTGGCGAGTTTGGCGTGACCACCGGGCGGGCCCGGCGCACCGGCTGGCTCGACCTGGTGCTGCTCAAATACGCCTGCGAGGTCAACGGTTTCGATGGCCTGGTGCTCACCAAGCTGGATGTGCTCTCGGGCTTTCCGGTGGTTAAAGTGGGCCTCGAGCACCGCCCCGACGGCAGCGTGAAGTACGTGGAAATTCCTGGCTGGGGCGACCTCGAGGGCATCCGCAGCCGCGAGGGGCTGCCCTCGAGTGTGAAGCATTTTATCGAGCTTATCGAAGACTATACCCAGACCCCAGTGGTAATGTTTTCCACCAGCCCCCGCCGCGAGGACACCTTTGGGGCGGTAAGCTGGGTTTAGCCCCCACCTCACTTGAGGGCCAGCACGCGCCCCCCGGTAAGCTGCAGCAGCTCTTGCGGCGAGAGGCCAAACAGCGCAAAGGGGGTTCCGGCAGCGGCGTAAATGCGCTCGTACTCGAGTAGGTCGGGGTCAATCAGGGCTTCCAGGGGCTGGGTATGGCCGATGGGCGGCACTCCGCCAATGGCAAAGCCGGTTACCCGGCGCACATACTCGGCATCGGGCTTTTCTAACTGCTCCCCCAGGTAGGCCTCGAGCCGAGGCAGGTCTACCCGGTTGGCCCCCGAGACCAACAGCAGATAGGGCCTGGCGCTGGTTGCCCCCCTAAAGATCAGCGACTTGACAATCTGGCCCACCGCACAACCCACCGCGCTGGCGGCTTCCTGGGCGGTGCGGGTAGAGGCCGACAGCTCCTGCACCTGCAGGTGGTCAAAGCCCCGCCGATGCAGGGCTTCCTGCACCTTCTGGGCACTGGGGGAGAGCTTCATTGGGCCAGTTCGTGCAAAAGGCCCGAGAGCAGGGCGATGCGGGCGGGAATTTGCGGGATGTAGACGTTCTCGCTGAGCTGGTGGGCCGCTTCGCCGAACAGGCCCAGCCCGTCCAGGGTGGGTACCCCCAGGGCGGCGGTAAAGTTGCCATCCGAGCCGCCCCCCACCCGCCCCGGGCCAAGCTGTAGCCCCAGCTCGGCCCCGATGCGCCGGGCCAGCTCGAAGAGCTCGAGCGAGGCCGGGCTGGGCTCCATGGGGGGTCGGTTCAGGCCGCCCTCCAGCGAGAGGGTGGCCCCGGGCAGCACCGGTTGCAGGGCCTTAAGCGCGCGCTCGACCCGCTCGGCCTCGGACAAAGTCCAGACCCGCAGGTCGATCTCCACCCAGGCCGTGGCCGCCACCACGTTGCTGGTGGTGCCCCCTTTGATCACGTTGGGCCCCAGGGTGGTGCCCTTCTCCCCGTCCTGCAGGGCCACCACCCTGGGAATCTGGTGGGCCAGCTCGACGATGGCGTTGATCCCCTTTTCGGGCTCCACCCCCTGGTGGGCGGGCCTGCCCTGGGCGGTGAGGCGGTACTGGCCCACCCCCTTGCGGGCCACCTTGAGGTCGCCGTTGCCCATGGGGGCTTCCAGCACCAGCACCAGGTCGTTGCGCAGCGCGCCGGCCTCGATGGCCGCACGTGAGGCCAGCGAGCCCACTTCCTCGTCCGGGGTGAAGAGGAGCTCGAGCGCGGGCAGGCTTAGCCCCAGGGCCTGGTTGGTGCGTAAAGCCCACAAAAGCTGTACGATGTTGCCCTTCATGTCGTAGACGCCGGGGCCATAGGCCCTCTCGCCCTCGATCTTCCAGGGCACGGCAAAGGCCCCCACCGGGTGCACGGTGTCGAAGTGGCACAGCACCAGCACCTTTTTGCCCGTGCCCGCGATGCGCACCCGCAGCAGCGGGCCGTTGGGGGTTTCTTCGCGCTTTAGGCTTCCCAAAGGGCCAAACTGAGTGGCAATCCAGTCGGCCACTTTGGCCAGGCCGCTCAGGTCGTGGGAGGGGGCCTCGAGGGTCACGATGGCCTCGAGGTCTTGCAGGATGGCCGGAAGGCGAGACTCCAGGTGTTCGATGGGCTTCACGGGCTCATACTACCGTCTGGGGAAGCACAGGGGAATCTTTCTGCTATCCTAGTTCGGTGTTAGCCTCTCGCCCGGAGATCAAGTCCCAGCTCAAAGCAGCCATCGCCCAGGCCCTGGAGGCCCTGGGCTTGAGCGAATGGCCCGAAATTGTCGTGCAGGAAACCCCAGCGGACAAAGAAGGCGACTACGGCACGCCGGTCGCCATGAGCCTGGCCCGCACCCTGCGCAAAGCCCCCCCCCAGATTGCCGCCGACCTGCTGCAAAACATCCAGCTCCCTGCCTGGGTCAGGCGCACCTTTGTGGTGGGGGGGTATCTTAATTTTGAGCTCGAGCCGGCCTTTCTGGTGCAGTCGGCTGCCCTTCCGCTGACCCCTTTTCCCAGGGCCGAGGGCAAGGTGCTTCTGGAGCACACCTCGGTCAACCCCAACAAGGAGCTGCACGTTGGGCATCTGCGCAACATCTGTTTGGGCGACTCCCTGGCGCGAATCCTGCGTTTCGCGGGCCGCCAGGTGGAGGTGATGAACTACATCGACGATACCGGGCGACAGGCGGCCGAGAGCCTATTTGCCCTGCAGTACTTTGGCTTTAAGGAAGCGCCCGCCCAGGTCAAATACGACCACTGGGTGGGCGAGGCCTACGTGCGGCTGCACCAGGCCATGGAAGACCCAGCGCAGAAAGCCATCATCGAGCAGGGGGTACAGGCCACGCTGCACCGCCTGGAGGCGGGCGAGCTGCGCGGCGAGGTAGACAAAATTCTGCGGGCCCAGCTACAGACCATGTACCGTCTGGGGGCCGAGTACAGCGCTTTGGTCTGGGAGTCCGATATCGTGCGGGAAGGGCTTTTGGGTAAGGCCATGCAGGCCCTGGAAAGCTCCCCCTACGTCTCGCGCCCCAGCGAGGGCAAGTATGCGGGCGCTTTGGTCATGGATACCAGCGCCTTTATTCCGGGCCTGGAAGACCCCTACCTGGTGCTCATCCGTTCCAACGGCACCTCGACCTATACCGCCAAGGACATCGCCCTGCAGTTTTGGAAGATGGGCCTGCTGGAGGGCCTCAAGTTTGTGGCCTACGATACCCAGCCCAGCGGCGCCCCCCTCTACAGCACGCATCCCGCAGGGGTACGCATGCCCTTTGGTGGGGCCAGCGAGACCATCAACGTGGTGGATGCCCGCCAGAGCCATGCCCTGCGGGTAGTGCAGGCCTCGCTCGAGGTCGAGGGGCGGCACGACCTGGCCGAAAAATGCTTCCACCTGGCCTACGAGACGGTGTTGCTGGAGGGCCGGCAGATGTCGGGGCGCAAGGGCATCGTGGTCTCGGTGGACGAGGTGATGGACGAAGCGGTCAGGCGCGTGCGCGCGGTGATTGCCGAAAAAAACCCCGACCACCCCAGCCCCGAGCAGGCCGCCGAACAAATTGGGGTGGGCGCAGTGCGGTTTGCCATGCTCAAAACCGAGGCCAAAAAACAAATCGACTTCCGCTACGACCAGGCCCTGAGCTTCGAAGGCGATACCGGCCCTTACATCCAGTACGCCTATGCCCGCGCGGGCTCGATTCTGCGCAAAGCCGAAGAGCAGGGGGTTTTGCAGGAAGAAGCCGACTTCGCCCAGGCCACCCCATACGAGGTGGCCCTGGCCAAGACCCTGCTTCGCTTTCCCGAGGCCGTGCAAGACGCAGCCCGCAACAAAGCGCCGCACATCGTGGCCCAGTACCTGCTCGAGCTGGCCGCGGCCTGGAGTAGCTTCTACAACGCCAAAACCCCCGACGGCAAACCCGCTACGCCAGTGCTGACCGCGCCCGCTGGGCTGCGCGGGGTACGGCTGGAGCTGGTCAGGGCCCTGCGCCAGACCCTCAAGCAGGGGCTGGGCCTGCTGGGCCTGGAAGCACCCGAGGTGATGTAGCTCAGAGCGGTCTGCAGATAGCCTGGAGCAGCACTTTTCCTGACCTGGGCCGTACCGTTGCCTCGGAAGACCGCTCTACTTTGCGTTCAGAACCACCCGGCAACCCGCCTGACCACGGCTGCCCTGCTGCCCCTGGCTGTAGAGGTTGGCCTCCCCGCGCAGCACGCCATCCACGGCGTTTTGGTACTGCTCTTCCAGCAGGCAGGTGATGATGGCTTGCCCGGCGGAAACATCGAGTCGAACAGTACGGCCCACGTAGGTCAGGCGAAAAGCCCAGTCGGGAGGGAGCGTGTCGCCGCTGCGGTTTTCCACAATTCGGGCCGCGCCGGAAAACCCGTCGCTTTCGGCTTTGCTCAGGGTGAGGTTCCAGGCCACGTTAAAGGCCTCGAGCCGCCAGACCTGGCCGGCTACCGGCTCTTTGCGGGCTTCCTTGAGCCAGACCGGGGCCCCGGCTGCGCCCGAGGTACCGCTGCTGGCGCTGCCCAGGGTGGCGGTGCAGGGCACCCCGGCCAGCGCTACCGTACCCTTGCCGTCGGGCTGGATGAGGCAGGTGAAGGGTGAGGCAAAGCTCGAGGGGGTGGTCGGGGCTTTAAAGTCGAAAACCAGGACGTTTTTGTAGCTGGTGCCCGGCAGGGTATCGGCAAAATAGGCCACCTGGGCGGGGCGGGTGTCTACGCCCTGGGCCTGGGCCTCGAAGACCCCATTCTGGGCTGCGCCCAGCCGCACGTTCCAGGCAAAGCGCTGGCCCTGGGCCTCGAGGGTGAAACTCCAGACCTAGCCCTGCTCGAGCCGGGGGGGCCAGGAGGGGTTTTGCGCCAGGGCAAGGCCGAAGGTTGCCAGAAGAAGCAAGATTTTTATCAGTGGCATACTTGCAGGATTGTCTCACGCTCAGGTGCGTTTGGGGGTTTATCCATCACGGCTTAACGCCCAACCCCCTTTCAGGACGCCGGTGTTACGTGGATGTGCATTTTGCACACGGGGTTGGCTTTCACCGTGTTACCCTGCATGAGAGGTTTAACGAAGGAGTTCACGCTTTGGGAAAAGGAGGTAACGCGCAAAGTACCCACCGAGATGGCTCGAGCCATCTGGTGATGTCTGTTTTCTGGCAGGGTTTGTGGAAACAATCCCGCGCTGAATCGGCCTTGGTGGTATATTCCAATGCTTTTATAGCACCCCGCACAACCAGCGGTCATGGCCAGCATGGCATTCACGCCGGGATTTTCGCTGCCAGGTTGGGGAATTTGCAAGGAGTGTACACATGAATAAAACTGGAGGACCCATCCAACTTAAGCTATGGGGCCCGGCCCGGCTGGAGTATCAAGGCCGTGAGCTAAAGCTCCAGCGCAAGGGTTTGGCCATTTTGTATTACCTCGCTTTGGAAGGGGCTACCCGGCGCGAAGTGCTGGCCGACCTGCTCTGGGGCCACTCGGCGGCCTCGCAGAACCTGCGGGTCGAACTGCACCGCCTGAGCCAGGCTTTGGCCCCCCTGGGCTACACCCTGTTCAAAGCAGGCGAAGACCCCCTGCAACTCCCGCCCTTTGTAACGCTGGATCGTACCCCTTCGCCTGGGGCGCCCATGGAGGGGCTGGAAGAAATCTCGGTGGAGTTCAGGGCCTGGCTCGAGGGCCAGCGTTCGCAGCTCATGGCCAACAGCACCGGCACTGTGGGGCGCGAGCGCCTGGTGCAGGAGGTGGCCTCGCAAATTGCATTGCCCTCGGTGCTGATTCTGACCGGGCGGCCTGGCTCCGGACGCACGGCTTTTGCCCAGGCCCTGGCTAAAGCCCTGGGAATACCCTTCCTGGAAGGCCCCCGCGGGGGCGGCAAGGCCCTGCACTACCTGCGCCCGCCCTATACCGACGTTTCGATGGAGCGCATCCTTACCGACCGTGACGGGCTGTGGGTGGTGGAGCGTTCTTCCTATGGCGAAGACCCCAAGCTGATTTTGGAGCTCAGGAGCCACTACCCCGCCGAGCGAACCCGCTACATTACCCTGCCTCCTTTGTCCTGGGCCGAGGCACGGGCTTCTATGCTCTCGAACCTGCCCTTTGCCCAGGCAGCACGGCTGTTTCTGGCTTCGGGAGGCTCGCCGGGCCACCTGCGCGAGTTGCTGGCTGTCCCCCACGGCGGCACCGAGCTGCCCTTGCCCCAACGGGTGCGGGCGCAGGTTCAGCTCGAGGCGCGGATGCTTTCGCTGGAGGCCCGCCTGGCCCTCGAGCGCCTTTCGGTACACCCAGGCCCCTACAGCCAGGGCCTGCTGGATGCCCTCGAGGCCACGCCTTACCTCGACGAGCTCGAGCGCCGTGGCTGGCTGATTTATGCGGGCCAGTGGCAGTTTTCCGATGATGCCAGCCGCCGCGTACTGTACCTGGGGCTACAGCCGGGCCGGCGCCAGCAGTACCACCGCCAGGCCGCCCTGCAGTGCGCCATGGAGGAGCAGCGCATGGCCGAGGCCTACCACCGCCTGATGGCCGGTGACACCGCCGACTGGGGCACATTTGTCAATACCTTGCCCGGCTGGACACGCTATGGTCTTAAGGCCTGGCTGGGCATGAGCGAAACCCTCCCGATGTCGCCCAGCACAAGTGAGGTGGCCAGAGGCAGCGAACTGGCTTTGCTGGAAGAAGCCCGCTTCGGGCAGGGCTTCGAGGTGGATGGGCGGCATGTGCGCTGGATACGCACCCCTTCCCAGGGCACTACCTCGGGCATTATCTGGGCCAGCCACGACGAAGCTTCGCTGCTGCGCCTCAAAGGCAACGTCTACGTGGAAAACCCCTTAGGGGTGGGCATTTCGGGACGCGCTGCGCCCCTTACGCTCGAGATTCAAGAACCGCGCGAAGCCCGCGCCATTTTCCTCCCAGGCATTCAGGCTGGCGCTCTGGCCGACAATGCGCTTTTGTTGCCTTTGCAGGAAGAACTCGAGGTCTGGTTCCGGGTGCCGGCTGGTGCCAGCGTTCGCCTTACCAGCAGCGCCGAAAGCGGCCTGATTGACCTCGAGATCACCTCCTACCGCATTGCCCCTGCTGCCCAGGCCCAGTCGGCGCCTAAAGTGGAGGTATTCGAATTTTTTCGTAACGCGGTAGAAGCCGCGAGGAAAAGCTAACCAAACAGTAGCAAAGTGCCCAGTGCGGCTTTTTTGCGGTACTGGGTATGTTTTCTTGTACCGAATTTGGCTGGGTCACCGCTGTGATAAGTAATTTCCAATGCGTTCTTTTTGCTGGGGCCCCCTTAAGCACCGCCGGGGCTTTACATCCAGTCGGTTTTGACGAAAGCTTCAGGTGGGGTTCATATGACCTGGCCGAAGGCCCACCTGCTCGACCCAGGCCATAAGCTTGCCAATGGAGAACCGGCTCATCGAGGCGGCGTGCTCGCCATATACCAGGGTGGGCACGCTGCGCTTGCCGTTGTTGACCTTCATCACCAGCTCTAAAGCGCTGGGGTCTTGCTCGATGTTGACTTCCTTGAAAGGCAAACCAAGGTTTGCCAGGGCTTGTTTGGCGGCATGGCAGTCGGGGCACCAGGAGGTTGTGTACATGGTAATCATAGCCAGCGAGCAGTTTAGAAGAGACTGCACCCCAGCAGTGTGTGTTTGCCAACTTGTTTTGCTGCCCGGCAGGAACCACCCCAGGAGCTTCGTGCGAGGTGTGCCTGCCAGACCCACGCTTATTGGTTTTGGTCAGGTGCAGCAGGGTTTTTCCTGTACAGAGCTGGTATAACTGTTGCCATGCCCGAGCTTCCCGAAGTCGAGACCACCCGGCGCATCCTCGAGCCCTACCTGCTGGGCCAGCGCATCCAGAAGCTACTGCACCAAGACCCCGCCCGTTACCGCCACACCGAGCGGGCCGAGGGACGCAAGGTACTGGGCACCTCGCGCCGGGGCAAGTACCTGATTCTGCAGCTCGACAAGGGCCTGGAGGCCATTATTCACCTGGGCATGACCGGCGGCTTTCGCTTCGAGCCCCACCGACATACTCGAGTGACCCTGCACCTGCCCCACCAGACCCTCTACTACACCGACCCCCGCCGCTTCGGAAAATGGTGGGTGGTCGAGGCGGGCGACTACCGCGAGATAGACCTGCTAAGCCGCATGGGGCCCGAGCCGCTCTCGAAAGATTTCACCCTGGCTGGCTTCAAACGGTCGCTGGCCCAGACCGCTCGAAAAATCAAGGAGGTACTGCTCTCCCAAGAAGCGGTGGCGGGGATAGGCAATATCTACGCCGACGAGTCGCTGTGGCTGAGCAAAATTCACCCCGAACGGCCCGCGGCTTCGCTCTCGGAGCCCGAAATCCGAAGGCTTTACCGGGCGATCCGGGAGGTGATGCAGCAGGCGGTGGAGGCCGGCGGTTCCACCCTCTCTGACCAGAGCTACCGCCAGCCCAATGGCGAACCCGGCTACTTCCAGTTCCAGCACAACGCCTACGACCGTGCAGGCCTGCCCTGTAGCCGAAAGGGCTGTGAGGGTGTCATCGTGAAAATTGTGGTGGGCGGTCGGGGCACACATCTCTGCCCCTCGTGCCAGAAAAAATAGCCGTTAGGGGGTGGTCAGCTTTGTTTTTCGGGCTCCCCCGGTAGCTGCCCCCGCTCGGCCAGGGTGTGGGTCACAATCCAGGCCTCGGCTTCCTCGGGGGTTTTGACCCGCCAGACCTCCTCGCCGGTGCGCTTGTCCACGATGCCGTAGGCCTTGCTCCCTTTGAGGGGTTTGTATGTGTAAGGGGCCGATTGCAAAAACTGCTCCACATCCACCCCCTCACCCAGCACCTGGCGGAACCAGGCCTGCTGGGCTTTTTCAACCCGCCGGTAGCCCCAGTAGTTGACCAGGCCAAACAGGGCGATGAGCACAAAGAGGGCCAGAAATACCACAACCCAGCTCATGACCCCAGTCTATATTCGACGGGGCCTTTGAGCACAGCTCGAGGCCCCACCACCATCTTTGAGTAGTATCATCATCCATATGAGTCATTTGCACATCGTACTCCTGGTGCCCCCACCCTGCCTGACCCGGTTCGCAGGGAGGGCCTTTTGAGGGTCTTGCTGCTGGCCGGAGGCCCCCCCGGCGAACACGAGGTCTCGCTCTCCTCGGCGCGGGGCGTGCTGGCGGCCATGCCCCACCCCACCGAGCTGGCCGTGATGGCCAAGGATGGCCGGTGGCTGCTGGGGGAGGACGCGCAC
>Ga0209721_1002345_pt1 | contig 12119 bp, 16 predicted proteins | sample TshhotsprinmetaG_FD_184139 | JGI IMG/M metagenome (GOLD analysis project Ga0209721, IMG submission 184139) | Hot spring microbial communities from South Africa to study Microbial Dark Matter (Phase II) - Tshipise hot spring metaG (SPAdes)... | ecosystem: Environmental > Aquatic > Thermal springs... | reverse complement strand
AGGAGGTTAACCATGCCAGTATATGATTACAAATGCGGGAAATGTGGAGAGACCTTTTCTTTAATTATGAGCATTAAGGAGAAAGAGACTAAGAAGGTGAAATGCCCCAAGTGTAAGAGCGTGAAAGTTAAGCCTGTGTATTCGGGATTTTTTGCCGTGACTTCTAAAAAATCATAAGCTAAATAAAGCAGGAGGATGCAATGATTAAAAGGGCACTAATCAGTGTTTCTGACAAGAGAGGGGTTGTTGATTTTGCAAAGGAGTTGTCTGCAATGGGAGTTGAGATACTGTCAACAGGAGGCACTGCAAAGGCGCTCCGTGATGCAGGCATTGCAGTTGTGGATGTTTCCGATTACACCGGATTTCCAGAGATGCTTGAAGGAAGGCTCAAGACACTCCATCCGAAGATACACGGCGGTCTTCTTGCAAGGCGCAGCAATCCAAAGGATATGGACGATATACAGAAGCATGACATTAAGCCGATAGACATGGTCGTTGTTAACCTTTATCCATTTGAAGAGACCGTCTCAAAGCCCAATGTAACCTTTGAAGATGCAATTGAAAATATAGACATCGGAGGGCCGACAATGCTCAGGGCTGCGTCAAAGAATTTTCAGGACGTGGCTGTTGTTGTTGATCCCGATGATTATAAGAATATAATAGATGAAATGAAGTCATCCAAGGGCGAGATAAGCAGGGAGACGAAGCTCAATCTCGCAAAGAAGGTCTTTGCCCACACAGCAAGATACGACACGCTCATTGCGGATTATTTAACCGGCGTAACGGAAAAGGAGCCATCCTTCCCTGAATACTTCACGACATCTCTGAAAAGGGTTTCTGTCTTGAGATACGGCGAGAACCCGCAGCAGAAGGCTGCAATATACAAAGAGAGGACTAACGGCCTTTCCCTTCCAGATGCTAAGGTGCTTCAGGGCAAGGAGATGTCATTCAACAATTACCTCGATGCCCATTCAGCACTCATGCTTGTACTCGAGTTTGACAAGAAGGCATGCGCGATCATAAAGCACAACAACCCATGCGGGGCTGCTCTGGGCGATACTGCTGCCGAGGCTTATAAAAAGGCAGAAAAGGCAGACCCTATTTCTGCATTCGGCGGAGTCGTTGCATTCAACACAGAGGTTGACGGCGCTGCTGCAAAGGAGATGGTGGAGCTGTTCCTTGAAGTGGTTATAGCGCCATCATTTACAAAAGATGCCATCGAAATATTCTCTAAAAAGCCGAATATAAGGCTCCTTGAACTTTCAAATATGCTCGAAAAGAAAAAGGCTGCTTCATGGGATATGAAGAGGATTGCAGGAGGCATGCTCCTTCAGGGATGGGATTATTCCGGTGAGGACATAATGACGATGAAGGCTGTTACAAAACGTCAGCCCACAAAGGATGAGCTTGAGGCGCTCTCATTCGCATGGAAGGTCTGCAAGCATGTCAAATCCAATGCCGTAGTTTATGCATTCAAGGACAGGACAGCAGGCATAGGCATAGGCCAGACAAAGAGGGTCTATTCTGCAAAGATAGGCGCGATGAATGCAACAGAGCCGATAAAGGGCTCTGTTGCAGCCTCTGACGGGTTCTTTCCATTCAGGGACGGCATAGATGTCCTCCACGAAATGGGCGTCACTGCTGTTGTCCAGCCCGGCGGCTCTGTAAAGGATTCCGAGATCATACAGGCAGCAAACGAATATAATATGGCGATGATAATCACAGGGACGAGGCATTTCAGGCACTGATGAGGTCATTTAGAGAAATAAAATTACATTACAATTTCACTGCAGAGGATGAAAAGCGGCTTGCCTCTTTGCAAAATCTCATGGCTGAAAATGCGGATAAGGCAATGGATGCCCTTCATTCGTGGATATTACAGACAAAACAGGCCGCAGCTTTTTTTACGGAAGAGCGCAGGAGGATCCATATATTCGGTGCTCAAAAGAAATGGTTTTTAGACCTTTTTGGCGGGAACTACGATAATACTTATTATGAAGTTTTAATAAGGATAGGGCAGACCCATGTGAAGAAGCTTGTGGATGCCCACTTCATGAACCGTGCTGTGAATATAATAAGGAATTTCTGTGTCAATGTTATTAACAGCCAGATTGAAGATGTGGATGAGCGGGCGAGGCTCCTGATCTCTGTCGAGAAGATCCTTGATATAAACCTCGATATAATTACTTCCTCATATATAGAGGAAGAGTTGAGGACATACTCCCCTGCCTACAGGGTTAGGAATGCCCTGATAAGCTTTTCAGAGCGTTTTTCCCAGTCCATGAATCTTGTCCTTATACTTGCACTCATAGGCCTTACACTGGGCGTGGTCGGGCTGTTTGCCTATGATGTGAGAAATCTTATTACAGGCAATCTCGAACACGGGATCATCTCTGCCCTCGGTTCGATGCTGATATTGTGGGTGATGATAGAGCTTATGAACACCGAAATCGCACACCTTAAGGGCGGGAAGTTCCATATAAGCGTCTTTATAGGAGTCGCCCTCGTCACCATTATAAGAGAGACAATGATCGCCACACTTAAACACGAAAGGCCGGAGACCATATATTATCTTATCGCAGCTATATTGGTTATAGGAATAGTTTACTGGCTCGTAAAAAGAACGGAGGATAGAGGATAATGAAGGTTCTTGTTATAGGGAGCGGGGGGAGGGAGCATGCCATTGTGTGGAAGCTCTCCCAGTCGAGGCATGTGGACAAAATATACTGTGCCACAGGCAATGCAGGAATAGCAGAGATAGCTGAATGCATCGATGTGGATATGTCGAATTTCGATGCGTTGCTTGATCTTGTGAGGTATGAATGGATAGACCTCACAATTGTAGGCCCTGAAGACCCGCTTTCAAGGGGCATTGTGGATACATTCGAAAAGGAGGGCAGGAGGATAGTCGGCCCGACAAAGGCAGCAGCACAGCTTGAGTCGAGCAAGGTTTTTGCAAAGGAGTTTATGAAGAGGCACCGTATACCAACTGCCGAATACAAGGTGTTTACATCGTATCTCCATGCAGAGGATTATGTGAGGATGAAGGGCGCCCCAATTGTTATAAAGGCTGACGGCCTTGCTGCAGGCAAAGGGGTTATTGTCGCATCAACAGTGGATGAGGCCATAGATGCATTGAGGCTTATTATGAAGGATAGGGCATTCGGCAATGCAGGGAATAAGGTAATTGTGGAGGAATGTCTTAAGGGAGAAGAGGCGTCATTTATGGTATTTACAGACGGAAAGACTATTGTTCCGATGGTAAGCTCTCAGGACCATAAAAGGGTTTTCGATGATGACAAAGGGCCGAACACAGGCGGAATGGGCGCATACAGTCCCGCTCCAGTTATTACAAAGGAACTCGAATCTGTGGTAATGGACACAATAATGAGACCGACAATTGAAGGGCTTAGAAGCGAGGGGATAAAGTACAAAGGGATTTTATACGCAGGTTTAATGATCGATAACGGCCAGCCCAATGTCCTTGAATTCAACTGCAGGCTTGGAGACCCTGAGACGCAGCCAGTACTCTTAAGACTCGATACAGACCTTGTGGACATTTGCATGGCAATAGCTGATGAAAAGCTGTCTGATGTGAATATCGAATGGAAGGATGAGGCATCTGTATGCGTTGTGCTCGCATCAGGGGGATACCCCGGAAAATATGAGAAGGGGAAGATTATCTCAGGTCTTAATGATGCGAAGACAATGGACGAAGTGGTTGTCTTTCACGCAGGCACTGCCTTTAACAACAACGAAACAGTAACAAATGGCGGCAGGGTATTGGGAGTCACGGCGCTGGGCAAAGGTATAAAGGCTGCAAAAGAAAGGGCCTATGAAGCAATAAGAAAGATACACTTTGAAGGAATGCACTACAGAAATGATATTGCAGATAAAGCTTTGAATAGAGGATGAAAACTCATTTGGACTGTTTCCCCTGTTTTTTGAGGCAGACATTGATTGCTGTCAGGCTCGGCACAAAGGATGAGACGCTTCAGGCCGAGGTGCTGAAGGGTGTTATGGATGAGATTAAGGCAACAGACATGTCCATGCCTCCTGCATATTCCACCACATTTCTTCACAGAAAAATAAGGCAGTTGCTCGGCAAGGACCCTTTCAAGGAAATAAAATCAGAATATAATCAGATAGCGCTTGGCCTGTATCCTGAACTCAAAAAGAAGGTTGAAAGAAGCCGCGATCCCCTGTGGACTGCTTCAAGGCTTGCCATTGCAGGTAACGTTATAGATTTCGGCATATTCACATCCGTAGATATTATCGGGACAATCGAAAAGGCGCTCCACAGCCCAATCACTGTTGATGAATACAAATCCTTTAAAGATGCAGTGGAGGAAAATTCGGAAATCCTCTATCTGCTTGACAATGCCGGTGAGATATTGTTCGACAGAATTCTTATCGAGGTTTTGACGGGGATGGGTAAAAAGGTCAAGGCTGTTGTAAAAGGAGAGGCTGTATTGAACGATTCAACAATTGAGGATGCTGAAGAAGTCGGCCTTACTAATGTCTGCGAGATTATTGATAACGGCTCTGACTGTATCGGCACTATTCTGGAATTCACATCTCCTGAATTTAATAAAGCTTTTAAAAGCGCCGGCCTTATAATAAGCAAAGGACAGGGAAATTTTGAGACTGTATATATCCCCGAGATTATGTCAAGGACACGGGATATCTTCTTCCTTTTCCAGTCAAAATGCGATGTAGTTTCAAAGGAACTGGGGCTTTCAAAGGGTTCCATGCTGCTTATGAAGAAGGCTTCCCCTTGGAGACTTAAAGAATTACAAAAGTTTATTAATCAATAAAAAAAAATAAACCTCCAAAACCTTGACATTTAAACGGGATTAATTTAAGATAGCTCTTAATTTTCTCAGAGGAGGCTCACCGTGGAAGCACCGACAATATTACATGCAGTAATGCCTAATATTCCGCCTTATGTTTCTTATTCGTGGCTTGCAATGGGTGTTTTAATCGTCACTGCCCTTGCCGTAAAGAGCAAGCTGAGCCTTATTCCTTCAGGACTTCAAAATTTCATGGAGGTTGTTGCGGATTTTGCGCTGAATCTCTCGCGAAATAATATAGGCCATCACTGGGGGGATAAGTTTTATCCCTTAATCGGAACCATTTTTATTTATATTCTGACATGCAATTTTATGGGTCTGATACCCGGCTTTGAAGCGCCTACAGGCAATATAAACACAACTGCCTCGATGGCAGTGCCTGTATTTTTTATTTATCAGTTTTATGGGATCAAGGTTCACGGCATAAAGTATTTAAATCATTTTCTCGGCCCGGTGAGGTCAATATATGCCTTGCCTCTTATGATAATGATGTTTTTCATCGAACTCATCGGTCATCTTGTCAGACCTATCACGCTTTCTGTCAGGCTTTTCGGCAACATGATGGCAAAGCATATGCTTTTGATGATACTCGGCTTATTGGTGCCTGCTGTTGTGCCTGTTGCAATACTCGGACTTGGCGTGCTTGTAAGCGTTATCCAGGCCTATGTCTTTGCGCTGCTGGCAACATTGTATATTGCCGGCGCTGTAGAAGAAGGCCATTAATATAATCTCTAAGGAAAGGAGGAAATGAGCAATGAAGAAAATGTTTTCTCTCATGTTACTCGCATTGATTGCAATTGCACTGCTTGCACCGGTTGCCTTTGCTGAAGAGGCTGCCAAGGCAGCAGATGCAAATGTTGCAAAACTCAGCTACTATGGCATGGCTGTTTTAGGTTCAGGCCTTGCAATCGGCCTTGCTGCTTTAGGAACCGGAATCGGTCAGGGTATCGGCTTGAGGGGTGCAACAGAAGGCGTGGCAAGAAACCCGGGCGCATCAGGCAAGATCACCACAACCCTTATCATCGGTCTTGCAATGATCGAGTCTCTTGCTATTTATGCCCTTGTTGTCGTTCTTATCGTTCTTTTTGCAAATCCTTTCAAACTTTAATTTTTTCACTACATTTCATAAGAAAGGGCGGGGACTCCATACGGAGTCCCCAATTTATTTGCTGTCTCTGAAATACGATGATTTGTATTTTTCCGTATGGAATGATGCGAGCCTTACAACTTTGCAGTTCGGAAATCTCTTTAATATCTCATCCTCCGAGACCCGCTGGTCATATCCGAGGGCTATAATATCCGGCTCTATCTCTTCTAGTATCTGAAATAGGTCTGTGTCGAGATTGCCTAAGACAACCATGTCAGGTATTCCTGTATCTTCAACATTATTCCTTCTCATCCTTTCATCGTGGGTTGGAAGAAATCCTTTAATCCTTTTCACTGTCTCGTCCCTTGCGACAATCACGATAAGCTCATCACCCAGCATCTTTGCCTGTTTAAGAAAATCTATATGCCCTTTGTGCAGGTGGTCGAATGTCCCTGCACAGACCACTTTTTTCTTCATGGATTAAATAATACCAGAATGCTCAATCCTTGACAATCCTTGCTTAGGGATGGTATTGTTTTATACTTTTCTTTGTTTATCACAAAGCTTTAAACGGGGCTGTAGCTCAGTTGGGAGAGCGCTTGAATGGCATTCAAGAGGTCGTCGGTTCGATCCCGATCAGCTCCACTTTAAAAATCCTTTTCAATCTCAATGCCTTTGCCTGCCATTAAAATTCTCCTCCTTTACGCATTTACTGCCTGATTGTGAAGTAATTGTGAAGTAGAGATTTTGTTTATAGTGTTATCCAGTATATCCACTGCCTTAACCTTATGGCTCGGTGCAAGATGGGCATAATCGCGGCCATGTTCTGAATCTCCTTCACCGCATCTATGAGGCTCCTGGGCTTGTCCAGATAGGACTGGTTGACCAATACCTGGTCGTTGTTGCTCCCCCTGTTTGAATCGAAACCTGCGGAGTAAAGCTCGCTGGTTGTATCAGTATCTTTATTGCTGCTGCGGCTCCAACTCGCTGAGCCGGTTGCATCGAGGGTTGGAAAGAGATCTGCCTTTGCGATCCCCCTGCATGCCCTTGCTTCGCGAACCCTTGCCATGGCATTCTTTAAATCGAGATTACCTATTACAGCACGTTCGATAAGACTGGAGAGTTCAGGATCATTTAGAGTAGACCACCATGCTGCAAGCGTTTGTGGATTCACTTCCTCGGCAATAAGTCCACCTTTTAGTTCGCTGTGCCATGCTGTGGGTAATGATGTGTCGGGCCGGACATAATCCGGCCCAATAGCTGTGCAACCGGTAAAGAGCAGGACTAACGGCAGCCATGTAAGACGCAATAGATAAGCAATATAAGGTTTGAACAGCAACCTCATTGTTTTCCTCTTTCCGCGCTGCTTCGTTTTGAAAATGATTTCTTTCCCAATTCAGCGCGTATTTTGTGTATACCGGCAAGCGAAAACTGTGCAACGTGATCAGCATAAGCCTGGATATTTTTAATATGCGGCATATCCGTCTCATCCTTCTTCCTAATGACCATCGGATTAACACATTGAAAGGGTCAGACTATAGGAGTGATTTTTTTCTTTTACCCTTAAATCTTCGGCTCCACCTCCACTATCTCCCTTATCTTCCCTCCCTTCAGGTTTTCAAAATGAGAAACCGTCTCCCCGAAGGCCTCGGCGTTGAAGGGCGTATAGTAAAAGCCGGGTTCCTTGCCGTCCCTCATCCTGACGATAAACTGCCCGCCGAAATAGCCGTCCTTTATGAGCCCTCTTGCGATAGCATCCTTTTCCTTCCGTAAATTGCAGACGATTGAGTAGGGGATATTCCTCTTAAGTTCCGCTGCTACATTGGGAAAATCTTTTGTCCTTGAAATAAGGACAAGATTATGCTAAATTATCCGTTATGGAAGGACAATTGCGCAATATAATCCGACAGAAGATCATAGATTCCCTGGCTGCCCCGATCCCTTTGTTCACACGCCGGGACATACGGCTACCCGGAGTGAAAGGGAAGGCGGTTGCGGTCATCGGTATGCGCCGCACCGGTAAAACCACTTTTCTATGGCAGATAGTGTCGGACAGGCTGGCTCAGGGAATGGGCAGGGAGGGTCTCCTCTACTTCAGCTTCGAGGACGAAAGGCTGGCAGATATGACTGCCGCCGATCTACATCATGTGGTGGAGGAATACTATCGTCTGCATCCTGAATGGAGAGACCAAAAGAAGGTTGTCTTTCTTTTGGACGAAATCCAGGTCGTGCATGGGTGGGAGACATTTGCACGCCGGCTTCTTGATACGGAGCAGGTGGAGCTTTTCCTTTCCGGTTCCTCGGCAAGGCTTCTTTCCCGCGAGGTGGCCACAAGTATGCGGGGGCGGGCAATGGAAGCGTTGGTGCATCCATTCAGTTTCCGCGAATACCTTCGGCACTTTGGGAGAGAGCCAGAGCGCGACCTCGGCCGCCTGACCAAGGCCGCTCGCTCCAGGATTGAAAAAGACCTGCGGGAATATCTTATCCGGGGTGGTTTCCCTGAGGCCGTAGATGTAACCCCCCGGGACAGATTCGAATTGTTGCGCGGCTATGTGGATACGGCTCTCCTGCGCGATGTAATCGAACGGCATGCTGTGTCGCATCCGGTGGCGCTCAGATGGATGGTAAGACATCTGCTCGGGAACGCTGCCGGTACGTTCAGCGTTAATAAATTCCATGGGGATCTGAGGTCTCAAGGAATCCCGGTGGCCAAAGATACACTGCATGCATATCTGGGTTATCTGGAGGATGCGTTTCTGATCCGTACAGTGGCCATCTCCTCGGTCTCTGCCAGGCGGCGGATGGTAAACCCCCGCAAGGTCTATCCCATCGATCCGGCATTGATCCCTGTCTTTGACCGGACGGGGCGGGCCAATCTGGGGCATGCATTGGAAACTTGCGTCTTGCTGGAGCTTGAACGACGAGGCTCGGAGATCGCTTACGTCCGCACCGAGGATGGGTACGAGGTCGATTTTCTGGCCCGGTATCCTGACAATCATCAGGAACTCATACAGGTATGCGTAGACATGAGCGATCCGGCAACCCGCCAGCGAGAAGTCAGGGCTCTACAGGAGGCTGCAAGGGAACACCCCAAGGCCGCCCTTCACCTCGTCAGCCTTGAGCCGGAAGTCCCGGCTGACATACCACCCGGGATAACCGTTCATTCAGCCACTGCATGGCTACTGAGGAAAATCGAAGAATAACTTCTTATGTTTATTTATTTTCTGTTTCCTGTGTCTCTGATGCCTTTATCACACATACTGCCTTTTGCAGTGCTTCATCATCCGATTCCGGAACTATAGGTTTCCATTCAGCATACGGATATTCTGATTTAGCCAATAAATTCCCTTCTTTTGTATAGTCTGCTTCTGATAATAAGCGGGACATCTTATCAGAACAACTTATTTCCTTTAAGAATATTGTGTATTCGTAATTCTCATATCCCTTTGATGACAGCCCGAGCCTCTTATTTTCCTGGATCAGCCAGTCTCTTCCTTTGTTGTCCTTGGTAATACGTTTTGTCCATACTTTAACTATTTTTTTTTCCTGAAAAAATCGAGGACAGTTTTTAATGGATCTGCTACCTCTATATTATGATAAAAATAGAAGTTTTGCGTCTCGGCATAAAGTTTCCAGTCTGCTCCATATGCATAATTGCAGCAAAGGGCTATCAGCCAAAAAGCTAAAATGATAATCCCAAATTTTGATAATAATCCGATTTTTGACATATTCTTCATCACTCCCTCCTTGCAACGCCTGTTTTGTGGGCTGTTTCTGAAACTTTGGCAGCGACCTCTGTAACTACTCTTCTGTCAAATATACTCGGCACAATATAGTCTTCACTCAAGTCCTTTTCATCCACCATCGATGCTATTGCCATCGAAGCAGCAAGCTTTATTTCGTCATTCACCTCTTTTGCCCTTGAATTCAGAAGCCCCTGAAGAGGCCAGGAAAACAGAGCATATTATTTATCTGGTTTGGATAATCGGACCTTCCTGTTGCGAATATCCTTGCATGCGGTATGGCATCCTCCGGAGAAATCTCCGGCTCTGGATTTGCAAGGGCAAATACTATCGGGTCATGGGACATCTTTTTTATATCATCAACTGTAACGAGGTTCGGTGCCGATACGCCTATGAATACATCCGTACCAGCCATCACATCTGAAAGACTCCCCTTTATCATTCTCGGATTTGCATTCTCCGAGATCCATTCTTTTATTGGATTCATATGCTCTTTTCTTCCCTTATAAATCGCACCTGCCCTGTCGCAGACAATGATGTCTTTTATGCCGATTTTTATAAGCATCTTGCATGTTGCTGTTCCTGCAGCGCCTGCACCGGATATTACTGCCTTTAAATCTTCTAATCTTTTCCCAACAACCTTATTTGCATTGATGAGTGCCGCGATGATTACCACTGCTGTGCCGTGCTGGTCATCGTGAAATACAGGAATATCAAGTTCTATCTTCAGCCTCTCTTCTATTTCGAAACACCTCGGCGCAGATATGTCCTCAAGATTTATTCCTCCAAATGCAGGCGAGATGTATTTCGCAACCTTTATTATCTCTTCCGTGTCCCTTGTCGAAAGGGCTATAGGAAATGCATCTATATCCGCAAACTTTTTAAATAGCATAGCCTTGCCTTCCATCACTGGCATTGCTGCCTCCGGCCCTATGTCTCCGAGGCCGAGCACGGCGCTTCCGTCAGTAACGATTGCAACAGAGTTTCTCTTTATGGTGAATCTATATGCCTTTTCTTTATCGTGGTGTATTGCTGTGCAGACCCTTGCAACACCTTACCCCTTCTACTTTCTTTACGCTTTCGACTATTTGTTTCTCGTGGGCCTCGTCCCTTGCATTTACAGTGATGTCCCTGATTATTACACCTTTGCCAACACTCACAATGTCAACAGCGCCTATATCGCCTCCCACATTCCCGATTGCAGTTGCTACCTTGCCGAACATGCCCGGTTTGTTGATTACTTCTATCCTTAAAGTTATGCTGTAGCTTGGTCCAGGTATTTTCATAAGGTAATCATAACTTAGATTAAAGTATAATTTAATTTGATGATAAAAAATTTATGGCCCAAGGACATTTCAAGGGCGAAGAAAATTCAGGATGTCCTGAGAAAGAGGGTGAAGATTATACCTCTGAAAAAGACACCCGAAATAATCGCAGGGGTTGATGCGGCATTTGCCGGCGATAAAGTTATAGCAGTTGCCACTCTTTATGAATATCCGGAGCTCAGGTACATGCAGGATGCCTTTTCCACTGAGAAAATAATATTCCCATATATTCCAGGGATGCTTTCTTTTAGAGAAGGACATGCCATTATTAATGCCATAAGGAAATTAAATATAAAACCTGATGTGATACTCTTTGACGGACAGGGCATAGCACATCCAAAGGGAATTGGCATTGCATCCCACATCGGTGTGATTTTAGATATTCCCACCATCGGGTGTGCAAAATCAAGACTTGTAGGAGAATTCAGGGGGCCTGGCGCTACAAAGGGGAGCTGGGCATATCTCTATTACAAAGGCATGAAGGTTGGTGCGGTATTAAGGACAAGGAGCAGTGTAAGGCCTGTTTTTGTTTCCCCCGGACATTTGATCGATATTGATTCATCTATCAAGATTGTTATGAAATGCATTTCTAAATACAGGATACCCGAGCCGCTCAGAAGGGCTGATTGGCTTTCAAAGAAGCACAGAAAAAATCTGGAGTAATGGAGTACTGGAGTATTGGAATATAAAAAAACATTACTCCATCACTCCAACACTCCATTTTTTATCGCTTTCTCCGATACATCCACGCATTGAATCCGCATAAAAAGACAGTGAGTATAAAAATAGTATAACGAGGGAGTTCAATGTAAACGATTTTCTCTATATAATGTGGAATGAATGATCCCGTATAGGCGAGGGCAGGATCGTGTTTTGTTCTTAGCCATACCTCAAGATGGGTAAGAGGGCAGTACCAGTCGAATATCTGGATGATAAAGGCAAAGATGAGGCCTGAGATATGGAATATTTTTACAGCCTTGTATTTTACTCCTATAAATGCACCGAATATCAGAAACACTATCCAGAGAAAATGGATAAGGACAACTATATCTGCAAGGATTTTATAAGGCAAACACTATCGCCTTCCTCTTTCATGTTTCTGACATTCGCT
>Ga0209721_1002341_pt1 | contig 12142 bp, 12 predicted proteins | sample TshhotsprinmetaG_FD_184139 | JGI IMG/M metagenome (GOLD analysis project Ga0209721, IMG submission 184139) | Hot spring microbial communities from South Africa to study Microbial Dark Matter (Phase II) - Tshipise hot spring metaG (SPAdes)... | ecosystem: Environmental > Aquatic > Thermal springs... | reverse complement strand
CGGAGCGGGCTTCGGTTCGGGCTGGGCGGCAGGCACCTCCGCGGGGGCGACGGGTTCCGGCACCCGTGGCTCGGGTGGCGGGGCGGGCTTAGGTGCGGTGACGATGGGCGCCGGCGGGGCGGGTTTGTGTTCAGGCGGGGGCTTGCCCGATTTGTCCAGCCACCAGAGTCCCACCAGGGCTGCTACGGTGACGGCGCCGGCTGCTGCCAGGCGGATGAGGGCGCGTTGCTTGAGGGTCTCTGTCGAGGTCTCGCCGCGCGGGGTGTCGGCCATTTTTGCCTCCTTCTGAGCGTGGGCTGCAGTGCCTATCCGGCGGAATGATCCCTGCCGCCGCCGCCATTAGCAAGCGCGCCGCACGCGCACGCTAAGGCCAGCGAGCATCGCGTTGCCGGCATGCGGTTTTAAGCCCTTGTTCGCCTTCAAGATACGGTCGATTCATGCTATGTTTCGCGTTTGCTTGCCATCGTGTACTCAACCCCCTTTTTTCATTTCTACGGAGTCAATAACGTGGCCATCGAGCGCACGCTTTCCATCATCAAGCCAGATGCCGTCGCCAAGAACGTCATCGGCGAGATCTACTCCCGCTTCGAGACCAACGGCCTCAAGATCGTGGCGGCCAGGATGAAGCACTTGTCGCGTGCCGAGGCGGAAGGGTTCTACGCCGTGCACAAGGGCCGTCCCTTCTTCAACGACCTGGTCGAATTCATGTGCTCGGGCCCGGTCATGATCCAGGTCCTCGAGGGCGAGAACGCCATCGCTAAAAACCGCGAGCTCATGGGCGCCACCGATCCGAAGAAGGCCGCACCCGGCACCATCCGCGCGGATTTCGCACAGTCCATCGACGCCAATGCGGTGCACGGCTCGGATGCACCCGAGACGGCGGCGGTGGAGATCGCCTACTTCTTCCCGGCCTCCGAAATCTATTCCCGTTGAACCTGCTCGACCTCGACCTCCAGGGGCTGACCGCCTGGTTTCAGGACATCGGCGAGAAGCCCTTCCGCGCCAAGCAGGTGTTGCGCTGGCTGCATCAGCACGGCGCGGAGGAGTTCGACCAGATGACCGACCTGGCCAAGGGCCTGCGGGAGAAACTTAAGCAGCTGGCGCAGATCCGGCCTCCGGTGCTGGTGGCCGAACAGGCCGCCGCCGACGGCACGCGCAAGTTCCTGCTCGAGGTCGCCCCCGGCAACCGGGTGGAGACGGTCTTCATCCCCGAAACCGATCGGGGGACGCTGTGCGTCTCGACCCAGGTCGGCTGCGCTCTGGAGTGCCGCTTCTGTTCCACCGGCCGCCAGGGCTTCAACCGCAATCTTTCGGTGGCCGAGATCCTCGGCCAGCTCTGGTGGGCGAACAAGGCCTTAGCCCGGGACCCGAAGGGAGAGCGCATCATCTCCAATGTGGTGCTGATGGGCATGGGCGAGCCCTTGCTCAATTTCGAAAACGTCGTCACCGCGCTGTCCGTCATGCTGGACGACCATGCCTACGGACTGTCCCGCCGCCGGGTGACGGTGTCCACCTCCGGCATCGTCCCGGCCATGGACCGATTGCGCGAGCGCATGCCCGTCGCCCTGGCGGTCTCCCTGCATGCACCGGACGATGCCCTGCGCGACGAACTGGTGCCCATCAACCGCAAATACCCGTTGTCTGAGCTGATGGCCGCCTGCCGTCGCTACGTGGCCGCAGCACCGAGGGATTTCATCACCTTTGAGTACGTCATGCTGGATGGGGTGAACGACAGCCTGATGCACGCCCGTGCCTTAATCGAGCTCACCCGCGATGTGCCCTGCAAGTTCAATCTGATCCCCTTCAACCCCTTCCCGGATTCGGGTTACCGACGCTCTGCGCCTCAGACCGTGCGCCGATTCGCCGCCGAGCTCCAGGCGGCGGGCCTCATCGCCACCATCCGCAAGACACGGGGTGACGACATCGATGCGGCCTGCGGCCAGCTAGCAGGGGAGGTCGAGGACAGATCGCGGCGTGTGCTGCGCCGCATGGACGGGCAAAGGGTCGGGGTCGCCGCATGAGGTCCTGGATCGCCGCAGCCTTGGGCCTGCTGCTCGCGGCCTGTGCCCAGACGCCCGACAACGGCCTGGGCCGCGAGGCCCAGTCTGGCGCCGGCGAGAACCCCCGCGCCCGCATCCACACGGAACTGGCTGCCCAATACTTCCTGCGCGCACAGCATGCGGTCGCTCTGCAAGGGCTGGATGAGGCCCTGAGGGCGGATCCCAATTACGCCCCCGCCCACAACATGCTGGGTCTGGTCTACGGCGACCTGCGCGAGGATGCCAAGGCGGAAGCCAGCTTCAAGCGCGCTATTGCGCTGCAGCGAAATTATTCCGAGGCCCACAACAACTACGGCTGGTTCCTGTGTCAGCGCGGTCGCTACGATGACTCCCTGGCGCAGTTCGAGCTGGCCCTGACCAACCCGCTTTATGCCACGCCGGAGCGCGCCTTAACCAACGCGGGTCTGTGCAGTCTGCAGAAGGGTGATCTCAAGGCGGCCGAAGACTACCTGCAGCGTGCCCTGCGTCGCGTGCCCAATCAGCCCACGGCGCTGCTGGCCCTGGCGGATTTGCATGCCCGTCAGGGTCGTCTGCTGTCGGCGCGGAACCTGCTCAAACAGGCCGCTGCCGTCACGGAGCTGGATGCCCCGGGGCTATGGCTGGGTGTGCGGGTAGAACGCCAGCTCGGCGACCGGGCCAGCGAGGCCAGCTATGCCAGCCAGCTTGAGCGCCGTTTCCCCGACAGCGAGCAGACCCACTGGCTGCGCAGCGGTCAGTACGATCAACCGGGAGGTCGGCCTTGAGCCAGGCCCTCACGCCCGGATTCGGCGCCACCCTGGCCGCCGCGCGCAAATCCCGCGGCCTGACCGTCGCGGCGGTGGCCGAACGGCTCAAGCTCACGCCGCGCCAGATCGAGGCCCTGGAGGCGGAGGACTGGTCAGGGCTGCCCGACCCGGTTTTCGTGCGCGGTTACGTGCGCAATTACGCCAGGATCGTGGGCGTGGCCCCTGAGGATCTGTTGCCGGCCGTCAGCAGCGTCGAAGCGGTGACCCAGACCATCACCGCGCCTTCGGTCGGTGTGCGTCTGGGCAGTTCTCCCGTCGCCCGCTGGCTGTTGTTGCCCCTGTTGCTAGTGATCCTGTTCGTGACCGTGGTGGTGGGGCTCTATACCTGGCTCAGGCAGGGCGAGTATGCGCTGCTGCCGGTAGAGACTGCGGTACCGGCCGAGCATGCGGCAAGCGTACCACCCGTACCGGAGGGGGTGCAGGACGGGATCACGGCCGTAGTCCCGCAGTCGCCTTCCCCCGAAACTGCGCAGCCCAAGCCGCAAGCCGCCGCGCCCGCTTCCCAACCCTTACCCCAGCCTGCCACCGGAGGCGAACAGACTGCGATGGCGCCCGCCGCTCGGGTGCAGGCAGAAACCCCGCCGCAAGCGGCCGCACTCCCGCCCCGCGCCCCCGGCGCACCGGCGGCAGAGGAGCCGGCCGCGGCGGAGACCCCGCCCCAGGGCCGGGTATCGATGCGCTTTGCACCGGCCGAGGATTCCTGGATCCAGGTCGTCGATGGCAAGGGCATGCGCTTCGCCAAGCTGGTGCGGGGCGGTTCGAGCGTGGTGGTCACCGGCACCCCGCCATTTAAGCTGGTGGTGGGCAATGCCGCCAGCGTCAGTCTCGTCTACAACGGTCAAGTCATCGACCTCAAGCCCTACATCGGCGAGAAGGTCGCCCGGCTGACGCTGGAGTGACCCGGCCAGGAACACGCCCATGACCCATCACAAAGAGATCATCAGAAGACCGAGCCGCCGGGTGATGGTGGGGCATGTCGCGGTGGGTGGCGGCGCGCCTGTCGTGGTCCAGTCCATGACCAATACCGATACCGCCGATGTCGCCGCCACGGTGCGCCAGGTGCGGGAACTCTGGGAGGCGGGTTCCGAGCTGGTGCGGATTGCAGTCAATACCCTGGAGGCGGCTTGGGCCGTGCCGCGCATCCGCGAGCAGCTCGATGCCCAGGGCTGCAACGTCCCCTTGATCGGCGACTTCCATTTCAACGGTCACAAGCTGTTGACCCAAGTGCCGGAATGCGCACAGGCGCTGGCCAAGCTGCGCATCAACCCCGGCAACGTCGGGCGCGGCGCCAAACGCGACGAGCAGTTCGCTAAGCTGATCGAGATCGCCTGCCGCTATGACAAGCCCGTGCGCGTCGGTGTGAACTGGGGCAGCCTAGATCAGGTCCTGCTCGCGCGCATGATGGACGAGAATGCCCGCGCTGAAAGGCCCCCGGAGGTAGGGGAGGTGATGCGCCACGCGGTCATCGCCTCGGCCCTGGAATCGGCCGCCCGCGCCGAGGAGCTCGGGCTGCCGGCTAACCGCATCATCCTGTCTTGCAAGCTCTCGGGCGTGCAGGATCTCATCCACGTCTACCGTAACCTGGCCGCACGTTGCGATTATCCGCTGCATCTGGGGCTGACCGAGGCGGGCATGGGTTCCAAGGGGATCGTCGCCTCGACGGCCGCATTGGCCGTGCTCTTGCAAGAGGGCATAGGCGATACCATCCGCGTCTCCCTCACCCCCCGTCCAGGCGAGCCGCGCACGACCGAGGTGCAGGTAGCGCAGGAGATCCTGCAGGTGATGGGCATCCGTTCCTTCACCCCCCTGGTCACCGCCTGCCCCGGCTGCGGCCGCACCACCAGCACCTATTTCCAGGAGCTGGCCCTGTCCATCCAGACCTGGCTGCGCGCACAGATGCCGATCTGGCGCGGGCGCTATCCGGGGGTCGAGACCATGAGCGTCGCGGTCATGGGGTGCGTCGTCAATGGCCCCGGCGAGAGCCGGCACGCCAACGTCGGCATCAGCCTGCCCGGCACGGGCGAGACGCCGGTCGCGCCCGTCTACGTCGACGGCGAGAAGACCGTGACCCTCAAGGGTGAGCGCATCGCAGAGGAATTCCAGGCCATCGTCCAGGACTACGTGGAACGCACCTACGGCGGCAGGTGACGGGTTACAGATTACATAGGACAGCAGGGGAGGGTTGGGATGCAACAGGTTCGCTGACCCCGTAGCTACCACCTCTCACTCCTCACCCGATGTCGCCCGATCAGCTTATCCGCCCGGAGATCCTCCACCTGAGCGCCTACCACGTGCCAGATGCGCGCGGGATGGTGAAGCTCGATGCGATGGAAAACCCCTACCGCCTGCCAGCCGGCTTAGCCCGGGAACTGGGTGAGGCGCTGGCGGGGGCGGCTGTCAACCGCTACCCCGACCCCCGCGCCGATGGGCTTAAGGCCGTCATGCGGCAGGCCTTCGCCATCCCCGCGCAGCTGGAGATCCTGCTTGGCAACGGCTCAGACGAGCTCATCCAGATCCTGGCCACAGCCTTAGCCCGCCCCGGCGCGACCCTGCTCTCGGTGGAGCCCTCCTTCGTCATGTATCGCCTGATCGCCGAATTCTGCGGCATGCGCTACGTGGGGGTGGCCCTGACGCCCGATTTCGCCCTAGACGAGACGGCCATGCTAAAGGCTATCGCGGCGCACAAGCCGGCTTTAGTCTTTCTTGCCTATCCCAACAATCCCACCGGCAATGCCTTCGATCGGGCGGTGATCGAACGCATCGTCAGCGCAACCCCGGGACTTGTGGTGGTGGACGAGGCCTATCACGCCTTCGCCGGGGGGCTAAGCTTTCTGGATGACGTGCCCCGGCACGACAACCTCCTGGTCATGCGCACGGTGTCTAAACTGGGCCTGGCGGGCCTGCGTCTAGGCTATCTGGTGGGGGCGCCGGCCTGGATTAGGGAATTCGACAAGGTGCGTCTGCCTTATAATGTCGGCGTCTTAACCCAACTTGCGGCGCGCATCGTCCTGCAGAACGTGGCGGTGCTTAAACAACAAGCTGCCCTCATCGTCGCCGAGCGGGCGCGGCTAGCCCAATCCCTGCAGCAGCTAGCGGACGTTCAAGTGTATGACAGTGTAGCGAATTTTCTACTGATTCGCCTGCCGCGCGCCGCGGATGTGTTCGAAGGTCTAAAGCGTCGCGGCGTGCTAGTCAAGAACCTGCACGGTACACACCCCTTGCTTGCCGATTGTCTGCGGGTGACGGTGGGCACGCCGGAGGAAAACAGGTTGTTTCTCGATGCCTTGAAGGCCGAATTGGACACACGATCATGAATGCGCCACGCCGTGCGGAAGTCTGCCGCCAGACCCTGGAGACCCAGATCACGGTGAAGGTCGACTTAGACGGCAGCGGCATCTCCCGCTTCGCCGTCGGCGTGCCTTTCCTCGAGCACATGCTCGACCAGATCGCGCGACATGGCCTGATCGACCTCGACATCGAGGCCCGCGGCGACTTGCACATCGACGCCCACCACACCGTCGAGGACGTGGGTATTACCCTGGGCCAGGCGGTAAGCCGTGCAGTCGGCGACAAGAAGGGCATACGCCGCTACGGCCACGCCTATGTGCCGCTAGACGAGGCCCTGTCGCGCGTGGTGGTGGACTTCTCGGGCCGGCCCGGGCTAGAGTTCCACGTCGACTTCAGCCGTGCCCGCGTCGGGGAATTCGACGTCGACCTGATCCGGGAATTCTTCCAGGGCTTCGTCAACCACGCCGGCGTCACCCTGCATATCGACAACCTTAGAGGCCTGAATGCCCATCACCAGGCGGAGACCGTGTTCAAGGCCTTCGGTCGGGCACTGCGCATGGCCCTGGAGCACGACCCGCGCCTTGGCACCGCGGTGCCCTCCACCAAGGGGAGTCTTTGATGCCGGTCGACATCGCCGTGGTCGACTACGGCATGGGCAATCTGCACTCGGTGGCCAAGGCGCTCGAGCACGTGGCACCCGATGCCCAGGTGATGGTCACTGGCAACCCGGAGACCATCCATGCGGCCAGGCGGATCGTGTTCCCCGGCCAGGGCGCGGCGCCGGACTGCATGGCCGAGATCCATGCCCTGGGGCTGCGGGAGGCGATCGTGGAGGCGGCCAGAACCAAACCCTTCCTGGGCATCTGCATGGGTCTTCAGGTCCTGTTCCAGCACAGTGACGAGGGTGACACCGAATGTCTTGGCATCTGGCCTGGCCGCGTGGTGCGTTTCCCTGAGGACATGCGCGATGCCGCGGGTACGCGCCTTAAGGTCCCGCACATGGGCTGGAACAACGTGCGCCAGGTGGCCCACCCCCTGTGGGAGGGCATCGCCGACGGGGCGCGTTTCTACTTCGTGCACAGCTACTATGTCGTGCCGGCGCAGCCCGGACTGGCGGCGGGCTACACGAGCTATGCGCACGAGTTCGTCTGCGCCTGCGCCCGCGACAACATCTTCGCCGTGCAATTCCATCCGGAAAAGAGCGCGCGCGACGGCCTGCGATTGCTGGCCAACTTCGTCCGCTGGGACGGTCATGTCACACGCTCTTCCGACAACTGATCCCTCATACCTGATCCCCGAACACCATGCTCATCATCCCCGCCATCGATCTTAAGGACGGTCAGTGCGTGCGTCTGAAACAAGGCGAAATGGCCTCGGCCACCGTGTTTTCCGAGGACCCCGCGGCCATGGCGCGCAGATGGATAGATGCAGGCGCCCGCCGTCTGCACCTGGTGGACCTAAACGGTGCCCATGCCGGCAAGCCGGTCAACAAGTCGGCCATCAAGGCCATCATCGAGGTGGTCGGGGACGAGATACCGGTGCAGCTTGGCGGTGGCATCCGTGACCTGGATACCATCGAGCGCTACCTAGACGACGGCATCACCTATGTCATCATCGGCAGCGCGGCGGTGAAAAACCCCGGCTTCCTGCACGACGCCTGCAACGCCTTTCCCGGCCACATCATCGTCGGCCTGGACGCCAAGGACGGCCGGGTCGCGGTGGAGGGCTGGTCCAAGGTGACACACCACGAGGTTATCGACCTGGCGCAGAAGTTTCAGGACTACGGGGTCGAGGCGGTGATCTACACCGACATCGGTCGCGACGGCATGATGAGCGGCGTGAACGTGGAGGCGACGGTCAGGCTGGCACAGGCCCTGACCATACCCGTCATCGCCAGCGGTGGTATCACCAATCTGGATGACGTGCGCAAACTCTGTGCCGTCGCGGACGAAGGCATCGTCGGCGCGATCACCGGTCGCGCCATCTACGAGGGCAGCTTGGACTTCGCCGAGGCCCAGCGCCTGGCGGACGAGCTTTGCGGCAGCTGAACGGCCGATGAGCCCTACCCTCCGTGCCGTGCGCGGCATGAACGACATCCTGCCTGGGGAGGCCCCGCTGTGGAACCACTTCGAGTCCACCGTCCGGAATTGGCTGGCCGCTTACGGTTACAAGGAGATCCGCACCCCCATCCTGGAGCATACCGGCCTGTTCCAGCGGGCCATCGGCGAGGTGACAGACATCGTCGAGAAGGAGATGTACACCTTCATCGACGAACTCAACGGTGAAAGCCTCACCCTGCGCCCGGAGGGCACCGCCAGCAGTGTGCGCGCCGCGATCGAACACAACCTCCTATTCGACGGCGGCAAGCGGCTGTGGTACATGGGGCCGATGTTCCGCCACGAGCGGCCGCAGAAGGGCCGATATCGCCAATTCCACCAGGTGGGGGTGGAGGCCCTGGGGTATGCGGGCCCCGACCTGGACATCGAGCACCTGCTCATGACCGCCCGGCTGTGGCGTATCCTAGGCATCGCCGATTATCTCCGGCTGGAGATCAACACCTTAGGCGGGTCCGAGGCCCGCGCCCGCTATCGCCAGAAGCTCATCGCCTACTTCGAGGCGCGTCAGGAGGCGCTCGACGAGGATGCCCGGCGGCGGCTTTACAGCAACCCGCTGCGTATCCTGGACACCAAGAACCCGGCCATGCAGGAACTGGTGGCCGCGGCGCCGCGGCTTATAGACGAGCTCGACGAGGCGGCCTTGCAGCACTTCGACGCCGTGTGCCAGGGCCTGAAGGACGCCGGCATCGCCTACCGCATCAACCCTCGCCTGGTGCGCGGCCTGGATTATTACAACTACACGGTGTTCGAATGGATCACCGATCGTCTCGGCGCCCAGGGCACGGTCTGCGCCGGCGGCCGCTATGACGGCCTCATCGAACAGCTCGGCGGCAAGCCCACACCGGCCTGTGGTTTCGCCATGGGCATCGAGCGGCTGTTGGCCCTGCAGACCGATACCGGACAACGCATTGAAGAAGCGCCCCCGGACGCCTACATCGTGCACGTGGGCGAGGCTGCGGCCCGTTTCGCCCGCCAGGTCGGGGAACGCCTGCGCGACGCCGGACTTAAGGTCGTGGTGCATGGCGGCGGCGGCAGTTTCAAATCACAGATGAAGAAGGCCGACGCCAGCCTCGCCCGTTACGCCATCGTCCTCGGTGAGGACGAGGCCGCTGCCGGCGAGCTCAGTATCAAACCCCTGCGCACGCCGGGCGAGCAGCGGCGCATGCCGCCGCAGCAGGCAGTGGAACTGCTCAAGTCAGCCAGCACCCCGGCTTAAAACCCTAATCCTCACCCTACCAGGAACGCATACATGGCCCTCGATCTTGAAGAACAGGAAAAACTCGACGAACTTAAGGCGTGGTGGAAACAGAACGCCAAATGGATCATCACCGGCCTTGCGGTGTTTCTCCTGGCCGTGGCCGGATGGCGCGGCTGGCAGACCTGGACCCACAAGCAGGCAGTCGAGGCCTCCGTGCTGTTCGATCGGGCACTGCAGGCGGCGATGATGAACGATGCCAAGGCCGTGCGCGAGATCACCGGTCAAATCATGGAGCAGTATGGCCGGACCGCTTATGCCACGCCCGCAGCCTGGCTGGTCGGGCAGATCAATCACAACAGCGGTGACCTCAAGAGTGCGACTGCCCAGTACGCCTATGCCCTGGACAAGGCACGTGATGCAAGCGTGAAGCAGCTCGCCCGGCTGCGCCTTGCGGCCATCCGTCTGGAGAACAAGGACTTCACCGGGGCCCTGGCGCTACTGCAGGAGCCCCATGACCCGGCCTACGCGGGTCTTTACGCCAATCTGAAGGGGGATGTTCTGGTTGAGCAGGGCAAGATCGAGGAGGCCCGCGCTGCCTATCGGGAGGCCATAAAGCGACTGGGCGACAAAAGCGCGCTAACACCCTTCGTGGAGATCAAGCTAGACGCACTCGGAGGCTAAGGCCATGAAGACCACGCTCATTTATGCCCTCGGCTTCACCCTTGCCTTAAGCCTCGCCGGCTGCAGCACCATCGGCAGCTGGTTTAGTTCCGGTGAGTCCAAGATCAAACCGGCGGAACTGCCGAGCTTCCAGCCCAGCATTGGCCTGACGCGGCTTTGGGAGGTCAACGTGGGAGGTGGTCAGCCCTACACGCTCACCCCTGCCAGCGACGGTCGGGCCATCTACGCCGCCGGTCGCGACGGTCGCATCCTCAAGATCGATGCGGCGACGGGGCGTGAATTGGGGCGCATCGAGACCGGCCGCAGACTCTCGGCCGGAGTCGGCGTGGGCGAGGGCCTGGTGCTGGTCGGCACCCCCAGGGGTGAGGTGCTGGCCTACCGGGCCGACGACGGCCAGCCGGCCTGGACCGCGCAGCTCAGCGGGGAGATCCTGTCGCCACCCCAGGCCCGCGGCGGGCTAGTCGCGGTGCGCGGCAACGACGGCAAGGTCTGGGCGCTCGATGTGGCGGATGGCAAGCGCCGCTGGGTCTACAGTCGAGCCCTGCCCGCCCTGACCCTGCGCGAGCCCGGTGGTCTGGTGGTGGGGGACCGTGCCGTATACGCCGGTTTCCCCGGCGGCAGGTTGGTCGCCTTGTCACTCGCGAACGGGGCACCGCTTTGGGAGTCCAACGTCGCCCTGCCCAAGGGCGCAACGGAACTGGAGCGCATCGCCGATGTGACCGGCCCACTGGTTTTGAGCGACCGGCTGGTGTGTGCCAGCGCCTATCAAGGTCGGGTAGCCTGTTTCGACCGCATCAACGGCCAGGAGGTATGGGGGCGCAACATCTCGGTCCTGCGCGGGGTGACCCTGGATGCGCGCCAGCTCTACGCGGTGGACAGCGCCGATACCGTGCATGCCTTCGACCGCGAGCGGGGCGTGAGCCCCTGGAAGCAGGATAAGCTGCGCGACCGCCGCCTGTCCACGCCACTGCCCCTGGAGCGTCATGTCGTAGTCGGCGACTATCAGGGCCATGTGCATCTGCTCGACAGCGAGACTGGCGCCTTCGCCGCCCGCGTGGCCACCGACGGCAGCCCCATCCTCGCCCCCATGCTCGCCACCGCGCAGGGGTTCGTGGTGCAAACGGCCAATGGCGGGGTATACGCATTCAAGCTCGGTGAGCGGTGAACGGTAACCCCGCCCGCGATTTCCGCCGTTCCCCGCTCACGGCTTGCAGCTCACGAACATGAAACCCACCCTCGTCCTCGTCGGGCGCCCCAACGTCGGCAAGTCCACGCTGTTTAACCGGCTCACCAAGACCCGTGACGCCCTGGTGCACGATCTGCCTGGACTTACCCGTGACCGGCATTATGGCCACGGCAGGGTGGGGGATAGACCCTATCTGGTAGTGGACACGGGCGGCTTCGAGCCGGTTGCCGACAGCGGCATCCTGTTCGAGATGGCCCGGCAGACCCTGCGGGCGGTGGATGAGGCCGATGCTATCCTCTTCCTGGTGGACGGGCGCGGTGGCCTCACTTTGCAGGACAAGCTGATTGCCGAGCGCTTGCGCCGCACCAGCCGACTGGTCTACCTGGTCGTGAACAAGACCGAAGGCATGCCCGGCGACCAGGCCGTGGCCGAGTTTCACGAACTAGGTCTAGGCAAGCCCTATCCCATCTCGGGCGCGCACGGCGATGGGGTGCGGGAGCTGATGGACCTGGTCCTGCAGCACTTCCCCGCCGAAGTGGAAATGCCGGTTGCGGAGGATCACCCCAAGATCGCTATCGTCGGGCGTCCTAACGTCGGCAAGTCGACGCTGGTCAACACCCTAGTAGGCGAGGAGCGGGTGATCGCCTTCGATCAACCGGGCACAACGCGTGATTCCATCTACGTCGACTTCGAGCGGGCAGGGCGCAAGTACACCCTCATCGACACCGCCGGCGTGCGGCGCAAGGGACGGGTGTTCGAAGCAGTGGAGAAGTTTTCCGTCATCAAGACCCTGCAGGCCATCGAAGACGCCAACGTGGTGGTGCTGG
>Ga0209721_1002339_pt1 | contig 12145 bp, 15 predicted proteins | sample TshhotsprinmetaG_FD_184139 | JGI IMG/M metagenome (GOLD analysis project Ga0209721, IMG submission 184139) | Hot spring microbial communities from South Africa to study Microbial Dark Matter (Phase II) - Tshipise hot spring metaG (SPAdes)... | ecosystem: Environmental > Aquatic > Thermal springs... | reverse complement strand
CGGGATGCGATCGCTTGGGGGTTGGCAGTTAGGCCAAGGCGCCCAAAGAACGCCTAGAGCGCCTAGAGCACCATCACTCGCCTACGGCCGTCCTAGCCACGCCAGCGCTCGCCAGCGCTCGCCTAGAGCGCCTAGAGCGCCTAGCCTCGCCTACGGCCGGCCGATCGATCGCCACGCCTAGCCACGCCTAGCCACGCCTAGCCACGCCTAGCCTCGCCTACGGCCGTGGCGGAAACCCGTGCTAGCCACGCCTAGCCACGCCTACGGCCGATCGCCTAGCCACGCCACGCTTAGCCTCGCCTACGGCCGATCGCGTGTAGAGCCAACGGCCGATCGCGTGTAGAGCCAACGGCCGATCGCCAGCGCTCGCCTAGCCATGCCACGCCTAGCCTCGCCTACGGCCGTGGCGGAAACCCGTGCTAGCCACGCCTAGCCAGCGCTCGCCTTGCCGCGAAAGTTGAGAGTATGTTCCTATTGACGGCCGCGAGCGCTCTTGATACGAAGGTCGCGTCGAAGCCGAACCTGGAGAAAAGATATGTGGATCCTAGTGAAGGACAGGACCTGCATGACGACAAATTTCTACAGTATGCTCCATGTCGATGCTCCGGCAGAGTATTCTCTGCTTTGGGCGGATGACGTCCAGCAAAGCCGGATCTTCTACGTCGACAGTCTGGGAGAGCGCTCCATCAATTACGAGATTGCTATCGTTAGCCGCAAACTTGGTACAATTATTCATAGTTGTTGGGACGAAGACACGGCCCCAGAGGGGCCAGACGTCCTTGTCCACTACAACGGCGACTTGGAGTTTCTCGATTGACTAGGAAAGCCCGCCGGCCGAAAGGCTGGCGGGTTTTTTCATGCCTACTCGATCGCCAGCGCTCGCCACGCCAGCGCTCGCCTACAGCCGGCCGATCGCCAGCGCTCGCCTACAGCCGGCCGGCCGATCGCCAGCGCTCGCCTACAGCCGGCCGGCCGATCGATCGCTACGCCTAGCCTCGCCACGCCAGCGCTCGCCTACGGCCGTGGCGGAAACCCGTGCTAGCGATCGATCGCCTCGCCTAGCCTCGCCACGCCAGCGCTCGCCTACGGCCGGCCGATCGCCTACAGCCGGCCGATCGATCGCCTCGCCTAGCCAGCGCTCGCCTACAGCCGGCCGATTGCGCGTGGAGCCAACGGCCGATCGCCAGCGCTCGCCTACAGCCGGCCGGCCGATCGCCAGCGCTCGCCTACAGCCGGCCGGCCGATCGCCAGCGCTCGCCTACAGCCGGCCGGCCGATCGCCATGGCACCGCGTATAGGAAAACGTACTTATAGACAGATTTGTTGGTTCACGCTAGACCTATGGCGTCAACAAACGGGAGACAGAAATCTATGCGGATAATCGGTTACACGCATGACGCGGCGTGCTACTGCCGCGATCATGCGCCTTCTAAGGATTCTCCAATCTTCGAAGGCGAAGAATTCGACAGTATCCCTTGCTGTGATATCTGTGGCGAACCTCTAGACGCCACATTGACTAGCGAAGGGACTGAGCTTGTATTTAATGTCCTTTTGGATATCAAAGATGAATACATGAAGGAATGGTATATCGAAGTTCTTCGAAGGCACGGTTACAGAACGTAATTGTGCTTCCTCAGGAACCCGCCGGCCGCAAGGTCGGCGGGTTTTTCGCGTTTACGGCCGGCCGATCGCCTAGCCTCGCCAGCGCTCGCCTAGCCTCGCCTACGGCCGTGGCGGAAACCCGTGCTAGCCTCGCCTAGCCTCGCCTACGGCCGATCGCCACGCCTAGCCTCGCCTACGGCCGATCGCCACGCCTAGCCTCGCCAGCGCTCGCCAGCGCTCGCCTAGCCTCGCCTACGGCCGATCGCCTCGCCTAGCCTCGCCTAGCCTCGCCTACGGCCAATCGCCACGCCTAGCCTCGCCTACGGCCGTGGCGGAAACCCGTGCTAGCCACGCCTAGCCACGCCTAGCCTCGCCTACGGCCGGCCGATCGCGTGTAGAGCCAACGGCCGATCGCCACGCCTAGCCTCGCCTACAGCCGGCCGATCGCGCGTAGAGCCAACGGCCGATCGCGCGTAGAGCCAACGGCCGATCGCGCGTAGCCATAGGAAAACGTACTTGTTGACGGCCGCGAGCGCTCTTGATACGAAGGTCGCGTCAACGGCAACCGGAGTAGGTAGACCATGGATTATCTCGGTTACCATTCCTTCGTCGACCACGAAGACCCAAGCCTTGAGTATGGGTGCTTCGAAGTTTTCCATGTATCCGGGAAGGAAGCCCGCCAGCTTTCAAGGGAGACAGGTGAGGAGTGGCGGGCAGGCTATTACTGGTGGCCATGCTTCCCCGGATGTCTTCCCGATAGCGATCGGAATGGTCCATTCCGATCGGCCAAGGCGGCCTGGAAGGACGCTCGGGAAAACTGAAGAGGACCCGCCGTCTACCAGGCGGCGGGTTTTCCGGCCTAAAACGTCGGTTTTGGCGTCAACCGCCAGAAAACGTCGGTTTTGGCGTCAACCGCCATAGCAGGAGAGTGTGTCATAGACGAGCATATGATCGACCTCTACATCACGTCCGCCCAGCTTACCGGTCGACCGGGCTTCTGTCCCCGACCGGCCAACGAGGCAGAGCGGGCCGCACGGCTCGCCGAGGTTCGCCGCGCGGCCGTCCTTCTCTGGCATTCCGCGGATGCGTCGGTCGGAACCACCAAGATGAAGTCCTTGGTTTTTTCGGCTCTCCTCGGCGATCTCGACAAGCTGGAGGCAAAGGCGTATGCGTTCGTTCTCGCGGTCGAACAAGAGCCCGAGTGGTATCCTTGGCTCGATCGCGCGGCCGATGGACAGGAGTAAATCTGATGTTCACGTTGAACGTTCTCGCTCAGGACTACTTTGCCGGTCCGATCAATAGGGTAAAAATCCGTAAATTCGAAGACCGGCTGCGGACCTATCGCCCCGGCGATCTGAACCAAGTTGGCGAGTGGGTTCGGGAGATCTGGCCGGTCGGAGAGCCGATCGAAGCTCCGGCTGTCTGGCGGCGCTTGATCGCCGCGGCCGCGAGCGGGACCGTCGAGGACGTAGCACGGCTTCTCGCGTTCACGGGAGCCTATACGCTTCCGGTCAAGATGTTCCCGCTTCCCCCAGCTTTGCCGAAACTGACGCTCAAGGTATCGGCAAGGGACGTCCGTTTCCGACCGATCAATCATGCACCTTATACACCTATCCTCACAGCCGTCGGCTTGTATGCGCTCGGCTGCCACGATGTCGAACTTCCGCCCCCGAATAAGCATGTCGAACCACTCCCGCGCATCTGGCGGCTGCCGGTACGAAACGAGCCGGCTCATGTTGTCACGATGCTAGCGATGCTCGGGGTGCCGTCGCCGATCTCGGGTGGGCATGCACCTGAATATGCCTATGTGAGTATCAAAAAGGATCTACTGGAGATCGAACAGAAGTAAATCTGATGTTCACGTTGAACGTTCTCGCTCAGGACTACTTTGCCGGTCCGATCAATACGACGAAGCTTCGTAAATTCGAAGACCGGCTGCGGACCTATCAGCCCGGCGATCTGAACCAGGTCGGCGAGTGGGTTCGGGAGATCTGGCCGGCCGGCGAGGTTGTCCTGCTGCTTGGTGCCCGTCGAAGCCGAGATCGCCCGCATCTGGGAGATCTGGGACGCGGACGCAGCGGCTCTCGGGGCAACCGCCATGGCGGATCACGCGGCCGGCAAGAGGTAGACACTCGCAGTCCCGGCACCCGTCCGGACGTAGACCAGCTGAACAGCCTGGCCCGGCGTCAGCGTATACGACGAAATCGAGGATGTGCCCGTCGTACTGAACATGGACACCCCGGTTCCGGTCGAGAGGGTGACGTTGTGTCCGGCCCCCGATCGGTTCTTGATCCAACATGTGAAAGCTGTCGAATAGCCGGCCGCATTCGTCTGCTCGTTGGCAGCGATCAGATCAGCATTGATCGTGATCGTCGCTGATCCGGATCCTGGCGTGTACTCGGCGAACTTGCCGGCGTCGTCTCGGGAGAGGACATAACTGGTAGCAGACCGGGCAAGCTGTGCCTTGACGAACCCTGGCCGCGCAGCAGCCCGCACCCATCGCCAGGAGCCGCCAGGCTCTTCGGTTCGCGAATAAATTCCAGGACCCTGCCAGTCTTGAAGCGTGCCTAAGGGTGTCGTATCGGCAGCATTGACCAGGACGTCAGGGACATTGGAACCGTATCCTGGCACGCTACCGCCAGAGGGGAGCGCGACGTTCCAACGTTCCAGATAGACCGGATCGGACAGTTTAATGTGGTGCAGAGGCGTGGCGGGAGACCCGGTACCGCTCAAGCCGGTGGTCGTGGGCCCGTTGCCGATCGTGATCCGGGCATCCGTACCCTCGGCCGTTCCCCAGGGCTTGTAGATCCGGACTTCGTTGATCCCACAGTCGAACCCGAGCGCCTTTCTCGGCTTGTCGTTCTTGAATGCTCCGTCGTAGGGGAGAGTTCCTGGATTGGGCGAGTAATTGATATCCCCGATATAGAGCATTCGGCCCTGTTGACTATGCCGAAAACCGCCTTGCATTTGACCGGTGCTCGGCAGTGTGAACCAAAGGGTTCCGCCGAGAACCGCGTCTACTGGGCTTCCTTTGGCAGAGAACGTGCCGCCTTCGTCGCCGAGCGCGAACCCGTAATCCGGTGTGGCATCCGAACCCCGGGGGCCAGTGAAAAAGGTACCGAGAAACCAGCTTCGAAGTTGACTGGCCGGCTGAGACCCGCCATCGAGAGTATCGCCGAAGTCGGCCCATTCGTAATCGCAGTTCAGAGTGTAGCAGCCGAAATAGCTGTTGTACTGGTTCGAGCCGGGATTACCGTTGACGAACGGCGAGGACAAATGCCAGCCGTAGGTCAGACGCTCGACATCTACGTTGACGAACGCACAGCGCTGGACTTGACGGAGCTTGATCCCGATCGACCCGGCCGGCTTGTTCCCGCTGTTGACGTGAACGCCTGTCACGATGACGTTGTTGATGACCGGCTTGGCGGCTCCGCTGGTCGGAACAAAGCCAGATCCGTCGAGCGAGATCCCGATCTGGTTCGTAGACTTCAGTTTGATCACGCTATCCCGGATCACACCGTCGCCGAAGTTCACCGCCGCGCCGAGAGGGGTCCCTCGATCCAGCCGCACACGGATACCAGAGCCCAGCCAGTCGAACGCGCCGCCACCCTTGCCGATGTTGACCCGGGAGACGACGAACTCGTTGCAGTTCAGGAGATCGATCGCCCAGCCGCCGCTGGCCCCACCATGGAAATGGATATCGTCGACGAGGATCTCGTGGCCCTTGACGAGAATTCCGGACGCACCGCCGACCTGGAACAGAAAGCCGGAGATGCCGGCTTTCGACCAGTCCGTGTCGAACGACGTGCTCGTGTTGAGGTCGAACGTCAGGAAGGCCCCGGAAATCGAGGAGGCGACGGAGACCTTGGTGACGCGAGCCCCCGCTCCGACGATCTGGACACGATCCGGCACCGTGACGGCGGAATTCCAGACGTACTCGCCGGGCGGCACCAGTAAGGCCCTGTGGCCATCTGCTACGGCGCTGGCGATTGCAGCTGCCAGATCGCCGCCATCGCGCAGACGATAGGGCGCAGCGGTCAGATCGGCCCCGAGAGGTCCGACGCCGGCGAGGTGAACACGTCCGCTCGGCCCAGGGATCAGATCGAGATGCTGGGGTGCGCCCGACATCTGGGCTACGACCGAGCCGGACGGGTCCTCGTAGACTGTCAGGGCACCGTCGGTCCGATCATTGGTGTCGACGTTGAGGAGGCCCAGTTCGAGGCCACGGAGGCCGAACTTCGGGCTGGCGGACAGCTCGACCTCGTCGTCGCCCGCGATCGAGACCTTGATTACGGCACCATCCCGCCAGAACCCGGTCGAGGAGTGGCCGGCCCAGGAATAAGACGGGGCCGAGGGGTCGCCGGCTGGAGCGAGCAATGGCCACGAAAGCGAGCCTCCTCCGCCGCCGCCTGGCACGATACCGAGGCCGGCCAGAAATGCGGTCGCCTCCTGGCTCGTCCAGCCTACCCCCGTCTGCCCGATCAGAAGATGCCCGGTTTGAGCGAGCGGGAGACGAGTTCCCGGATCGGACCCGGGCAGCCAAAGATGGTAGGGGGTCTTCGGGACACCACGAAACAGCTCTTCGAGTTCCTGGACCCGCTTCGAGAGCCGGTCGAGCGCTCGCTCCATCGCCTCGGCGGATAGCGGGTTGGCCGGCTTGAGGTCGAGCTGTTGCGTGGACGGAGTTTGCCGGCGGACCCACAGCGTCTGCCCCGTGGCAGGGGCCGTGAACATGAGAATAGTCCCGACACCTGGAAACGTGCCGGCCACCGTATAGTGTGAGCCGAGGATTTGCGCGACCGGCTCGCCGCTGCCGGTCTGCAGTTCGACAACGTAGTCCGAAGCTGCGCGAGCAGGGACACCCGTACACGGGAACGAGGTTGTCACCCCGTTCCCGACGAAAGCTAACCGAACACCAGTGGTCTCGACCGTCATCAGATCTCGCCGTACTCGTCCACCAGCTTCTTCAGATCGTTGTCATCGGGCTCCTTGGGGTCGGGCAGAGCATGCGGGACTTTTTTGAACTCCTCGGCTGAGGAGATGTCCTCGACCAGCTTGTCGCCGTCCTCGTCTGGCGGGCTGTCGAGCAGCTTCTCCATCCTGGGGGCGACCTCCTCGACGACCTGCTCCAAGTCCGGCTGTGGGTAGCCGTCGTGAACCTGCTCGATCGCCTCCTCGATCTGGTTCCCGTGCTTGTCAGTTCCAGTTCGCGAAGTCTTGATGGACTGAATGAAGCGCACGGGCGGGCCGATGACGGCAGCTCCACCACGATTGCCGAGACGATGGTTGTGGGCGGTGTCATCGATGCCCTGGCGCTTCATCACGTTCTCGGCAAGATGAATGGAGAGCGCTTCTCTGACTGCTCGGACACCGGCCAACACCTCGGACCATGCCATATTCCCGTTGTAGCCGGCCATGACCAGGGCATCGGACACGAAACGGTAGGCCCGGGTGGACGGGAAGACCGCCGGCTGTTGCGGCCCGAGTGTGACCTTGAGCTTATGCCGCATCTTCGAACTCCTCGTTGGCTAGGATCACGCCCCCGTGGCGGTAAACGTGACCATGGACACTCAGCTTCCCTCGACGCCGGCCGAGCTCCCGACAGAAGCTGGCGAAAGCCTCGTCCAGTTCAGGGCCTTCGATCAGATCGAGTTGTGTTCGAACATACTCGCGAAGATCGGCCTTGTCCATAGGTCCTGAATGTTGGCGAAGGAAGCCGATGAACTTGGCGACAATGGATTTCTCGGCAAGCCCCGCGGCGGTGAACACCAGGGACGATCGATCACCGACCCATATCGTCCGCGCTTCCATGTCGAAGGGGTCGAAAGCGGAGCACGCCTTGTTCTTGATGCAGTGGACGCGGCCACGGTCGGGGCTGAGCCGTTCGACGCGAATGATGGTGTCCGCCGCCGCGGGGAGAGCAGTAGCACCCCTGGGAAGCTCGGAATGCTTGGACGAGTGGTGCACCAGGATCGTAGTTAGTGGCGTCGTTCGACCTGTGCCGAGCCCCTCCAGAAGCTTGACGATCATCGAAGCTTCCTGGTTGTTGTTCTCGTCGAAGCCGAACGCGACACGAGCGAGTGTGTCGATCACCAGGACGTCATACTCGCTAGCCGTGGCCTTCAAGTCCTCGACAGATTTCGGGTCTGAAAGAGAGACAGGGTCGAATGTGACACCGAAGTTTGGTGGGTATCGAGTGCTTCTACCTCGACACCAAGCCTGATATCGAAGACTGAAGTCTGCTCTACCTTCCGTCGCCACGTAGAGAACTTTTTTCGGAGCAGCGACCCTCCATTGCTTCTCCAGTACAGGAGTGCCTGTCGCCAGAGCGAGCGCCATGTCGAGCACGAAAAAGCTCTTGTAACTGCCGTACTGGCCTACGACCATATTGAGAGTGCCTTCGACGATCAGATCCTCTACGAGCCAGGTAGGAGCGGGCATGTCGGCGATCTCCCCCTCGTGATAGACCTTGAGCGGGAGGGGCTTGTGACGGGCGACGCGCTCGACGAACTCGGCTGTGCGAAGGAAAGGATCTTGTCGGGCGCCCTCCTGCGAGTAGGCGAAAGCATTGACGACGACAGATGCCAGCTCGTCGTCTCCGAGGGGTGGGTGGCACTTCGCCGTATTCCAGGTGCACAGCTTTTCGAATACCGACTTCTGGTCCAAGCCGAGGTTGCGAAGCCGGGCTGCCACCTTGAATGCAGTATGGTTTCGCGCCCCCTCCTCGGCGGCGGGCGCGGCCGATAGATAGATGTCTGCCGCTGCCAGGCTGGAAGAATAAGAGGGGGCGGCGGCTTCGAGTGGTTCGGTGGACTTCCTGCCGACGTTCAGAAGCCAATCCGGTGCCTCGGGAAGTGTCCACGGGTCGGGGAGATCGGCATACGCTACGATATAGCCGTTGGTGCCACGGGTGTCCAGACCAGGCCCGAGCGCACCTACGGTGTTCCGGTGCTCACCGCCATCGGACCGAAAGAGGTAGTGGCCCCCACCACTAGGCGTACTCTGTACGGGATCGTTCACTGCCAGGAGGGGGTCGAGGGATCGCCAGCCATCGGGGGCGTCCACATCGAGCGCGATCAGTGCCGGGTCGCACCTCCCTGGGCAGATGCCTACTGCCGCGTCTCCAGCAGCCCCCCAAAGTCGTCGTATCTCGGCTTCGTCCAATGTCGCCGACTTGTGGCCACCATAGAAGATCGGCGCCTTGTCCCGTCCGACAGGGAAGACGGCATACCCCTTCCTTGCCAACGACAAGGCGAACTCGAGCGACATGTCACAGGGTCGCCTCTCGTTTTCCGCCAAGGGTGGTCGGCAGCCTCTTGGGGAGAAGAGGTTCCTCCCGGCGGCTGGACGGACAGAAGGTCATCAAAGGTTCGATCTCCAACGTCTCCAGATCGAACAGCTCGACCAGGAGATCTCCCACCTCTTGGGCGACGTGATCGTAACTACCCATGAAGACCGGTCTTCTGGCACGCCGAAAAGTGATCTCGCGCTCTTTCATGGCGAACAGAAAATCGGAAGTCAAGTCTACGCCATCGCTGTAGACTTCGACTGCCCAGAAGGGCGGATTGAGATTGGGGTAAGTAGGGTACACCCGGTAAAGCACGACCTCTGCTTTACCAGTACTCTTCAAGATTGCGGCGGAGCCTTCCACTCTACCCCTCCGATACGCCCTCGTCAACCCCGTCTCGGCAGAAGTAGGAGAGGAGCGTTTGAATATCTGAAGCTGTCCGTTCGGATCTTTTAGAAAATCGTCGTTCGGATCGCCTTCTGGCCGCATGGCAGAACTCCTTCAGATTATCGCGGGCTTCGAGGATCGCCGCAGCAACGAACCTGGGCTGATAGCCGACGGTGTCGACAGCCGCGCGCCGTAGCCTCCGCTCACGAGCGATCCACACCTCGGGCGGAGATTTCACCTGCTCGGCCGTCTCCGCCCATTCGCCGGCGTGCCACCGGAAACCATTCTGCGTCCGCTCCGGGATATCGACGCGACACAAGACAGAACCGGTGGCGGTGAGCGCCCTGATGACAAAATGGCCGGCGCCAGTAGTGCCCCACGAGATGGCTGTGATGGCGCCCGTCACTGCTTCGGGCTTCATGACTGCGCCTCCAGCCCAGCCGCCCCGGTCAACTCGCCCCAGTTCGTCAGGCCGAGAGCGCCGGACACCAGGATGCCCTGGCGAATATTCGAGACGCCGGCTATCCGTGACGGGTCGAGCCTAGCTGCGATCGTCTCGTTGTATGCCCGCTGGACCGAGTGCGCCGGCGACGTGAACTCGATGACCTCCCAATGCCCAGTCCGCATAGTTGGCCGCAGGACCCGAACGGTCCTCTTCTTGATGGCGATCGCGAACCCGTACGGGGCCAGTTCGGGCTCTGGTGGGTGAAACCAGACCTTCACCCCATTCACGAAAAAGTCGTAAGCTCTACGTCGCATGGTTCCCTCCTACAAGCTCGGCAAGATGCGCTCTCAGCGCCGCCTCGGGCGCACTCTCGCCCACCGTATGGCGGTTGTCAATCAGTTTGTCGTGCAGATCTGCATCGAGAACGATGGCCGCGTTGGCCAGAACATGAGCAAGGTGCGGAAGCCTGCTCTCGGGATCGAGGTCCTCACCGCTTGCCCAGGCAAACACGTGCCGCAACATCGCCCCGATATAGACGTCGGAGCGAGCACCAGCCTCACGCCAGTTCCATCGTCCATACTTGAGTGCGCCGTTACGCAGCGCCATAGCCAGCCAATAGACCGCTGCGGGCGGGATCAGTTCGAGCGGAGGCTTGGTGTGAGCAATCGCGTCTTTGGGATTGGAGGGCTTGCTCGACATGGTCACTCCACGAAGATAGGCCAGTGGCACGTGATCCCGTATTTCGGGTGCGTGTACCACAGAGCTTGAGTAGGCGGGGTCAACGGGGCACGGAGAACACGGGCAGCGAATTCGTCGTAACCCTTCAACGTTCCGTTGACGATCAGACCAGGGACAGTGATATACTGATGCCAGTGACCGATAACTAGAGTGTTGACCTCGTAACCGGCCGCTCGCTGCTGCGCCAAAACTTTGAGCCGTCCACGCATGATTGGACCGAGGGCACCGATGATCCCATCACCTCCGCGAACCCCGAGATCGTGACCGTGCAATGCCAGATAGCGGTGCCCGAACAGATCCCAACGAGCCTCGTTCGAAGGGTGGACGATGAAGCGGACCTTGTCCTTGTGGACGCTCTTACCGAGCTCCCGTTCAAGCAATGTATAGGTCAACCAATCGAAGTTCGACGGGCCGAACCGCTTCGCTTGAACTTTGTGTGTGTTTCTGCCATGGTTCCCCGCCACGCAAGGGACAATCAAATTTACGTCCAAGGTCTCTATAAGGAAGCATAAGCAGGAAAACAGAATTTCTACTAGTTCAGGGATCCAGGATACTAACGGTCCATCGTTCGTTACTTTGAGTTCATCGTGGATCTCCCCTGAAATCATGTCTCCAAGAAGAACGACTACCATAGTCTTCGCACGTTCGCCCGTCATATGGTGGGCGATCAGATCAGCCGCATTCATGACCGCACGTCGCGCCCTGCTAGCCGCCACACGGCGGTGAAACCGATTACCGTAGGCTTCCTTCGCCTCTACGGTCTCGCCGTAATGCCAGTCGCCCAGAGCCAACGTCGGGATGCCGGCGAACCCTTTCCCTTTCACGGGCGGTTGCGTCCACTCTCTTGGTGGCGAGATCGGAAAGGCAGAAAGTTTGAAGATCTCTTCACGGACCTCCTTGAAGGAAAGCCGCTGCTGATCACGCTTCCTAAGTTCTCCCTCAAGTGTCTTGATCTTCTTCCGTAACCTTTCAAGTTCCGCGGTCACCAGTGCCCCCTTTTATCAAGTCGAGGAGAACGGGCGCGTCAATAATGGCCACCCACTCTCCTCGATTCCGCTTGTGAAAAATAACAGGTGTCTTGCCAACAGCCTCAATCCTAGCCTTTTCAAGCCACTCGTACAGCAGCACTCGTTCCGTCCTCTTCACCTCGACATGGAAACCGCGAGCTTCCAGTTCCGGGCAGGAGACATCTGCCGAGTGTTGCCCGCCCTTGTACTGCTGCGCCCGCTCAGCCGGAAAGCCAGCTTCGGTCAGAAGCTTGGCTAGCTCCCGCTCGCCCCGAGCGCCTTTCTGACGAGAATTGATCATTTCAGGTACCTTGGACTGACCCAGCCCTCCGCTGCCAGTGGCAGATCGGGGAGCCAAGAAACTGGGCGTGTCATGAGGTTAGCCAGAATGTCCGGGTTCGCCAAGGGGCTTCCGATCGGCACCTCGGCGGTGATCTCGTCGTGCACGTGGAGGACAACTTCATATCCCGCTGCCTCGGCCCGGAACAGCCCCTCGACGAGGACCTCGCGGGCGATCGCTTGTACGATGTTCTCGGTACACAATCCGCCATAGAGTTCAACCCGTTGACCATGATCTTCGAAAGATAACGTCGTCCGGCCGGCCACGTTTTCCACCTTGGGCTTGAAATAAGCCAAAGTCTTTCCGTTTGGCAGTTCGCACATTAACCATGACATGTTG
>Ga0209721_1002337_pt1 | contig 12148 bp, 9 predicted proteins | sample TshhotsprinmetaG_FD_184139 | JGI IMG/M metagenome (GOLD analysis project Ga0209721, IMG submission 184139) | Hot spring microbial communities from South Africa to study Microbial Dark Matter (Phase II) - Tshipise hot spring metaG (SPAdes)... | ecosystem: Environmental > Aquatic > Thermal springs... | reverse complement strand
CATGACCACGCTGCTATGCTCGATCTTTTTGCAAGTGTGCCTTTTGTCTGCGGCAAACCCAATTGTGTAATCGCGAATACTCATAAGGGACACGGTGTATCTTTCATGAGCGACAATCCTGAATGGCATCATCGAGTACCTACTGCGGACGAATTGGCCGCGGCGTTGGCGGAGCTGGGGGAGCCAGAACATGAGCCAACTACATGACTGTCGCGATGCTTTCAGTGCTGCCTTGCTTGAGCTAGCGCAGGGTGATGCCCGCGTCGTTGCCCTGACAAACGACTCACTCAGTTCAAGCAAGTTGACCTCTTTTAGTCGACTCTTTCCTGAACGATTGATTAATCTAGGTATCGCAGAGCAAAATACAGTTGGCATTGCTTCTGGGCTGGCGAATGGCGGAAAGATACCCTTTGTATGTGGAGCTTCTTGCTTTCTTACTGGTCGCGCTCTTGAACAGATCAAGGTGGACCTGGCTTATTCGCGGGCCAATGTAAAAGTGTGCGGGATGAGCAGTGGCCTGGCGTATGGAGCTCTAGGTGCTACGCATCATTCAATTGAGGACATGGCATGGACCCGGGCCATCGCCAACATGGTCGTCATTGTGCCAGCAGACTCGATCGAAACCGCTCAGGCGGTGTATGCGGCAGCGGCTTATGAAGGCCCGGTTTTCCTACGTCTCAGCCGGATGCCTGTGCCTGATGTTCATGGTCGCGACTATCAATTCGAGATCGGTCGTGCTACATGGCTGCGCTCCGGGACGGATGTAACTATTGTGGCCAACGGTACCATGGTCTCACGGGCTCTGACGGCAGCTCACCTGCTGGCTCAGGAAGGTATTAGCGCGGGAGTCCTTAACATGGCAACTGTGCGGCCTATTGATCAGGCTGCCATTGTCACCGCTGCCGAACGGGGACCGATCATCACGGTCGAGGAACACACGATTTACGGCGGATTGGGCAGCGCAGTAGCGGAAGTGGTAGTGACTACCCGCCCCACTCGTATGCGCTTGCTTGGCATACCGGGGGTTTTCGCGCCGACTGGATCCACGCAATGGCTCCTCGAGTACTTCGGGTTGACCGCGCAGAATATCTGTGAGGTTGCGCGTGACCTCTTAAGGGGAGATGGCCATCATGGATGATCGGTATATTTTGGCCATTGACCAGGGGACGACCAACACGAAGGCGCTTCTCGTTAACGCTATGGGCGAGATCGTAGCTAAAGCCAGCCGTCCGCTTTCGGTCAGGTATCCAGAACCTGGTTGGGTCGAACAAGACGCAGAAGATATCTGGCAGAGTGTCGAGGAGGCGATAGCAGAGGTGATGTCCCACTGCTCGCCCCGTCAACTGATGGCGCTAGCCATCTCCAACCAACGCGAATCGGTCGTGATATGGGAGCGGACAAGCGGAAAACCGGTGGGTCCCTGCGTTATCTGGCAATGTAGGCGTAGCAGCCATTTTTGCAGTGAGCTGCGGGCCTATGGACTGGAGCAGGAAGTGCGTCAACGCACCGGTCTTACCATTGATCCTATGTTCTCTGCTGGCAAAGCCCGTTGGCTGTTGGCACATATCCCCGACGGTTTTCATCGTGCTGCGCAGGGTGAACTTTGTCTGGGCACGGTAGACGCCTGGCTGCTGTGGAACTTGACTCGTGGGCGGGTTCATGCCTGTGATGTCACCAATGCCTCGAGAACTCAACTCATGAACATCCGGACGCTTGCCTGGGATGGACGGATGCTCGATTTATACGGAATACCTGCAGCCATTCTGCCCCAGATCAGGCCTTCCAGCTTCATTTATGGCGAGACTGGAGCCATCGGACATGTGCCGGCCGGCATTCCAATAGCCAGCATGATCGGCGACTCTCATGCTGCACTCTTTGCCCATGCCGGTTTTCAACCGGGCAGCATTAAGGCCACTTATGGCACAGGGACCTCGTTGATGACGCCAACTCCTCAGCCGCTTATCTCTCAATATGGGCTCTCGACGACGATCGCCTGGATGCGCGATAAACCGACGTATGCCCTGGAGGGAAATATTTTGGCGACAGGTGCCGCAGTGCAGTGGCTGAGTGATGTTTTGAGTTTGGCAGATCCGGCCCAGATTGAAGCCTTGGCAGCTCAAGTCGCTGATAATGGTGGAGTCTATTTGGTTCCTGCCTTCGTGGGTTTAGGCGCTCCTCATTGGAGCGAGAGCGCAAGGGGTCTGATCGCCGGTTTGACGCGTGGAACATCGGCGGCACATTTGGCGCGGGCAACGTTGGAAGCAATCGCTTTTCAGGTCCGCGATGTGTTTGATGCCATGCAAACGGAAGCAGCAATACCGCTGACTATGCTTTTTGCGGACGGCGGGGCCAGCCGAAACAATTTGCTCATGCAGCTTCAAGCTGATATCATTGGGCGGCCTGTTCGACGCAGCACATTAGCAGAGCTCTCAGCGTTGGGGGCAGCCTATCTCGCAGGCTTGGCTGTCGGTCTGTGGGCAGACGAAGAAGACATTGCTAAAGTCATCGTCGCACGTGACTGCTTTGAGCCACGCCTTTCTGCGTCGGAGCGTGCACGTATGTATGCCGGTTGGCAGGATGCCTTGGCGCGGACATTGTATCGCCTTTCTGGGCAACTGGTTGGGGGTAGGAATAAGGGGGCTTCGTAAGTGGCACGTCTGGATGAGTTGCGTTTACTCACCCGCATTTCTCGCCTCTACTATGTGCAGGGACTGTCGCAGGCGACAATTGCCAGCCAGTTGGACTTATCACAGGCAAGAGTGTCTCGGTTGCTGCAACGCGCGGAACGCGAAGGAATTGTCCGCATTACTATCAGCACTCCCAGAGGAGTTTATGCCGACCTCGAAGAAGAGCTCCAGGAGATATATGGCCTCAAACAGGCAATTGTTGTAGATTGTACTGATGATGACGAAGATCAAATAGTGCGCGATATTGGAGCAGCGGCTGCTTATTACGTGGAAACAACCCTCAAACAGAATGAGGTGATTGGGATATCATCATGGAGTGCAGCGCTCTTGGCGATGGTTGATGCAATGCAGCCATTGCCGAAAGGGCTCAATGCCCAAGTTGTGCAGATTCTGGGTGGTGTTGGTAACCCGGCCGCAGAAGTACATGCGGCCCGCTTGACGCAGCGCCTTGCTTCCCTTGTAGCGGGTAGCGCCACGTTTCTGCCCGCTCCAGGCATCGTAGGTTCCTGCGAAGCGCGAGAGATTCTTATGGGGGACCCTTATGTATGTGAGTCTGTTGCGCTCTTCGGGCGTGTAACTTTGGCCTTGGTCGGCATCGGAGCTCTAGAGCCATCTAAACTCCTATTGAGTAGTGGTAACACGTTTTCTATTGAGGAGCTTGCGATGTTGCAGAGAGCTGGCGCAGTTGGCGATATCTGCCTTCATTTTTTTGATAGCGATGGAAAACCAGTAATCACACCACTTGATGAGCGTGTCATTAGCATGCCACTGGAACAACTTAAACGGGTAAAGCGATCAGTTGGAGTTGCTGGCGGACAGCGCAAGCAACTTGCCATTCGTGGTGCCTTGTTAGGTGGTTTCATTAATGTGCTGATCACTGACCAGTTCACTGCCCAAGCTCTGATACGTCGCACATCGCTGCGCTAACTCCAGATTCTTCTGTCCGACTTCTGTCCGACTGTGAAAAGTTCGGATTTGCCGATCTGTTGATTTACCTTGTGCCCGCTCATAGCATACCGGTGGATATAAGCTGTCCCCGACACGGTTTACCGACCGCCCGCGGTTGTTCTGCGCATGCCTCCACAAACCATACCAGATAAGTAAAGGTCGAAATTCCGCCAAAGTCAGATTCGCCGTTTTTATCGCTTTTGTGTTGTCCATGAACCAGGAATATAAAAACTGGCGTTGATGTGTACCAATAACGAAAAGATGGTAGAATTGGCCCATTGATAAACCACAACTGTATACTACCAGAGGGGGCCGAGTAACGGCCGGTGGGTTGACCGTCTAGCTGGTCTATACTCTGTCGAAAGGCGATCATCGCGAATTATGGTGGCGAGGAATGGGCTCGATGTCGCTACGTCGGTGCACTAGGGAAGGTATTGTTCGTTGGACGGCTTGCCAGGCGATACTGTAGAAGTACCGGCTGTAGTTCGTTGTCAGCCACAACGATGTCCGGTTTATCGTGAATGCCTTCGTTCGGATGGTCTCCCTCTTACGTGTTGGGGCAGACAACGGTGGTCAGCAGTTCCTTGAGCGACCAGATATGGTTGGTTAGCCCGGCAGCCATGGCCGGGGTACGAGGCCGCCAACGACGGCCAGGCTCATCGTGAACTTCTTGGCGTAGCGTCTTGAGCGGACGCACCAGATTGTAGACCGCATCTTCCCAGGCGGCGGAGGCACGGTAGCCGGCAAGATCCTTGGAGAAGCCCAAGGTCTGGCGCACCAGACGGCCATTGAAGAGGCGCATGGTCAGATGCGTGCGCTCCATATAGGCCGTGCTTTGGCCGAACAGGGCCAGTACCGCTTCTGGTTCACCGAAGATGACGCGCAACTCGGTGCTGAGCAAGCGCCCGCGCTCGTCGCGGTGTTTGATGAACTGCAGATACTGCCAATCATCCTGGGGGCGCTGACGTGTGGGAGGCCGCCCAACCCCTTGGTAGGAGGGACTTGGCCATAGACCCCGATCATGGCTGGGGTGATCCCACCCCAGCCATCAGACATCGTCGGCAGGGGTGCATCGGGATGGCCCCGCGCTTGCAGGGTCGCAAAGACCTCCCGCGAGGCCTCGGTTTCCGTCTTGGCGATGCCGCGTGCCATGCGCAGGCGCGAATCCATGTCAATCATGGTGGAGCGCCAGAACTGGCTGGTTTCGGCGGTCTCGGTGGCGGTCTCGGTATAGTCTTTTTTACCTTTGTTGCCAACATAGGCCCACAGGCCATCCAGTTGGCCGCGGCTGATCCGATAGTTGGCCATCAGGACGCCTTCGACCGCTTCCGTCTGCTTGGCCGCCTCGCGCAGCCACTCGAGGATGGTGTCTTCCTTGTGCCCGGTCGTGCGGCTGATGCTGCTGATCCGACTGCCCTCCGCAAGCTGCGCCAGGGCGTCCAGAATCTCGTCTTCGGCTACCCGCCGGCGGTAGAAGATCGTCCCTTTCGTTTCCGTGAAGGTCTGCCCGCAGGTGGTGCATTGATAGCATTGGCGACCAGCCTTGGTCCGACCAAAACGGATGATGTTCGCTTGTTGATCTGTTTGTGTTTTTCCGTAGTTGGCGCATTCCGCATTCGGACAGAATGCGCCAACCTGTGCTAACTCGGCCATAGACATCCTCCTGAGCGCTGGGGATAGTTCGCCGTATTATACCCCAACACTCAGAAGGGAGACTATCTTCGTTCGATTTGCCTAGAAATCGAACCATCTCATTTTGAAGGAGGATCCATTATGACCACACCAACACTCGCCGTCATCATCGGCAACCGCGATTTCTTCCCCGACCGGCTCGTCGCGGAGGGCCGCCGCGAGATCCTGGCCGTGCTCGCCGAGATGAGCGTGACGCCCGTGATCCTGGGCGAGGAAGATACTAAGCTGGGCGCGGTGGAAACGTGGGAGGACGCGAAACGCTGTGCCGCCCTCTTCAAGGCGCATCGGGATGAAATCGGCGGCATCCTGGTTGTGCTGCCCAATTTCGGCGACGAAAAAGGCGTCGCCGACACGATCAAGCTTTCCGGGCTGGATGTGCCCATCCTCGTGCAGGCCTATCCCGACGACCTGGATCAGCTCTACGTCGAGCGCCGCCGCGATGCATTCTGCGGCAAGATCTCGGTCTGCAACAACCTGCGGCAATACGGCTTTCCCTTCACCCTCACCACGGAGCACACGGTGAGCCCGCAGGCCGAGAGCTTCCGGGCCGACCTGCGCCGCTTCCTCGGCGTCTGTCGGGTCGTGAACGGGCTGCGCAACGCCCGCCTGGGCGCCATCGGCGCACGGCCGGCCGCATTCAACACCGTCCGCTACAGCGAAAAATTGCTCCAGGCCTGCGGCATCACTGTGACAACCGTGGACTTCTCCGAGATCATCGGCCAGGCCGGCAAATTGAGCGATGACCATTCGGCCGTGCAGGCGAAGCTCGCCGAGATCAGGGGCTACGCCAAATCAGATCGCGTGCCGCCGCCATCGCTCGTCCGCATGGCCAAGCTCGGCGTCGTTATCGGCGACTGGATGCGGGCGAACGACCTTCAGGCCAGCGCACTGCAATGCTGGACCTCGATCCAAAAGAACTTCGGCGTGAATGTTTGCACGCTGATGAGCATGATGAGCAACGAGCTGATGCCGAGCGCGTGCGAAGTTGACATAACCGGAGTCCTGTCTATGTATGCGCTCCAGCTGGCGACAGGGACACCGGCCGCGCTCGTGGACTGGAACAACAACTACGCCGGCGATCCGGATAAATGCGTCTTCTTCCACTGCGGCAATTGGGCGAAGAGCTTCGTCCCGGATCTGGAGATCAGCAACGCGCCGATCCTGGGGAGCACGCTGGGCGTGGAGAACACCTACGGCGCTATGGCCGGTCGCGTGCCGGCCGGGCCGATGAGTTTTGCCCGCGTGAGCACCGATGATCCGGCCGGAGCGATTCGGACGTATGTGGGCGACGGCGCGTTCACCGACGACCCGCTCGACACCTTCGGCAACCGCGCAGTCGTCCATGTGCCGGGCCTGCAGAAGCTGCTGCGCTACATCTGCAAAAACGGCTTCGAGCATCATGTGGCGATGGCCGCGTCCCATTCGGCGACGATCCTGGCTGAGGCATTTGAGACCTATCTGGGCTGGGACGTTTATCACCATTGCGGATAGAGGCGAGCCTCCTCATGCGATCGATCTCGCTCCGCCGACACATCCTCCTGACCGCGCTGCCGCTTGCCATCGCCGCGCTGATCGTACTCGCTTGGCTCTCCTGGCGTGACCGGCAAACGGCCAATCGGCCGTCGTTCGCGCATGCGAGCGAACTGGCCGGCGCGTTGGGGGTGAATCTCCGCCGCGACGAGCTGGCCGCGCCGGAGACGCCGGCCCGACTCGCTGCGTTCGTGCAGGGCGGCGTGCGCTGGGTGCGCCTCGAGTTGCCGTGGGATCAGATCGAGCCGACGCCAGGCCAGTTCGACTGGCGTGAGACCGACCAGGCGTTCGCCTTGCTGGAGCGCCACCCCGACCTGCGCTTGCTGGTGACGCTGAACCGGTCGCCGGCTTGGGCGCGGCGTCCGGGCGACGCAGACAACCCGCTGGCGCCGCCACAGGAGCGGCGCGATTTCGGCCGATTCGCCGCCGCGGTCGCCAGCCGCTACGCCGACCGGGTAGACGTCTACCAGATCTGGCACGAGCCGAACATCGCACCGCACTGGGGCGCCCGGCCGATCGCGCCGGAAGACTATGTGGGACTGCTGCGCGAGGCCGCGCTGCAGATCCGGGCCGCCGATCCTGCCGCGCACATCGTTCTGGCCGCGCTGGCGCCCAACGTCGAGCCGGGCGGCGCCAACATGAGCGATCTGATCTTTCTCGACGCCCTCTATCGGCTCGGTGGCCGGCCCTGGTTCGATGCCGTGGCTGCTCAGCCGTTCGGCTTCTCCGAGCCGCCTGCAGCACCGGCCGATCCGGGAATGCTGAATTTCGCCCGCGTCGCGCTGCTGCGCGAGGTGATGGCGCGTCACGACGACGGCGAAAAACGCATCTGGGCGACCGCATTCGGCTGGAATGCGTTGCCTGCCGGATGGATGGCGCAGCCGTCGCCGTGGGGACAGGTGAGCGAGACGCAGCAGGCGCGCTACGCAGGTCAGGCGTTGACGCTCGCGCAGACCCGCTGGCCATGGCTGGGGCCTCTTTTTTGGGCGGCTGCCTGTCCCTCCATGCCGGCCGACGACCCATGGCAGGGTTTCAGCCTATGCGCCGCTGACGGCAGCCTGCGGCCGGTCTGGCCCGCACTGGCCGAAGCCGCCGGCGCGGCGCCGATCTTGCCTGCGGGCGATCATGCGGTCAATCATCCGGCGGTGCGCTACAGCGCCGGATGGCGGGTGGTTCCGGCAGCTGCCGATCCGAGCGCGAGCGGCGACCATCTGACCTACACTTTTTGGGGCAGTGAGACCGCGCTGCGCGTGCAGGGGGGCCCATTTTGGGCGTACTATCGGGTGACGGTGGACGGGCAGCCAGCGAATGCCCTCCCGCGCGACACGTCCGGCGCGGCCTATCTGGTGCTGTACGATCCGCTGGCCGAGGAGCGCACGGTGACTCTGGCGCGCGCGTTGCCGGCCGGTCGGCATGAGGTTACGATCGAAGCACAGGGCGGCTGGGGCCAGTGGGCGCTGCGGGGCATCCAAATACGCGAGGCGACGCCGTCTCTCCCGTTGAGCTGGCCGAACTGGCGGGCTCTGCTTCTGATGGCAGTCGTGCTCGCAGCGGCCTGGTGCGGGCTGATGGGGATGCCCTGGCTCGTGCGCGCCGGCCCCGGCGCCGACGCCGACCGGCAACGCGCTGCGAACGGCCGCCTTCCCTCAGCCGTAGAGGCGATTGTCGGCCGGGCAAGCCTGAGTTGGTCTGGCCGGCCGGATGCTGTTTGGTATGGGCTGGCGGCGATCCTGTTGCTGGTGTGCCTGTTCTCGCAATGGCTCTGGCTCGATCTGGCCAGCCTGGTCGGATTGGGCCTGCTCTTCCTGGCGCGCGGCGATGTTGCGCTGCCGCTGATCGCCTTCGCCATTCCGCTGTGGCCCCGGCCTAAAGTGCTGGCCGGCCTGGAATTCAGCCTGTACGAGCTGTTGATCTGGCTGGCGGTGGCAGCGGCCGGCGTGCGCGCGTTCGCCCCCGTGTTTCTCGCCGCGTGGCGTTTTGCGGGCGCGCCCCCGGGCCGTGTGCGGATCGGTCGGTTGCGCAGCCTGGACTGGCCGATGTTGGCGTTTCTGGCCACGGGCTTTGTCGCGACATTGGCTGCCCCGCGCACGGATGTCGCGCTGCGCGAGTTTCGCACCGTCTTCCTGCTCGCCGCATTGTTTTACGCATTGGTGACCCGCACGCGGCTTCCTCAGGGGCAACGCGTTTCGGCCTGGCCGTTGCTCTACGGCCTTCTGGCCGGCATGACGTTCATCTCGCTGATCGCGTTGTGGCAGTTCGTGACCGGTCAGGGCCGCATTGATGTGGAGGGGGTGGGCCGGGTGCGCGCGTTCTACGGCTCGCCCAACAATCTGGCGCTAGTGCTCGACCGCGTCGCGCCGCTCGGCCTGGCGCTGGCCGCATTCGGCGCCTGGCCCGCGCGGCGCTCGGCCGAACGCGTCGTGTGGTGGGCGGCGACGGGCATCATGGCGCTGGCCTGCGTCTTGACCTTCAGCAAAGGCGCGCTGCTCCTGGGCCTGCCGGTCGGCGTGGCGACTGTGCTGGTGGGCGGCGCATGGCGGAGCCGACAGCGCTGGCCGTTGTGGACGCTGGCCGGCTTGGCCGTGGTCGGCGGGCTCGGCCTGCTGTTACTGATGCGCACCCCGCGCTTCGCCGACTTGACCAATCTGGATGCAGGCACCGGGTTCTTCCGGCTCAGGCTCTGGCAGAGCGCCTGGAACATGCTGGCGGATCATCCGTGGCTGGGGGTCGGCCCCGACAACTTCCTGTATGCCTATCGGACACGGTACGTGTTGCCAGACGCCTGGCAGGAGCTCAATCTCAGCCATCCGCACAATATCGTGCTGGATTTGGGCACGCGACTGGGGCTGATCGGCCTGATCGTGGGCGGCTGGGCACTGGGCGACTCCATCCGCCGCGGCTGGCGGCTCTTTCGCCTGGGCGACGCAATGACCTGGCCGCCGGCGCTCGGCCTGCTCGCCGGCCTGCTGGCCGCCCTGGCCCACGGGCTGATAGATAATTCTCTGTTCCTGATTGACCTGATGGCCCTGTTTGCCCTGGCTGCAGGCATGGTGGAGGGAATGGGCAAATGGGCAAATGGGCAGACAGGCAAATGATGTTTGACGGGCGATGTTTTATGTTTGATGCATTTCGGAGGTGACATGCGTATTTTGGTGACCGGCGGTGCCGGCTTTATCGGCTCTCATCTCTGCGATCGGCTGTTGGCCGACGGGCACGAGGTGGTGGCCATGGATAACCTGATCACGGGCACGGCGGACAACATTGCCCATCTGGCCGGCAACCGGCGCTTCAAGTTCATTTTTCACGATGTGACGGAGTACATCTACGTGCCCGGTCCCCTCGATGTGGTGATGCATTTGGCGTCGCCGGCCAGCCCGGTGGATTTCGCCCGCATTCCGATCCAGATCCTCAAGGTCGGCTCGCTCGGTACGCATAATACGCTGGGGCTGGCGCTGGCCAAAGGCGCCCGCTATCTGCTCGCTTCGACCTCCGAGGTCTACGGCGATCCGCTCGTGCATCCACAGCCGGAGAGCTATTGGGGCAACGTGAACCCGATCGGCGTGCGCGGGGTGTACGATGAGGCCAAGCGATTCGCCGAGTCGATCACGATGGCCTATCATCGCGTGCATGGTGTGGACACGCGCATCATCCGCATCTTCAACACCTATGGGCCGCGGATGCGCCTGAACGATGGCCGCGTGGTGCCCAATTTCATCGGCCAGGCGTTGCGCGGCGAACCCCTCACCGTGTACGGCGACGGCAGTCAGACGCGCTCCTTCTGTTTCGTCTCCGATCTGATCGAGGGCATGATTCGGTTGCTGATGTCCGGTGAGACGCAGCCCGTTAACATCGGCAACCCGACCGAGGTGACGATCCTGGCTTTCGCGGAGATGATCAACGCGTTGACGGGCAATCGGGCCGGCATCGTCTTCAAGCCCTTGCCGGAAGATGATCCGCGTGTGCGTCGACCCGACATCACGCGTGCCCGCACGATCCTGGGCTGGGAGCCGCAGGTGCCGGTAGAGGTCGGCCTTGAGCACACGATTGCGTACTTCCGCGCGAAAATGTAACTTGATTTACTCAATGGCTTGACGCAGCGGCTGTTTCGTGTTATGCTTCACACAGGTGGCGGAGTTATGCATCCAGGAGGGGGTATGCAATCACAGGTGGCTTTGACCTCAAGCGAGATCACGAATCCAGCCCTGGCAGCCTGTTCGGAGGAAAGTCGAACGAAGTTGCTGACTCGCGGGTTCATCAAGCACGTAGAGGCCAATGAGGTGTTGTTTCCTGAGGGCGCTCCGGCCGGGGTGGTCCTATTTCCGCTGTCGGGCTCTTTTCAGTTCAGCAAGACAGCCGAGCGTGGACGCCGCCAGGTTCTGTGTAATCTTACCGGCAATGGCTGCAACGGGATTTGCTTGCTGACCATGCCTTTACAGAGTTTGGCCGATGTGATGGCCCTGACAGCCGGCGACGTGCTCATCGTCGGACGCTATGATTTTCAAGCGCTGGCGCGTACCGATCCGGCGTTGTGTCAGGCCGGCTGGCAGGCGGCCATCGAGTGCATGTCGCATTTCAGCGCACTGGTCGAGCATTTGTCGTTTCGCAAGGTTGCCGAGCGGGTGGCGTTGGTGCTGCTTCAGAATTCCAGCAAGGACGGCGACCTGGTGCGTTTGACCCAGGCAGAACTGGCTGCTCAGGTAGGCACAACGCGCGAAGTGGTGGCACGCTGTCTGGCAGGCCTGCAGACGGCCAGCGTCGTGCGTCTCGGCCGGGGGCGGATCACCGTCATCAGCCGCGAAAAGCTGGAGCGAGAGGCAAGCTGAGACGCGCCAGGCATCTTGCAGATCGGTCAGGAAACCTCGCTCGAGCTTTGACACACCTGCCGAAGTCGGCTATAATCTGAGCCTGTGGGGCCGTTTTCAACAGGTGTTCGCAAGGAGAGGTCGCATAGTTTGGTCTAGTGCGCACGATTGGAAATCGTGTATCCCGCAAGGGATCGCGGGTTCAAATCCCGCCCTCTCCGCTGCTCTCCGGGCCACTGCACCGCAGTGGCCTTTTTGTCAGCCGGTTATCAGGATGCTGACGGGCAAAATACCCGATCCGTGGTTAGAATGGAACAAAGCAGTTCGTTCGGAGGGCATATGCCGGTCAACATGATCCTCTCCACCCCTGCCGCCCGGGAGCTTTTCCCCTGGGGCCGGTTTGCGCTGGCGGCGCTCCCCGATCTGGCGTTGCAGACCGATGTGCCGTTGCTGGACCGGTTTCTGGCACTCCTCGCAGACCCCAATGTG
>Ga0209721_1002335_pt1 | contig 12150 bp, 11 predicted proteins | sample TshhotsprinmetaG_FD_184139 | JGI IMG/M metagenome (GOLD analysis project Ga0209721, IMG submission 184139) | Hot spring microbial communities from South Africa to study Microbial Dark Matter (Phase II) - Tshipise hot spring metaG (SPAdes)... | ecosystem: Environmental > Aquatic > Thermal springs... | reverse complement strand
ATGGAAAAAGAATCGCCTCAGGAAGCTGGAATGGCGCCATAAAGCTTTGGAATGCTGAGACGGGAGAAGAAATCCAAACCCTCACTGGTCATATAGGCTCAGTCGAAGCTGTTGCCTTCTCTCCCGACGAAAGAAGAATCGTCTCAGCAAGCGCTGACAAGACCGTAAGACTGTGGAATGCCGAGACAGGAGAGGAGATTCTCATGTATCCTGCTTTAGGCCCGGTAAATTGTTGTGCATTCAGCCCCCTTGGCGACCGGGTTTGCTGTGGAGACGACGGTGGGAACGTTTACCTTCTCAAACTGTTCGGCCTTGACAAGGATTCATCTCTTCCCTATGGCCTTGAGTCGGATGAGATCTCACCTGTTCCAGCAGAGCCGGTGTTTGTGATAAGAAAATCGGACCAAAGAAAAGGCTTGATACTGTGCATTGCCGGCCTTGTTTTCAGCGTCTTACTTGGTTATGGCTTGACACGGCTCAACCCCTGGCTCTGGATCGGGGCTGTGCCGCTGATCGTGATGATGGCTGCATTCGGCTGGCTTATGCTCAGATATCCTATAGCATGGGTTTCTTGCCCCCACTGTCATCGTCTGATCCTGCTATTTACAAACGTGAAAACCCAGCAATGTGAACATTGCAAGCGAGACTTTATTTTGGAATGAAAGACCGAAAGGAGAGGCGATGGATATGATAAAGAACGTCCACCTGTGCAGCGCGCCGCCCTGCATGGGACATGAAGAAATCGTCCTGCCGATGCTGATCGTCTCATCGGATGCCCAGTCGCCCCGCCTTTCGCGTTTCGAGCATTTCGATAACCCCGGCTTTCAGCCCAACGACCTGGCGAACACGCTGGCGGCGGGACTGCTGGCGGGCAGTGGACGAAGTCGCGGGCGGGTGAACGTGGAAGGGATGTTCACTGCCTATAGCGAGATGCTCTGGCGCACACCGTTGATTGCAAAGGCGCTGCAAGCGTTAGGCCAGCGCTATGCCTTCTCGCTGGAGCAGAGCGCCTCGCCGCTCTATGATGGCTACATTGCCCGCTGCCGCTTCATTGCGCCTGAAGCGCTGGGCGAATATTACGATGGCTTGGACATCGAAGCCGAGACCCGCCAGCCGTCTTCAGCGGAGGAGGTCATCCAGGCGTTCTTTGCCGCCCATGGCGCGCTGCCCAATTGGGATGAAATCTACGGGAAACATGTGGATACGCCCGCTTTCCGGCAGATGTTTGGCGACGAAGAGCAGCACGCCGTCGCTTACGCCGTCTGGCTGGAGCGTGAAGGCGTCCTGCGCGCCTGGACGCGGGTGGTGTATTTGCCGAAATGAGGAGGTGTTTATGAACCTTCTGCTGAATCCCAATTTCGTCTTGTATTATCTTCTCCCTGCCCTGGGGCTGGATTATCTGATTTATCAGATAACGATTCTAATCGTTACGAAAGTCTTGCCGCCTTTGCATCCCAAAGTGATTGAGCATTTTCAGAGAGTTCAGGAACGGACGGCAAATTTGGACTGGGATTCGAGCCATTCAGATATCGATCGGCTGGATGACGTCTTGTTTCAGGCAGAAATAGAACGCCCTGGTTCTACCCTGCGATTGTACCTGCATCCAAGAGGAATGCCGAATGTGATTGCCAGCCTTCTGATTGGATTTGGCTTGACCGCCTTGTTGTGGAGCTGGATACTCATCGAGAACTTTCCGATTTTCAACATGGATGCCATTGCATTTTTTCGCTGGATGCGTTGGGTAGGGCTTGGGTTGGGTGCATTTGTTTATTTGTCTCCAGTGACAATGTGGTATGTTTCTGTTCCAAGGTAAATGGTTACTGTCCTGACAGAGGATGCTATGGGCCTGGACAACTACGCCGCCCGCCGTCCCGAGGGCGGTTTGACCGAAGAAGACCGGCAAGCCTTTGCGCAGGCCGGCATTGACCTGTGCGGCGAAAGGAGGCTGTTATGACTCTTTCCCCCTACATCTGCATTATCTGCGGACGGGAGTTCCGGCCGGCTGCGCCGGAGGTCTCTCTCTGCCCCCAATGCGGCGGGCCGCCGGAGGCCAGAGTGGGGGTGGATACAGAAGCAATCTCTCAGGGGGGGTATACTGTTCCCGCTGACGTTCAACCTGTCCGACCTGAGTCCATCCCAACGACGGCCACGGAATGGCCGGTGGGGATGCTCATCTTGGACCAGTACGAAGTTTTGAAAGAACTGGGCGCAGGGGGGATGGGCAAAGTATATCTCTTGCGTGACCGGCACTCTGGGCGCGAGTTTGCGGTCAAGCGGGCAAAGGAATTGACGGCCGATAGGCGACGCCAATTCTTGGCAGAGCTGCAGACGTGGATCGATCTGCCGGAGCACGAGAACCTGGTGGCCTGTCGGTTTTTTCGCACTGTCGGAACAGAGATATTAATCTTTGCCGATTATGTGGAGGGGGGAAGCCTGGAGCAGTGGATTGCCTCGCGGCGGTTGTATGAGGGTGGGAAAGAACATGCGCTGGCGCGCATGCTGGATGTGGCAATCCAGTTTGCCTGGGGGTTGGAATGTTTGCATCGGCTAGGGCTGGCGCATCAGGACGTCAAACCGCACAACGTACTGATGGGAAGCAGTGGACAGGTTGGTGTAATGGGGGTGCGACCACAGGTGACAGACTTTGGCTTATCCCGGGCACGGGCCAAGGGAGAGATTTTTCAGAGTGATGTGGGAGGATCGCCCAAGGTAAGCCGTGGGTGGTATACCCCTGCCTATTGCTCACCTGAACAGGAATTGAAGCAGCCCCTGACGGCAGCGACAGATGTGTGGAGTTGGGGAGTGTCGGTGCTGGAGATGTTTGTTGGGGATGTAACGTGGACTTCGGGGACGATTGCAAGGGAATATCTGGAGGCATACCTGGCGCAGGGGGAACGAGATGAATCCATTCCGGCGATTCCCGATGGGCTGGTTGCCTTGCTGCGAGAGTGTTTTCAGGACGATCCGGCAGGACGTCCGACGATGGGAGCGGTGGTGGAACAACTCAAGGCGGTGTATCTGGGTGCGGTTGAGCACGTGTATCCGCGCGTGCTGCAAGAGGTGAAGACATGGTCGTATGGGCTTGGGATTGCGGAACGGCGTGGAAGGGAAGGCGGAACCTGGCGTGATCCACAAGAGTGGCTGGTGCGCGTGTTACGTGTCGAAGGGAGGGACCCTACGGAGGCCGAGGCAATTTTGGGACAGGTGCTGGCAAGGCGCGGGCTGACGCGACGAGGGGAATTGGTGGCGCAAATCGCAGGGTATGAGGAAGCAAAACAGCGCTATGAGCAGTTAGTCAAAAGAGGGCGCAATGAGCTTGAACGAGAACTGGCCAAATTATGCGAGGAGAAGGCAATTATTCATAGAGCGCTGGATGATACCAGTGGTGCTTTGCAAGAGTATGACTATGCGATTGCGATTTGGGAAACTCTCGTGGAGCGGGGAGGTCAGAGCGATTTTTCAAATAACCTGGCATCTGCTTACACAAATAAAGCGAACCTTCTTCAGAGTTTGGGCAATATACAGGAAGCAGTCGTTCTATATGACCGAGCAATTGCAATTCGCGCGCCCTTGGTTGAATATGAGGGACGACACGACTTGGCTCCCGCTCTGGCAGCATCTTATGCTAATAGGGCCAATGCCGCCGTTCGCGCGGGCGACCTGCACGGAGCGTTGAATTGGTACGACCAAACAATTAAACTTCTCGGATGTGCGGTTGAACATGGGCAACAGGATGTGGCGAATGATTTGGCTTTGGCCTATACGAGTAAAGCGATTGTCTTGCGACGTATCGGTGATGTACAGGGAGCATTGACGTTCTATGATCAGGCAATTGCGATTCGAGAGCGGCTGGTCAGCGAAGGGCGGCGTGAATGGTCAACCGACCTGGCGCTTTCTTACACAAATAAAGCGGCTACGCTTTCTGTTTTAGGCAAACACCAGGAGGCTATGGATCTCTGCGATCGAGCGATCGAGCTTTTGGAATGTCTGGTGGATAAGGAAGGGCGGCATGAACTCGCAAACTACCTGGCGACAGTGTATGCGAACAAATCTGCTATCGCATCTAGATTGGGGGATTTGCACAGTGCAATGGAATTATGTGACCGGGCGATTGCTCTGTTTGAACATTTGGTGGAACGCGAGGGGCGCAGTGAACTATCCAACGAACTGGCCTCAGTTTATCTTGGAAAAGCCGCTGTCCAACGAGAATTGGGATCTTTGCACGATGCGATCGAGTTTTCCGACCGAGCAATTGCAATTCGTGAACGTCTTGTTGACAGGGAAGAGCGATACGAACTATCTGGTGATTTGGCATTTGCTTATATGAGCAAGGCTGTTGTTCTCACCATTCTGGGTAATGTGGGTGAATCTGTAAAACTCTATGATTGTGCTATTTCACTCCTGGAACGCCTGATTGAAGAGAAGGGCCAGCGCGAGCGAGAAAATGATTTAGCAGTAGCTTACCTGAACAAAGCACGGGCTCTTGCCCAAGCCGGCACCTTGCGTGACGCAGTCGGTTTGCTTGAACATGCGATCACCCTTTTGGAGCGTCTGGTAGAAGAAGGACGAAGCGAATTAACAAGCGATCTGGCCATGGCATATATGAATAAGGGGATGGCTCTTCAGGCTTTGGGAAACCTAGGCGAGTCCTTGGTTTTGTATGATCGGACGATCGCCATATTAGAGCCTCTGGCCGAACGCCAGGAACGGCCTGATCTGGAAAACGATTTGGCCAAAGCTTATACAAACAAGGCGAACCTCCTGGGGATGCTTGGCAACTTGCGTGAGGCAGCAAGTTTATATGATCGGGCGATTGCAATTTGGGAGCGTTTGATCCGGGAAGGACGGTCAGGAATAGAGAACGATTTGGCTGGGGCCTATGTCAACAAATCCGACACACTCAGGGATGGGGGCGATCTGCGCGGGGCGTTGGAATGCTCTGAACGAGCCATCGCTATCCGCGAACGCCTCGTGCAAAGAGAGGGCCGGCATGAGCTGATGGATGGCCTGGCCAGGGCTTATATAGTAAAGGCACTTGCTCTGAGAGGAATGGGAGATTTACGTGAAGCAGTAAAACTATACGATCGCGCGGTGGCAATCTTGGCACCTCTGGTTGAGCGAGGAGGAAGACAAGACTTGGCGAACGATTTGGCCAAGGTTTACGTGAACAAAGCTGCGGTTCTCGGGCTTTCGGGTGATTTGCAAGGGGCCAAAAAATTGTATGACCAGGCCATAGCAATCCGACAACGCTTGGTTGAGCAGGAAGGACGAAGAGAACTTGTCGGCGATCTTGTCAAGGTACAAGCGGCCCGTGCGGTTGCTTTGATCAACATGGGGCAACGATTCCAGGGAGTGAAAGAGCTAGAAAAGGCAGCAAAATCTCTGCAGGCAGAGATCGCCCGTACTGGACGAGCCGATCTGCAGCACGTGCTCAACGAGTGCCTGATGATACTCCGCCAGGTTTCGTAGAGAGTCGCGTTTTGATACTTGAGGCACTTATGAAAAAAGAATTCAACCACTCAGATGTCTTTCTTATCCCTATTGTTGAGCCATACGATTTGATCTATGCTCCCCTGCAGGGAGTACGAGCCGTGGTCAATCGGGCAGAAAGCCGAAGAATCGCTGAATTTCTCTCGGGAGAAGCACGGGATGGGAAAACAGATACATTATGTGAGTATCTATCTGAGCCCCCTCACATCCTCCATGTTGTGTCTGAAGGACCGATCACGCGTCCTCTTTTTCTGGGGTTAATTCCAACGCGGGATTGCAATTTGAGTTGCCGCTATTGCAATTTTACAACTTCTGAGAAACACAAAGTGATTATGTCTCTAGATTTGGTGATGCGGTCAATTGATGCCTATCTGGGACTCTTAAGTCAAAATGGAAACAGTAGGGCTGACTTGCATTTTTTCGGAGGCGAACCTTTTTATGCCAAGACAGTTGTTGTTTCTGCTGTGGAATATGCTTTGTTCAAGGCGCTTAAAATGGGCATTGATGTGTACCTCGAAGCAACAACAAATGGCGTATATGACAGTGAGCTTTGCCACTGGATTGCTGATAGTTTTGACACGATTATCCTCTCTTTGGACGGCCCAAAAGAAATCCAGGATAAACAGCGGCCATCTCTTAGCGGGGCTTCAACTTTTGAAACCGTGCATCGCAATGCCAAAATCTTCTCCGAAGGCTCGGCTGAACTGGTTCTTCGTAGCTGTGTCACTGGCCAAACAACAGCGCAAATGAAAGAGATTGCAAGGTGGATGACGCAAGAATACCTTCCTGCTGCAATTTGTTTCGAGCCTCTAACTTCTACGTCGCGTGCGCAGATGGCGGGTTTATTTCCCCCTGAGCCATGGGATTTTGCCAGAGAGTTCTGTAAGATATTAGAAATGCTTGCGCCAACAGGAATTGATGTAATCTGCTCCACAGTTGACATCTACAAGGTTCAGAATACCCCGTGCGCTCTAGGAAAAGACGCCTTGATTGTTGCTGCCGACGGGAGTGTTTATGCTTGTTATCTGCTGCCTGATGAATGGAAACAGCGCGGGCTAAATCTAAAAATCGGTTCTGTCCGTGAGGATGGTTTTGAGTTTGATATGGGAGCGGTCGAAGGAGTACGCAAGCTTGCTAATCAGAAAAGAACGATCTGTACAGGTTGTTTATGCCTTTACCACTGTGCGGGCGGCTGTCGTGTTCACCACGAGATAAATCATCGGTTTTATGATGATTTGTGCATCTATACGCGTATTATTACGATTTACAAATTACTTATGGATCTAGGACAAAATGACTTGGCGAACTTCTGGTTGAGCAACCACGATCTTGTGAAAAAGACAACTCTGCAGCCAACAGACCGATTAGAGGAGCAGGAGTTATGAAAGAAATCCGCCTGGTATGTCCTGCTGGCACACGCTGGTTACGAGACAAGATAGGCATAATTTTGGTCAATGAAGAGAAAAACAGCCAGTGGCTTCTTCAGGATTTTGATGCTATGCTTTGGATCTATCTGGTTTGCGGTTATCATCCTGCGGAACTCGCGAACATTCTCCGCCCTGTTTTTGGGATAGATGCGGACGGAATGAAAAAACGTATTTTTGACATGCTATCCAATTGGCAAGCAATTGGGCTGTTACAAGAGGAAGAGTTTATCCATGGCGAATCTGATCATCAGTCGGGTCTGTAATATAGATTGTGATTACTGCTTTGCCAGAGAGGCGTTGAGGCCTTCTCCAAACAGTAGTGAAAATTATGTCGCGCCAGACACCTTTGAGACCTGGTTGGATTTTCTTGATCGTTCGAACATTGACGAGATTCGCCTGCTCGGAGGTGAACCCACTCATCATCCTCAATTTGGTTTGCTGTTGGAACGCTCTTTAGAACGAGGTAAAAAGATATTGTTGTTCTCGCATGGCGGTTTCTCTGAAGAGATTCTTGGCCTTTTGGAAAGTTTGCCAGACGAGCGTCTTAGAGTCATGGTGAACATCAGCGCCCGCTCTTCCCGTGGAAACCGGCTTCAAAAGCGACGGCGGATAACTCTAAAGCGCCTGGGTTCTCGCGTGATACTCGGTTATACAATTGCACATACCGATTTGCACTTGGAAAGTCTTTTGAAATTGATTGACAGATTTTCCCTTTGTAGAGTTATTCGATTGGGACTGGCTCAGCCTGTTTGGGAAGGCTCAAATACGTATCTTCACCCCAAACAGTACCCGATCATAGGGCGTAAGATCATTGAGTTTGGAAAAATGGCAAAGGATATGGACATCAAGATTGAGTTTGATTGTGGTTTTGTGCCCTGTATGTTTTCTTCCCAGGACAGGGAATGGCTTGAGCAAGCTTTTCCAAATTTAGGTTGGCATTGTAACCCAGTGCTCGATTTGAATATAGATGGCCGGAGTTTTCATTGTTTCCCTCTGGCGCAAAAGAGCTTCGTATATTTCCAAGATGGACAAAAGGCCGATCAAATTCGGGCACAGATGACCGAAAGTTTGAGGCTATATCGTATCGCTGGCATATATCCCGAGTGCTCACACTGTTCTCTAAAAGCCAAAGGGAATTGTCCGGGAGGGTGTATGTCATTAACACTTTGTCGCTATCGTGAGACAGATCTCGCAATTCGGTGTTCTGTTTGATCATTTTTTCAATTCCATGATAGAAAGGAGCAGCCATGAAAAAGAAAAAAGGTTTTCCAAAAGGCCCTGCGCCCAGCGAGGTCCCTGAAATCTTTGCGGTTCGCAAAGATAATGATCGAGTTAGATTTAGTCGTCGCGACTTTCTAAAAGTAGCCGCAGCGGCAACATCTGCAGCAGCGCTCAGCGGCTGTGTTGCACCTCTAATAGACATGACTGCCAGGGTAAAAGTCGATTCCGCATCAATTTATTCTGAGCCAGGTGATAATTATGAATTGGTTGCCAGAGCTGCTAGAAATGACTTTTTCCGTATTATAGCTCGTAGCGAGGACGGGTTTTGGATTAAGATAACGGATGCGACCGGCCAATCTGGCTGGATTTCACTCGAGTCTGTAACGATCAGTCATCCTATCGAAAGCATCCCTCTTCCATCTTCCACGCCATCTCCTACATCAACCCCCACGAGAACCCCCACGCCAACCCGTACTCCAATAAGAACCCCCACGCCAACCCGCACACCGACAAAAACCCCCACACCCGTACCAACAGGATTGCCGGGCAGAGTTCCAGCAGGCACGGAGGGGATTGAATATTCAACCCAAGATGGTAGTATTTTTCATCTTCCTTGTGGTGCTCCCATCCCTCCTGGTGCTGTTTGTGTCTGCAACTGTGTGAGCGTCCCGTCCTGCTCGTGTGTTGGGTATACGTATTGTTCCTGTGATGCTGTGTGTACTTGTGAACAGGTTTGTACCTGCCAGGGTGTCTATCACTACTGGTATCCTAATTGACAAACATTAAGACCATGCTCACTTACCTTATCCCGGTAGACGAAAATGCTCTCGACGACAAATTCATAATTTATCGTCCTTTACTTGGATTAGCCTTTGTGGGAAATCGGGGTATGGCAGACCTAGCCAAGGCCTGTTCCCGTCCCGACTTTTCTGTAAGGGAGAGAGAACCTCACCTGGCGAAGGCTTACCACTTTCTAGAGAGCATAGGCTTCCTTCTCCCTGATCCTCCCGCCCCTGCCATGCCCGATGAAGAATTTTCTCCCACTATGGCCGTTCTTCTGTTGACAAATCAGTGCCAACTGCGCTGTCGTTATTGCTATGCGGTCGCAGGTGAGAAGCCGCCCAGGCAAATGTCACCTGATATTGCTCAAATAGCAATTGACTATGTCTCCAACATTGCATTACAGCGCAACCGCTCGCATTTTGAAGTTTCGTTTCATGGAGGAGGTGAACCAACGCTGGTATGGAAAACCCTTAAGGAAATTAGCGCCTATGCCCATAGCAGGCCCGTTCCTGCAAAAATTTCTCTGACGTCAAACGGGGTATGGTCAAGAGAATTGTGCGAATGGATTGTCAACAATATTGAAGGATTGACAATTTCTATTGATGGTGCTCCCGATGCCCAAAATCGTCTACGTCCTTTTGCTTCCGGCAAGGGTTCGTTTGATCGCGTGATGCGTTCAATTTCAGAACTTGATCGCCGCTCTTATCCGTATGGTATTCGCATGACCGCAGTAGAACCATGGGATGAATTGCCCAGAAATGTAGAATTTCTTTGTGATGAGACCGGTTGCCAGGCGATTCAAGTTGAACCAACCTTTAACACTATGCGTGGCGGACACGGAGAGGCCTCAGAGCAGGATGGTCTCAATTTTGCCAAGGCGTTTATTGAGGCATGGGAAATCGCTGAGCGAAAGGGAAGGCCATTTTTCTATTCAGGTGCCCGCCCCGGGGTCCAGATCGGAACATTCTGTTCAGCGCCCTTTCAATCCTTAATCGTCACCACTGATGGTACACTGGTCACCTGTTATGAAATAACCGATGCGTCTCATCCGTTGTATCAAATATCAAAAATCGGACAAATAGATGGGGGAACAAAACGGGTTATATATAACGGGAAAGCCCATAGAAGACTACTCGATATGATCAGAGAGCGACGCGATAACTGTAAAACGTGTTTCTGCTATTGGAGTTGCGCAGGAGATTGTTATGCGCGCGCCTTTGCTAAAGAGCAGCATCTGCTTCAGGGTCCGCGTTGCGTTCTTAATCGTTATCTTACTAAACAAATGCTTTTGCTTTTGATTGCGAAACACGGAGGCGTGTGGCGCAAAGAAGCGCGCCTTTCCAAGTTTACCCCAGATCAAGGGAAACCATAGAAAGGAGAATTTTGGTGAATATGGGAAGAGACGACAACTATGATTTCGAACGACTGCCTCGAGGGCGGCTCAACTTCTCAGTTAGCCGTAGGCAATTTTTTCCTGCTCTGCTCCAAGAATTTCTTGCATACTGCGATAGCATAGAAGGACGGCCTGCCCATAATCTCGCCGAGTTGGGGCTATGGGCGGACGAGGATTTATATAGACTTTGTCCGCGTATAGCGCCAGAGTGTAAAATCCATGTCCAGGATGGCCTTGTTTGGGCTCAACATCCAACCAGCAAGCAGCCTATCAAGCTGTTCCCGATAGATTCTCCCGCTAGAGTTGCCTTTAATGAAATGAATGGGTTGAAATCGCTTCGTGAAATCGCCCAACAAGTTCAGTCCATTACCGACTGGGATGAACAACGCAGCTTTGCGTATGTGCGAGGCTTGTTTCTCTGGTTAGTCTTTACCAAAGTTTGTCGGCCGGATAATGCGTGAAATGAAGTTGGGCTTTTATCCCATTTCAGATTCTCTATCGATATTTCGCAAACAGCAGGATGAAGATGCTGTATTGTTTTACGCCCCTGGCTATTTAGCCATTGTCAGACAGAACTTGGCAGGGCAATTTGAGCGGGCTTTATTGCGGAGTGGAGGAGAGTGGCGCATCGCCGATGAGGTACGTCGACACGCGCTCTTCGCTCAACAAAAGTGGCGAGAACTGATGTCCCAAGACTTTTGTCCCACCTGCCTAACTCTATACCCAGGAGAAACTTGTGCTCTTAATTGCATCTATTGCTTCTCAGCTCAGCGAATTTCTGCTTCTTACAAGCCCGATTTCAGCATAGAAGCCGTTAGATCTGCCGCGCGTCTTATTGCGCACAATTGTCGCCAAAGCCAACAGCAATTTACGGTTGTTTTTCATGGTGGGGGCGAACCGGCCTTGAATATAAACCTTGTTAGGGATCTTCTTGAAATTGTTGAAAATGAAGCAAAACGGTTCTCTGTTCCAATTTTTCGATATATTGCTACTGGGGCCGGCATCACCTTAGGCGCAATGCATTGGATAGCTGATCATTTCGACATGGTTGGCCTTTCCTGCGACGGTCCGCCCGATATACAGGCAAAACAACGTCCCTGGCGAAACGGCAAAAACAGTTCGGGCGATGTGGAAAGAATGGCCCAAATTGTACACCAAGCCCGAAAGCCCCTACAAGTTCGTGTGACAATTACCTCCTCTACCACACAGCGTCAGCCCGAGATTGCAGATTACATTAGTCGTCGCTTGCGTCCGCAAACGATCCATGTCGAGCCCGTTTACTACGGTGGGAGAACATTGGACAACTCTCATTTGTCTCTGAAAGATGCAGATGAATTTATAACTTACTTTTTTGAAGCACAAGAGATCGCTTCCTCATTTGGGATACAGTGGAAATCTTCAGGGAGTCGGCTGGCAGAAATCCACGGGACATACTGTCATATTTGTCGGAATGTTTTGCATCTTGTACCTGGAAATGCGGTTACGGCTTGCTTTAAGACAACAAACTCTTCATTGGCCCAAAAAGACGATTTGCTGATTGGCAGGTACGATTGTGAAAACAACCAGTATTACCTTGATACGGATAAGATATATCGAATGCAGACAATCTTAGTAAACTCATTGAATGCCTCTTGTGCCGAGTGTTTCAACCAGTTTCACTGTGCCCGGCTTTGTCCGGACCATTGCTTTTTCAAACGCACGGAAGACAACCGCCAAACTCGTTGCTTAATTAACGCAGGGCTTGCCGCTCAAACACTGCAACGAATTGCAGAGCGACTAAAGAAGTATGCTCTCGATACTGGCTGTGCTGGAGAAGAAATTTTATGATCTCTCAAG
>Ga0209721_1002331_pt1 | contig 12159 bp, 9 predicted proteins | sample TshhotsprinmetaG_FD_184139 | JGI IMG/M metagenome (GOLD analysis project Ga0209721, IMG submission 184139) | Hot spring microbial communities from South Africa to study Microbial Dark Matter (Phase II) - Tshipise hot spring metaG (SPAdes)... | ecosystem: Environmental > Aquatic > Thermal springs... | reverse complement strand
AGTTATTAGGACTTGATGTGAAGGCATTTAGTAGTTATGAGAATGCCCAGAAGGCTGTAGACTAATTTAAAAAGTATGTCTCATTGATTTATAAGGGATTTTTTAGTTTTTGTGATGAAGTTGGGTTTTACAAATTTTTACCGGTTACTACAAGTATGTATGAATCTTCTTTGAGGAATTTATTTGCAACTCTTTTTATGTCTTCTTTCGTTACTCTTTCAATATATTCCGGATATTTATCTATGTAATCATCTCCTAATTCATAAAAATCCATTAGGAGTAAAAATTCACAAATTTTTTTCATTGTATCAATTCTAAGAGGAAAACTTCCGGTAAGAAAAGATTTAGCCTCTTTTAATTCTTCATCGGTAACACCTTGGGTTTTCATTCTTTCAAGTTCTTTAACTATCATTTTAATAACCTTACTTGTGTTTTCACTCTTTGTCTTGACCTCTATTTCAAAGGCTCCAGGTAATAAGTTGGGATAAAAGGTTGAGTAAATTGAATAGGCAAGTCCTTGTTCTTCTCTTACTTGTTTTGCAAGCCGGCTTGTAAGGCCTCCACCACCAAGAATATAGTTCATTACACTAAAGGCGTAAAAATCAGGGTCCTTTCTTGAGATACCTTCAAATCCAAGTAAGATGGTAGATTGTGTCAAATCATCTCTTTTAATGAGTTTTTCAAAAGGTTTTTGCCTCTTCTCAAACAAAGGAGCATTTATTTTTCGCCCTTCGGCTTTTCCTTGCCAGTTTTCAATGTAAGAAGAGATTAATGATTTTAACTCTATTTCATTAATATCTCCTACAAAGGAAAAAATCATTCTGTCTGGTTTATAAAATCTCTCATAAAATCTTATCATATCCTCTCTTTTAATCTCCTTAAGGGATTCAAATTCACCATGAATTGGACGTCCATAGGGATGAGAGCCGAAGAGAATCTTTAGGAATTCTTTGTTTGCTATGTAAGAGGGATCATTCTCCATTTGCTTAACAGTGTTTGCAAGTATAGATATTTCCTTTTTAATTTCATCTTCTGGAAATATGGGATTTTTAATTATGTCAAAAAAAAGTTCCACAGCTTCTTTGAGATGTCTTTTTGTACAGGCAAGAGTAATGAGCGTATAGTCAGGTTTAACCTGTTTGTCAATTGATATGGCTAAAAAATCGATCTTTTCTTCGATCTCTCTTGCGGAAAAGCTTTTAGTGCCATGTGTAAGCATATGGGCAGTTAAAAAAGCCTGAGCCGGTTTTTCTTCGTCTAAAGGCGAGGCTTCAATTAGAACGCTAATATAGACAAGAGGGATATTATCCCGATGAAGATACTTTATTTTTGAGCCGTTTTTCAGGGAAAAACTTTTAAAATTCATATTTCCAACTCCTGCAAAAGAGTAATTAAATGCAAATAAAATAAAAAAAAGAACCACTATGCCTAAAATTTTTGTTTTCATTTTGGCAACAATACTCCCACTGTTAGATTCTCTTCGTTGAGATATATCTTTGCAGAGTTAGCTATATCCTCTGCTTTGATTTTTAAAATATTTTCTCTATAGTTATTAATCATTTGCCAGTTGCCAAGCATCTCAAATCTACCTAATATGAGAGCATGCCCAAACACAGAGTCCTGACTGAAAAGAAAGGATGCTTCTACCTGATTTTTTGCTTTTTCAATTTCCTTTGGATCAACTTTTTCGCTTTTTATTTTTTCTACTTCTTCCTTTATCAATTTTTCTACTTCGTTAATGTTGTTTGAATCTTTTACTGAAGCCACAATAAAGAATAGAAAACCATCTCTGCTTAGAGGTGAATTAGATGTGGATACATCTACTGCAAGAGCCTTCTCAATTACCAGTTTTTTATATAATCTTGAGCTTTTCCCTTCACCCAGAATGCTACTTAAGATTTCAAGAGATAGACTGTCAGGATGAGGATAGGCCGGTACTTTATATGCCATTACAAGCATCGGCAGATGAGTTTTTCTTTTGAGAATAACTCTTCTTTCACCGTATTGTTTTGGTTCGAATAGAACTTTTCTTTCCATTTTATCCCTGCAGGCTGAGATACCTTCAAATTTCTCTTTTATTTTTTCTATTATTTCCTCTTTTTTCACATCACCTGCAACAATAATGAAGGCATTATTAGGACAGTAAAATCTGTGGTAGTGTTCTATAACATCCTCCAGGGTAATAGATTGAATGTCTTCGGTCCATCCAATTACCGGTCTTTTGTAAGGATGAGTCTTAAAGGCAGTTCCTATTACTTCTTCAATGATTAGATTTTCTGGATCATCTTCGTATCTTTGCCTTCTTTCTTCAAGAACTATTTTCTTTTCAAGTTCGAAATCTTCTTTTTTAAGCATGAGATTTGCCATCCGATCTGATTCGAGGTCAAAAGAGACATGTAATTTTAAGGGAGAGAGTTTTTGAAAATATACGGTGTAGTCTTTGGTTGTAAAGGCATTATCAATACCACCTTGTGATTGCACAATTTTTGAAAAAACATTGCCTGGGTAATTTTTACTTCCTCTAAACATTAGGTGTTCAAGTAAATGACTTATGCCAGATTTACCTTCTGGTTCATCAATCCCACCTACTCTGTACCATACCTGAAAGGTTGCCACAGGAGAAGATGGATCTTCGATAACGATTACTTTAAGACCATTTTTTAGATTCTCTTGTTTTATTTCACTGTAACCCATAAGTGGTAATAATAAAATAAACAAAATGGCGATGGCAAATTTTTTCATTTGATGCCAAACTTTTCTGCTATTTGCCTAATAGTCTCCTTAAGAGGACCTAAATCAGACGATTTTACCACATAGGCATCAGATGCCCAAACTGAAAAATCATCTCTGTAGTCATAGGCTGTAAGCATTATTACTGGTATATTTGGATTTTTTTGTTTTAACTGTCTTAACACCTGAATTCCATCAATGTCAGGCATCATTATATCAAGCGTAACAATATCAGGATTTTCTTTATCAAAAAGTTCAAGAGCTTCTTTACCCGAATTAGCAGCTACCACCTCATATCCTTCTTCCTCAAACTCAGCTTTGTAAAGCATGAGTATGTTCTTTTCATCATCAACAACCATTATTTTCATGACTACCTCCTGCTTTGTAAACTGGCAAATAAACTCTAAAAATTGTCCCTTTGTTTAATTCACTCTCTACATGAATTATACCACCATGTTCCTCTATAATTCTCTTCGATATTGCAAGTCCAAGACCTGTTCCGCTTATTTTCGTTGTAAAGAAGGGATCAAAAATTCTTTTCATATTCTCTTTGCTAATTCCTGTTCCTGTGTCTTCCACTTCAATCAAGAAGTAATTCTTTTTAGTTTCTTCTAATTCAGATGGAACTCTATGTTCTTTTTTCACTCTTATGGTGATTTGTCCATTTTTTGTCGCTTCATTGGCGTTTGATATGAGGTTGAGCAAAACTTCCTTTAATCTATCGTAATTACCGTCAATGCAAAAATCTTCTTCTGTAATTATTGTAAGTTCATTGGTGTTTTCTTTCAAGGTTGATCTTATCAGATTTTCCACATCGTAAATTAAGCTTTTTATGTTAAATGGTTTTTTACCCATATTATGGGGTTTAACAAAGCTTAATGTTTCATTCAATATGTTCTCAAGCCTTTTTACCTCATCTATGATGACCTTTACATAATCCTTCAGATTCTTTTCTGTTAATGCTTTATCAAGCCTCTTTGCAAATCCACCAATTGCAAGAAGGGGATTTCTTATTTCGTGGGCTACTTTTGCAGCCATTTCACCTAAGGCAGCCATCTTTTCCATTGTTACAATTTTTTCTCTAAGGGTTTTAAGCTCAGTGATATTCTTAGCCACATTGATTGTTCCCACCAAGCTGCCATTTTTATCAAAAATCGGAGAACTCGATAAGAGATAGACACCGTCGAGGTAGTTTTCCTCAAATTCACCAACAGAAGCCTTTCCTGTCTCAATTGCTTTTCTGTGAGGACAATCCTTTGGTGGATGATTCATTTTGTGAATAAGTTGAAAGCATTTTTTTTCAATTATATCCTTTTCCTTTAACCCCAGTTTATCCAAAAAGGAACGATTTACTTTTTTTATGGAAAATGTATCGTCCGTGTAATATATTAGGTCTGTTATTGAATTAAATAGCATGTCTAACTCTTTTTCAGCTTTCTCAACCTTGTCAAATATCCATGCATTTTCAATTGCAGCTGCAACTTGGTCTGCAAATCCCTTGAGAAATTTTATATCCTGCTCTGTAATTGGCTTTTTTGTATAAAAGTTGTCAACCCAAACAGCGCCGATTGCTTTATCCTTTGAAATTAGTGGGACAATAGCATAGGCTTGACTTCCTAATTGTTGAACAATTACAGGATCTAATTCTTCATTTTTTAAGTCCTTTATGTTAAAGACTTTTTTCTCTTTTATTGCTCTTGTTAGAGGTGTGTTTTCATTTAAGGAGACAGAGATATTTTTACAAAGGCGTTCAAGAAAGCTATCAGCTTCAAACTCTTTTTTATTTAAGTTTTCTAACACATCAAAGAGGGTCTTTTTTTCCTTTGCCATGCTCGACCAGATTTGCCATGCCTCTTCATAACTTGACGGACCAACAGCCATAACTCCGTTCAGAGTGTTTTTTTCCTCATCTACAAGAAAAAGCACAGCCCTATTAAATCCTAATCCTTCACCCATTGTTATAACTGTTAAGATTATTCTTAACAGTTTATCCAATTCAAGGGTGCTTCTTACAGCAGAACTTATAAAGAGAATTTTTGTCAGTTCTTCGTTTCTTCTTATCAGGTCCCTTTCTAGCTTTTTCTTCTCTGTGATATCTCTTATGATTCTGCTTACTCCTAAGATTTGCCCTTTTGCATTTTTTATTGGAGACATGGTTAGACTTACTTCTATTAATTTTCCATCTTTTGTTATCATTACCGTTTCTATATCTTTAAGGATTTCTCCCTGTCTAACTCGTTCAAAATAAAATTTTTCAACATCTATAAGGAAGTCGGGAATTATTGGAATAGGCTTATTAATTATCTCTTCGTTCTTATAACCAAAAATGTTTTCTGCTCCCTGATTCCATGCAGTAACCACATTTTCAAGGTCTGTGGCCACAATGGCATCGGCAGAGCTTTGAATAAGACTTTCTAAATAACTTTTAAGCTCATCTATCTGCGAAAGTGCCCTAATTGTTTGCATTTCTCTTTCTCTCAGGGCTTGGAACTGTAAAGATTTTAAGATTATCAATGAGGCCACAGCAGAAAAAAGCTCTCCAAGAACTATGTCCTCTTCAGTAAAATCTCCGTACCCTTCCTCAGAATCAATTTTGTTATATACAATAATAGTTCCCATAATTTCATCCTGCACTTTTAAGGGAATACAGATAGCAGAGTAAGCAGGAATATCTAAATCTTTATTTTCGAGTTGTTCTTTGCTAAATATTTTAACTTCTTTCTCTTTAATTACCTCTCCACAAAGTCCCTCATCTTTTCTTATTAGGGGTTTATTTGTCTCTATGTTGTATGTGGCTGCCACATATAAATAGCCATTTTTGGTAAGTCTCAAAACTGCTCCATGCGCATTCATTAGCTGGGTAATATGATAGATTAATCTTTCAAGAAGAATATCTGTATCTTCTGAGATTTCGAGCAATTTAATTAATTCAAATATAGCCTGTCTTTCCTTCATTGATGCAAACCGTTATAAAGTTCTATATATTTTAAAGATAATTTTTCCCATGAAAAATCTCTTTTCATAGCATTATATATAATTTTTTCAAATAGTTTTTTATTTTTATATATTTCAACAAATTTTAGAACAGCTGTTACGAGATCATCAGGGCTGTAATTTTCAAAAAGAAAACCTGTAATGTTATTTTCAACCGTATCAGCTAATCCGCCTGTTTTTCTGCAAATAGGTACAGCACCATATCTCATTGCAATCAGTTGAGTAAGACCGCAGGGTTCATATTTTGAGGGAATTAATATGGCATCAGCTCCAGCATAGATTTTGTGAGCCAAAGCTTCGTCAAATCCTATAAAAGTAGATACTTTTGAAGGATATCTATGTTGAAGTTCCTTAATTTTTGTTTCATAATAGTTTTCTCCTGTTCCTACAAATAGAAAATTTATTTCTTTATCAATTAGAGTTGGGACTGCTTCAACAATAAGGTCAATTCCTTTTTGGGAGACCATTCTTCCTATAAAACAAATCAGTGGAGACTCAAGATAGTTAGGAAGATTCGCAATCTGAAGTAGATCTTCTTTGTTTTTTATTTTATCTTCCAAGTTGCTTAAACCATAGGGTTTTTTTATGTATGGATCCTTTTCAGGATTCCATATCCTGTAATCTATACCATTTAAAATTCCTATAAGTCTATCCTGTATTTTTCTTAAAACACCGTCAAGCCCAAAGCCGAATTCTGGTCTTAATATCTCTTTTGCATAAGTAGGGCTTACAGTGGTAACAACGTCAGAGTTAAGAATACCAACCTTCAAAAAATTGATCATTCCATAAAATTCCAAACAATCAATATGAAACATTTCCCATCCAAATCCAGTAAGTTCAAGCTTTTCCTTTGGAAATACTCCCTGATAGCCAAGGTTATGGATTGTTAAAACTGTTTTTAGCTTCTCAAAACAGCTGCATTCTTTATAGAGGGTTTTAAGATATAAAGGAATCAATGCAGTATGCCAGTCGTGACAATGGATTACACTAAATCGTAGATTTAAAATTTTACATATTTCCAGAATAGCCCTTGAGAAAAATATATATCTCTCTGCATTATCTAAGTATTCTCCGTAGTTAGTTCCGTAGAGCTGTTCTCTGTCAAAAAAATCATTATGCTCAACAAAAAAGATATTTCCCAGTTTTGATGGAGTAAGCACTAAATTTCCATCCTCATCTAATTGAGCTTTTGCAGACCTAATCCCTCCGAATTTACTAATCCCTCCAATAGAAACCTCGTATAAGATTCCACAATCTTCAACCCTATCATAGTATTTTTCTCTTGTTATCCTATAATAAGGAAGAAAAAGTGTTACATCTAATCCCTTTTTTAAAAAATCCTTGAAAAGCGAACCTACTACATCTCCCAGTCCGCCTGTTTTTGAAAAAGGATAGGCCTCTGCTGAGATTAGGGCTATTTTCATATTTTAGCCTCCCTCATGAATCGGGCTGCTTCCTCAGGTGGAGTTGGGTTGATAAAAAAGCCAGAGCCCCATTCAAATCCTGCAGTTTTTGTAAGTTTTGGAATAATCTCAATATGCCAGTGATAATAATCGTTTATTTCATCATTAAATGGAGAGGTATGCAACACATAGTTATAAGGTGGAGTTTCCAAAACTGCGTCAAGTTTTTTTAGTGTTGTCTGAAGAGCTTCAGCAAGAAGAGTAAAACTCTTTTCACGGGGTTCAAATTTTGATTCATGTCTTTTTGGTAAAAGCCATGTTTCAAAGGGTTCTCTAGGAGCAAAGGGTGCCAAAACAATGTAGGCTTCATTTTGATAGATAACTCTTTTGTCTGTTTCTAATTCTTGGGCAATTATATCGCAGAAAATACATCTGTCTCTTAGTTCAAAGTATTTCTTTGATGAAGACATTTCCTCTGAAACATGATTGGGAATAACGGGTAATGCTATAAGCTGACTGTGGGAATGCTCAATTGTTGCTCCTGCCGATTCTCCCTCGTTTTTAAAGATTAAAACATATTTAAATCGTACATCTTTTTTAAGGTCAGTCAAACGAAAATAATAGGCCCATAAAACATCCTCTACAGCTTTTAAAGACATTGAGGAAAGAGAGGCAAGGTGATCAGGTGTTTCTATTATAACTTCATGGGCACCAATGCCATTCATTTTGTCATAAACACCTTCTCCTCTTTTATTTAAATCTCCGTGTATTTGAAGGGCAGGGAATTTGTTTGGAACAACCCTTAAAGTCCACCCTGGTGTGTTAGGGGGTGTATTTGGAGGCCTGAAGGCAATAATTTCATTGGGAGCAGTATTTTCGTTACCAGGGCAAAATGGACAAAATCCTTTTATTTTTCTCTTTTGAACAACTGGTGTAAAATCTGAAGGTCTTTTGCCTCTTTCGATAGCAATTATAACCCATCTTCCTGATATAGGATCTCTTCTTAACTCAGACATAATATCCTCCCGCCATAAGTTTAACCATCAAATTTATAAAAGTTACTTCTTTCAATTATTGAAATACTACTACCTCTTTTTAAGAGTCTTAGAATTAGACATCCTCATGATCATATTTTTATTATGCATTGCTTTAACTCATAGGTTAAATAGTTATTAATTTTGTATAATTATACCATTGTGGCACGACTTTTTCATTATAAAGTAGTGAATAATGCCTTTGGAGATCCCTGTGTATTTATAAAACTTCTTAGGGAAAAAAGGGCTTTACTATTAGATCTGGGGGATATAAGAAAAATTCCATTTAGCGAAATACTCAAGGTAAGCCATATTTTTGTTACCCACACCCATATTGACCATTTTATTGGTTTTGATCAAGTAATAAGAGCCATCTTAAGAAGAACGGAGCCTCTTAAAATTTATGGCCCAGAGAATATAATAGAATGCATTAATGGTAAACTTAGAGGCTATACTTGGAATCTTGTTTCTGACTATCCAATTGAAATAGAGGCTTATGCCATAAAGGAAGATAAAGTAGAGGCTGCAAAATTTGTAGCGTCAAGGAGATTTGAGCTGGAGAAAATCGCCGATTTGCCCTTTCACAAAAATCTTATTATCGAGGAACCTTTATTCAGAGTGAGAGCTTTAGTTTTATCTCACGGAATTCCTGTTATAGCCTATTCAATAGAGGAGGACTTTCATATAAATATTAACAAAGTTGAGCTGGAAAGAGCCGGACTTCAGATAGGTCCTTGGCTGGGAGAATTAAAAAAACAAATAAAGGCAAATTATAGCTACCATCCATTAAAAATTTTGAAGAAAAAAAGTGAAAATTCAGTGGAAATAGAAACTCCAAAGGGTAAAATGAATATAGAAGAGCTTTTTCCCATCCTGAAAATTACTAAAGGAGAAAAGATTTCCTATGTTATGGATGTATCTCCTACAAGGGACAATATTGATAAAATTATAGAGTTTGTAAGAGACTCGGATATTCTTTTTTGCGAAGCCTATTTTTTAAGCAAAGATAAAGATAGAGCATTAGAAAGAAATCACCTTACTGCTCAAATTACCGGTGAAATAGCAAGGGAAGCAAAGGTTGGAGAGTTGAAGATACTTCATATTTCTCCAAAATACATTAATAACCCTGAAGAAGTTTATAGAGAGGTAGAGTTATCAAGGCATTTCCATTTAAAGCAAAATTTATAGTTTTATCCATTATTTTTATCTCTTGCTCAAGCCTTTTAATAAGCGGATATTTTCTTTATAAAAATGCTAAGATTGCAACAAAAGAGTCACTGAAGATGCAAGCTTTGGGAATTACAGTGACTCTAAACAGTTTGATTCAAAATTTAGACTTTAAAAGGCTTCAAAAAGAGGGAAGCTCAATCATGTCTCAAATGCTTATAGATGAAAGATGGGAGGGTATTGCTTTCATAGCTCTTTATGATGAAAAAGGTAAGGTCTATCTGCATTCCAATCCTGCTCTTATTGGTAAAAACTTTGATGAAATAAAGAGCTTTTTTAAAGAGGATAGCCCATACTATCATAAGATATTACTCAAAACAGGTGAGGAAGTATTCGTATCTGATACAAAAATAAAAATTTCCAATAATATTTATCTATTAAGAGTGGCACTTCATACTTATCCAGCAGAGACGCTTTTGAGAACTGCTAAAACTCATCTTTTCTTTATTTCAACCGCTGTGATACTGATAATTCTTGCTGGATTAGTTTCAATTTTGATGATGGATAAAATTGAAAAAATGCAATTAAAACTTAAAGAACTCGAGAAAGTATCGATGCTTTCAAGGGTTTTAGTTCATGAAATCAGAAATCCTCTCGGAAGTATTAAAGGATTTGCTCAGTATTTGATTAAAAAAATAGAAGAACCAACTCTTCTAAGTTATATGGAAATAATTTTAAAGGAAAGTCTCAGGATTGAGAGATTGAGTAACGAAATATCTGATTATGCCAACCCCCATGCTACTACTGTTACTGAAGTTAATCTCAAGGAGCTTTTTTCAGAGATAATTTTGCCATTTATGAATCAAAAAGAGATATTAATCAATGTCAATACAGAAGAGATTTTTCTTAAAACAGACAGAGATAAACTCAAGCAGATTATCTCTAACATCTTGCAAAATGCTGTTGATGCTCTTGAAGATTCAAAGGATAAGATGATTTTTATCGATGCAAAGAAAAAGGGAAAGGCAGTAAGATTAGAGATAAGGGATACAGGTGTTGGAATGGATGAATATACATTGCAAAGAGCAACTGAGGCTTTTTTTACCACAAAACCTAAAGGCACAGGATTAGGGCTTGCCATAGTTAGTAGACTTTGTGAAATCCTTAAGATAGATATTAAAATAATGAGTAAAGAAAAAGAGGGCACTACTGTATGTCTGACAATACCAGAATCCTTATAGTAGAAGACGATAATTCCTTTGCTTCTCTTCTTAGAACACTTCTTGAGGATGAAGGATACTTAGTAAAGGTTTTTCATGATCCCGATGCTGCATTAAAAGGACTGGCTAATTTTTTGCCTCATCTTGTTATTACTGATTTAAAAATGCCCAAGATGGATGGTATAGCCTTTATAGAAAAGGCAAAAGATATAATTCCAAATACTCCTTTTATAGTCATAACTGCCTTTGCATCGGTTCCATCAGCAGTAGAGGCTATGAAGAAAGGTGCAATTGACTACATAACCAAACCCCTTTCTTCTCCAGAGGAATTCCTTCAGATTATAAATAAAGTGGCTCTTCCTCTAAAAGATTCTACGCTTTTTGAAAAGGATGCTCCTAAAGGAGATGAAATTCCTTATGATATTTTATTTGCTGGCATGGAAAACATATACAAGATGATTATAGAGGTTGCAAAAACAGATACAACTGTTCTCATATTGGGAGAGACAGGCACAGGCAAATCAGCCATTGCAAAGGCCATTCACAGATTAAGCGGTAGAAAAGGTCCTTTTGTTGAGATAAATTGTGCTTCAATTCCTGAATCTCTTATAGAGTCAGAACTTTTTGGTTATGAAAGAGGTGCTTTTTCAGGTGCCATTAGACAGAAACAAGGAAAAATAGAACTTGCAAAGAATGGAACCCTCTTTTTAGATGAGATAGGAGAACTTACTCTTTCGGTGCAGGCAAAATTTTTAAAAGTTCTACAGGATAAAACCTTTGAGAGACTTGGAGGACTTGAAAGTATTCGAACAAATGCTCGTTTTATAACAGCAACTAACAGAGATCTAAAGAGATTAATTAAAGATGGAAAATTTAGAGAAGACCTATACTTTAGACTAAATGTTTTTCCTCTAAATATCCCATCTCTTAGGGAAAGAAGAAAGGATATTTTAAAAATCTCGCAGTATCTGCTTCAAAAAATCGCAATAAAACTTGGTAAGGAAAAAAAATTTTTCAGTGAAGCTTCGCTTAAAATTCTGCAAGATTATCCTTTTCCAGGAAATATTCGAGAACTGGAAAATATGATAGAGCGGGCAGTAATTCTTTCAGACAAAGAGGAGATCGAACTTCAGCCTGAAGAGATACTTTTAGAAGAAAATCAGGACTTAAAAGCCATAGAAAAAAGAGCAATCCTTGATGCTTTAAAAACCACAGGAGGTAACAAAAAAAAGGCCTCTCAGCTATTAGGAATATCTCTTAGAACCCTCTACTATAAGATTAAAGAATATGGGATAGAGGATTAATATAAAAGATCGACAAATAGAAAAAGCCTTTTAGATAATCACTGAACTGTTATTAGAGTTTCAAATGTAGATCAATTTTTTATCTATTACCTGACTTAATCGCTATAAACTTAAAAAACCACTGTAAATCAATGATTTATCATCTAAAAATTAGTCTACACACCCTCTAAGCCATATTTAAACCCAACTTCATCACAAAAACTAAAAAATCCCTTATAAATCAATGAGACATACTTTTTAAATTAGTCTACAGCCTTCTGGGCATTCTCATAACTACTAAATGCCTTCACATCAAGTCCTAATAACT
>Ga0209721_1002328_pt1 | contig 12183 bp, 12 predicted proteins | sample TshhotsprinmetaG_FD_184139 | JGI IMG/M metagenome (GOLD analysis project Ga0209721, IMG submission 184139) | Hot spring microbial communities from South Africa to study Microbial Dark Matter (Phase II) - Tshipise hot spring metaG (SPAdes)... | ecosystem: Environmental > Aquatic > Thermal springs... | reverse complement strand
TACGATGTCGCAATCGGCTGTGGTTCGTATTCTCCGAGTCTCGCAAGATACACCTTCATGACAGGTGCACTGGCACGGATAGGCTACCTGCCAAAGAGTGTCGACAAATCAAAATCCTACAATATCCCCTTATACGAACCTGAAAAGCATCTCCACGAAGTCGAAAGAACCTTTCATTTATTGTCACCACTTGGCATAAATGGCATGCCGCCTCGGATAAGTGTTTTCCCTGAAGGAGAAGAGACACAAAAGATCAGAGACTTTCTAAGCTCTGCTGGTATTAAGAATGGAAAACCACTCATTGCCTTTCACATAAGCAGCAGGCGTCCTGAGAACAGATGGCCTGCTGATAGGTTTATAGAGCTTGCAAGGCTTATTATCAGCCGTTATGATGCCAATATATTGCTTTTATGGTCTCCGGGAAGCGAGAAAAATCCATATCATCCAGGAGACGACGAAAAGGCAGAGGTTATTGCTAACTCAATAAAAACGGGCATTATTGCCTGCAAAACAACACAACTGATAGAACTCATCGCAGCACTGAGCCTTGCAGATATCGTTGTTTGTAGTGACGGAGGGGCAATGCATATAGCAGCAGCATTGGACAAGCCCATTGTGACTATATGGGGCTCCACGAATCCTGCGATATGGAGGCCGTGGGGCGTAAAACACATGATTCTTCAGGATGAAAGCAGAAAGGCGGAGAATATAAGCACTGAGGCAGTTTTAAATGCAGTGGAAAATTTTTTAGCTTAAATGTTACTTTAATTTTATGCGCTACGCCATGAAATACGGCACCAAGGCAATAAAAAAGGCAAAACTCGAGGTATGGGATAATCCGAGTCCTGAGAGGGATTACGAGATTAACATCACATTCCCTGAATTCACCTGTCTGTGTCCGAGGTCGGGCTATCCTGACTTCGCAACCATAAGGATAAATTATGTACCTGATAAAAAGATCATCGAATTAAAGGCTTTAAAGCTATATCTGAATTCATTCAGGGATGTCCACATATCCCACGAGGAGATAACAAACAAAATATATTCAGAGATTAAAAAGGCCCTCAAGCCGAGAGCTCTTGAAGTGGTCGGGGATTTCAACCCGCGTGGAAATATGAAAACCGTTATCCGTGTTACTTCAGAACAGCCTTAGCTTTCTCAATGAACTCCCTCATCTTCTTTAAATCCTTCTTGCCCTTTTCTTCCTCTATTCCGCTGCTCACATCCACGGCATAAGGCCTTACATACATGACAGCCTTTTCTATATTATCAGGATTAAGACCGCCGGAGAGCACAATCCTTCCGAACCTCTTTGCCTCCACTGCAATGTCCCAGTTGAATATTTGTCCGGTGCCTCCAAAGGATTCAGGGGAATAGGTATCGAGCAAAAATGCAGAGCATCTGTATTTTTCGAGGGGTTTTAAATCGGTAAAGTCCCTTAGCCTGAATGCCTTTATAACCCTGTGCCAGATGCGGCAGGACTCCGGCAATTCGTCTCCGTGCAGTTGAAGGACATTAATACCGGTGAAATTTATCATCTCCCTTATCTTCTCTGTATCCTCATTCACAAATACACCGGTGGTTGTGACAAATGGAGGCAGATGGGATATTATCTGCCTCGCCTTTTCAGGAGAGATGCACCTGGGGCTTTTTCCATAGAAGATAAATCCGAGGGCATCGGCACCGTAGTCCACTGCAGCCAGCGCATCCTCGACATTTGTTATACCGCAGATCTTAACCCTAACCATATCTTTAAATCAGTATATCACAAAGAAATATATGATATAATAACAAATTCAAAAAGTTGATGGCGCAAGTAATAGTTAGGAGGAGTAAAATTAAAAATTTACCTGACAAAAAGGGATACTTCGGACAATACGGCGGAAGGTTTGTCCCTGAAACGCTCATGCCTGCCCTTCAGGAGCTTGAGGCTGCATATTCAAAGGCCCAAAAGGACAAATCATTCCAAAGGGAACTGAAACACCTTCAGGAAACATACATCGGAAGACCAACCCCACTTTATTTTGCAAAGAGGCTTACAAAGCATTTAGGAGGAGCAAAGATATATTTAAAGCGCGAGGATTTGGCACATACAGGCGCTCATAAAATAAACAACGCACTTGGACAGTCCCTCCTCGCAAAAAAGATGGGCAAAAAGAGATTGATCGCTGAAACAGGCGCAGGACAGCATGGAGTTGCGACAGCAACAGGCGCCTCCCTTGTTGGGCTTGAGTGCGAGATATACATGGGCTCCGAGGATGTACAGAGGCAGTCGTTGAATGTGTTCAGAATGAACCTGCTCGGTGCAAAAGTTAACGAGGTTAATATAGGCTCAAAGACATTAAAGGATGCCATCAACGAGGCATTGAGGGATTGGACAACAAATGTGAGAACTACACATTATGTTCTTGGCACTGTTTTTGGACCACATCCATTTCCGGTAATGGTGAGGGATTTTCAGGCAGTGATAGGCAAAGAGGCAAAGAAGCAGATTATCAAAACAGAAGGCAAGTTGCCCGATTATCTCATAGCATGCGTTGGCGGCGGAAGCAATGCAATGGGATTGTTCTATGAATTCCTTAACGATAATGTGAAGATGATAGGAGTAGAGGCAGGAGGCAGGGGAATCGAGACAGGGGAACATGCTGCAAGGTTTGCAGGAGGTTCCATTGGAGTCTTTCAGGGATGCAAAAGCTATCTTCTTCAGGATGATGACGGCAATGTTTTGGGTACGCATTCTGTATCGGCAGGGCTGGATTATGCATCCATAGGCCCCGAGCATCCATATTTAAGGGACATGAAGAGGGTTCTATACACTTATGCCACAGACAGCGAGGCATTATCAGCATTCGAACTCCTTTCAGAAACAGAAGGCATAATACCTGCCCTCGAATCAGCCCATGCCATTGCAGAGGCTGTAAAACTTGCACCAACGTTATCTAAAAATAGAATCATCATGGTCAATCTCTCAGGCCGGGGTGATAAGGATGTGCAGCAGGTGGCGAGGATTAAGGGGATAGAATTATAAGGAGAACTCCTTGAAAAGAATAGAGACTACATTCAAAAAATTAAAATCAGAAAACAAAAAGGCATTCATACCATACATCATGGCAGGAGATCCTAATCTCGAAAAGACAATGGAACATGTCTTAATGCTAAGCGAATGCGGCGCCGACATTATAGAACTGGGTGTGCCTTTTTCCGATCCGCTTGCAGACGGTCCAACAATACAGAGGGCTGCGGAAAGGGCATTGAAGGCCGGTGCTACTTTGAAAAAAATAATCCCCTTTGTAAAAAAACTCAGACAGCGCACACAGGTACCGATAGTTTTGATGACATATTACAATCCTGTATTTAAGTATGGAGAAGCAGCCTTTATAAAAGATTCTGTGGATGCAGGCATCGATGGCGTGATAATCCCTGACCTGCCTCCTGAAGAAGGAGAAGATTTCATTAAACTGTCCAGCGATGCCAACTTCAGCGCCATATTCCTGGTTGCACCCACATCAACAAAGGAGAGGATAAAACGTATAGTATCCTCATCCAGCGGGTTTGTGTATTATGTTTCTATAACAGGGATAACAGGCTCGAAGCTAACACTCGAGGAGACATTCAAAAGCCATATTGCTTCTGTAAAAAAATTGACGGATAAACCTGTAGCCGTGGGCTTCGGGGTTTCAACGCCAGAAGATGCAAAAAAGGTTTCGCAGATTGCCGATGGCGTGATTGTGGGAAGTGCAATAGTAAAAAAGTTCTACGAGCACCCTGCAGGCGCAAAGGAGTTTATAAAAAAACTAAGGGAGGCGATCGGGTAGAGGTGGCCTGGTTTAAAAAGACAAGAGAAGTAAAAGCAGAGAAGAAGGTAAAGATCCCTGAAGGGCTGTGGGTGAAATGCGACAGCTGCAAGGAGATTATTTATAAAAAAGAGATAGAAAAAAATCTTAAGGTATGTCCGAAATGCAACTACCACTTCAGGCTCAGCGCTTCAGAGCGCATTAATCTCATGGCCGACGAGGGCAGTTTTGTGGAAATGGATGCCGAACTCTCTACCACCGATCCGTTGGATTTTAAGGACACACTGCCATACAAAAACAGGCTTGAAGAAAACAAAAAGAAAACCGGATTAAAAGAGGCTGCCATATACGGTGATGCTACAATAAACCAGAGGCATGTTGTCCTTGCCATTATGGATTTCTCATTCATGGGCGGCAGCATGGGCTCTGTTGTGGGAGAGAAAATATCCAGGGCTGCAGAAAGGGCTTTAGATAAGAAGATACCACTGGTAGTCGTATCATCATCAGGCGGTGCAAGAATGCAGGAAGGCATGTTCTCCCTCATGCAGATGGCAAAGGTATCCGCAGCCATTTCAAAACTCAAAGAAGCCGGTGTCCTCTACATTGCCATACTCGCAGATCCAACATTCGGAGGTGTTACCGCGAGTTTTGCAATGCTTGGAGACATCATCATAGCTGAACCCAGAAGTCTCATAGGTTTTGCAGGACCGAGGGTAATCGAACAGACAATAAAACAGCAACTCCCTGAAAACTTCCAGAGGGCAGAGTTCCTTCTCGAACACGGGATGATAGACATCGTGGTCGAGAGGAAGGAACTCAAGAACACTGTTTACAAGTTAATCGAGCATTTTATGCCCCAACCCTCCAATGAGCTATCCTGAAGCAATTAATTATTTATACGGTCTTCAGAAATACGGCATCAAACTCGGCCTCGAAAAGACCGGGATAATATTATCACGATTAGGAAATCCCCACAAAGACTTCCTCTCTATCCATGTTGCCGGCACAAACGGGAAAGGGTCTGTATCTGCAATGACCGCATCGGTCTTGATGGCCCACGGCTTCAAGGTCGGCTTGTTCACCTCTCCGCATCTTGTCAGTTTTACAGAAAGGATAAGGATTAATAATGAACAGATTTCCGAATCGGACGTGGTAAGCCTAACAGAAGAAATCAAATCTAAAATCTCAAATCTAAAATCTCAAATCCCTGAACCGACATTCTTTGAATTTGTTACTGCGATGGCCTTTTTGTATTTCTCAAGAAACAGTGTGGATTGGGCAGTTATAGAGACAGGCATGGGAGGGAGGCTGGATGCAACAAATATAATCACACCCGAAGTATCTGTTATCACAAAAATAAGTTATGACCACAAAGAATTTTTGGGAGAGACCTTAACAGATATTGCACACGAAAAGGCAGGGATTATAAAAAAGGGAATCCCAGTCGTTTCTGCGCATCAGGAGAAAGAAGCAGGGGAAGTGATTGCTGCTGCAGCAAAAGAAAGATCGTCTCCTCTCTTTATATATGGAAAAGACTTTAGCGGAGAACTGAGATTGTCAGACATTGAAGGAATTACATTTGACTACTTTGATGATTCATGTACAATTACAGATTTGCACACACCTTTGGCAGGAGAGCACCAGCTTTTCAATGCCTGCATAGCAACAAAGGCCGCAACTCTCGCACTGATGCAAAATTCGAAATTCAAAATTCGAAATTCAAAATTGATTAGAGATGGTCTTGCAGCTACAAAGTGGCATGGAAGGCTCGAAACAGTAAGCAATGATCCCGCTATCATGATCGATGGTGCGCATAACCCTGATGCAGCAAAGGCATTATCAGAATTTATAAAAAAACATCTCAATGATTACAGGATCATTCTCATAATGGGCATAATGGCCGATAAAGACATCCATGGAATCATGTCACCCCTCCTGCCTGCTGCCTCTGAAATAATATTTACCGCGCCTAATTATGGCAGGGCAGCATCACCTCAAAAACTTGCAGAGATCGCATTGCACATGGGTTTTTTCTCAAGGGTTGCAAATTCTGTAAGTGATGCTATCGAGATGGCAAAAAAATGCTGTGAATCTGAGAATCTGAGAATCAGAGAATCAGAGATAAAAAATAATCACTTCACCCATTCACCCATTCACTCATTCACTCATTCACTCATTCTTATCACCGGTTCTTTCTATACCATAGGAGAGGCATTGGAGATACTGGGTAAAAAGGCCGTTCTCGGGACATTGAGGGAAACGATATGAAATGGGCGATAGGCTGTAGACGAGAGGCTATATGGAATTATTTACTGTTTCTCGTCTTTATCCTATTGCCTGCCTCAAGTTGGGCTACCACAATAACTGCGGATCATCTCGAATATTTCAAAAGCGAAGACAAATATGTGGCAACAGGCAACGTGAGAATAGAGGAGGAAGGTTCTGTATTGATTGCAGACAGGGCTGTTCTCTATCAAAAGACATCAGATGCCGAGGCAATGGGGAATGTAATTTATGAGGACAATGAAACCTTCATAAACACCGAAAGGGCAGAACTAAACCTGAAAACCAAAACAGGCAAGCTCTATAATGCGCTCATTTTTTTTAAAAAAGGCAATTACTGGGTTAACGGCGATAATGTATCGAAAATAAAAGAAGACCACTATTATGCAGATACCGCAACCTTTACTACATGCGATTCCGAATCTCCTTCAAAAGCTGATTGGTGTTTTAAGGGAAGCAATGTTGACATAATGGTGGGCAAAAAGTTCACTGCACAGAATGTGACGTACAGGATTAAGGGGATGCCTGTCCTGTATTCTCCATACATGTGGGCGCCTGTGAAGACAGAACGCGAGACAGGTTTCCTGTTCCCCGTCATCGGCAACAGTTCAACAAGGGGATTCCAATTCAGTCCTGCCTTCTTCTGGGCAATAGATGAAAATAAGGATGCAACATTTTATCTCGATTATTACAGTAAACGAGGCATCGGAAAGGGGATTGAATACAGATATCTCGATTTTGATGACAAGGGGAGGTGGTATATCTACCACTTGAAGGACAAAGAGCTTAAAAAAGATTTCTATGAGTTTAAGGGCATGCATGACCACAGACTTGGAGACCTCAGGGGATATATGGATATCAATTATGTAAACCATGAAGACTTTTATAAAGAGTACGGCTATAAAAGAGACCAGAGGATACAGAGGTTCCTCCAGTCGACAGGTGAGATTTCCGTACCGCTTCCTGACTCGCGTTTATACCTTTTGGGACAGCAATGGATAGACCTCAAAGAAGGGCATACTGCCGTGCCCAAAAAGTTGCCGGAATTAGGATATGTGGTCAATCCTACGAACATTGGCCCGCTTATGTTCTCCATGAACTCAAGTGTGGCCAATTTCTATCGGCAAAGGGGCGAGAGAGGACAGCGTCTGGATATAAACCCAACTGTCTCCTATTCCTTTGGAGAGACAGTGCCCATATTCCAGTCACTTTCCCTGAGGGAAACGGCATATAATCTCAAAGACGGAGCGTCTTATGGTTCGTCACCACACAGAGAAACCTTTGAGTACAGGGCAAGTGCATTGACAAGATTTATCAAACGTTACGAGTCATTCACACATATCATAGAGCCTTCTTTTTCCTATAGTTTCATTCCAGAAAGTCATCCACTGCCTATTTTTGATTCAACAGAACTCTTCGACAAGACCTCGGTGGCAAGTTTCTCTCTATATAACAGTCTTACATCTAAACATTTCACGCTGACGGCAAGTCTATCACAGTCTTTAAACTTTAATGCAGGAGATAGACCCCTGTCGCTTACTGCAGTAAATGCGTCATTTAGCGGTCCTTTTAGCTTAAACTTCGATATGTCATACGACCCTAATAAGGGAAGAGCCGAGACGGTTAACTCTTCGCTCAGTTTTAAAGTGATGGATAAAACAGCAATAAGCTTTGGAGAAAGATACTCTAATTCGGATGAAAAATATTTCTATACATTCGGCATTGATTCGGCCATTACCAAGAAGTGGTCTGTAAGCGCCAATATGTGGTATGACTCAAAGGATGGTTTGAGAGATTCATCAATCAATACTATTTATTCAGAGCAGTGCTGGGCAGTTAATATCTCAGCAACAAAAAGACCCGGTGATGATAGGAGGCCTCCTGAATACAGTTTCATGATATTTATCGAATTGAAGGGATTGGGACAACCTATTAAGCTTTATCAATACCAGACACATTCCACACCAAACAGCTAACTGATTTATAATAAAGGGCATCGATTCGTATGAACATCATCATAAACCTCAACAAGGATTACGGCATTACTTCGCACGATGCTGTTACAGCTATAAAAAAACTCCTTAAGGTCAGAAAGGCCGGTCATGCAGGAACCCTCGACCCTATTGCCACAGGGGTTCTCCTCATCTGTCTGAACGAGGCTACAAAGATTTCATCCCTTCTTTCTAACATCGACAAGGAGTACATTATGACCGCAAAGCTGGGTGAAAGCACCGATACATATGACGCCGAAGGCAAAGTAATCAAAAAATTTCAAATTTCAAATTTCAAATTTCAAATTGAAGAAATAAAAGAGATAATCCAGAGATTCACAGGCGAGATCGAACAGGCACCTCCCATGTATTCGGCAATCAAGGTTTCCGGGGAGCCCCTTTACAAGTTAGCCAGAAAGGGCATCGAGATTGAAAGAAAGCCCCGAAAGGTGATTATCTATTCCATAGAAATATTGAGCTTTGAATCCCCCTTCCTGAAATTGAGAGTCTCCTGTTCAAAAGGCACATATATGCGCTCATTATGTAATGACATCGGCAATGCCCTTGGTGCAGGCGCACATATGGTGGAACTTGTCCGCACGAGAATAGGACAGTTCTCCATAGAAAACTCCGCAAAGATAGGCGAACTGCCTCACAAGACCGCATCTTTATATCCCATAGACTCTGCATTAAAGCATCTGCCGGAGATAATATTGGAAGGCGACAATTTGAAGAAGGCCAAAAACGGGAACCCGATTACTTATACGCCAGATTCGCCCATTCACCCATTCACCATCTCACCATTTATCAGGCTCAAAGACCCTGAAGGAAGACTCTTCGGAATTGGAAAAGTTTCGAAGGGTTCGATTAAAATAGAGAGGCTGCTTAAACTATGAATAGGGAGGCATTATGATACCGAGATATACACGCACTGAAATGGGAAGACTCTGGGAGCCTGAAAACAGGTTTCAGAAATGGCTCGATGTGGAGATAGCCGTATGCGAGGCATGGGCAGAATTGGGTGAAATCCCGGAGGATGCCCTCAAGGTGATAAAAGAAAAAGCAAAGTTCGATATAGCGAGGATTGACGAGGTTGAAAGGACAGTAAAACATGATGTCATTGCATTTCTTACATCCGTTTCAGAGTTTGTAGGCCCTGAGTCGCGGTTCATACATAAAGGGCTCACGTCATCCGATGTGGTTGACACAGCCCTCTCCCTCCTCATGAGGGAGGCATCAGACATTATCATAAAAGACATTAAAGAGTTGATGGGCGTTTTAAAAGAACAGGCATTCAAATATAAGACTGTTCCATGCATCGGCAGAAGTCACGGAGTTCATGCAGAGCCCATGACCTTTGGACTTAAATTCGCCCTCTGGTATGAAGATGCAAAAAGAAGTCTTAGAAGGATGGAGACTGCAAAGGATGTTATAAGTATCGGCAAGCTCTCCGGTGCAGTTGGAACATTCTCAAATATCCCAACCGAACTGGAAGAAATGGTGTGCAACAAGCTCGGACTCAAACCCGAGCCTGTAGCAACCCAGGTTGTCCAGAGGGACAGACATGCAGAATACATGACAACCCTTGCCCTTATTGCGGCATGCATCGAAAAGATCGCTGTTGAAATAAGACATCTCCAGAGGACAGAGGTGCTTGAGGCTGAAGAGCCTTTCAGCGTAGGACAGAAGGGCTCATCTGCAATGCCTCACAAGAGGAATCCTGTTGGATGTGAAAACCTTTCGGGCCTTGCAAGGATTGTCCGTTCCAATGCCATAGCTGCACTAGAAAACATCGCCCTATGGCATGAGAGGGATATATCCCATTCATCGGTGGAAAGAGTAATCATCCCGGACAGCATAATACTTGTCGACTACATGCTGAACAGATTAAAGGGAATACTTAAAGACATGCATGTGTACCCCGAAAGGATGAAGGCAAATATGGACAGGAGCTACGGCCTTTATAATTCCCAGAGGGTTATGCTCGCCCTTACCGAGAAGGGCATAACCCGCGAGGATGCATATACAATGGTGCAAAAGAACGCCATGGAAAGTTGGAAGAGGGGTGTGAGTTTTATGAAACTCCTCCAGGAGGACAGCGACATAACAAAACATCTCTCGCCTAAGGAGATAGAGGAAATATTTGACCTGCACTACTACCTGAGGAATGTGGATTATATGTTCGGCAGGGTGTTTGAAAGCTGATGCGAGATTTTCAGAACATCCGCGGAGCAGGAAGGTAGATAGAGAAGGTTGTTCCTGTTCCTTCTTCTGATGCTAAGGTGATGTGGCCGTCATGGTTTTTAACTATCGAATACATATGGCAAGACCAAGACCCATGCCTTTTTGCTTCCACGCTGTTTAGTCGTGAAATAGGGATCAAATATCTTCTGCAAATTTTTCCTCGGGATGCCGTGTCCCTGATCTTCCATGGAAATTTTTATATATCTTCCCTCTTTTAGAGGAAGGCCGTCTCTCGTACTGATGTCTATGTTCTCGGCATTAATCTTGATTACCCCGCCGCGTGGCATGGCCTCCTTTGCATTTATGATCAGATTATGGAATACACGGCCATCTGTCCTTTATCGACATCCACAGGCCAGAGATCGTCTGGTATGGAGACCTCGCATTTTGCATTGAAATCGGTTGGGATAAGGTCGGCGGCATCCTTTATAATTTCAGCAATGGAGGTCATTTTTTAACAGGCTCTCCGATTTCTGCAAAAGTAAATAATTGATGAGTTAAGTCCTTTGCAAGCCTGGATGCCTTCTCCGCCATGGTCAAACTCTCGAATACCTTATCTTCGGGTTTTACAGAGGATTTTAAAAGGGTGATACAGTTAAGAATGCCTGTCAGCAGATTATTGAAGTCGTGTGCAATGCCGCCGGCAAGCACCCCGATGGATTCGAGCTTCTGTGCCTTCAAAAGTTCTTCTTCCAGTCTCTTGTGCTCGGTGATATCCCGTGCCATTAAAACAAACCCTGCCAGATTATTATTTCCCTCCCATATGCCGGATACAGTCGCCTCGATAAACCGGATTTCACCTTCCCTCTTTTGTTCGAATGTATACTTATACGACCCGTTGTGCCTGACCGTCTCCACTGCCTTTTCAAAAAGGGATGAGTTCGCCTTTCTCTCTAAATGCATATCCATAGCCGTGCGCCCGATGACCTTATCTGCCCTGTATCCGAATATCTTTTCTGCCACAGGGTTGTAATACACGATGCGGAAATCATGGTCCATGGCTACAATGGCCATAGAGGTGGAGGAGCGGAGTATGTTTTCGAGGACTGTCTTCTCGCTGAGCATTTTCCGTGTCTCCTGCAGTACCTCTTCCTTTCCCCTTATAATCTCCTTGAGAAATTCTATATACCGCTCCTCGATCCTCTTTATGATGTCTGATTGTGTAATAAGTCATGCTATCCTGCCCTCCTTGTCCACCACCACCAGCCTGCGGATCTTTTCCTTATTCATGACTCTTGCTGCCTCATGAACAGGTGCACTTGAAGATATAATCCTGACAGGATGTGCCATTACTTCCTCTACCTTCAAGCTGTTCATATCGACCCCTGCCTTAAACAGGCGCACCACATCACGCTCGGTCAATATGCCCGCAGGACATCTGTCATCTTCAACGACTATGCAGCTGATGGAGTACTCCGCCATCCTCGATATGGCATCCCTGAGCAGGAAATCCTTACCGGCTGTCACCACATTCTTTGTCATGATCTTTGATATATTTTTGATCTCGACAAAATACTCCAACCCTAAATTCTTCATAATATCCGATTGTGTAATCACTCCGGAGAGGTCGCCGCTTGAGTCCACTATAATTAGATGTCTTATCCTGTTTGTCTCCAGCAAGCTATACGCCTCATATATATTTGTATCTATGTTTGCAGTAATCGGCTGCTTGGTCATCAGCTCCTTTATCTCAAGGCTGTCAAGATGGTTCTGGCGATGCACCGCAATAACAAAATCACGTTCTATAAAAATGCCCACAGGTTTTTTATCCCGGACAACCACAAGACAGCTTATCTTATTTTTCTCCATTAAGGAGACAGCTTCTGAAACAGGAGTCTCGGGAGAGACCGATATGACTTTAGAGGTAAAAA
>Ga0209721_1002326_pt1 | contig 12190 bp, 9 predicted proteins | sample TshhotsprinmetaG_FD_184139 | JGI IMG/M metagenome (GOLD analysis project Ga0209721, IMG submission 184139) | Hot spring microbial communities from South Africa to study Microbial Dark Matter (Phase II) - Tshipise hot spring metaG (SPAdes)... | ecosystem: Environmental > Aquatic > Thermal springs... | reverse complement strand
CAAGGGTCACTTGGCGGCGCAGCGTGGGATCTTTGGCAAGACGCTCTGCCGGACGATCCACTTCGCCCACGAATTGACGCCACTGCTGGGTGGCCGCCCCGCGCGTCCATTCGATCGTGACCGGCAAGACAAAGCGCATCTGCTCATCGATGGTGAGCAGCTCCCGAACGAATTTACTGGCGAAATAGATGATATTGGCATCCGACGGAACAAAGCGCTGCCCGACCTGATTGGAGAGCGTCACACTTCTGTCATTGCGCTCGACAAGGAAGTACGGCACGTACTCTTTGAGGGGCAGTAGGATGACCAAAGCAATGGCCTGGGTGATCGCCAACACGCTCGATACCGCAGCCATGGCAATGGCCCATCGCTGCACCAGGCGCGGTGTCTCGATGGCGCTGGCTGCCTCGACGAGGCGCTGCAGAGAGACCTTGGCCTTGGGCGGGGCGGAAGAAGACATCTCAGTTACCCTTGTTCACAGCCAAGATCAAATCCGCCCCCAAAAGGGATGCGCCCCACTCAAACGCTAGGCGCTGTTTGGCAGCAGCGCTCTCAAGGGCGAACCCTTGCAAAAACCAAAGACTTGCCATGCCGACGACCTTGTCTATTTTCTGTTCACCCATTTTCGTGTCGATCCAAGCCCGCATCCAGTGTGACAAAAGAAACCCCTCGTAGCAAACACCAAACACGACGCGCCCGACACCATCCACCTCCACCACGGGGGATGCGCGCCGGTGGTGCATCATCTCTACACCGCCTCCAGACCAAGGAACGGGCACTCGCGCTCGATAGATGACATCGCCACGATCATGTCCTGGCACGAAGGCCCATACCGCGCTGGATGCGATAATGTTATCACGCTCAGAAGCAACAAGCAAGTCTTTTGGTTGCCGCGCACCCGCCATTTTGGCTTCTGGCACATCCGCGTGCCAAAACAAGGTGACATTTCTTTCCTGCAAAAAACGGGACCGTTGCGCAAGCAAGGTGAGCAGCGACTCTCTGTGAGGACCCAAGACCCCCTCGGGCAGCACAACGACGGCATCACGAAACTCGACCGCCGACTCCATCTCGTCGAGCAAGCCCTTGAACCACTGGCCACGGCGCACGATTTCTGAGGCCTGTCGTGCTGAGCCAAAAGCGGTGGAGACGGGATGCCACAAGAGACGGGAAGACAGGCGCGCCTCGCGCTCAAGCCGAAAGGCTTGCGTCCACCCCGACCACAGCAGCGAGGCGGCCAACATGAGTAAAGCACCGGCCGCCATCACAGATGCCTTGCGAGCGGGACGCTCGCTTGCTTGCCAAGCGATGCCCGCCAGAATCCAGCCCATCAGCACGGCAAGAACGCCCCATCCGCCCGCACCAGGAAAGAGCGCTCCCGCATACAGCAAAGGATGGTTCCAAGAAAAGATCTCCCACGGCCAACACAGTGACAGCACCACCCCAGTGACAAGCGCCAGCGGCGATCTCCACTTCCGATCGGGAAGGAAGCGCTCAGCGGCCACGAAGGGGATCCACCAAGCGCACGCATTGAGCAGCGCATGGGTCAACCACAGCAAGAGCGCCTGCGCCCACCCCATGTCGAAGTAGCGCCACAGCGACGGCACCGACTCCCAGCCAAGCGCCAGATAGTAGCCGCTGACAAACGCGAGCACCCCAACATGCGTTCGCTGCAACAAGAGGGCGGGGCCAAACGCGAGCAGCAACCATCCCCACTGCCCGTCTCCCAACCAACCGAGCGACGCGACCAAGCTGCCTGCGACCAGATGCGCCACCAGTGACAGCGCACGAACCGACCAGCCGCCGAGGGATCGCACTCAAATACCCCCCAGATCCACCTCTACCCGGCCGCCCGGCCCCGCATCGAGCGTGGCATCACGAATCGCGCGCTCCAGTATCCCCTTGGCGTCCGATGGGGACAGATCGTGGTGCCGAGCCACGAATACCTCGGGCGACTCCTTCCAGTGCACCTTGGGGCGGGAAGCAACGAACTCCTTGACCACGGCCAGGAGCGACTCGCGCGTGGGCGTGAAGTCGAAGTGCTCGCTGAAGCGCCCGTGACGGGTGATGGCCTCATCCAGCCCATCGACGAAATTGGTCGCCGCGACAAAAAACACATCGTGCAGCTTCTTGGGGCCATCCATGACCGCCAGCAACTTGTTGGTGATGTCGTGGCCGTAGGGGTTGTTGCGCCGATCGCGCAGGATCAACTCGGCCTCATCGATGAAGACGATGGCCGGGCGGATGTCGGCGGCCTTCTTGATCATCTCATCGATCTTTACCGGGGAGCGGATCAGGTCCGAGGCGCTGGCGGGCAGGAAGCGCCACCCCGTCTCGCGGGCGATGGCTTGCGCGGCTGCGGTCTTGCCCGTGCCCGGCGGCCCGTAGAAAATCGCCCCGCGCGGCAAGGTCGCGCCGGTCGATTCGATCAACTCGGGCTGCTTGAGCGCGCGCACGATGCGCCGCAGCCCCCGCGCCAGCTCAGCGGGGAAGTGCAAATCCGCCAAGGTCGGGGCGCTCTCGGACAGGCGCGCACCGGCCCCTTCAGCATTGATGTCGACGACCCGGCGCAGCAACTCGGCGTTGATCTCGTTGGCGTTGCCGCGCTCGATTTCACGGCGCATCAGCTTGTTGAGCTGCACGATACGGGCCACCGACCAGCCCTCCCAGCGGCGCACGACCGAGTCGACCTCCGTCATATTCGTGCGCACATGGTGCAAGCCGCGCAACAGCAGCCCCTTGCGCGCCGCGAAATCCGGCGGCGGGACCTCGATCTTGACATCGAAGCGCCCCTCTCGGATACCGGCTTCGTCGAGCTGATCGCGGAAGTTGCTCGCCGCCATCACCAGCACCCGATGCTTGGCAAAGCCCTTGTTGAGATCGGCGATCGAGGTGAGCATCGTGTTGGCGCTGTTCAGAAAATCCTGGGACGCGCCACCAGGAGATCCTTTGGCGTGCTCAGCCCGATTGGTCATGAAGCTGTCGAACTCATCCAGAAAAAGAACGACCGGGGCCTGCGCCCGTGCGTCACGGAAAATGGCAGTGATGCGCTCTGACGTTTCACCCGTCCACATCGACGTCAGCTCCGAGGCACGGGCTTCGAGAAACCGATAACCCAGCTCACCGGCCAGCGCCTCGGCGATGAAGGTTTTGCCGTTACCCGGGTCGCCCGACAAGAGAATGCCGTTGCCATCCGCGCGCTCGAATTCGCGCACCGTATCGAGCAAGCGCTCCTTGAGCCGGTCCATGCCAAAGACATGCCGAAAGTCATGGCGCGCCGCGCGCGCGGGGTACGATACCGACGCCATCATGTTGGTGGCGGCCTGCATCGGGTTGAGCTGGGACAGACGCATGTTGCGCAGATTGGATGGTAGCAAGTACCAACGGTGGGCCGCATGAACGCGGCGCAGCAGCAGCAGATGCAGCGGCGTCAACAAAGCGGCCACGATGACGCTCCAAAACAGCGCCGCCTCGATGTGAAAATCGAACCGAACCGCATCATCCGCAAAAACCGGCGACCGATAACCCAGAGGTCGCAGCAAACCATCGAACACATAGCTGACCGCGATTGGTAAATCGAATTCACCATTCAGCGGGATCGACAACAATGCCTCCGGCAACGGCATGGCCAAAAACAACGACGGCCACCCACCCTCACCCTGAAACTTCTTGAAGGCGGCCAGCAGATAAATGGCACCGATCACGCACAGGCCAACACCCACCCAATACATCACACCCGTCTGTTTGGTGTAATAAAAGGCAAACGCGCCGACCCAGATGGGCAGAAAACGGGACAAAAACAACGGGGTCGCGGCCAATAGGTTTTCTTTGGTCAGAAAATTCATGGTGCATCCTCCATAGCCAAATCGAACGATTATCCTAATACCACGATGTTTATCATAATAATAACAAAACGCCGCGAAATGTCAAGCGGCGATGGGTGGCGTCGGCACAAACCAACACCACCCCTTTTCCGGCAGATTAATGGTTCGATTGGGCCGTCGGGATGGGCGACAGCCTCGTCTGCCACCAAGGCCCCGCCCAATGCAGTGGCGGCCTTCGTCGGCGGCCAGCAACGTCGTCGTTATGGGGCAACGCGCTCGCGATCAGCGACTATTGTCTATGCATCAAGATCGGAGGCGGCGCTTCCTCCCCCGACTGAAGTCGGGGGCTTCCGCGCTGAGGATACTGTGAAGGGCGCGATCCGCCACCACCGACCGCGACACCGCCACCGCTGGCGACTTTACTGCCACCTCCACCGCTCCCGCTTCCGCTGCTACCACGGTCGTTGGCGTCAGATTTGTTGCCACCGCCACCACCGCCGTCACGACGGCCCCCACCACGACGAATACCCGTGCGGCGACGGGTGAGCAAATCGAAGGACATGGTTCCAAAGAACTCGGCGCCCCAGTTTTTCGCCAACAGCGCAACCATGAGCATCAGAATCGACAGTAGGATAAGGCTTATCGCAAACGCCAGATCGCGATCCGCCAACTCTGATTGGTTTGTCGCGGTCCCCTTGATCGCAAGCTCGGCCCCCGTGGTAAACATATTCATGGTCAGCATGACGATGACCAACGAGAAAACATAGGTACCAATGCCGCCCAAAATAAACGACGTCGCAGTCGTGAGAAGCCGACCACGGTCGAGAGGCAACAGATACAGCGCAAAAGGCCCAAAGGCGGCCCCAAAAAGGGCCTTGATCCAGCCCACGAACATGAACAAAACAAGGAACGCCATCGTTGCCCAAAGAAAAAGATCGGCAACATCCAGGATCAGAGCGGCAATAAAAACGGCAACCGCAGCCCAAAACTTATCACCGATGTTAAACAGATTATCCCAATTAGAATTATTATTCATCTCTTCGGCAACACTTTTTTGTCGCTCCTCCATTTCCTCCCTCAGTCTCTTATATTTTTCTGAAAACACTGTTTGTACAGCACCCAACGCCTGGACAGGATTTCCCGCCGACGATGCTATCGCCTGTCCGCCGGTCAACGACCCGCTGGCATTGACGACAGCACCGGTCATCCAGCCGTTGGCAAAGTTGACCAGGCCGAACCCAAGACCGCTCCAGTTGTTCAGAGCGGCAAAAATAACGGCATACAGCGCGATTTGTCGCACGAAGCTGGTCACGACATCAAATCCGTCACTTTCGATAACCAATCGAACAGCGAGCCACGATGCCTGCAACCCGAACAACAGGAGCAGGACATTGTATTGCGTGCCGAGTGAAATAATTTGGTCGGCAATCGCGGTGGTCCCGGTCGTCAAGCTCGACAGCATGCCCTCCAGGGACCTGAAAACCAAATCAAAAAGGCTGTAATTCTGTTGAGCCATTTTCATTTACGGGACGGGCTAAGCGCCCGCCCCACCCTCCTTTTGAGTGACTAGTGTAGCAACCGAAACACATCAATCGCCAGCAATATGGGCATGGACGCGAAAGCCGACAGGGCCACAAAGAAGCTCCACGGCGCACGCACCGATACCACCACCCAAGCGCCCACGAACCACGAGCGAAAGCCGCCCAAGTCCAACAGTTCCTTTTCTAGCTGCTTGCGCGCCTGTTTGATCTGCTCTCGATCATCCGCTTCACTCGCTTGAGCGTCGCGCCTGGAGATTGACGCCAGCTCTTGCAGCTTTTCACGCTCCGGCGGCGTCTTTGGGAAGTGCGTCAACGCCAGATCGACCAGCGCGTCCGACACGTAGGGAGAAAAGCGCTGGTCGATATAGTGCCACGCCTCCCCCAAGACCTCCACGATACGGCGATGTTCGGCGCGGCTTTTCACAATGTGCTCTCAAAAAAGTCTGCCAATGTTGCGCTCAAGCAGACGGCGCCCGATTTCTCGCTCCACCTGCTCGCGCTCGACGGACTCCAGTCGTTGCTCCGCCAGGGTGGTATTGAGGGATTCGATGCTCATGCGAGAATCCATGAGCAGGCGCTGAATGCTGCTTTGCTGCGAAGCCAGGAACTGTAGGCCCTGCACATTGCCGGTAATCTTGCTGATCTCCCCCGCATTGTTTCTGATGAAGTTATAGTCATTATCCATTTCTTCAATGGTTCGCAAGCGCTGCTCCATGACCTTGCGAGCGCGCTCGACCTTTTGTTTATCCATGGCTCTCATTGCAGCATCGATTTCTGCCATGGTGATCTTTCCGTCTCTACCGTCTGATGAAATGCCGCCGCCGATTCTGTCGGCCAAGGTGTCATAAAAGGTGGCCATCGATGTGGAATTGTTTTGCAATCTCGTCAACGAAGCACTGATTTGCGAGACCGCTTTTTGCGCCTCCGCGACCGATCGATAGGACTTCACGAAACTCTGTAGATCGCTTGTGGGGATTCCCAGGCGCGAGGCAATGCCAGACAAATCCCCAAGACTCTGGAGGTTTTGCATCATGGTCGCCAGCATATTGACCTGCTGCGCCGTCTGCTGTGCCGCCTCCGACACCTGCGCCATGAGCTCAGCGTTATTCGCGAGCTGCGTAATCTCCAGCGCCCCACCGGTCAGGCCGCCTCCGGCATAAGAGGGAAGAGGCTGCAGCGCGACCGAAAAAGCCATCCCCACGATGGCGGCAATATTTTTGAACGAAGACATGATCGCTTCCCCGAAAAAGCCGTTATCTTTCCACCGAATTGCTCGATCCCTGCCACTCGATGACCTTCCAGCACAAGCCGCGCGCCGATGCGTCATCGATCGCCGAGCGAAGGTCCCAGACGCCCGCGCGCGCCATGTTTTCCGTGTCTTTGGCCTGCACTTCCGCGTCTCGTGCGCGGCGAGCGATCCAGCCATCGAAGTCCCGGCGCGCACAAATGCCGTCCATCTCAGGATCCTCTTTTCTCTTTCCGGCCGAGCTCCCCGATGCCTGGGCGCGGTTTGACGCGATGGATCCCGCCTTCGAGGCGGCCAAGGCGTTGGCCCGATGTTGTTGCACGCCAGAGAGTTGGCACACCGCAGCCATCGGGCCGTCTGCCGCCGCGCAAAGCGACTGCATACCGCCCTGGTTGGCGGCAAATACCGCGCCCTCTTCGCCCATCAGCGCCGTCATCCCCGAATCCGCGCCCGGGTTGCCCCGACTTCGGCATGCGATACCCAGCGCCTGCGCCGCCTCTTCGGGTCGCTGCTTGGCTCGTTCTTGCTCTCGCTGCAAGCCGGCCAGGACCGTAGGCAAGATGATTTGGGTCGCGCGCGAGCGCTTGGCGGTTTCTTGCCGCGCCTCATCAGACACGACCCCGTATCCGATGTGGATGGCGCCTGGGTTGGCGGGCAAAGATTCGCCAAAGTTGTAGGCAAAAGAATAGAGGGGACGCAGCGGCTCCCGGTAGGCCGGTGCAGCAAAATCCGACCACGAGTTGGATCGGTGACGATAGATCCTCGTGTAAGAAGGCGTCCCATCCGGTTTGATCACCGACATCCCCTGGTCGTCGCTCGCCACGATGACCACGGCCGCGTCTTTGCCCACGTCTTGGCGCTGGGGCGCCATCTTGACTTGCAGCTCGTAGCGATACCACACACGCTCGCTGTCACCAAAGACCTCGCGATAGACGTACTGAACGATCGCGCCGCGAGCTTGTCCCGCTGGTGGGTCCGGCAAACGGTAGCCGCCTGCACCCCGCACCGGTTCCTCAACCGTCACCATGCCAAGAAAGCCGTTCGAGCACGACTGGCCCGCCGTCCGAATGCTGGCGGGCTTGCGCGTCTGATTGCTCGCCGAGGCAGCGCGCGACGCGATGTCCTCCAGCGAAAACCCGCCACCCGCCCCGGGCTGGGGGCCGGACTCGAACGCCGCCCCAAACGAGGATTGGGCAAGGGTAGGAAGGGCAGCAAAGGCAGACAAGGCGGCCACAGACAACAAAAAAGGCGCACGTCGCCGCATCGTTGACGTCCTTATCTGGCGTTGACCGAAGATTGGCGATGATTGTAGCAACGGCGCGCGATATGCGCAAGTACCATCTGGCTGCGCTATCCCTCCCCGCCCTGAAGGACGGGGACTCACGCGCGTGCAAGTTGAACCCTGCGCAGATACCGATCTTGCCAGCCCGTCCCACGCGCCATCTCTTCGTTCAATATGGACAGCGCGAGCGAATCGCTGCGCAGATACGCCAACTGCTCAGGGGTAAACTGGCACTCGATCTTCTTGATGTGATCGTCGTTGACGATGATGTAGTGCTTGCGCACCTGACTCGTGGCGATCTCGGCAATCACGTCCTCAGACAGCCCAAACTCGCGCCGGTAGAGATCGGACACACTCTTGGTGGCCGCGCGCGGATTGGGCAAGAAGATCATGTTCGCGATATTGTCGCGGATGGACGCGAAGAACTTCTTGTTCTCCGACACCATGTCTTCGATCGACTGGGTTGCCATGACACAAAACGCCCCATACTTAGCAAGCGTCTTGAGCCAGTCTCGGACCCGTTCCTGAAAGACGGGATTCTCGAACAAGAACCAACATTCTTCCAGGTAGATGAACGTCGGCACCACGGGCTTGTCGGGCTGCCGGTTTTCTTCCAGTAAGCGCTGGATGCGGTAAAACGCATACGACATCACGAGCGGGGCGATTCGCTCGTTGCGAAGCAACTCGCCCATCTCGAACGCGGTGATGGCGGCCAGCGAAAAATCGTCATGGTCGTTGTCGAAATAGGACGCCAGCGGCCCGCCCTCGACGAAGGGCGCCAGTTCCGCGCGCAAGTCACCCGGCAAGAGCGTGGACAAAAATGCCAGCCTCCACTGATGGGAGCCCATGCTGCGCGCCATGTCTTCGATGGCCTGGCGAATCTTCATGTCGTGGTCATTCGTGACATGAAAGCCACGAGACTGGATGAGATCGACTACCCATTGGGAAACGAACTCCCAGTGCACCTCGTCACCAATCAACTGAAGCGGGTTGATTTTCACGGGGATGCCTTTGGCGGCATCCTGGGACGCCGCACTCAAGTCGAAGTAAGAACCCCCATGCAACAGCGTATTGATGCGACACGACTGGTCCTTGTCAAAAATGATGACGCGCGCTGGCATATATTTGGTAAACTGGCTGATGAGGAAATTCATCATCACCGACTTACCAGAGCGCGAGCCGCCAATGACAAAGGTGTGCCCCAGTGCTCCGCGATGGAAATTGAAGTAGTAGTGCCCCCCGCGCGCTGACGGAAAGACGCTCAACGCAGGGGCAGGCCGCTGGGTCTGTTCCTCGAAGTAGGGGTTTTTTTGCTCTCCGCGGTAAGGCAGAAAGATGGGTGCGAAGTCTGCCAGATTATGCGCGGTCATCATGGACCAGCGCACCGGCTCCTTCAACTGTCCGGGCATGGTCGCCGCCCAACAGCTAAGCGCATGCAAGGTCTCGCGCACCACGCCGGGGTATTCGGATGCGACGTTCTTGATGAAGAACTCCCCGGCGTCTTCCACTTCTGTTTTCGTCTTGCCGTAAATGGCTACCGATACGTTCATGTAGCCGAATGCAGTCTTTTCGGCCAAGACTTCGTAGGCGTCGAGAACATCCTGCAAGGCAGCCGCCTTTTCCGGATCCGCCTTGGTGGCGTCGGGTGACGAGGTTCTGTTCAACACCGCCGCCAGATACTGCTTCGGCCCATATTGGGTTAGCTCCAAGTAACCCCGAAGGGACTGAATCGCCGCCCTGCTCTCTTCCTTGGACATCAAGCGAAACGCGATCGAGGTCGTCGAAGGCAGGCCCGACGCGATGATGACATCGATGAGGTGCGGCGAGGTGGCGGCCGGCCAATCCTTCATCGAAAAGCAGCCGACATACCGATCACCAACCTTGAGGTGATTGTTGTAAACCTCGACCGGCGCATCTGCCAACTGGCTGTCCAGAAACCAATGGCCACGGACGGTTGCCGGCTCGATATTGTCGAAATGGCCGGAAACGGTGGAGCGCAAAAACCCAAAAAGATCGGGGCCAAGGAGCCGCCGCAAACTCAGGTCGGGCAGCAACGACACGATTCGATCGGCACTCGCCTCCATGCGCTGCAGCGCGAGGATCAGCTCTTCGGCACGATAGGCAAAGGCGTGCTTGCCGACGAACGACGACATCACCCCCATATAAATGGCGCGCGCCAGGTTTTCTCCGCGCGCGAGCATGCTGCCGATGTTGGCAAAGAAGCGCTCGTCTTTCTTGGGTGGCGCCAGATGCAGACTCAGGAAAGCGCGCGGGCGAAGTGCCGCCCTTCGATAGAGGTACTGCTGATGCGCGCGGTCGAGACGGGCGGCCGCTTCGATTTCGAATGATGCGGCCGGGTATTTCAAATCTTCGACGTTTTTGAGGGTAAAAATGACCGTCCAGGGGTCGATGCGCAGCTCAGAGACGGCACTGGCGATGCGGCCAAGAAGATACTCGACCTCCACGGCGGCCATATTGTCCGCATCTTTGCCGGTGATTTCGAACGACAGCAGCAGCCCCCCATCCTTGCAGGCCACCACCCCATCCGATACTGGGCAAATCCAGGGACTGATTTCCGTGATGCTTCGCGTCTTCATTTCAATATTTTTGTATCCCCGAAACCCACGGGGCGCCAATTCCTCTTGGGCATCCAGTCTGGCCACGGCTCATACCGATCGGCCTGCTTGGAATACCGAACATAAATCTTCATCAGGTCGGGCTCCCTCTTGTTTTGAACCCGCAACCAGACGTACAAAAAGAAAAAACCGGCGCTGATGACTAGCTTCACCGGAAAAGAGAAGGGAGAAAACACCACCACATACGACCACACGGAGACGAGGATCGCGAACAAGCCGCGATCCATGCCCATGATGGTTTTTCGGGTGTGCAGTCCTTTGTATACTCTGCTCACAGGGAGAAGCCGCCCGTGCCACAGCCCATGTTGATCCCAAACGCCGTGCTCAGCAGCGACGGGATGAACACCAGGATGGCGATGCCCAGCAAAATGCGCAGCGCCGTCGAGATATACCCCTTGCCCTCGTCGAGCACGAAGAGCACGGCAAAGACAGCCAGGGCGGCACCTGCAACGATGGGTACCAGCGGCCCGCTTTTGTCCATCAAGCTGCACCACAGCGATTTGACGCTGCTTAGGAAGCCGGTGTCGATGGTTGCGCCGGATTGTGCCAACACAGAAAACAAGAGCTCGTTCACTTCGGATCTCCTTTCATGATGCCCAAAAAAACCCCAACCATCAAGCAAGATAGACAGCCCTCGTGCGATAGCCGCCATCGTCGCCGATGCCGTCCACCACCGCCACCTCGACAGGCCGCCTGATGCCGCCTAATCGGGAGCAAAAGATGACAAGTCGAAACGTCTGCGCAATCAGGGCGCGCAGCGCCATGAGGGGCAGGTTGTGGGCGTTGGGTGACATTCTAACCATGTTTTCCATTCGATACAAGGCAAACAGGGCGCTGTCGGCATGGAGTGTGCAGCCGCCGCCCGAGTGCCCCGTATTCATTGCGTCGATAAGATCGTAAGCCTCGGGGCCGCGCACCTCGCCGACCACGATGCGATCGGGGCGAAAACGCAAAGAGAGGCGAACGAGCGCACGGATGTCGATGTTTTCGCTGGGATTGGCTTCCAGCCCCACGTAATTGGGAACCCGGACCTTGAGCTCTGCAGTGTCCTCCAGGGTTAGCACGCGATCTTCCGGGGGGATCTCGCCCAGTAAGGCGTTCATGAGCGTGGTCTTGCCCGAGCCGGTGGCGCCTGCGACGATAAAGTTTAGGCGCGCCCGTATGCACCAGCGCAAGAAATCATACAGCGCCACCCCTCCCTTGCGGACATCGTCTGCGTGGCGCGACAAGTAGTCTTCGACAGACGCTGCTTGGGCGTGTTCGGCGTCGTGTTTCTGGCGACATGCGGGCTCAAGGGCGCCCGATTCGACGTAGTCGTAGAGCTGCTTGCTCGATGCGTTGTGTTTACGGATACACAGCGCGTTGCCGCGCACCGCCACCGGATACAGCGCCGCCGCAATACGATAGCCGGGCATGCGGGCATCCATGATCGAGGTCACACTGTTGCGATCGTTCGCGGACGCGAGCGCCTTGATGGCCGCACGTAACCGGAGGTCCTCGATCTCCAGGCCCTCGATTTTTTGCATGACACCCGCTTTTTCGATCCAGATATCGCTGTGGCTGTTGACCATGATCTCCTGCACCGCCGGATCGTCGATATAGGCCGCCAGCGGCGACATCTGGGTTTTGAACGTCTCCAGCGCGCGTTGGTGTAGTGGGTTCAT
>Ga0209721_1002322_pt1 | contig 12207 bp, 9 predicted proteins | sample TshhotsprinmetaG_FD_184139 | JGI IMG/M metagenome (GOLD analysis project Ga0209721, IMG submission 184139) | Hot spring microbial communities from South Africa to study Microbial Dark Matter (Phase II) - Tshipise hot spring metaG (SPAdes)... | ecosystem: Environmental > Aquatic > Thermal springs... | reverse complement strand
CTTTCAATTGATACTAATATTGAGTGGGACATCTCCCTTTATAGTTCTTTCTTGCAATTAAACAGTAACCCCACCCAGCCTCCCCTTATATTAAGATGAGGTATGGAGGGGTTAAAGAGAAGAAATACCTACAAAAAATATTACGGATCTTTTATTAATACACCTACATCTGGCTGTCCAGGGAAATTGAGATTGTCAATAAAAAAACCTTAATCTCCAAACCGAATTGCTCGTTTTAAGATTTTTCCGGTGGGTCCTTTTGGGAGTTCCTGCACCAGATGAACCCTTCGAGGATATTTATAAGGTGCCACCTGTTCTTTCACAAAATGACGCAATTCCTCTGGGGTTGTTCGAGACCCTTGTCGTAGCGCAACAAAAGCAGCAACCTCTTCGCCCAGATCGGGATCTGGAATTCCAACTACGGCAGCCTCGACCACCTCTGGATGAGAATAGAGAATCTCCTCTATCTCCCGGGGGTAGACATTGTATCCTCCACGAATAATCATATCCTTTTTGCGATCTACGATATAGATATATCCGACTTCATCTTTCCGGGCTAAGTCACCTGTATGGAGCCAGCCTCTTCGAATCGTTTCAGCCGTAGCTTGTGGCTGGTTATGATATCCTTTCATAACGCCAGGTCCACGAACGATCAACTCACCCACTTCCCCAGTTGGGACATCTTCATCTTGATCGTTCACAATGCGGGCTTCGAAACCAGGGATAGGTAGGCCAATCGATCCGGGTCGGGTCGGCCGGCCAAAAGGATTCTCAATACATACAGGGGAACACTCGGTCAGTCCATACCCCTCATAGATGGTCGTCTGAAAACGCTCTTCAAATTGACGAAGGACTTCTACAGGAAGAGAGGCTCCTCCTGATACACAGAAGCGAAGCCCCGCTCGCTTTGGCGGACGAGAATCGGCTAACTTGACCAGTCGATTGAAGACGGTTGGCACTGCTATCAAGATCGAACTTTTCTCCTCCTCAATGGCGGATAAGAGTTCTTCTGCCTCAAAGTGGGGCCAGAGTCGAATCGTCAATCCCAGATAGATCGAAGCATTGAGCACACTGGTCTGGCCATAGATATGGAAAAGGGGCAGAACACCAAAGACCACATCCATGGGATCGGTTGACCGCATGTTGGCGACGGTCATGGCGTTATTTGACATGTTATGGTGAGTGAGCATTGCTCCTTTGGGTAAGCCCGTTGTGCCACTGGTATAAATAATTGCCCAGGTATCATCATCCCGAGTCTGAAAAGGAGTGAAAGGTTTATCCTCCTTGAAAAGTTCATTGAGCGGAATCAACCCCCGACCGTAATTTACTCCCTGGGCAATACGCAGATCTATTTTGGGTAATGCCTTCATCACCTGGCATGGATGTTCCAGATAGTCCTTATGGCCGATAAAAGCCCGTGCACCGGAGTCTTTGAAGATATGTTCCAGCTCTCCTCTTCGATAAAGGAAATTAACCGGCAGAACCACAGCTCCCACTTTAGCCAATGCATAATAGATAACGACCCACTCAATCGAATTTGGCATCATCAGTATGCAAACATCTCCAGGTCGAAGTCCTGCATGGATGAGGCCGTGGGATAAGCGATCCACCTGTCTATTCAATTCTTCATAACTGAGGGTGCGGTCTCTGAAATGAATCGCTGGATGCTTCGGGCAACGCACAACGCTCTCGAGGAGAAGGTTGGAAATATTCATAACCTCTTTCCAGTTTTTTATATCTTCGAACCATCCATCAGACTTAAATGAAACTTAGCTTTGTCCTATTGGTGGATGGTCAGTAATCGTTCTCATGTTTCCATGGGATGCGTTTCCCTTCAGGAGAGTATCTATAAAATCCCTTTCCTGATTTTCTTCCGTAATCACCTCTGGCCACCATCCGCTCGATCAGATCGGAATTGGGGGCAAGATGGCCTTCTCCAAGGGTCTTCAAGGTCTGTCCTATTCGGGCAACCGTATCCAGTCCTGCGTTATCCGCTATTTCAAAAGGACCGGCATTCCAACCGTAACCAAGCCGCATGCCAATATCCACATCTTCAGGGGTAACAATCCCTTGATCAACCAGGTCAACGGCCTCGCGGAAGGCTGCAGAGAAGATTCGATTCATGACAAAACCAGGGATGTCACGCTTCACCTGAACCGGGGTTTTCCCCAATGATCGGACAAAAACTATTCCTTGCTCGAAAACTTCCTGAGAGGTCTTCTCCCCTTTGACCACTTCGACCAGCCCCATGAGAGGTACTGGCCCAAAGAAATGGAGCCCCAGCACCCTCTCCGGCTTGCTCGTTTCTTCGGCAAGATGGGTGATCGGAATGGTAGAGGTATTTGTCGCAAGAGGAGTTTCCTTAGGGGCGATTCGGTCGAGTTGTTGGAAAATACGGCGTTTCACTTCCTCATTCTCGATAACCGCCTCAATCACCCAATCCATACTGGAAGCACATGACAGGTCTTCTTCGAGTGAAATGCGGGCGAGCACCTTTTCAGCAGGATCATTGAGAAGGCCCTTTTTTTCAAATTTCTCCACAGACCAACGAATCTCTTTAAGAGCCTTTTCTGTGATTGAAGTGTCAATATCCATCAGGTGAACCTGATATCCTGCCTGCGCCGATACCTGAGCAATTCCTGCGCCCATGAATCCTGCGCCTACGACCAGGACCTTTCTTCTCCGATTCAGAGTTTCAAATTGGGTGGATTCTGTGATCATCTCAACACGCTTTGCCGTACTTTTCCCTACCTCGATCCATTTTAGCCTTAAACCTTAAGATACCTCGCCTTTTGGGATTACCCTCCTCTTTCTCCCCAACCCAGGGATGAGAGGTGAGATCAGCAGAAATAGGGCAAGGATTAAAGAGGCCGCGGCCAGTGGCCTGACGAAAAAGATGGAGAAGTCACCCTGAGAGATAATAAGGGATTTTCTTAAATTATTCTCCATCAATGGTCCTAAGACAAAGGCTAACACGAGAGGAGCACCTTCGTAGCCAAATTTTTTCATCAGGTACCCCATGATTCCGAAGATGAGCATGATATAGATATCGAAGACCACGTTGTTTACGCTGTAGACACCGATTAGACAGAGGAGGAGGATGAGGGGAGAAAGGAACTTGTATGGAACCCTGAGGACCTGGACCCAGATGGTGATCAGGGGGAGGTTGAGAATGAGAAGCATGATATTCCCAATATACATACTGACGATGACTCCCCAGAATAGGCCAGGGTTCTGTTTCATCATCAAAGGACCAGGAGTGATCCCATGGATCATGAAGGCCCCAAGAAGCATGGCCATAATCACATTGGGTGGAATGCCTAAGGTCATGAGCGGGATGAAGGCTCCTCCTGTAGCTGCATTGTTGGCTGACTCCGGTCCAGCTACTCCTTCAATGGTTCCTTTACCAAAACGCTCCGGGTGCTTGGAGAGACGTTTTTCAATGGCATAAGAGATGAAAGATGAGATGACCGCCCCTCCTCCGGGAAGAATCCCTAAAAAGAAACCCAGCAGAGATCCCCTGGCAATGGGACCTGTGGAGTCCTTCCAATCTTTTGCTGTTGGAAGAAGTCCTTTAAGTCTTGTCTTGAGGACTTCTCTTCGAACCGTCTGCTCAATATTGAGAAGGACCTCAGAGATTCCAAAAAGGCCCATGACAATTGGTACCAATCCTACTCCATCGATTAATTCCATCTTCCCAAAAGTGAAGCGGGGCCGGGCATTGATCGAATCGAGGCCGACCAGACCCAGAACGAGTCCGAAGGCGGCCATGATCAGAGCCTTTGGCATAGCCCCTTGAGCAAGGTAGATCAGGATGGTGAGGCCAAGGATCATGAGCGTGAAATACTCAGGAGGTCCAAAACGGAGTGCAAGTTTAGATAAAGGAGGTGCTAGAAACATCAGGCCGAGAATGGAGAGGGTTCCGGCGATAAATGAACCAAAAGCAGCAATTCCCAAGGCAGGACCTGCACGGCCCTGGCGGGCCATCTGGTATCCGTCAAGACAGGTGACCACAGAGGCTGCTTCTCCTGGGATGTTGACCAGAATGGATGTGGTTGATCCTCCATACATGGCTCCGTAATAGATTCCAGCGAGCATGATAATGGCTGCTTCCGGAGTTATCTTGAAAGTCGTTGGAAGAAGTAGAGACATGGCCCCCACTGGCCCAATCCCAGGCAGAACACCGACCAATGTCCCAATGAATACTCCAATGAAACAATAGAAGAGGTTTGAGGGTTGGAGGGCAACCGAAAAACCGATTCCTAAATAGTTCAAAAATTCCATATCCTATCCAATTCCCAAAAATCCTTTGGGGAGTGGACTCTTCAACCAGACGTGGAATACTCCATAGGCGGCAAACGTGCTGATGATTGCTCCCAGGATGGCCCATCGCCATCGCTGTGGTTCAACCGCTTTAAAAAGGAAGATGAGCAGAAGAACGGTGCTCAGAATAAAACCCAATGGAACAAAGAGATAAGCATAGAGCAAGAGGGCAAGCAGGATGGTGATCACCTGCTTCCAACGGATTCCAGTCCAAAGAACTTTTAATTCTCCGATGGCCGGTCTTTCCTTGATCGCCCGGATGAGGATGATCAAGGATAGTCCGATTAAGATAATTCCCACTCCGAAGAACATGAACCCGGATCCAGGATCATGAAAGGTTCCCAGACCCAGGTCATATCCTCCGTAACAGACCCCGAGGCCCATGGCCATCCAGAAGAGAGAACTGATGATGTCCCTTTTTTTCACGCCAGCCTCGAACCTTAATCCTTTTTTAAACCCATCTTTTCAACATTCTCTTTTTCCTCTTCGCACAACTCCTTCACATATTTTACGTAATCTTCAGTGTTTTTATAAAAGGGCTCCATATCATACTTTTCCAGAATTTTTTGGTAGGCAGGATCTTCCATTCCTTTTTTAAAAGCATCGTGAAGGATCTTAACAATTTTTGGGTCCATTCCTTTGGGTCCAGCAATGCCGAAAGGGGAGTTGGAGACAATTCCATAGCCCAGCTCTTTCAGCGTTGGAACCGTTGGGTATTTCTTGGTCCGCTGATTTCCCCAGGTAACCAGAAGGCGAAGTTCACCGGCATCTACCTGAGGAGCCCATCCAGAGGCATCAGCAGCTGCCACGACATGACCGCCTAAGACCGCTGCCACTGACTCTGCCGTCCCTTTCATTGGAACTTGGACCCATTTGATTCCATGTTTGCGGGCAAACATCTCCATCGTGACGTGAAGAGAGGTCCCAGCACCTGGGGTGGCATAGGTTACTTTGCCAGGGTTCGCTTTGGCATAGCTGACGAACTCATCCCAGGTCTTCCAGGGTGCATCCTTTCTCACCACCACTCCAAAACAATATCCTGTCAGGTGGATGATATAGGTGAAATCTTTCAAAGGATCCCAGGTTGACTTCATCATATAGGGATAGCGGAAAACGGTAATGGGTATTTGAGAAACGGTATAGCCGTCTGGTTTAGCAGTTGCCGCCATGGTTGCTGGGCCAACCGTTCCTCCTCCACCGGCCTTATTCTCTGCGACCACTGGCTGACCCAGATATTTGGTGGTGGTCTCGGCCAAGACTCGCAAGGAGATATCTGTCGCTCCTCCTGGAGCCCAAGGAACAATCAAGGTTACTGGCTTTGTAGGAAAGTCAGTGGCAAGGGCTGGAACGGCAGAAAAAAGAAAAATAATTGCAATTACCCATAATAAAATTCCTTTTTTTATCATTCTTTCCATGGGTTTCCTCCTTTCTTTGAATAGGGTTTGCTCCGATAGTTGACCCAGAGGCGCTCCCTCGGTTTAATGAATGAACGACCATTAATCTACTCCTACCGCCGCCCGTTTGTCAAGTGAAAAAAGAGAGCCCTGAATCACTATTCTTTGCTCCCTGATTCCAACCCGCCCCCCCTGCCAACCGTAGGCAGGCGCAAGCAGAGATTACAAAGAACGATTCCATAGATTTTTTTGCTATTGATTTATGGTTTTAGTTTTCTCACACTTTTTGTTTGACACTCCAGACTCAATGGGCTATAAAATTGTGGCAATCCTGTCAATTTAAAATCAACAAAGAGGAGATGGGCTTGTCAACATTTTCTGTTGCGATAGTGCGTTACGAGAAACCTTTGGAATCGGTTCGGAGGGCTGTAGATTTATGCCAAGGTCTGGACCACTTACCACCCAAGGCAAAGGTCTTCATCAAGCCCAACATCGTTTTCTGGACGCGAACCACCCCATTCCCTAAATGGGGCGTGATTACGACCTCCCGAGTGGTCGAGGATATGGTGGTTCTTCTCAAAGAGCGCGGAATCGATGAGATCACGATTATCGAGGGAATCACAACATTTGATCCAAAGGATCGAGAGACACCTGCCCATGCTTTCGAGACATTAGGCTATCCCATTCTGCAGAAAAAGTACGGGGTGAAGACATTGGATATCTTTGAAAGACCCTTCAAGAAAGTGGACCTTGGAGCAGGAGTGGTTCTCAACTTCAATGAAGATATCCTTCAGTGTGATTTTGTGGTCAATCTTCCTGTGCTGAAGACCCATGCCCAGACCATTGTCAGTCTCGGAATCAAGAATTTAAAGGGACTGATTGATGTTGCTTCACGAAAGAAATGTCACAGTCCGGATATCCAAAAAGATTTGAGTTATATGGTTGCGAGGCTGGCGAATAAATTGCCCCCTTCGTTCACCCTTTTGGATGGGATTTATACGGCTGAGCGCGGTCCTTTCTTTGAAGGAAGACTTCGAAGGAGTAACCTTTTAATTGCCTCTTCCGATATATTCTCAGCAGATAAGGTGGGCGCAAAGGTTCTTGGATATGATCCTTCACAGGTTCCCCACCTGGTTTATGTGGCAGAGGATTTTAAAAGACCCGTTGATCTATCCGACGTGGAAGTGGTTGGAGAAAAGATCGAGTCTGTTGCCTCCTACCATGAATATGCTTTTCCATATACGGAGGATGGAAAACTTCCCAAGCCCCTTGAGAAATTGGGGGTCAAGGGCCTTAGCTATCCCCAATACGATTCAACGATATGTACTTACTGCTCCGGTTTCACAACGATTATGCTAATGGCCATTGCCCATGCGTGGAAAGGAAAGCCCTGGGACGAAGTAGAGATCCTGACCGGAAAGAGGATGAAGCCTTCACCCGGAAAGAAGAAGACGATCCTGTTAGGAAAATGTATGGTGCAGGCCAACAAGAACAGCCCCGATATCCAGGAGATGATTCCTGTAAAAGGATGTCCTCCGAGTCTGAAGGAGGCCATGAATGCCCTTCATCAGGCAGGCATTGATGTGAGCCCTTCATTCTTCGAAAATATGGATATGGCGGCAGGGTTCTTTTTTAAACGGTTTGAAGGAAAACCTGATTTTGACGAGTCGTTTTACCAGGTATCCTCCCTTTAATCCCCCCTTGAATTAAGGAAGGAGGAAAGGGTTAAAATGCCGATAGGTTGTTAAAGGAGAGCAAACGATGAGCAGTGGAACCCTACTCAATTTTTTTGAAAAACATGTGAAAGAAACTCCCAATCGTGTGGCGTTGCGGCACAAAGATTATGGGATCTGGCATGACGTCACCTGGGCTCAATATGGAGAGAAGGTGAGATATGTGGCCATGGGATTGATCAGTCTTGGCCTTAAAAAAGGGGAGTGCGTCTGTATCATCAGCGAGAACCGCCCGGAATGGGTCTATGCTGATTTTGGAATCATGTCTGCTGGAGGAGTCACGGCAGGCATTTATACGACCAATGCGCCCGAGCAATGCGGTTACATTGTTCAGAATTCAGGGGCACGGTTCTATATTGCGGAGAATGAGGAACAATTTGACAAAACCCTTAAATTTAGGAAAGAGACCCCTCACCTCGAAAAAGTGATCGTCATGGAGATGGAAGGCCTAAAACGATATAAAGATCCCCTCCTGATGAGTTTTGATGATCTGCTCAAATTAGGAAAAGAATTTGATGAGAGAAATCCAGGTCTATTCGAGCAGAGAAGAAGTGAGGTAAAACCTGAAGATCTTGCAGTGCTCATCTACACTTCAGGTACCACCGGTCCCCCAAAAGGAGCCATGCTCACCCACAGCAACCTTCTCTTTATGAGCGAGGCCATGGTCAATGTGAACCCTGTGAAAGACGGCGATGAAACCCTCTCTTACCTTCCTTTGTGTCACATCTTTGAACAGCTTTTTACGGTCATGATCAATATCCGTTACCGAACGATTGTCAATTTCATCGAAAGCCCGGATACGGTGATGGATAATATGAGAGAAGTTTCTCCAACGGTCACCTGCGGTGTTCCCCGAATTTGGGAGAAGTATGCCTCTGGAATCATGATCCGTATGTCCGATGCCACCTGGTTTAAACGCATGGTTTTTAAGGCCTGTATGGGAATCGGAATGAAGTATGCTGACCTCAAATTGAACTTCAAACCCATCCCGCCCTATCTGAAGCTGGCTTATTTGGCTGCTTATGTGGCTGTTTTTCGGAAACTGAAGGAGCGTTTGGGTTTCGATCGGGTGAGGGTGGCCTACTCTGGAGCAGCACCTATCTCGCCCGATGTTCTGAAGTTCTTCAATGCCATAGGCCTTCCGCTTGTGGAGGGATATGGACAGACAGAGGGAACCGGAGTGACGAGTGTGAGCCAAAAAGGCCGACTCAAAATTGGAAAGGTTGGCCAACCCCTGCCCGGTGTGGAGGTGAGAATTGCTGAAGACGGTGAGATCCTGGTGAGAGGCCCGGGCATTTTTAAAGGTTACTTTAAAAATCCTGAAGCAACCGCAGAGACGCTACGGAGCGGATGGCTTCACTCTGGCGATGTAGGGGAATTGGATGAGGATGGGTTTTTAAAGATTACCGATCGTAAGAAAGATTTGATCATCACGGCTGGCGGGAAGAATATTGCTCCCCAGAATATTGAAAATCAACTCAAGTTCAGCCCTTACATCAATGATGCCGTCGTGATCGGTGACCGGAGGAAGTATTTGGTGGCGCTGATTGCCATCGATGAAGAGAATGTGATCAAATACGCCCAGGATCACAAAATCCAATTTAGCACCTATGCAAGCCTCACTCAAGCCCCAGAGATCAAACAGTTGATCCAGAAGGAGGTAGATCGGGTCAATAAGATGCTTGCCCAAGTGGAGCAGGTGAAAAAATTTGCGATCATTCCAAAGAAACTTTACGAGGAAGACGGGGAAGTCACTCCCACAATGAAGGTAAAGCGGAAGTCCATCAACGAAGCTTACAAAGATATTATTGAGAAGATGTATAGAGGAGGAGATTAAAATATATTGTAGATTGCAGATCGCAAATTTCAGATTGAAAGATTAAAATATTTAAATTTGAAATTTGAAATCTAAAATTTGAAATGTAGTTACCGCCATCTCTTCTTTCTTTTCCAGCGCTGGTAGCCCTTGGCCGATTCCTCAGAGCGGATCCCCAAGTAAAACTCCTTGACATCTTCGTCCTCTAAAAGAACATTGGGGACATTGGCAGCCACAATCCTTCCACTCTCCAGGACAAAGGCATAATCCGAGATCTTTAAGGCCATCTTAGCGTTCTGTTCGACGAGGAGGATTGTTGTTCCTTCTCCATTGATCGTTTTTACGATTCCGAAGATCTCTTTGACAAGAAGGGGTGAAAGGCCCAAAGAGGGTTCATCGAGCATCAGAAGCTTTGGCCTGGCCATTAAGGCACGACCAATGGCCAGCATCTGTTGTTCACCACCACTCAGGGTGCCTGCCCACTGGTCTTTTCTTTGGTAAAGAATGGGGAAGTGGTGAATGACCCGTTCGTAATCTTCTTTAATCCCCTTCTTATCATTACGGGTATAGGCTCCCATTTTTAAATTTTCATCCACACTTAATTCCGGGAAGACCTCCCTCCCTTCAGGGACGTAAGAGATTCCAAGATGGACGATCTCTTCTGCATCCTTTCCGTCAATCCTTTTCCCCATGAATTCAATCGTCCCTTTATCAGGTTGGTCTTCGAGGAGCCCCATGATGGTCTTGAGGATAGTGGTCTTACCAGCACCATTGGATCCGAGGATGGAAACGATCTGTCTTTCCTGAACTTCAAGAGAGACCCCTCTGATCGCCATAATGAACCCATAGAGTGTCTCTATATTTTTTACTTTAAGCAATGTATCACCTTTTGGAGTTATGGGTTAAGGTTGCGGTCACGAAGCTCGTATCGGTTAACGGTAACGGTTACGTAAAAAAAGTAAAAACCGACTAACGTAGCCTTTTATAAACGATACGGGTCTTGTGACCCTAACCGTAATGCAAAACCTCTTTTAAACAACCTTCTCTTCCTCACCCAAGTAGGCTTTGAGGACTTCTGGGTGTTTCTGTATCTCCTCCGGAAGCCCCTCTGCGATCTTCTCTCCGAAATTCAGAGCCAGAATACGGTCTGAGACATCCATGATCAGATTCATATCATGTTCTACAAGGAGCACAGTGATCCCGAGATCATCCCGGATGTCCTGAATGGAGAAGATCATATCTCCTTTCTCTTCGAGATTCATTCCCGCAGAAGGCTCATCCAGCAGGATCAATTCAGGCTCTAAGGCTAAGGCTCGGCCAAGCTCCACCAGTTTCCGGGTTCCGTAAGGAAGGTTGACAACAAACTGATTTCTTGCAGCCTGAAGGTCGAGGAAGTCGATAATCTCCTCTACCTTCCTTCGATGCTCAATCTCTTCTTTTGCTGCTTTTGAGTTTTTGTAGATGAAGGTGGCTCCCCTCCAGACTCCGGTCTTCATATGAATGTGACGCCCAAGCATCAGGTTGTCCATGGTGGACATATGTGAAAAAAGCTCGATGTTCTGAAAAGTTCGGGCAATCCCTTTCTTGGCCACCTGATCGGGTTTGAGATATGTTATCTCTTCTCCTCTAAAGAAGATCTTTCCAGAGTTGGGTGGATAGATCCCGCTAATACAATTAAAGATCGTGGTCTTCCCTGCTCCGTTTGGGCCAATGATGGAGAAGATCGAACCTTTTTCGACCTCAAAGCTTACCTTGTTGACCGCCTTGATGCCCCCAAAAGATATCGTCAGATTTTCGATTTTTAGGATTGAGCCCATATCGTCTTATGATTTAATAAATAAACAGCGTAGGGGAAGCTTCAGCCTCCCCTGAAAATAAGCGACAGAGTTTCTCTGAAACCTTACGCACTTTTAAGTTTAGCCGTTTTAGCCTCTGGTTACTTCGTAATCTGTAACCAGTCGGTCAACCTCTCGATCGTTCCGTCCGGCCGGACCTTCCCATAAAAAACGTGTCTGCCACCCTGCCGATCCAAAGGATTTTTGGGTGGGCCATAACTAATGGGAGGGCCGATCCCCTGCCAGTTCTTTAAGGTTTCCATGGCTTTAACCCAGGTCTCAGGGGTAAGATTTCTGCCTGCCCTTCTCAGACCTTCAAAGAAGGGTTCTGAGAAGATGATGCCAGCATAATAGAAGACTCCCCACCTCTCCTGAGGGGCAAATTTCTTTTGTGCTTCGCGATACTTTACCATTAATGGATGGTTGGAATCCGGTAATTCTCCGAAGAAGGAGTTGATCATGCCAGCCCACAATCCTTTGGTGATGCCCATCATGAGCGCCGCATCGGAGAGGGTGTTGCTGGTGGCCCACTGAGGTTTGAAACCGATTTTGGCGGTTTCGGCTAAGATCAATGCCGCATGGGTGGGCATGGTCCACATGATGACCGCTTCGGCACCTGAATTTTTGAGTTTCAGAGCATGGGTGCTGAGATCGCGATCCGTCACTTCGGCTGAAACTTTTTCAACCAGTTTGATCTTATGTTTTAAAAGATACCGTTCCACCCCCATGACTCCTTGCTTCCCATAATCATCATTCTGGTAGAACATGGCGATCTTTTTATAACCCAGTTTTTCATAGAGATAACCCGTGAGATTGAAGGCTTCATCATCATAGAGCGGATAGATGGCAAAGAGGTATTTCTGGATGGGAGTAATCCATTCATAAACCCCGGTCACCGGACCACACCAAGGAACTTTGTTTTCCATCAAATAATCTCTCGCGGTCATTCCAGTAGCCACCCCAACCCCACCGACCACTGCAAACACTCCAATCTGTTCGACCAACTCTTTAGCAATGGCCTTGGTCTTGGCGGGCATGTAGGAATCGTCACGGAGATAATATTTAATCTTTCGGCCATGAATTCCGCCCTCTTCATTAATTATTTT
>Ga0209721_1002321_pt1 | contig 12209 bp, 9 predicted proteins | sample TshhotsprinmetaG_FD_184139 | JGI IMG/M metagenome (GOLD analysis project Ga0209721, IMG submission 184139) | Hot spring microbial communities from South Africa to study Microbial Dark Matter (Phase II) - Tshipise hot spring metaG (SPAdes)... | ecosystem: Environmental > Aquatic > Thermal springs... | reverse complement strand
TTATGAAGTTTTAGAAAGAGTAGAGGGGAGACCGGAAGATATTTCATGGGAATTATATCGGGATGTACTAATTGAACAAGCAGAACAAGGGGTGGATTATTTTACCATTCATGCAGGTTTGTTACAGGAACACTTACCCTTAATAGAAAAACGACTGGCAGGTATTGTTAGTCGTGGAGGATCTATTATTGCTCGCTGGATGAAATCGCATAAACAACAGAATTTTACATATACTCATTGGGATGAGATATGTGAAATTTTGACTATGTACGATGTGGCTGTTTCTATTGGTGATGGTCTAAGACCGGGATGTATCTATGATGCTAATGATGAGGCTCAATTTGCTGAATTAAAAATTCAGAGTGAACTGGCTAAAAGGGCAGAAAAATTTGATGTTCAGGTAATGCATGAAGGTCCCGGTCATATCCCTGTGAATAAAATTCTGGAAAATATAGAAGTTCAGAAAGAATGGTGTAATTCTGCACCGTTTTATACATTAGGTCCTGTTGTTACAGATATAGCAACAGGTTATGACCATATCAGTTCTGCAATAGGTGCTACACTTATTGGTTCCGCTGGTACTGCTATGTTATGTTATGTTACGCCTAAAGAACATATCGGTCTGCCAGATAGAGATGATGTAAGAGAGGGTGTGATTACATATAGGATATCCGCTCATGCCTCAGATATAGCAAAGGGTTTACCCTCTGCATTTATTCGTGACTGTCTCATGGCATTAGCACGAGTTAAATTTTCGTGGGAAGACCAGTTTGCATTGGCATTAGATCCCGAGAAATCAATGGAGATGTTTTTCGAGAGCAATCCTTGTTTGCAAGAAGATAAAGAAGGAAAGATAAATCAGAATTACTGCACAATGTGTGGTCCTAAATTTTGTGCAATGAAACTATCAAAAAGAGATGAGTCATAAACCAGAAAAATGAAAATAGGAAATTATGATATAGACAAACCATTATTTCTTGCCCCAATGGATGATGTAACTGATTATCCTTTCCGCAATATTTGTAAAGAATGGGGAGCCGATGTTGTTGTTACAGAGTTTATAAGTGCAGAAGCAGTAATCCGCAATGTAGATAGGTCTTTTAAAAAGATGCATTTTAATGAAGAAGAGAGACCTATCGGTATTCAATTATATGGTAGTGCAGAGTTATCAATGGCAAGTGCGAGTCAGAAAGTTGAAAGCTTTGCCCCTGATTTTATTGATATTAATGCGGGATGTTGGGTGAAGAAGATTGTTAATAGGGGAGATGGAGCAGGCTTATTAAAAGATTTAAGGAAGTTAGAACGAGTTTTATCTGAAGTTAAAATGAGTACAAAATTACCTGTTACATTAAAAACGAGATTAGGTTGGGATGAAAAAAACATTACTATTTATGATGTTATAGACATTTCTCATAAGATAGGAATTGATTTTATTACTGTCCACCTACGGACACGACAGCAAGGTCTTAAAGGAAATGCTGATTGGACATGGATACCAAAAATAAAGGAAAAATCGAACATACCTATTGTTGCAAATGGAGATATAAAAACCCCGCAGGATGTAAAGCAGTGTTTTGATTTGGGTGCAGACGGAATTATGATTGGAAGGGCTGTTATCGGTAATCCATTTCTATTTAAACGATGCAAAATGTTTTTAGAAAAAGGGGATTATGTACCTGAGCCCGATATAAAAGAACGGATACATTGGTGTCTAATTCATTTCAAGAAGCATCTTGAGTATTACGGTGAGCAAAGGGGAGTTCCTATATTTAGAAAGTTTTACAATGGATATCTACATGGCTATCCTTACATTGGGAAAATACGCACGGAAATTATGAATCTAAGATGTGCAAAAAAAATAGAAGAAATTTTGACTTCGATTATGGAAAATCCAGAGAGAGTAAGTGAGATAATTCTATCTGATGTAGATGTAATTGAATAAAGGGAAAAGTATGTTAGAAAGATTGAAGAAAGAAGTCTTTGAAGGAAATTTACAGTTAGTTCAAGAAAAACTTGTTATTTTGACATGGGGAAATGTAAGCGGAATTGATAGAGAACACAATGTAGTTGTAATCAAACCAAGTGGAGTGCCCTATCATAAATTAAAAGTAAGAGATATGGTTGTTGTAGACATGGAAGGTCAAATTGTTGAAGGAGATTTAAAACCGTCTGTAGATTTACCTATCCACCTTGCTATTTATAAAAATATTTCCTATGCCAATGCTGTTGTTCATACGCATTCCCATTTTGCAACATGTTGGGCCCAAGCAAGAACCCCCATCCCTTGTTTAGGAACAACACATGCAGATTATTTTTCCGGTGATATACCTTTAACGGAGTTGCCGAATATAGAAGATTATGAACAATCGATTGGCGAAAAAATTGTTCAGTGTATAATAAAAAATGGAGAGAGAAAATGTAGAGCAGTTCTTGTGCCCGGACACGGTCCTTTTGTATGGGGAGAAAATGTTGAAAATGCGGTAGAAACTGCGTTTGTACTCGAAAAATTAGCAGAGATGGCATATCATACTATTATGATTAGCAATGGAAACCTGGAAGTGTTAGAAGAGAAATATATAAGAAAACACTATGAGAGGAAATGGGGGAATGAAGCGTATTACGGACAGAAATAGATTTATAGAACCAAATGAAAATAAATGTATCTAAATATAGTTTTTTGTGTTTTTGTATTATTATATTGGTTGTTATTGTTATGTGTTCGTTCTCTTTGTTTGCAAAATATGTTTTTCCAGGAATTCTGTATCAAAGAACATCCTTGGTTTATAGAACACCAGAATTTTATCAGTGGAAGTATGAGGATGTCTTTGTTACTGTTGATGGTTATAAAACTCATGGATGGTATATCCCTTGTGAGGAAGCAAAAGGCGTTGTTTTGTTTTCACATGGAAATGCAGGGAATATTGCAGACAGATTGGAGTCCGTGGGTATATTTAGAAAATTAAGATTGGATGTTTTAGTTTATGATTATGGTGGATATGGAAAGTCAACAGGAAAGCCTTCAGAAGAAAGATGTTGTAATGATGCCTTAGCAATGTGGCAATACTTAATAAAAGAAAGAAAATGTTCTCCCCAAAATATTATTCTTTTTGGTCGCTCTTTAGGTGGCGCTGTAACGGCTGATTTGGCTACAAGAGTTGATTGTGCAGGGGTAATACTCGAAAGTACATTTCTTTCAACCATAGATGTGGCAAGAGATGTTTTTTCATGGTTTCCGGAACGGTTCGCAAAAAGAAATGAGTTTTATACAAAAAGGAAAGTGAAAAATATAAAATCCCCTGTATTAGTAATTCATAGTCCACAGGATACAGTTGTAAAATATTATCATGGGAAAAAAATATTTGAATTATTAGAAACAGAAAAAGAATTTTTAGAAATTACTGGCGACCATAACGAAGGTTTTATTATCACAGGGGAAATATATATCAATGGATTAAAACGTTTTATTGAGAAAGTATTAAATAATTAATAAAAAGCAAAATAAATTTATTGAATAAGAGAATAATCTACTGTGTTGAAAAGATTATTATCGAGGGTTCGTGAAATAATGAAGAGAAAATCACTTAAACGGTTGTAGAAAGGTAATACTACTTCGTTATTAAAATCGGGATGACTTTTGGTAAAAGATACTAATCTGCGTTCAAACTCCCTCGCAATAGTGGTTACAACATCAGAGTAAGCGGAAATAGTATTACTTGCTGATGCAATAAATTTTTTTGGTAAATTTAGTTGTTCTTCTAATTTTTCCTGCCACTTTTCTAATTGTTCTAAATGTTTTTGATTAAGTCGGGGATGATGTGCAGGTAACAGATTTCCTGAAGGGTCCGATATTTGTGTCCCAGTAATAAAACAACAATGAATAATCCAGAGTAATACATCTAAGAGAAAATCTTTGTTGGGGTTGTCCGTTTGTGAGATTTGCAATCTCAGGGAAGATAAGTGTGCACGAAGACTGTCTAATGAACCAAGACATTCAATAATATCGGTGTCCTTTGAAACCCATTGACCATCAGGTAATTTTGTTTTTCCTGTATCGCCTTGTTTTGTTGTAACATAAGATTTTTTCATACATATAAGCCCATTTATTTGATTTCTATACCTATAGGACAATGATCAGACCCAAAAACATCTGATAATATCCAGGATTTTTTTACATGTTTTTTAAATATTTCATTTACTACATGATAATCAATTCTCCAGCCAATATTTCGGGTTCTTGCATTGGTTCTATATGACCACCATGTGTAATATCCCCCTTCTGTACAAAACATTCGAAAAGTATCAATAAAACCTGATTTTAAAAATTTTGTCATGGATTCTCTTTCCTCCGGATAGTAGCCGGCATGATTTTCGTTTTCTTTCGGACGAGCCAGGTCAATTTCTGTGTGTGCTATGTTAAAGTCACCACAGACAAGTATATTTTTGTTCTTTTGAACGAAGTCAAGAAGTATTCTTTGTAATTTCTCTATGAACTTGAGTTTGTAAGGCAATCGTTTTTTCTCTTCCTGACTATTGGGCCAATAAGAGTTACAAAGAATAAAATTGCCAAAATCTGCTATTTGTACTCTTCCTTCATCATTAAAATCAGGTTCATTTACTTCAATGAGTTCAGTAGGTTTCTCTTTGGAAAAAAAAGCAGTTCCACTATATCCAGGTTTTTTAGAGAAACTCCAGTATGTATGGTAATATTGAGGGATAGGAAAAAAATGTGAACTTATATCAGAAGGTTTTAACTTTGTTTCTTGCAGACAAATAATATCAGGAGAAACTTGTTCTAACCATTCAGTAAAACCTTTTTTAAATATGGAACGAAATCCATTAATGTTCCATGAAAGACTACAGTCATAAAAATCTCCCTTCTCTTTATAAAGATAAAATAACACTTTACAATCAATAAATTCCATGTCAAAATTTTACTGTGTAGAAATAAGAGGAGTAATTTTTGTATAATAGAATCCCTAATGGCGGCGTAGCTCAGTTGGTTAGAGCAGCGGAATCATAATCCGCGTGTCCGGGGTTCGAATCCCTGCGCCGCCACTTTTTGTTTGTATAAGATATTTAAGAGGGAGATATTTTATGGAGTATGTTTTATTAGGGAGATCGGGTTTAAGGGTTTCTGAAATATGTTTAGGAACAATGACCTTTGGAAATGAAGCAGACAAAGAAGTTAGTTTTCAAATTATGAACTATGCATATGAAATGGGTATAAATTTCTTTGATACAGCTCACAACTATAATAGAGGGGAAACAGAAAAAATTATAGGAGAATGGTTAGGGAAGAAAAGGAAAGATATCGTTCTTGCTTCAAAAGTATTTTTCCCTTCACAAAAGGGTATTAACAACGAAGGTTTATCAAAAAAAAATATTATGCAATCTGTGGAAGAGTCTTTGCAAAGGTTAAAGACAGAATATCTCGATATACTTTATCTTCATCATTGGGATGAGCATACATCTATCGAATATTCTTTAGAGGCTGTACATACTCTAATTATGCAGGGAAAAGTTCTATACATGGGAATATCTAATTTTTCGGCATGGCAAATAATGCAAGCAATATCAGTTGCACGGGAATATTGTTATGCTCCTGTTGTATGTATACAACCAATGTATAGCCTGATAAAAAGGCAGGTAGAAGTAGAGATTTTACCTCTTGCGAAACAAGAAAACCTTGCAGTTGTTCCGTACAATGTTCTTGGTGCAGGTATATTAACAGGAAAGTATCTGAAAGGTGATACGGGAAGGTTGAACGAGAATAAGATGTATCAACATCGTTATAGTAATCCGATTTATGAAGAAATTACAAAGAGATTTGTAAAATATGCTGAAGAAAGAAATGTATCACCTGCAGTACTGTCTGCGTGTTGGGTGAAGCATAACCCTATGGTTACATCGATTTTGTTAGGTGCAAGGACTCTCGAACAATTTAAAGAAGTTGTTCAATGTGTTGATTTAAAACTTTCTAAAGAGCAATGGGAAGAAATCTCAAATTTATCTTATCACCCCCCATTACCAACGGATAGAGAACCACTCGATGTTTACCGTTTAAGAGGATGGTAAATATTAATCATATTGTGCTAAAAAAGGTTGGACGCGTTTGGTAAGGAATTCACGCATTTCTTTTAAGTTTTCAATAACCAAGTCAATGTTTTGTATAGATACAGGATTTCTACCAAAAATACCACGAACCTCTACGAATAGTTCTTTTTTACTATGCCGAAATGATTCAACAAGGACATGATATATTCCAGGTGTGTCGTTCGATTCCGGGAATACAAGTCGTATTCCTGTGGTTGCTAAAGGCCTTCCAAAATAATCAAACAATAATTCCTGTGATTGATTTAATAATTTATCCACAATGAAAGATTTGGCATCATCGTATCTGGTAAGTGCGTAAGTTGAGCGTAGAGTGCCTGTGTGAGCAAGGAAAAGCATCTGATTTCTTGCTTGCAGTATCTTCGGTCCTAATTCTTTTACTTTGTTTAAATACTCTTCAAAAGTTATAGATGTCCATTCTTCAATAATTATGGTTCTGTCTAAAAGAAAAAGAACTATAGATTGACTTCTATTTCCGCGTGTAGAGTAAAAACGTGTTTGCATGGGAAAACTAAAGTCAATGCTATCATAGGCAACCGGTGAACCTATTAAGTCATAGTAAAGTCGTTGTAACGATTCTTTGTTTATGGGTGTCGGATTATGTATCAATTCAGCAGAAAAATGAATGGGTCTGTCTTCAATATGCATGAAAAACTCCCAAAAGCGTTATAATCATAGAAATCATTTTATATTTATATAATTATAGAATAAAGCGTTTTGTTATTAAAATATGAAAGGGATATAAATTGGAAGAAGGAAGAATACTTGCAATTGATTATGGTGAAGTGCGAATGGGTTTAGCAATAAGTGATCCTTCAAGGATTTTTGCATTTCCTCTAACCATAATAGATCTAAGAAAAACAACAGATTTTGTAAAAACAATAGAAAATATTATTAAGGAAAAAGAGGTAAAGAGAATAATTATTGGTTATCCTTTAAAAATGAATGGAACTGAAGGAATACAGACAGCAAAAGTAAAAAGTTTTTTTGAGGAAATAAAAAAGAAAATTAACATAGATATTGAAATGGTAGATGAGAGACTAACAACTTCAGTTGCACAACGGGCTTTATCAAATATTGGTGTTAATAGAAAAAAACAAAAAAAAATTATCGATGAAGTTGCAGCGGCAAAACTATTAGAGACATATTTGGAAATATGTAAGAAAAAGTAACACATATATCCCTATGAAAAAAAGATTACTTAAAATAATATTCATAATTTTAGGGATTGTTATTTGTTTCATTTTAATAGGGGGAGTTGTTGCTATAGGAGGTTATGTATATGTAATGAAAGATGAAATTCCTGGAGAATATGTTGAAATTACAATTAATAAGGGAAGTACAGCGAAGGATGTGGCCTGTATACTGCGAGAAAAAGGATTTATCCCTCACGAGTTTTTATTTCTTGCTTTAATGAAGATAAAAGGAGGAGACAGGGATATAAAATATGGAATATATTCTATTCCCAAAGGATATTCTGTTAAACAGATATACGAACTGCTTCTAAAAGGACCTGTTCGACCTATATATGTATATAAGATAACAGTTCCGGAAGGTTTAACAAATTGGCAAATAGCTCAAATAACACCTGACCCTGAAAGATTTTTGAATATTGTGAATTCGATAGAATATGCAAAAGAAAAGAATATTCCGGGACCCACTGTTGAAGGTTTTTTAATGCCTGGGACCTATTTGTTTGAAGAGATTCCTGATGCAAAATCACTTGCTGATGTTATGATTAATCAGTTTGAGAAGGAGTGGAAAAAGTTAATGGAGGAAAGTGGGTATGAACTTTCAAATGAAGAAAAATTTCAAAAAGTTATCATAGCATCGTTAATAGAAGAGGAAGCAAAAGTAGAAAAAGAGAGGTCTCTTATTGCTCAGGTTATATACAATCGTTTGAAGAAAAATATGCCATTACAGATTGACGCAACATTACAATATGCTACTCAAAAATATGGAGTATTACTAACGAATGCAGATAAAGAAGTAGACTCCCCCTACAATACATATAAAAATAAAGGTCTTCCTCCTACGCCTATATCAAATCCTGGAATTTCAAGTTTACGATCTGCATTGTTTCCCGATGTGGGTGAGTATTTATACTTTGTTGCTAATGATGATGGGAAAACCCATACATTTAGTAAAGATATTGATACACATACTGAAGCAGTTATACATTATCGCAAAGCAATTAAAAAGAAACAAGGGATTAAAACAAATACTTCTAATAAACAGGAATAGAAAAACGGTTTTAATTATTAGTATATCTTTGAAAGGGGATATATTTTTGTTTTCGGTTTTGGTAGATGAGTATTGTCGATATTAAGAGTAACATTATTATGTCGCCAGAATAAGAGGTATAATTATTGTTAACACCACAGGATATAATGAACCGTCTTTTAGATCCTTTACTTAATACAAGGACAACCTCTGAATCTCTCGGAACTGCTGTACCTATAGAAGGTTCAGTACGTATTACTTTTCCTTTGGGAATTTCTTTACTATATTCTTCTTTTACTGTTGCGGATACACGAAGTCCTGCAGAAGTTAAAATTTGTATGGCTTCTTCTTTCGACTTTCCTCTTATATCTGGAATTACTATATTATCTTCTCCTTCAATATCTCCTTCTGTAGTTCCTTCCGCTGTCCCCTCGATAGAACCTTCTGTAGTTCCTTCTCCCTCTAAAGTAGTTATAGGTTTTAATGCTATAGATTCAGATTTAAGATCACCTTCTGGGACTTTTGTGTTGAATTGTTTTGTTTCAAAATTAGGGGCGGAAACTCTTACAGTGTAGGTCCCATCAGGGATTGAAGGAAAAGTGTATACACCATCCGTATTTTGAGTTAATGGTGGGTACACAGCAGGATTTATAGTTATCGTAGCATTGCGAATGGGGACTCTATTTGAGGCATTCCAGATAACACAGACCAGAGATGATGCAATTATTGCTTTCCCTTTTCCTAAAAAGTACTGAGTATCTAAGTTCCCCTGAACCATTGAGGATATTTCATCTGTATCTTCTGTACCCCAGTCATTGTTATGTGCTTTAATTTCATCCGGCCTTTCACTAAGTATTGCTTTTCCCACTTTTGTATCGAATGTATTCCATCCTGTATTAGGGTCATTAACATCACCTAAAGAATTTGATGGGTTTGTACTCCCTGAATTATCTTCAATATATATACCTGTAGCAGAATCGTTTTTTAAAGAATGAGTATACAGGAATATGCACTTCCGTATAACAGGAATACTATCCCCGATAAGAATTCCAATGCTTAGATCCTGAAAGAGACAATTTTCAATAATTGTATTATAAGGGTGTCCCCCTTCTACCGAAATCCCAATTTCGGAACCAGTTCCTAAGAAATGAACATTTTTAATATGCATAGTGGTATCGCCACAATTAAGTAGGATAGGTTTTTCAGCACTTATTTTTCCAGGATTAATTATTGTTGAATTCATATGTGATTTTATGTCTATGTTGTAAATTTTTGCACCTTCTGCACCTATAATATTGCCATATACAACAGATCGATTATTTCCACCGTATGCAGTTATTCCAATTAGGATGGTATTTTGAGGTAAAACAATGTCCTCATAATAATCACCAGGGAATAACACGATAGACTGGCTATTATTAGAAATAATATTCAGGTTTGAAAGAGCATTTGTAATCGTAGCACGAGGAGCAGATAAAGTGCCCGGATTATTGTCATTACCACCAATTGTAGAAACATAATGTGATTCCCATGGAGAATCGGAATCTTTTGGGTTTGTCTTCGCAAGAAATTCCTCAATATTAAGTAATCCATCTAAATCAGCGTCTTCTTTTGCATCTTTAGATAAAGGGTTTAAATTATATAGTGTTTCAAAGAAATCTGCCATTCCATCATTATCTGTATCCGTGTTCTGGTCAGATGTGCCTAAACAAGTTTCAATACAAAGGGATAGACCATCTCCATCTTCATCTATTGGAGTGGTATCATTGGAACATTGGTTTTCACACTGTTGTGGTTGTGGGATGCTGCAATTAACAATGACAGTCCGTGTGAGTGAAGTTGATAAACCATTTCCATCAAAGACAATATAGTTAATTGTGTATGTACCTGTTAGTGATGTGATAACAGTCCCTGTAACATTTACACTAATATTTGTTGGTGTACATTTATCAAAGGTAATATAGCCGGGGTCATTCCATGTAGAACCACAAGGAATAGTAATTTTTGGAGGTCCAATTAAAATAAGCACAGGAGGTGTTGTATCTTGAATTGTAATATTTCTTACTGTGGATAAAGAAGGATGGGTTTCTGTTTCTGCCAAATGGTATTCAATAGTATAAGTTCCCGGTGTTAAATAGTCAACATTATCTACAACAGTAATTTCGTTAGTAATATCGTTTCCGGCAGAATCAAATGCAATGACTCCGGGATCTATAAAAGATTCTCTACATTCAATTACTACATCCGAAGGTCCATACAGGATAATTTGAGGGGTACCCGGAATAACTATAACAGTTCTTGTTACCTTTGTTACTTTCCCCGGGTCATATGGATTAATTACAGAATATTCTACGGTGTATGTACCTAATTGTTCGCTATTTACATTAGAAACTACATCTACAAGGAAAGTTATATCAACATTACATCCATCTATGGCTTCATACCCCGGTTCAATAAAGGGTTCGTTTATTCTCAAATATAATGGATTATCTCCTGAAAGTATAATCTTTAGAGGAGGAGCAGGAAATATTTCAAAGGCTCCTGCATCAGGTTTGCAACTCTCACCCATAAGCACTCTTGGTCTTCTACGGATATCTTCATTAATGCCACCGTAATCTATCGTAAGAGAGATAGGATCACCAAAATCAACAGCAGGTGAATCTAAAACTAAATTTAAATCGCCAGTTGAATTTTCTGATGGATAATTGACAAATAAAGGTTCCGTATCAAGAATGGAATGGGATAATGGAGGTGATGATAATTTGCTGAAATTTTGAATTATAGAATTACTGAGATTTAAATATTCGGAAGTGATAGTTTCCGGGTATTTTATTTGAACTTCATTATTACCGCTTTTCGCCCATATAATAGAATTAAGTATTAACAACATTGATGTTAAGCCCTGGATATTTACACTACTAATTTCTGAACCATAAGAACTGTAGTTATCAGCAAATGTACAATGAATTATTTGTAGTGTAGACTCATTTGCAGAAACAGCAGAACCATTTCCCAGATGGCAGGCATTTTGAACAAAAACACAATTTGTAAGGTTTGCGTAGGAATTGTTTATATAAATAGCACCACCTTCTATATAACTTTTATTTTTATAAAATTGAGAGGATGCAATACTCACTATCGAATTAGAAATCCTGACTGCTCCACCATTACCAATTATATTATTTCCGTTTTCGAATATAAGACCATTTATTTTTATATTCATGGAAGATGTTATATCCAAAAGAGGTGTACTTAAATCCCCGACTCCTTTAGATTGAACAGGTAATACTTTCGTTGGGTTATCCCATGGATTCCTATCATCTATATTAGATTCATAACCTAAAAATCCTCCCCACAATGTTACATTTGACAATTCGCTGATTGTCAGCGTCTCATAATATTCTCCTGCTTTAATCCAAATTTCGTCATAATCATTTGCAGAGGTGATCGCTTCTGATATCGTGTGAAAACCTTTTCCCCATGAACTTCCATCAGGGGTGGTAGTAGGACTATCTGGATTTACATAAATAACTTTACCTAATATGTTGAAAGCAGACACATAATGGCTTGGCAGGTATGCTGGTGCTATAGAATGAGAGCCCTGAAGTGGAAAATCTGGAGAATTTGTTATCCCCGAAAAGCAGATATGATTGTTACTAACTGTCCCTATAGAAAGTGCAATATCGCTCATAACCCCACCTAAAAGTGTTCCCCATGTAGGGGTAATTGTGTTTTCAATACTATTCCATTTAAGTCTCCAAATCATTGCGTCATAATACTCGTTGGTTAATCCATTATTGAGTAAAGTGTGAAATGGATTTGATGTAAACGAAAGACTATCCCATGAAAAACTTTTAAAACTGCTATTGGTATAA
>Ga0209721_1002320_pt1 | contig 12209 bp, 13 predicted proteins | sample TshhotsprinmetaG_FD_184139 | JGI IMG/M metagenome (GOLD analysis project Ga0209721, IMG submission 184139) | Hot spring microbial communities from South Africa to study Microbial Dark Matter (Phase II) - Tshipise hot spring metaG (SPAdes)... | ecosystem: Environmental > Aquatic > Thermal springs... | reverse complement strand
AAACAAGTCCATTTTAATTGAGCAGACCAAAGCATTAGGACTTGAAGACCTTGAAATTGTAATGAAAAGAATTGCTCTTAGTATTATTAATGAAAAGCCTTTCTCTTCAGGAGCAGAAGTTGGTACTGTAGTAGGAACTGAAACAACTCCTTTCTTGAAAAAATCCTCTTCATACAACTTCGGATTAACTTTTGGCTACCTCTTCCCTGCCTATGGATATGACGATGATAATGAAAAGTCATTTACCTTAAACGCTCACTTCGATTATGAGTTACCAAATTATGCAATTGGGCTTATGATGGGGGCAAGAAATGGTTTTGCGATTAATCTTTATGGACATTATTTATTTAATGCCTCAGATTTTTCGCCTTTTGTTGGAACTGCATTCGGATTTCATTGGGTTTCTCATTTATCAGAATATGATTACGTGGCTGGACAAGTTTTAGATGCAAAGAAAGAATCTCACGGTTTTGAATTAGTTCTTTCTTCAGGACTTAGATTATTCAGAACTCAAAGATTTACAATTTTAATAAATTTAGAATATCTCATCACATTTAACGAATACAAAGACAGAGCAATTGTATTTACAATTGGTCTATTATAAGAATAAATTTTAGGAAACTTTTATGGACCTTGAAATTTTATCCCGTCTTCAATTCGCAATAACAATTGCTTTCCATTACATATACCCTCCGTTAAGTATCGGACTTGGTGTTCTTATGGTAGTAATGGAAGGAATGTATCTCAAAACTAAAGATAAATTCTATGAGAATATGACAAAGTTTTGGGTTAAGGTTTTTGCGTTAACTTTCGCAATTGGAGTAGCAAGTGGAATAGTGATGGAATTTGAATTCGGAACGAATTGGGCAACTTACTCAAGATTCGTTGGTGATGTTTTCGGAAGTGCTCTTGCTGCTGAAGGTATCTTTGCGTTTTTTCTCGAATCGGGTTTTCTTGCTGTGTTAGTTTTTGGATGGGATAAAGTCGGACCTAAAATGCATTTTTTCTCTACGCTTATGGTTGCATTGGGTTCAATGTTTAGTGCTGTCTGGATCGTTGTGGCAAATTCGTGGATGCAGACTCCAGCAGGATTTCATATAGTCGGAGAAGGAATGAATGCTCGTGCAGAGATTACTGATTTCTGGGCTATGGTCTTCAATCCTTCTTCTGTTGATAGGTTATTGCATACTCTATCAGGATGCTGGCTTGCAGGAAGTTTTTTGGTAATTAGTGTTGCAGCCTACTATCTAATTAGAAATAAGCATATAAGATTTGCAAAATCATCAATCAAGTTAGCTTTAGTAATTGCTTTGATTGCCTCATTGTTTCAATTATTTACAGGGCATCAAAGTGCTGTTGGAGTTGCAAAAAATCAACCGGCAAAGTTAGCTGCGATGGAAGCTGTTTTTGAAACTCAGTCAAATGCACCTCTTTATCTATTTGGTTGGGTAGATGAAGATAATCAGGAAGTAAAATTTGGAATTGCTATTCCTTCATTACTTAGTTATTTAATAGGATTTTCAGCCGAGACTGAAGTTAAAGGATTGAATGACTTCCCCAAAGATGAAATTCCACCTGTTAATATTGTTTTTCAAGCATATCATTTAATGGTTGCAATAGGATTTCTTCTAATTGCGATTTCAGTAATCGGAGTTTTTTATTGGTGGAGAGGAACATTATTCAGCAAAAAATGGCTGCTTTGGGTTTTCGTATTTTCCGTTCTGCTTCCTCAAATTGCAAATCAGCTGGGATGGATTACTGCTGAAGTTGGAAGACAACCTTGGATTGTTTACGGAATTATGAAAACCAGAGAAGGTTTATCTAAATCAGTAACTGAGGGACAAGTTTGGTTTTCACTAATTTTATTCACAATAATCTACATTGGTCTTTTTATACTTTTTCTTTATTTGTTAAATGAAAAAATCCAACACGGTCCCGAAAATGTTGACTCAATTCCATCTGAATTAGGTCATCCAAAAGCATAGGAGGTCAAAATGGAATTTTCATTTGATTTAAATACTATTTGGTTTATTCTTGTTGGAATTCTTTTAGCTGGTTACGCAATTCTTGATGGTTTTGATTTAGGAATTGGTGCTCTTCATTTGTTGGTTCATACAGATGATGAACGAAGAATTATGTTGAATTCGATCGGTCCGGTTTGGGATGGAAATGAAGTTTGGTTAGTAACTGGTGGCGGAGCTTTATTTGCAGCATTTCCCGAAGTTTATGCAACTGTCTTTTCCGGGTTTTACAATGCAATTATACTTCTTTTATTTATGTTGATTTTCCGTGCCGTCGCTATTGAATTTAGAAGTAAAAGACCAATGAAATGGTGGAGACAAACTTGGGATTTTGCTTTCAGTCTTGCAAGTATTTTGATTGCTTTTCTTATGGGTGTAGCTCTTGGAAATATAATTACAGGAATTGAGTTAGGTCCCGATAAAGAATATGTTGGTACATTCTGGCAGCTTATCAATCCATATACAGTTTTAGTTGGAGTGACAACCGTAGCTCTTTTTATAATGCACGGTTCAATCTATGGCGTTCTTAAAACAGAAGGAGAGCTTCAGAACAAATTAAAAAGTTGGGTTAATAATACAATCATATTTTTTGTCATTTGCTATGTAACCACTACGATGACTACTTTAGTTTATTATCCGAATATGGCAAATCATTTCAAAAATTTTCCGCCGTTATTTCTTGTTGCAATTTTGAATATGCTTGCAATTGCAAATATTCCCAGAGAGATTCATCAAGGTAGAGAATTCCGCGCTTTTTTGTCCTCTGCTGCTTCAATAGCATTGTTGTTATCTCTGTTTGCAATCGGAATTTTCCCAAACATAGTTTTATCAAATCCCAATCCCGAATACAGTTTGAACATTTATAATGCAGCTTCTTCTGAAAAAACATTAACCATAATGCTGATAATTGCCGGAATTGGATTTCCATTTGTTCTGGCTTACACAATCAGCATATATTGGATTTTCAGAGGAAAAGTAAAATTAACGAACATGAGTTATTAGAGAAAAATTCTGTAAGTTTTAATAGTTTAAATTCATAATTTCATCCTGTTCGCACATTCCTCTACTAAAAATTATTAGTGTTAATAAAAATTTTTTAATTAATTTTTTTAGTGAAATAAAAATATTTGTGAAAAATTTTTTATTATGATAAAAAGATTACTTGAAGAAAGAATAAAAGAGCAACTTTTTAAGGGAAAAACCATAATACTATATGGTGCAAGGCAAGTCGGAAAAACCACGCTTGTTCAAAATATCCTGAAAAATTTTGGAAATGAAGGAAGATATCTAAATTGTGAAATTTTGTCTATCGAAGAAAATCTTAAAATTCCTGAACCAGAAAGATTGAAGGCTTTTTTGGGAAATTACAGGTTAATTGTATTAGATGAAGCCCAAAATATTCCCAACATTGGTCGAATTTTAAAGATCTTAAATGATTCTTTCCCTGAAATTCAAATTATAGCTACTGGTTCCTCGAGTTTCGATCTGGCAACAAAAGCAGTCGAACCAATGACTGGTAGAGCATTATTTTTCATCCTTTACCCATTATCTGCATTGGAATTAAAAGAAGAAAATGACTGGTTTTATTTTGAATCAAAAATTGAAACCTTATTGAGATTTGGTTCGTATCCAGAAATATTCTTATCGAACGAGAATGAAGCTTTGCTCAAACTTAACACTCTTGCTTCAAGTTATTTATACAAAGATTTACTTAAATATAATGGGATAAAAAAGACAAGCATTCTAAAAAATCTTCTTATATCATTAGCGCTTCAAATTGGAAATGAAGTATCTTACAACGAATTAGCCATAAAGCTGGGAATTAACAGCATCACTGTTCAAAAATATTTAGATTTACTCGAGCAGTGTTTCGTCATTTTAAGATTACATTCATTCTCCAGAAACTTAAGGAATGAAATAACTAAATCTCTCAAAGTTTACTTCTATGATTTAGGCATTCGGAATTCTTTGGTTCAGAATTTTAATACTTTATCCCTGAGAAATGATATCGGAGCATTGTGGGAAAATTTTTGTGTAGTCGAGAGATTAAAGTCCAATTCATCTTTAAACAGAAATGTCAATTATTATTTCTGGCGTACATATTCCCAAAAAGAAGTTGATTATGTAGAAGAATTTGACGGTAAGATTATTGGTTATGAATTCAAATTTTCAGGAAAACAAAAGTCGAAGCAAATTAAAGAGTTTAAAGAAACATACAACGCTGAGATAATTCAGATTGATAAAACAAACTTCTGGAAATTTGCAGAATTGAAAGTTTAATATTATTTCGGGGAAGTTGTAAAAACGGATAGATTATTTTTAACTCTATCTAAACGTCAGCTTCTTGATGGTTATCCTATTCAGAAAATTCATATTAACTTTCACTCCAATTCCAGCACCTTCAGGAACTTTCATCGTGCCATCTTTCTCCACTGTGAATTCAGGCTCAACAATATCTTCTTCAAAATATCTTTTACTTGCAGATATGTCTCCGGGCAGAGAAAAATTTTTCAATGAAGCAAGAGCAACATTGCCAGCTCTTCCGATTCCTGTTTCGAGCATTCCGCCGCACCAGATAGGCATTTTATTTTTCATACAATAATTATGAATTTTTATTGCCTCCGAAAATCCGCCAACTCTTCCGGGTTTAATATTTATTATTTTACAAGCACCAAGTTCATTTGCAGTAATTGTGTCCTCCAATGAATGTATGCTTTCATCGAGACAAATCGGTGTCTTTAAAATTTTCTGAAGTTTTGAATGTTGATAAATATCGTCATAACCTAATGGCTGTTCGATTAAAAGAAGATTATATTCATCAAACTTTTTCAGCAAATTAAAATGCTTTGATGAATAAGCAGAATTAGCATCAACTTGTAATAGAATATCTGGAAAGTTTTTTCTTATCGCTCCAAGAGGTTTGAGATCATAGCCCGGTTCAATTTTTATTTTTATTCTTTTATAACCTTCTTTAAGATAATCTCCAATTTTATTAAGCAACTCTTTATCAGTTCTTTGAATTCCGATGCTCACACCAACATCTATTTTTTTTCTTTTTCCTCCCATCATTTCAGATAGAGAAATATTTTTAGCTTTAGCGAATAAATCCCAAAGAGCGGCTTCTAATCCGGCTTTCGCCATTCTATGTCCGCGAATACGTTTCCAATTATTTATCTCATCATCAAGATTTGAAACCTTTTTCCCAATAATTGAAGGAATGATAAAGTCTTTAATAATATGCCAGGAAGTTTCTACAGTCTCATAACTATAAAATGGATTTCCTTCTGCCACACATTCTCCCCAGCCAGTTAATCCTTCTGAATCAACTTTGATAATTAAGTGCTCAACATAAAAATCCGTTCCCATTGAAGTCTTGAATGGATTTTTAAGTTTCATTTTGATGTGACGAAGTTCTATTCTCTCTATTCTCATAATTCTGATTTCATTTATTGTTAAATTAAATAAGCGAATAAAATAAATCATTAAAATTTTTAATTGGGAGATTATGAATGATCAAACTAATCAATCAACCAACTATAATTCCATCCGCAGGAAACAAACCTAAAATAATCGAAGAATATTTTGGAAGAGTAAACTCAGATACGGAAGAAATCAGTATAGCAAGGATGAAAAGTCCTCAGGGCTGGATTGAACCACCTCAACAACCAGAGTTTGATGAATACACGCTCGTATTAAAAGGTTGCCTTATAGTTGAAACTCGTGAACAAACATTCGAGGTGAAGGAAGGCGAAGCTATTTTAATTGGTAAAGGTGAATGGGTCAGATACAGCACTCCAAAAGGTGAAGGTGCTGAATATATCGCAATATGTAAACCTGCATTCTCTTTGATTAATGTTAATAGATTAGAACGATGAAATTCTGATTGTTCTCAATTATGGAATTATAATCCCGACCCTTCTAATTTTGGGGGAGTAAATTTATTTGTTTGCTAATTTTATGATATAATTAAAATTTAACTTTTGGGGATATATTTTGTAAAAAATCAAGTAAAAAAGAGAGAACTATGTTTGAATTCAAATTTACCGAAGAGCAGCTAATGCTCAGAGAAACTGTTAGAGACTTTGTTAATAACGAAATTAAACCAATTGCTTCCCAAATTGATCAAAACGGCGAAATTCCGAGAGAGCTCATAAACAAAATGGCAGAACTTGGATTTTTGGGAATTGCATTTCCGGAGGAATATGGCGGAGGTGGTTTTGGAGAAGTCGGTTATTGTTTAATGCAGGAAGAAATTGCTCGCGGATTTATGTCAACTGCCACATTCATTGGAGCACATCAATCAATCGGAACAAATGCACTTTATATTGGCGGCACTGAAGTTCAGAAGAAAAAGTTTTTACCTTCATTAACGTCGGGTAAAAAAATTGCTGCCTTCGGATTAACAGAAGCTCAAGCAGGATCTGACTCTTTTCATCTTAAAACTTTTGCAAAACTTGAAGGTGATGAATGGGTAATTAACGGAGAAAAACTCTGGATTACTAATGGTGGAATTGCTGATATTATCTCTTTATTTGCCAGAACAGAAAAAGGTATTTCACTTTTTGCAGTCGAAACAAACAGACCAGGTTTTAAAGCAGGCCCTCCTGAGAAAAAAATGGGAATTAAAGGTAGCGTTACTAATGCATTAAGTTTTGATAATGTAAGAATTCCAAAAGAGAACCTAATTGGTCAAGAAGGGCGAGGTTTTATTTATGCAATGAAAACTCTCGATGCAGGCAGACTCGGGTTGGGTGCTGCGTGTCTTGGGGTTTCGAAAGAATTACTCGAACTTTCTACAAAATATTCTAAAGAAAGAGTTCAGTTTGATCATCCGATTGCACACTTTCAGGCAATTCAGTTTATGCTGGCAGAAATGGCGGTAATGATTTATAATATGGAAAGTATTGTTTACAGAACTGCAGTTGATTATGATTCAGGAAAAGATATTTCTCGTCAATCTGCAATTGTAAAATTCTATTGTTCTGAGTCCCTTGATAAAATTGTTGATTACGCAGTTCAGATTCACGGTGGAATGGATTATTCACAAGAACTTCCAATTGAAAGAATTTATCGTGATTCAAGAATCAATAGAATTTTTGAAGGAACAAATGAAATTCAAAAAGGCATTATTGCCCGCGAAGTAATTAAGAAAAACGGAAAACTTTAATTCGACAGGAGAGAATAATGGCTAAATCAAATCCATCAGAAAAAAAAACCGCTGTTGAAAAAACAAAATCTAAACGTAAAGTAACCAATTACTATAAAATATTCTTTGACGATAACGAGAGCATTAATTATATGAAAAGTAAATTAACGCCTAAACAAGTTGCCAAGTATCTCAAAGCATACGAAAAAAATCATCAAAAATTTTATAATAAAGAATTTGTTCAATTTTTGAAAAAATACGATAAGTACACTCAGCTTATCGAAATTCACGACGTTTCTTACTAAACCGTATGAATTAAAAATCTTTAGGAGTGATTAAAATGATTTTCATTCTTTTGATCATTCTTGCTTTTAATATTGGTTTGAATGCCCAGATTCATTGGTTTAAAATCGGAACCGGCTTGTATTACGGAGTTACAAATAACTATTCCGGTAATGACATAGCAATTTCTTTCGGTGGCTGGCAGGCTAAACAAGAGTGGGTAAACAAATGGAGCGAAGAATTATTCAATACCAAACTAAAAGAGCTGAGAGTTCAACATCTTTTGAGTGTTAAAGGTCCTGATGATGTGTGCAATAAAAAGAAGGAAATCGAATTAAAAAAGTTAGCTGAATTTGTTAAAAACATTATCTACGCAACCTACTTTATTGATAATGTGATTGTAATTGCACATTCAAGCGGCTCTTTCGTTGCCAATGAATTTCTTAATATAATGTACGGCGAAAACGGAATTGCGAAGGATAGCTTTTACATAAACAAAGTTCTTTATTTCAATCTTGATGGTGGCATAGGCGGAGATGATTGCGGAAGTTCGATTGATACAAGTGTAATCAGATATATTAAAAAAGTTTATGCAGTTGCTGCGTTCGATTCAACCAATAACAAATACTCTTCAAATTATCAAACGATGAAAGAGCTGGCAAGATTATTCGGAGACAAATCTGAATTAATTCTGATTGATGCATCTGATAGTAATTGCATTGATAAATGGTGCTTGCACGATGTTCTAATAACAACAAAGCCTCACAATCCTGAAAAGTATAATCTTGAGAAAGACTATCAAATTTTTGATACTGAGAGAAAAGTTCAAACAAAATATCTTGATGTATTGAAAAAATAAAAAGGGTTGACTAAGTAAATTAAATTTATATATGTCAACCCTTAAAAAAGATTTGAGGTTAAGCAGCTTTTTCCAACTCAACTGAAATTTCAAATTTTACATCTTCACCTACAACAACTCCACCTGCTTCAGTTAATGCGTTCCAATGTAAACCGAAATCGAATCTGTTCACTTTTCCTGTAATATCAAAACCAGCAACTTCTCCTCCACCAAAACCTTGTACCACTCCATTAAATTCCACATTCAATGTTACTTCTTTTGTTGTACCTCTGATTGTAAGATCGCCAACGAGTTCATATTGACTGTCAGATTTTTTATTCATTGATTTTGAAATGAAAGTAATTTTAGGATAATTTTCCGCATCGAAGAAATCTGCAGATTTTAAGTGACCATCTCTCTGATCATTGCGAGTGTCGATGCTATTTACATCTGCTTCGAATGAAATTTTTACATCTGAAAAGTCGTTACTCTCCGCTTCAACAGTTCCTTCGAAATTTTTGAATTGCCTAGTTACTGTAGAAACAACTAAGTGTTTTACTTAAAATTAGATTTCTGAGTGTGATTGATCAATTTTCCAAAGTGCCATTTTATTCCTTTCTATTTTTTTGTTAACAGTGAATAAAAAATCGCTATTAAATTCAGTTCAAAAAAATTAGAACATTTTTTTAAATGAATAAAACTATTGCATATAGAATAATTCGGAGAGTCTAATTTCGTTGAGAGCTCACAAAAGTGATTTCAGGGTAAGATGAGATTTTATTTGACTTCGAAAAGAATAAAAAGAAAACTGAATAAATTCCAATTAGTCCGATTCCCAATAGTGTAGATAACAACTCTTTATTTTCAGAGAAAATTTGAAAGCCGGTGAAAATTCCAATCAGCAATAAAATCAAAGGAATTCCATAAAGAAAAAATGAAGCAGAGAGGATTTTACTGCCTTTTATTACAACTCTGACTTTATCACCGGGAATTACACCGAATGGATCTTTAACTAATAAAGTTCTCTCTGATGAATTCCCCGGTTTGCAGTAAACTTTGGCAGAACACTCACCACATTTTGCTGAATCGTGTATCAAAATTTCAGCAAGTCCGTTAAGTGATTTTGTTACAATTCCTTCTTCAACTATTTCTTCAGAGTACATAATTAAGATTTTGAGTTATCAACTCACTTTAACTTCAATCTGATTTTCTTTAAATAGTTCTGCAGCTTTTTCAGGATGAACTAATCTTATTGCACCTGTTTTACATTTATCAATCGGGATTTTACTTATGTCTAAATTTTCATAATTTATTTCAGGCAGAAATTCTCTCATTTCTATTGAGCCATCAGATTTTCTTGCGCAAATTCCACATCCGAAGCAAGCAACTTTACAAACTTCTTTTGCTCTTTTCGGATCATCGTGGTTTTTACAGAACACAAAAAGTTCCCTATCTTCAGGATGAATTTCTATTATACCGCGAGGACAAACCTCTGCACATTGACCACAGCCGGTACAAAGTTCTTCAATTACAACTGGTAATCCGTTTTCATTCATAAAAATAGCACCGAACTGACAGGCATCAACACATTCACCACCACCAAGGCAGCCGTACAAACACATTTTACTCCCGCCAGCAACAACTGTTTGGACAGAGCATTTTGTCGGGCCTTTATAATTTGTGTTTTCTTTAAACTCAGCTTCTGCATTTCCTCCCTGACACAAAACTCTTGCGACAAGTTTTATTGATGTTGCGCTTTCGAGTCCAAGTATTCTCGCAATTTCATCTGCAACTTCTTGTCCACCAACCGGGCATCCGTTCACTTTAACTTTACCATCAACCACATTGGTAGCAAAATCATAGCAACCAGCTAATCCGCAAGCTCCGCAATTTGCATTAGGAAGAATTTCATTTACCTCGCCAATTTTGGGATTTTCAACTACACGTAATTTTTTATCAGCGATTGCCAAAGCAGCAGCGAAAATAAGTCCCAACCCTCCCATTGTGGCTATTGCTATTATAAAAGTTATATCCATTTTTAACTCCTTTGTTTTTCAGAATAATTAGTGATAAAATTTTTTATCAGCTAATTTTCATTAAAAATATAACTACCAAAATTCTTTGAATAAAATATCTCGCCTTTTTCATCAACTATCATCGCTTCTGTATTATTTATGCTTTCTACAAGTTTTAATCCTTTATCTACTCCAAGCACAAAAACCGCAGTTGCCAGTGCATCTGCAAAAGCATTGCTTTTATTGATTATGGAAACACTCTGAATTCCTGTTGATGGATAACCTGTTTCCGGATTGATAATATGATGATATCTTTTTCCATCAACTTCAAAATATTGCTCATAATCGCCAGAGGTTGCAATTGAATTGTCCGAAATGATTACAACTTCAATTATTTGTTTCGGCTCTCTTGGATGCTGAATTCCGACTTTCCATTTTCTACCAAAAGCTTTCACTTCTCCACCTGCATTTACAAGTGCCTGAGAAATTCTATAATTTTTCAGTATCTCAATTGCTTTATCCACTGCATAACCTTTAGCAATTGCACCGAAATTAAATCCTACTTTTTTCTTACGAGAAATTTTATTTTCAGTAAGAATCGTAACATTATCCCAGCCACTTAACTCAAGCGACGAATCAATCATTGACTTTGATGGAACAGATGGATTGTTCGTATAAAAACCCCAGACTTTAGATAAATTGTCAAGACTTACATCGAAAGCATTTTCAGAAATTTTGCTCACACTGTCGCACAAAAGAAAGAGATTATAAATTTCCGTATCAATCTGAAAGACAGAGTCTGATGAATTATTTATTTTCCAAATCGGACTACTTTCTTTGAAAGTCGAAAACAATTCATCAATTCTTTTGATCTCATTGAATGCTTGTGTGATTGCATTCTCTGCTTTCTTTTCATCATCATCAATTACCTGAATTTCAACAATAGTTCCTAAAAGAATCTGAGTGCGTTTGATTGTCTTATTTTCATCGCCTGATTCTCTGGCAACAAAAAATCCAATAATAAAAAGAACAATTAGTAATAAAATCCAAAGTGATGTTTTTTTAGCGTTCAATTTCTTTTTTCTATTCTACTTCAGTTCAAAACAATTTATACAACTTTAATCAAAACTTTATTTGGCGCACAGGCAATTATATTTCCGACTTCACTTGCAATTGAATGTTTACAAATTCCGTTTTTACAAGCTGAAGAGTTGACCATCGCAGTTCCATTTTCAATTCTCAAAGAAGTTTTTCCAATTGAACCATCAATCTGAATGTTATTGTATTTGGAATTTAAATTCAATCTGTCAACAATACCTTTTTCATTCTCAATTACTAATTCTCTGCTTCCTGAATTAAAAATTTTGGAGAACAGATTTTCATTTCTGAACTCAGCAGTAAACAGCAATTCAGCTTTTCTATTTTTCAAACTGTTTCTGATTTCGGCGAAAGAATAATTAAAGTCATCAACTGAATAGATTGAATTAGAGCTATCATTTAATATTATATCTGAATCAACTTTCTGATTAAGTCTTTTAATTCTGTAAACGACTTTTCCTGATTTAGTAAATGATTGATTTTGCATTTGCTTTTCAAATCTGTTAACAACTTCACCGACTTTACTATCAGAGAAAATGATTGCTTCACTGCCTGATTTGATTTTCATTCTGAAAGATTTGATTAGATTGGCAATCACATTTTCATCTGCAGGGATAAAACCGTGAACAACAAACAAATCCGATTTTGCAGAATTGGAAATCTTTCCGGTTGAATATCCTGCAGCTAAAGCAATTGATCCTAATCCAGCAAACTTCAAAAAATTTCTTCTTGATATCATTTTATCTCCTATTTTTCAAAAAAATTTCAAACTAACTAATTAATTCTAAAACCAACACACTTTTCTAAAA
>Ga0209721_1002319_pt1 | contig 12217 bp, 12 predicted proteins | sample TshhotsprinmetaG_FD_184139 | JGI IMG/M metagenome (GOLD analysis project Ga0209721, IMG submission 184139) | Hot spring microbial communities from South Africa to study Microbial Dark Matter (Phase II) - Tshipise hot spring metaG (SPAdes)... | ecosystem: Environmental > Aquatic > Thermal springs... | reverse complement strand
CCGCCGACCATCCCAGCTGCCGTCCTTGTAGGCGGAGTAGTCCACGCCGCACAAATCGATGAGCATGTCGAACGCCAAGGCGGGCTCGTCGCGTAGTCGACGGCATACATCAAGCCAGTCCTCGGCTCTGACCTCGATGGTCACCTCGCCCAGGGCCACACGGCCGGAGGTGATCTTCTCGCCCAGCGTCTCGTGCAGGCGCGCAAGCAGGGCTTCCGGTGTCAACGGCATGGTGTCCTCAGCGGGCGATGGTGTTGGTGCGGCGGATCTTCTTCTGCAGCTGGATCAGGCCGTAGAGCAGGGCCTCGGCGGTAGGCGGGCAACCCGGCACATAGACGTCCACCGGCACGATGCGGTCGCAACCGCGCACCACGGAGTAGGAGTAGTGGTAATAACCGCCGCCGTTCGCGCAGGAACCCATGGACAACACCCAACGCGGCTCGGCCATCTGGTCGTAGACCTTGCGCAGGGCCGGCGCCATCTTGTTGGTCAGGGTGCCGGCGACGATCATGAGGTCGGACTGCCGCGGGCTGGGCCGGAAGACGATGCCGAAGCGGTCGAGATCATAGCGCGAGGCGGCGGCATGCATCATCTCGACCGCACAGCAGGCCAGCCCGAAGGTCATGGGCCAGAGCGAACCGGTCTTCGACCAGTTGATGACCGCGTCGGCCGTGGTGGTGATGAAACCCTTCTCCAGGACGCCTTCGATGCTCATGTGCCGTGACCTCCTTCAACGCCACGCCGCCCAAGCCTCATTCCCATTCCAGGGCCCCCTTCATCCACTCATAGACGAAGCCCACCACCAGGATGGCCAGGAAGATCACCATGGCCCAGAAACCGAAGGCACCGATCTCCTCCAGCACCACCGCCCAGGGGAAGAGGAAGGCGATCTCCAGATCGAACAGAATGAACAGGATGGCCACCAGGTAATAGCGCACGTCGAACTTCATGCGCGCGTCCTCGAAGGCCTCGAAGCCACATTCGTAGGGAGACAACTTCTCGGCGTCGGGGCGGTTGGGGGAGAGCACCCAGCCGATGAGCATGGGACCCACCCCGACGGCCAGACCCACCAGGATGAACAACAGGATCGGGAAATAACTTTCCAGCATGCGGTCTATCGGTCACCCGGGGGAACTCAAGAACACGCAGTCTAGTCGGCCATGTCCGTGAGTGTCAAGCCAAGCAAAAAATAAAAACCCATTGATATCAATGGGTTATTAACTGGGCGCCAAGGCCCATAAGCAAATTCGATGGTGCCGACGGCGAGACTCGAACTCGCACGCGTTTCCGCACTGCCCCCTCAAGACAGCGTGTCTACCAATTCCACCACGTCGGCGTGTACTGCCTCGCGCATGCGCGAGAGCCTGTTCATCTCGGGATCTCCACCGGCCGTTTCTGCTGCCCCGGGGGCGGCTCCGCAGGCGCCTGGGGCGCCGCCGGCTGGGTCGGGATGGGCAGCGGCTGCACCGTCTCCGCTTTCCGGCTGTGAAAGTAGACCAGGCCGAGGCTGGTCAGGAAAAACAGGGTGGCCAGCACAGCCGTCGTTCGCGACAGGAAATTGGCCGAGCCTCTGGCCCCGAAAAGGCTGCCCGAGGCACCACTGCCAAAGGCCGCGCCCATGTCGGCCCCCTTGCCGTGCTGCAGCAGGACCAGGGCGATGACGCAGACCGCCACCAACATGTGCAGGATCCAGATGATCAGTTCCATGATGCCCGCCTATCCTCAAGCCGCCCGGCAGATCGCCAGGAACTCCTCCGCATTCAGGGACGCACCACCGATCAGGCCACCGTCGATGTCGGGCTGGGCAAACAACTCCGCCGCATTGGCGGCCTTGACGCTGCCGCCGTACTGGATGATCAGATGATCCGCCACCTCAGCGTCCAGGGCGCGGATCTTGCGGCGAATGAAGGCATGCACCGCCTGGGCCTGCTCGGGACTGGCCGTCTTGCCGGTGCCGATGGCCCATACCGGCTCGTAGGCGATGACGGCATTGGTAAGTGAGATGACCCCCGACTTGTTTAAAACGGCATCCAGCTGCCGAGCCACCACAGCCTCCGTGATACCGGATTCGCGCTCCTCGAGGGTCTCGCCGACACAGAGGATGGGGATCAGACCCGCGGCCTGGGCCGCGGCGTACTTTTCGGCCACCAGCGCATCACTCTCGCCATACAGGGTGCGCCGCTCGGAGTGGCCAACGATGACGTAGCGGCACTCGAAATCGTTGAGCATCATGGCGGACACTTCACCGGTATAGGCGCCCTTCGCATGCTGGCTGAGGTTCTGGGCGCCCCAGGCCACCCGCGAGCCCGCCAGTCTGGCCTTGGCCTGGTGCAGATAGGGAAATGGCACGCAGACGGCGACATCCGCCCTGACCTCACCCATCCCCGCCAGGATGCCCCCCAGCAGGGCGTCGTTATCGGCCAGATTGCCGTGCATCTTCCAGTTGCCGACGACGAGTTTGCGACGCATGTCTCACCATCCAAGAAACAAACTTCGAATATTATTACCAGCGGGGCTATGGGTCAAATTACTCATGCGCTGGATGGGGCCACCCCTCGCTTGCTGCGCTCGTTACCCTGAATCCGTGTTGATGCCGACAAACACCGTGTAGGTCGGACTTCAGTCCGACGGGTTGGGTGTCGGGCTGAAGACCGACCTACAATGCATTTCACGTGAACAACACGGATTCAGGGTTCCGCTTGAGGATGTGGTCGGTTGTCATGGAACGGCTGTGCGAAACTGACGTGCGGCCAACCCTGCTTACAACTCCAAGCCCGGCTCGGGCGTGGTGCGATCAGTCCTCGACCTGATCGAAGTACTTGGAAAAGCGCCGCTCGGTGAGGTGGCGATCCAAGCGCCAATCCGACAACAGGGCCATGGCCAGTTCATAGGCCTTGGGGGGGATATCGTAGAGACGAGCAAGGACAAAGGGCTGACCGCTTTCCAGGGCCTCGCACAGATCGCGCAGGACGGCCGCGCTCTCGTCTTCCTTGTGCTTGCGAACATATTTCGCGACGGACTTGACCGCATTTGCCATGGTTTCGGCTCCTTGTCGATATCGCGGCATAACCAAGCCGCAACAAGACGTTCATGATACCGAAGCGGGCACGAACGGGGATGACGGTAATGTGATAATAGGACAACCGGCCGATTGTACCGGCCGCTGCATCGGCACCGGACACCGGCTAGGCCCAATCGCGTCCTCACATCACCCGAAGCGGCCGGTGATGTAGTCTTCGGTCTGCCTGTTCTTGGGTTTGACGAACAATTCGTCCGTGGGACCGAACTCGATGAGCTCGCCGAGGTACATGAAGGCGGTGTAGTCGGACACCCGGGCGGCCTGCTGCATGTTGTGCGTGACGATGACGATGGTGTAGTTCGCCTTGAGCTCGTCGATCAACTCCTCCAGCTTGGCGGTAGAGATCGGGTCTAAGGCGGAGGCGGGCTCGTCGAGTAGAAGCACGTCGGGTTCCAGGGCCACGGCACGTGCGATCACCAGACGTTGCTGCTGCCCGCCGGACAGACTCATGCCGCTGTCCTGCAGCCGGTCCTTGACCTCGTCCCACAGGGCCGCGCCGCGCAAGGCCTTCTCCACGGCGGCATCCAGGGTCTTCCTGTCGTTCACACCCATGATGCGCAGTCCGTAGGCCACATTCTCATAGATCGACTTGGGAAACGGGTTCGGCTTCTGGAACACCATGCCCACCCGACGGCGCAGGAGGGCGACGTTGACGTCCCGGTCGTAGATGTTCTTGCCATCCATGAGGATCTTGCCCTCGACGCGGCAGATGTCGACCAGGTCGTTCATGCGGTTGAAGCAGCGCAGGAGGGTCGACTTGCCGCAGCCGCTCGGACCGATGAAGGCGGTCACGCGTTTTTTGGGGATTTTCATGTTGATGCCCTTGAGCGCCATGGCATCGCCGTAGTAGAGGTCCAGGTTTTGGACCTCGATCGCGACCTCGCTGGTATGGGCCATGGGTGCGTGGGTCACCGCGCCGAGATTGATCGCATGAGGCTTGGGTGCGTCGTTCATCTTGTTCGATCCTTCCTTAACGATTCCTCGCGGCCATCAAACGCCTTCCAGGCCGCGCATACGCTCGCGCAGACGATTGCGCAGGGCAATGGCGGCCAAGTTCAGCACGACGATGATGATCACCAGCAGCAGGGCGGTGGCGTAGACCAGCGGCCTCGCGGCCTCGACGTTGGGACTCTGGAAGCCGACGTCGTAGATGTGGAAACCTAGGTGCATGAACTTGCGCTCGAGGTGGATGAACGGGAAGTTGCCGTCCATCGGCAGGCTGGGGGCCAGTTTCACCACACCGACCAGCATCAGCGGCGCCACCTCGCCCGCGGCGCGCGCGACGGCCAGGATGAGCCCGGTCATCATGGCTGGGCTGGCCATGGGCAGCACGATGCGCCACAGCGTCTCGGCCTTGGTGGCCCCCAGGGCCAGACTGCCCTCGCGGATGCTGAGCGGCACCCTGGAAAGCCCTTCCTCGGTGGCGACGATGACTACAGGCAGGGTCAGGATGGCCAGGGTCAGGGAGGCCCAGAGGATGCCGGGGCTGCCGAAGGTGGGCGCCGGCAGGGCCTCAGGATAGAATAGACGGTCGATGTTGCCGCCCAGCACGTAGACGAAGAACCCCAGGCCGAACACGCCATAGACGATGGAAGGCACGCCGGCTAAGTTGTTGACCGAGATGCGGATGGTGCGGATGAGCGGACCCTGTTTGGCGTACTCGCGCATGTAGACCGCGGCCATGATGCCCAGCGGGGTGACCATTACCGACATCAGCAGCACCATCATGACGGTGCCAAAGATGGCGGGGAAGATGCCACCCTCGGTGTTGGCCTCGCGCGGATCGTCGACAATGAATTCCCAGAACTTGCTGGCATAAAAACCCATCTTCTGCAGCAGGCCCATGGCATTAGGCATGTAGATGTCGGCGATCTTGGCGAAGGGGATCTCCACCTCCTGCCCGTCCATGGTCTCCACCTTGAGGCTGTCGCGCCCGAGGTCCTGCCTGACCTTCTCCAGCCGGTCGTGCAGGACCTGGTATTGCGCCTGCAGGGCCTCGCGCTGGCGCTCGAATTCGGCCTTGTCGGCGTCGGTCAGGCGTTCCTGCAGTTCCAACTTGCGTTCCTTGAGCCGCAGCCGCTCGATCTGGTAATTGATGTCGCCGATCTCGTGCTTCTCCAGCCGCAAGGCCTCGCGGAACAGGGCTTTGGCGCGAGTAAGCCGCTTCTCGGCCTCAGCCTTAGCCGCCTGCCCGGTCGCCACGACGCGCCCCTGCTCCAGCACGCTCTTGAGACGACCGTAGAAGTTGCCCCATTCGTGCCGCTCGATGGTGACCAAGTCCTCGGGGTAGGTGAACTCACCGAGCTGGGTCATCGGGTACCACTTGAAGTCGACGCCGGTGAGGTCCTTGTTGCCCAACTTGATCAGGTAGCGTTGTGTGTAGGCATCCTGGGTGTCGATGACATAGCCCTGTTCGCGCAGGCGAACGACCGCCACCTCCTCGCGGTCGCGCACCTCCCCAATGAGGCGTTTGACCGAGCCGTCGGGCTCCTTGTAGGTGGTCTCGACCACCGGTCTCGGCCACCAGTGCACCATGCCGCGCGCTGCGGTCAGCCAGACCACGGCATAGACCATGACCAGGGACAGAGCGACCGCCCCCGCCGTCATCCAGATCCAGGGCTCACCGCCCTTAAACCAATCGCGCATGGGTCGTGTCCTCAGAGCGTGCTGTATTTTTCTCGCAGGCGCTGCCGCACCAGCTCGGCCGCGGTGTTCACCAGGAAGGTAAAGGCGAACAGCACCAGGGCGGACAAGAACAGCAGGCGGTAATGCGTGGTGCCCACCGCCGCCTCCGGCATCTCGACGCCGATGTTGGCGGACAGTGTACGAAAACCGGTAAAGATGGACAGATCCATCACCGCGGTGTTACCGGTGGCCATCAGCACGATCATGGTCTCGCCCACTGCCCGGCCCATGCCGACCATGATGGCAGAGAAGATGCCGGGGCTGGCGGTGGGCAGCACCACGTTCCTCAGCGTCTGCCAGGGTGTGGCCCCGAGCGCGAGCGAGCCGGCGGTCAGATGCTTGGGCACACTGAAGACCGCGTCCTCGGCAATCGAGAAGATGGTGGGGATGACCGCGAAGCCCATGGCGATGCCGACCACTAGGGAGTTGCGCTGTTCATAGCTCCAGCCCAGTTCGTTGCTCACCCAATGCGGCATGCTGCCCCCGAAGAAGGCGGCCTCGATGGGGTGGCCTAGCTCGATGGCGATCCAGATCGTGAGGATGATCGGCACGACGAGCAGTGCGGCCTCCCAACCGGGACCGATGCGCTGTGTGAAGCCCCTGGGTAGCCGGTGCCAAATGTAGGCCGTGAGGAGGAAACTGAACGGCAGCAGGAAGATCGCCAGCAGGGTGCCGGCGAGGTTGTTGTCGACGAACGGCGCCAGCCACAGGCCGGCGAGGAAACCGAGGATGACGGTGGGCAGCGCCTCCATGATCTCGATGGAGGGTTTGACGACACCGCGCATCTTGGGAGACATGAAGTAGGCGGCGAAGATTGCACCCATGACCGCCAACGGGATGGCCACGAGCATGGCGTAGAAGGCCGCCTTGAGGGTACCGAAGGTCAGCGGCGCCAGACTCAGCTTGGGCTCGAAGTCCGATACGGCCGCCGAGGACTGCCACACGAACTCCGGCTCTGTATAGCTCTCGTACCAGACCTTCTGCCAGAGTGAGTGGAACGAGACCTCCGGAAACTCGTTTTCCAGCGTCGCGGTCCGGATGCCCCCCTGGTCGTTTTCCAGCAGCACGGCATTGGCGCGCGGGGCGAGGGCAGCCACGCGCACCGCCCCCGCGCCGGTCTCGCGGCTGAGCAGGAGGCGGTTGGAGGTCGCATAGTAAAGCCCGATCTCGCCTTGCTCATTGCCGGCGAGAAAGCCCTTGCGGTAGTGCTCGGGCGCCAGGACGGTGATCCGTCCCCGCATGGGCTTGAAGCTGCGTATGCGGGTAAGATGGTTGACGTTGTTTGCGTCACGCACCTGGAACCACTGCGACAGTTGGCCGCGATCCGTGCCCACGATGAGCGAAATGCCGCCGCTTAGCAGGGTGGCCGCACTCACCGTCTCGCCTTCGGGCGCCACGGTGACGGTCTGAGTCAGCACCGGTGCGCGTTTGTCGCTCAGATCGTAGTGACTGACGTAACGGCCGCCGTGTATGACGTATAAATCGCGCTGCCTGACGTCCAGCATTAGCTGCGTCACCTCGCCGACAACGGGCGGCAGCTCAGTGCTCGTGGACTCGACGCTGACCTCGCCGGTCATCAGGTTGGTGCGGCTTTCGAAACTGGCCAGCACGAGGCGGCCGTCCGCCGTCAGCGCCGCAGCCGTCGTGCTGTCGGCCTGATGCTGCACGGAGAGCAGTTTCAGGGCCGCCCCGCGTGCATCCACTAGCAGGGGCTGCCTGCCGAGCGGGTATGCGACGCTGGGCGTGATGATGCGGATGACTTTCGCTGCATCCTGCGCATCCTGTTTGAACTGGACCTGGTAGTTCTGGCCGATGAGCAGCATGCGGCCGTCGCTCAATCCATAGGCCATCACCCCCTGGGAAGGGTCGCCCGCGCCGAAACCGGTGATCTCGACGCCCTCAGGCACAGCCAGGGTCTCATGTGCTATGGCACGGCCGTCGCGCAGGTCGAAGAACGTGATCGACCCGTGGCTGCCGGCGCGCAGACCGATTTCTGCCTGCTCCTCGCTGGTCAGGTGTACCGTTCTCTCCTGTATCGCCGGCACCTGCAGGGTCTTGAACGCTCCCATCTTGGCCGGCATAAACAGCGGCACCACCACACTGACGAGGTAGAAGAAGATCAGGCTGATGGCGATCAGCACGCTTAGACCACCGAACGTCATGACATGCTTGAACAGCTTGTCCTTGGCCATGCGACGGCCGGTGTAACCGCCGACCTTGCTGATATTCGCTTCGGTACGTTCCATGGTCCATCTCGCGCCTAGTCGCCGTCATGGGCGCACGGCCGGCACAGCTGCCGGCCGCCTTAAGTCCACGCAACATAACGGGCTGAACACGGTTCAGCCCAACTTCGGGATCTGGATGCCCAGATAGAGGAGATTACTGCGGTTTTCTGAGTCGGTTGAAGGCCTCGATCAACTTGACTGGCCGCCCCTCCTTGATCGTGTCCTTGTTTAAGGCATAGATCACGGTCTCGCCCTTGGGACCGGTGCCGATCTCGGTGAAGGTGTAGGTGACCTCCTTGTTGACCATGTAGCCCTTGAAGTCTGACCAACTGCCAAAGACGTAAAAACGTCCGTCGCGCATCACCTCGCCGTAAAATGGGCCAGCCGGCTCATGCTTACCATCGAAGAACAGCTCGGCCTTGGCCGGCTTGTTGAGATCATCGGCCTCCTTTTTCTCGATGCCGAAGACGATGCTCTCGCCCTCGGGACCGGCGCCCACGCGGGTGCGCGTGTAGGTGAGCTCGTCCGTGTCCAGGAAGCTCAGATAGTTTTTGACGTCGGCAATGGGATAGATACGGCCGTTGTCGTGATAGACGATGAAGAAATACTCCATCGGCGCGGCGGCAGGCTGCATAGCGGTAGCTGACGCCGCCGTGGCCTTGGCTTGCGTCTTGGGCGGTTCACTCTGGCTCGTAGCACAACCGCCAAGCATGCTCATCATGAGCACGCCTGCCATCAGCCGGAACGTTTGGGGTTGGATATGCATGGGTTCGTCTCCGTGTTCGCGCGGGAGCACGCGCGCACCCGATAGAGGTGCGCGCGGCGGTCTGGGTAACGATGGGATCAGTTGATGCCGAGGTCGGCGAGGGCCTTAGTAGCCATGGCGGCAGGCAGCGGCACGAAGCCGTCCTTGACCACGATCTCTTGACCCTGCTTGGAGAGCACCAGCTTGATGAACTCGCGCTCCATCGGCGGCAGGGGCTGGTTGGGACGCTTGTTCACGTAGACATAGAGTACACGCGCAAGCGGATAAGTGCCGTCGATGGCATGTGCAGCGTCAGGCTCGACGAACGCATCGCCCTCTTTCTTGGCCAGAGGCACCGCGCGCACGCCCGAGGTCTTGTAGCCGATGCCGGAGTAACCGATGGCGTTGAGCTGGCCGGTTACACTCTGCACCACCGAGGCGGAACCCGGCTGCTCGGCGACGTTGCGCTTGAAGTCACCCTTGCACAGCGCGATGTCCTTGAAATAGCCATAGGTGCCGGACACGGAATTGCGTCCGTACAGGGCAATGGGACGGTTCGCCCACTCGCCGCTCATGCCGACCTGGCCCCAGCGGGTGATGTCTTCTTTGTGACCGCACTTGCGCGTGGCCGAGAAGATGGCGTCGACCTGGGGCAGGCTCAGACCCTGGATGGGATTGTCCTTGTTGACATACACGGCCAGTGCATCGATAGCTACAGGCACGGGGGTGGGCTTGTAGCCGAACTTCTTCTCGAAGGCTTCGATCTCCTTGGCGTTCATCAGACGGCTCATGGGACCGAAGTTGGCCGCACCCTCGATCAGCGCCGGCGGCGCGGTGGCAGAGCCCGCACCCTGGATCTGGATGTTGACGTTGGGATAGTGGCGCTTGAAGGACTCGGCCCACAACGTCATCAGGTTGTTCAGGGTGTCGGAACCGACGCTGGTGAAATTGCCGGAGACACCGGTGGTGCGCTGATAGGTGGGCAGGTTGGGATCGACCTTCACGGCCTGGGCGAGCGCGCCCTGGGCGACGAAGGCGGCGCTGGCCACAAGGCCAAGCGCCAGGACGATTTTCTTCATGAACATGTGTTCTGACTCCTGTAGGAATGAGCTGATCGAATGAACGCGGCAAGACCGCGTTCATGCCGCTGCATTCTATCGGCGCCAGATTACAGAATCATGACAAACAGGCTACAGGCATCCCCCGCGGAGGCTCGTGTCACCGATCGGCGACCTGCCGGACCGTATCGGCGATCTGCTGGGCCAGCCGCCGGACCTGGGACTCGTCGCGACCCTCCACCATGACCCGGATGAGCGGTTCGGTGCCGGAGGGGCGCAGCACGACCCGACCGTTGTCGCCCAATTCCGCCTCCACCGCTTCGACTGCCTCCCTGATGGCCCCTTGTCCGTTGAGTTTGAAGCCCTTGCCCACCCGCACGTTGAGCAGGATCTGCGGAAAGGCGGGACACTCCTGGACATAGTCTGCCAGCGAGCGCCCCGAGCTGCGTAAGGCGGCCAGCACCTGCAGGGCCGAGATGATGGCGTCTCCCGTGGTGTGCTTGTCCAGGCAGAGGATGTGGCCGGAGGTCTCGCCACCGAGCTGCCAGCCGTTGCTCTGCATCAGTTCGAGGACATAGCGGTCACCCACCTTGGCCCGGGCAAAGTCGCAGCCGAGCTTGCGCAGGGACAGTTCGGTGCCCAGGTTGGTCATCAGGGTGCCCACCACGCCGCCATTGAGTTCACCGATCTCCTTGCGGTAACGGGCGATGGTGTAGATGAGGCGGTCGCCGTCGGCGATCTGGCCGCTGCTGTCGACCATGATCAGGCGGTCGCCGTCGCCGTCCAACGCCACCCCCACGTCCGCCCGGTGCTTGCGCACGGCGCGGGCCAGGGCCTCGGGGTGGGTGGCACCGCATTCCTTGTTGATGTTCAGCCCGTCGGGTTCGGCGCCGATGGCGATGACGTCCGCGCCCAGCTCGTGAAAGACGTGCGGCGCGATGTGGTAGCCGGCGCCGTGGGCGCAGTCGACGACAATGCGCATGCCGCGCAGATCCAAGTCGGTGGGGAAGGTGCTCTTGCAGAATTCGATGTAGCGGCCAGCCGCGTCGTCCACGCGCCTCGAACGGCCGATATGCCTGGGCCCGACGGTCTTGATCGGGCCCTCCATGGCCTCTTCGATGGCCAGCTCCACATCGTCCGCCAGTTTGGTGCCGGCGGCAGAGAAGAACTTGATGCCGTTGTCTTCATAGGGGTTGTGGGAGGCGGAGATCACCACGCCGGCCTGCAGACGTAGGGCCCGGGTCAGATAGGCCACGCCCGGCGTGGGCATAGGCCCCGTGAGGCGCACGTCCACCCCGGCGGCAGTGAACCCCGCCTGCAAGGCCGCCTCCAGCATGTAGCCGGACACCCGGGTATCCTTGCCGATCAGCACCGCCGGCCGCTCGCCGTGTAGGGCATCGTGTTCATGCGCCGCCAGCACACGGCCGGCGGCATAGCCTAAGCGCATGACCATGTCCGGTGTGATAGGATCCTCGCCCACCCGACCGCGTACGCCGTCGGTCCCGAAAAACCTTCTATTCAATTCTCTTCTCCCATAAGTCTTCGCCAAGCGCACGCCAGATCTTCAAGGCGTCGACCGTCTCCTGCACATCGTGCACCCTGACCACCGCCGCCCCCCTCTGGATGGCAAGGACAGCGGCCGTCACACTGGCGATCAGGCGATCCGAAGTCTTTCGGCCCGTCAGCGCACCCAACATGGATTTGCGGGACACTCCGACCAGTACTGGAGCGATATCGGCAAAGCGCGACAGGCCCTTGAACAGTGCAAGATTGTGCCCCAGGTCCTTGCCGAAACCAAAGCCCGGATCAACGAGGATGCGCTCCCGGGCGATGCCGGCGGCCACGGCGGCTTCGACCCGTCCGGCGAGAAAGGATGCCACTTCCGCCACCACATCCTCGTAATGCGGCTTAAGCTGCATGGTGCGCGGCTCGCCCTGCATGTGCATGAGACAGACCCCGGCAGACGAATCGGCCACCGCCTCCAGGGCGCCGGCGGCACGCAGCGCGTTGACGTCGTTGATCATGTCGGCCCCGGCCGCCAGGGCGGCGCGCATCAGTTCGGGTTTCATGGTGTCCACCGACAAGGCGACGCCCGCATCGCGCAGGCCCTCGATCACCGGGATCACACGGTCCATTTCCTCCTGCAAGCCTACCGGCCGGGCGCCGGGCCGCGTCGATTCCCCGCCGACATCCAGGATGTCGGCGCCCGCCTCCTTGAGCCTTAATGCGTGTTCGATGGCGGCCTGCGTGCCCAGATAGCGTCCGCCGTCAAAGAAGGAGTCCGGGGTCACATTGACGATGCCCATGACCAGCGGACGGTCGAGTTTGAAAGTATGGCGACCGCAGCGAAACATGTACCCCCCTGAAAACAACCAGCGCGACTTAAGGCCGCGCTGTCACACAAGTCTGAGCGCTGAGGGCTAAT
>Ga0209721_1002312_pt1 | contig 12241 bp, 9 predicted proteins | sample TshhotsprinmetaG_FD_184139 | JGI IMG/M metagenome (GOLD analysis project Ga0209721, IMG submission 184139) | Hot spring microbial communities from South Africa to study Microbial Dark Matter (Phase II) - Tshipise hot spring metaG (SPAdes)... | ecosystem: Environmental > Aquatic > Thermal springs... | reverse complement strand
TCTGTTAATTTGTTTAAGTCCCTCAAAAACAGATGCTGAAACAAGTAGATGCTGAAACAAGTTCAGCATGACAATGTGCGACAGTCATTCCGAACTCGTTTCGGAATCTTTCATTTGAATGTTCAACTTAGAATTAAAAATTAACAATGAAGAATTAACAATAACCAATGTCCAATGACCAATGACTAATGACCAATTAAACCACAGATAACACAGATTATCACAAAGGATTCAAATAAGCAATGAACAATTAAAAATTAACAATTAAAAAAAATGACCCGTCTTATTCGTACAGTTTGTCTTAATAGAACTAATCAGACCGTCTCAATTTTACATTGTCCGAAGGATCCTTCGGATACATTATAAAACTAAAAGGAGTAAACCAGAACAAAGATTTCCTTATTAGGTTTACTCCAGTAACAAAAAAAATGCTTTATAAAATCAGTTTAATCATAAATTTATATCTTTACAAATCTTGCCTGGAAAAATCTGAGGTACTTTGGTTCGTAAACCATTTTCAATCCTTTTATTGATTTTCTTTTTTCGTAAACATCGGCTATTGATTCAACCATTACATCAATGTGTGACTGAGTGTAAACTCTTCTTGGAAAAGTTAATCTTACCAACTCAAGTTTTGGATATCTGTGTTCGCCTGTTTTCGGATCTCGTCCGGATGAAACCAAACCTCTTTCCATTCCACGAACTCCACTATCAATATAAATTTCAGCAGCTAATGATTGAGCCGGGAATAAATCCTGTTTCAGATGCGGTAAGAATTTTTTCGCATCGAGAAAAATTGCGTGACCACCGAAGGGTTTGACCAATGGGATTTTATATTTCTCAAGTTCTTTTCCACAGTACTCAACTTGTTTTACACGCATCGATATATTTTCCTGTTTAACCATTTCTTCAATACCGCGAGCCATTGCTTCCATGTCTCTTCCGGCTAATCCTCCATAACTATGAAGCCCTTCATAAATTACAACCAAATTTCTTGCTTCTTCATAAACTCTTTTATTTCTGGTTGCGAGAAATCCACCAATATTTACCATCAAATCTTTTTTAGCACTGACCCACAAGCCGTCAAAGTAATTACACATTTCTTTAAGAATTTGAGCTATTGATTTTTTAGCATATCCTTCTTCTCTCTGTTGGATGAAGTAAGCATTTTCAGTTGCACGTGTAGCATCGAACCAGAGTTTTACACCATATTTTTTAGTCAGATTAAAAACCTCTTTCAAGTTAGCCATTGAGAAAGGTTGTCCGCCCGCCATATTAACAGGTCCAGCCATACTAACATAAGGAATTTTTTTAGGTCCGACTTTCTTAATCAAGTCTTCAAGTTTTTGTAAGTCAATATTTCCTTTGAAAGGATGTTCATTTTGAGCATCGTGTGCTTCATCAATAATTACATCAACGAAAGTCCCGCCCGCTAATTCCTGATGGACTCTTGTTGTTGTGAAGTACATATTGCCCGGAATAAAGTCCCCTGGTTTAATCATAATTTTAGAAATCAGATGTTCGGCAGCTCTACCTTGATGAGTAGGTACGAAGTAAGGCATTCCGTAATATTTTTTTACATTATCCCACAGGTAATAAAAATTTTTACTTCCGGCATAAGCTTCATCACCTAACATAAGTCCAGCCCACTGATAATCACTCATTGCATTTGTTCCGCTGTCGGTTAGTAAATCAATATAAACATCTTCGCTTCTCAAAAGGAACGTGTTATATCCTGCTTCTTTCGCACATTTCTCGCGGTATTCCCGAGTAGTAACTTTAATCGGCTCAACCATTTTGATTTTATAGGGTTCAGCCCAACTTTTTTTAATAACTCTTTTTGCCATTTTATCTCCGATTTAATTGATGAAAATTTTTATTTAAACTTTGATCAAGAATTTCTTTAAACGAACTTCTTTTTAAGTTTTTTCCTTCTTTGAAAATGGAATATTAAATTGATTGAAAGAATATTAGGAAGAGTTTCAGAGTGTTTATTAAATATTTTCATTAAGACTCAAAGAATTTAAAATTTCTTTTTGTAAAAATATCTAATAATTGTCGAAAGGTTTATACGTGTAATTTATTTTTCTCATCTATTCTTTCATCAAATAATTTTCCGATCTCTGCTCCGATTATAAATACCGCTGCAGTGTAGTAAATCCAAAATGCGATTACTATTATCAAAGCATATGTGCCATAAATTCTGCCCCAGGTCTGAAAGTGTGTTATATAATAACCGAATAATGTTTTCGCTGCAACCCAAAGCAATGAAGCCCAAATAGCTCCAACGAGAGCTGACCTTCTTCTTATTTTTTTTGTTGGAATTACTCTGTAGAACAAGTACATTAAAATCATAATGAGCAAAAAAGAAATCAGAATCGTGTAAATCTGCTGAAAGAAAGGATGATTGAAAATCTGAAGATATTCTGTTGATTGAGAAATTTTTCGTAATACTTCGAGTATTGGAATTGCCAGAGTTGAAAAAAAGAATAGAAGAATTGCAAGCATTATAAAAAGAAAATCTCTCAGCTTACCTAATAAAAAATTAACGTCAACCTCAGTCCCAAAAATTTTATTCAGAACAGTTCTCATACTGCTGAAAAATCCGCTTGCTGCAAAAAATAGTCCGACAAACCCAATTACACCTGCTGTGTTTTTGAACTCAACTATCTCATATACTCTGCTAAAAATAATTTGTCTTGTAAATTCTGCATATTCATCATAAGGAATTACAGTGTTTATTAAATTTATTATTTGAAGCTCAACTTCCTCAGAGCTGAGAAAATTTCCTAATATCCAGAATATTATTAGTACAAGCGGAATGATACAGGTAAATAGAGAAAAAGCTAAACCTCCTGAAAGCAGAAATAAATGATGCTTGTCTGTTCTATCATACAATCCACCGAAATAATGTTTAATGAATAACCATACAGATTTTAATTCAGGTTTTAAATGAAGAACAAACCTTGCTTTTCGAAGAAAGACAGTAATCTTGTTAACAATGACTTCTTTATGTCTTAATAACTTATTCTTCACTGCTCATTATTCTTGGAATAGTGTTATAATAAATATCTGATAATTCAGTTAAACTAACTTCAAAAAGGTTTTTGAGTTTTAAAGATGAACCGATGACTAGACCGAGGGGGAGAAGGGGAAGTTCAAGTTCAGGTTCAAGTTCAGGTTCAAGTTCAGGTTTAAGTTCAAGGAGTGAGGTTTTAAATTCTGATTCGAATTCGTCAGTTTTAGATTTTGAAACAGAAACAATTATTCTAGATTGTGATTCTGAGAATAATGAAAAATCTTTTCTTGTCTTTATTGGAATTTCAACTTCACAACCGAGCATCTTTTCCTGATTTATAATGCAACATTCTGCAAGTGCAGAAACTATCCCTCCCTCACTTATATCGTGTGCAGATTTTACTAACCCCTTTTTAATTAACTTCAATAAAATTGTTTGTAAAGTTTTTTCTTTATCAAGCTCAATAGTTGGACAATCACCAGCAACTTTATTATGAATTACTTTTAAATATTCACTCCCACCGATTTCTTCTTTGTCATCGCCAATCAAGTAAATGACATCTCCTTCATCTTTGAAATAAGATGTAGTAATATGAGATAAATCTTCAACTAAGCCAACCATTCCAATAGTTGGAGTTGGATAGACTGCAGCATCAGGTGACTCATTATAAAAACTTACATTACCTCCAGTAACAGGAGTATTAAATTTTCTGCAAGCTTCTCCCATTCCAGCAATAGCCTGTGCAAATTGCCAGTAAATTTCTGGTTTGTATGGATTACCAAAGTTCAAACAATTCGTTACTCCAAGTGGAATTCCACCAGAACAAACAATATTTCTTGCACATTCAGCAACTGCGATTTTAGTCCCTTTTTTTGGATTCAGATAAACGTATCTTGCATTACAATCTGTTTTCATTGCCAATGCTTTGTTTGTTCCTTTAATATAAATTACAGCAGAATCACAGCCAGGACCGACAATCGTGTTCGTTCGAACCATTGTGTCATACTGTTGATAAACCCACTGCTTTGAAACAATATTCGGTGAAGAAAAAACTTTCAGAAAAGTCTCTTTAAGATCTTTAGGTTCTGGTAATGAATTTAGATCAAAGCTTTTTGTTTCTTTAAGATACTCAGGTTCTCTTTGTTCGCGGACATAAACAGGAGCGCCACCGCCAAGTACTAATTCAAAAGAAGGTATGGTAGCTTTTCGTTCACCCTGATAATCAATATGAAGTAATCCATCATTTGTTACTTCACCTATTATTTCACAATTCAAATCCCACTTGTTAAAAACTTCTTTCACTTTTTCTTCATATCCTTTTTTCACACAACAAAGCATTCGTTCCTGACTTTCGCTGAGCATAATTTCATATGCAGTCATTCCTTCTTCACGAAGAGGAACTTGGTCAAGATTTATTTTCATTCCCGATTTACCTTTTGCACTCATCTCGCTTGTTGAGCAGGAAATTCCAGCTGCGCCCATATCCTGAATTCCAATCAACCAACCGTTTCTTATGATTTCCAGAGTTGCTTCTAAAAGTAATTTCTCTGTGAATGGATCTCCAACTTGTACAGATGGTCTTTTTGCTTCTGACTTTTCAGAAATTTCTTCTGATGCGAAAGTAGCTCCGTGAATACCATCTCTGCCTGTTGAAGAGCCAACAATCATCACAGGATTTCCCTCTCCTTTTGCAATAGCAGAAGCGATATGTTTCTTATTAACAATTCCAACAGCCATTGCATTTACTAAAGGATTTCCTTTGTAACATTCATCAAAATAAACTTCGCCGGCAACAGTAGGAACTCCGAAACAATTTCCGTAATCCCCGATTCCTTTTACTACTCCACTGAATAAATATTTTGTTTTGTCGTCATCAAGATTTCCAAAACGGAGAGAATTAAGAGAAGCGATTGGTCGTGCTCCCATTGTGAAAATATCTCTCATAATTCCGCCAACACCTGTTGCAGCACCCTGATATGGTTCAACAGCAGAAGGATGATTATGACTTTCAATTTTGAAAGCGACAGCCAAATCATCTCCGATATCAATAAGACCGGCGTTTTCTTCACCTGCTTCGACTAATAATCTTCCGCCACTTCTTGGTAATGTTTTTAATTGTGCAATTGAATTTTTATAACTGCAATGCTCACTCCACATAACTGAAAATATTCCAAGTTCTGTGAAAGTTGGAACTCTTCCGAGAATTTTTAATATACGATTATACTCTTCTTCGATAAGTCCGTGTTCGATTGCTAGTTCAAGTGTTACTTCGGGTTCTTTATGCATTTTGTATCCAAAAAAAATTTAAACTCATTAATCGAGAATTAATTAGAAGGAGAATCTTCCATTAAGAATTTTATTTTAATTTCAATCTGTTCTTTTAATTGTTTTGAAATCATTGTTCGAACTGAAAAATCTTGCAAAATTGTCTGAAGAAATATAAATGAAAGAGTAATAAGAATTCATCTAATCCGTGCGGAAGAACTTTAATTTACTATTCTAAAATCAAAGATGATTATAAATTTCAGCTAAGATTTTTTCTGTGGCTCCGATATTTTGTTTGACAAACTCTGCAGCTATTAAACCTTTTTTCTTTCGCAATTCATCGTTGCTCAATAATGTTCTCAACTTTCGGTATGCATCTTTTTTATCTTTAATCATTACTCCGCCGCCAATATCAGAAAGAGTTTTTGCTTCCTGAGAGTTATAAATTTTTGGTCCGAACATAACTGGGATACCATAAACAGCAGCTTCAAGCACATTGTGAACATTCTGTTTGAAGCTACCACCAACAAATGCAATATGACCATAAGCGTACAATGTCAGCAATATGCCAACCGAATCAATAATAATTACATGCTCGTTTTTGTAATTATTCAGAAAGGAGAATCTGATTGTTTTGAGTTTCTTTGCGAAAAAGTTTTCGATTTTTTCTATTGTAAGAATATTTGGTTCGTGTGGGGCAACAATCATCAAAGCATTTTTTTCATACTTACACACTTTTTCAAATGCTGGAAATATTACTTCCTCGTCTTGCTCCCAAGTGCTACCAGCGATAAATACTTTTTTATTTTCAAGAATTGATGTTTTGATAACATTCTTTTCTTTCGAAATCAAACTTCTTTGATAAACTCTATCAAACCGTGTGTCGCCAACAGCAATAACTTTTTCCTGTTTAACTTTCAAATCCAAAAACTCTTCTGCATCAGATTGACTAACAGTCAGAATTCTGGTAAAGTAATTAAACAAAGTCTTATGAAATGAACGAAGTAGAAATGACTTACGCAGAGAATCCTTACGAAGAGTTGCATCAACTAACAAAATCGGAATGCCACTTTTATACAAAGCTTTGATTATGTTAGGCCAAATATCATATCTCATTATCACTGCAACATTCGGATTCACAATTGAGATAAACCTCTCTGCATTAAATTTTGTGTCAAACGGAATATAAGAAATGATATCAGCGTAAGGATAGTTCTTCGAGTTTTCAAATCCAGAAGGTGAAAAAAATGTAACAAGAATATTTACATCTTGTTGTTCTTTTAGTTTTTCAATTATTGGTTTTGCCTGCTCGAATTCTCCCATTGAAGAAGAATGAAACCAGATAAGTTTTTTAGTCTTATCTAATCTGGTTGCTTCCAAGATTATATTTTCAAAAACCCTCTTTCTTCCGATAATTCCTTTTCTTACTTTCTTATTGAATGTTCCTCCAACCCGAAGCAGAAAATAAATTGACGGAACTATCAGCAGATTATAAATTATGTACCAGAAGTTATGCATTAGGATATTTCCTGGATGAGTTTAATAATATCTTCTGGCTTTATTTTTTTCATACAGTTGAAATGAGTTTTCGGACAAGATCTTCTGCCGATATGTGAACAAGGTCTGCATCCAAGATTTTCATTTTCTACTATTATTGAGTTTGAACAATTGTAAGGCATAAAACCAAATTCTTTTACTGTTGAGCCAAATATAGCAATAAGTTTTTTGTCTAATGAACTTGCAACGTGCATCAATCCGGAATCGTTGCAGATGATTATATCACACATTTTCATATCTGATACTGTCTGAAGAATGTCGTCATTATTTTGAAGATTAATTACTTCGGGAACTTTGGATGAAATCTCGGAGCAGATTCCTTCATCAATCTTTCCACCGAATAAAACGACATTGAAATTGTATTCAACAAGTTGTTTGCAAAGTTGAATCTGATATTCTATCGGATATCTTTTTGTGAAATGCTTTGCTCCGGGACATATACCAACTATTTTATTTAAACCTGATATTTTGTCGGAAGGTATTTTGTCTGAAAAAATTTCAACTCCGGATTTATCCAAATCAATCCCAATTGTCTTGGCATATCTTTCAGGAATTAAAGGAAGATTTTTCATCAGATTTATTTTAGTTTGAACAAGAATAAATTTTCTGAAAGTATATTTCTTAAATCTTACTGTTCTGATTTTAAGTTTTGAAGTTATCCTTCTTGATCTGATATTATTCTGCAAATCAATAATTAAATCATATTTCGGATTATTCGAATTTTCAATTTCCTCCACAACTGCATTGTTATAATTGTTTGAATACAAAAAAATTTTATTGAGATGAGGATTATTCTTTAGTACATCCTGATATTCTGACTTCAAGAGAAAATCTATCTCGATTTTTGGAAATCTATTTTTAATAGTTCTGATTAAAGGAGTGGTTAATAAAATATCTCCGAGTGAACTTAATCGGATTATTAGAATTCTTCTTAATGATTCAAGCTGAACGGACATCTATTTTATAAAATTGTTTTTGCAAAATTATTAACGAAAAATCTGGCAAACTATTATTTTTGAGTAGTAATACAGAAACAGTTATTAAAGGACAAAAATGACAACTTTGCCACCGCCGAAAGTCAAAGAGTTTCCATCCGATTCTCTCGAGAAAAAAGTTTATAATCTCGTTGAGACATTTAAAGAGTTTATTCCTATTCAAAACGATAGATACAGATTAGCTTTTTCTCTTCTCAAATATCTCAAAGGCGAGGGTGATGAACCTTTAATTTCAGTTAAATCTAACAAACTGAAGTTGAATGGAATTACAGAAGAAGAATTAGCAAATAAAATTGAGACAGAGCTTAATAAAATCAAATAGTTTTATTATCTCATCAAAATCATTTTCTTAGTTTGAATAAAGCTGCCTGCCCGCAGTTGATACAAATAAATTCCGCTTGCAAGATTTCTTCCATCAAATTTCACTTCGTAATAGCCGGGTGATTTTTCTTCATTTACCAAAGTGGCTACTTCATTACCGAGGATGTCGTAAACAACAAGCCTCACCCCCGTCCCCTCTCCCAAGGAGGTGGGAGTAGGGGAAATTGAAAATTTAATCGTAGTTACGAGATTATCTGAATATGAAGATGTTCCAAATGGATTTGGATAGTTTTGATATAATTCAAAATCTGTAACAGTAATTTCTTTATAATCAGATGAAACAGGAATATTCATATAATCTAAAACTCCACGAACCAAAGCATTTGCAGTTGAATCGAACTTACCTGTTCCCGAACATTGATACATATCTTCATAAGTTAATGCCATTACACTTTCACCGTAATATAACCAGAACCAGCTTTCGGGATATTTGAGTGGATTTCCATTTGTCCAGCTTACATAATAATTCCACGGCTGAATTCCGTTTGGGAAATAACTTCTGATTCCAGAAATATAATTTTGTTGCATAATTGCAAACTGTGGAGATGTTCCTGCTGAATCGTGGTAAACAAAATATCTTTTGCAAAGCGAAGATGAATGCATATTTAATTCAACTTCAATCGGATTGGGAGAATTCATCAATTGCAAAAATCTCGCTTTCAATGCTGCTACTTCAGGTTGATTTGGAAACGTAAACCAATTGCTTTCAAGATCAATATTATTGGCATTATTTCTCGGACGATTTAATTGAACTCCATCAGGATTGAACATAGGAATAATGTAAAACACACAATTACTTCTTGCTGTTCTTCCAAGATCTGTTTCAGCGGTAATTATTTTTATAATTTCTCTCGTAACCCAAAATCCTTCTGTTTCCTGCGGATGAGTTCGTGCGTGAATATATACTGTTCGCTTATTTTGAACATTAAACGGATTTTCACTTATCGTCAACTGCCAGAGAGGTCTTCCCTGAACACTCAATCCTATTGAGTCAATTTTAATGTATGGATTTAATTTCCATTTATTTAAATCTACCAAAAGACTATCATAACTGTAACCCCAGTTATTTGTAGATTCAAAGTAGTTTTCATCATGCAAAGAAAAACCGCATTTGTCAATATTTACAGGACTACCTTCGACAAAATTTAATGATTGAGATAAAAGAATTGAATTCAAAAACAGAAGAATTGAAAATATCTTTTTCATTTATTCAGCTCACCTTATTGAATAAGTTAATCTTAAACTAAAATGGTCTGCAGCGTTTCTGTAAGATTTGAAGTTCATTCCCGCATAAAAATTTTCGTAGATATTATAAACAAGTCCCCAACGCTGATATGTTCTGTCCTCCACATCTCTGAAAGGCATATAAAGATAACCACCGAACTGAACAGAAAGTAAAGTTCTTCCCATCAAAAACTCAACTCCACCGAGTAGTGAAAACCGCCAGGGGTTCACATCCTTTCCCGGATACAATTTGTTATAAATTGCAATTGCTCTTCCATTCCTCTCCAATTCAGCACCAAAAAGAAGAGCTAAAATTCTGAAAGTCTGAATACTTCTGTTTATTGTAAATCCATACATTGGTACTTGTCCGGGCGGAGAACCAAAAATATTAAAATTATTTGAAGATATTCCGTAAGTGAATGAAAAATCCCATCTAGTTTTTTTTGATTGAGTAAGATAAGGATCGTTTTCAATTTTTCTTACAGGATAAATTACGGGATTAAGTTTATAATTCAAACCTGCAGATAAGCCCCAGTAATTCACTCCTCCATTTGGTTCGAGATAAGCTGCATTTGACTGATGATTCATACTAACTTCTATCTGCATCTCAGTCTGTTTATAAAGAGGAAATGTTACTCCAGCTCCTGCTGATAAGAAAAAGTTAAGATGCGTAGCATAAGACCAGTTACGCGGATGATTTATTTTATCATAAGGTTTTGTAAGATATGCAAGTCCTGCTTTTCCTTTTAGATGAAAGTTAAAACTTGAGGGAAGTCCAAGAAAGTAAGTGAAATTCAATCCGCCTGAAAAACTATGTCCGAGTAATTCTGTTCTGTCCAGATGATAATAAGAAATGAAATAACCGAATCTTGGATAACACTCACAGTCGAGCCAAACATCATCAGAGTTTAAATGATTGTAATATGCTAATTCAACACCACGAGGATTTAATCCTCTTACATTATTAACTTCATTTGAATGAGGAATCATATAGCCGGTTACGAAAGTAAGTCCGACAACCTTTCCGTTTTGATTAGTAAATTCATCCGGAATTTCATCAGATTGTGCGAGAGTGATATTAAAAGAAATCAGTAAAACAAGAAAGAAAAACCTGTACATAATTATTTTAACAAATGATACTCTAATGTAAATGAAAGCATGAATAATTCAAAAAGACAGAGAATTATTAGAAAAGTAGATTTTGAATTAATGAGAATATTTGATTAACAGAGCTTCATTAATTGTCTGACTCCAATGATTCTACAATTCTAATTTTAATAATCGATAAGTCTGTAATTAATACCAGCACTTAACCAATAACCATAATCTGGAATTATAAAAGTTTTAGCATTTATGCTTATAATAAAACTTTTACTGATATCTAATTCTAAACCCAGACCTATTGGTAAATCGATTCCGCTTGGATTAATACGACCCAAAGCAATGCCAACATCCGCTGTTAGCCGTAGTTGATTTAATAAATGGTGTCTTAATTTTATCCCGGGCTCTATATAACCCTCTATTTGATTTTTATAATATTTTTTATTGAACAAATTAAGTTCAGAAAAAAAAGAAAATGTTCTGTTGAAGCGATATTCATATAAAGTTGTTAATGCCCACCATTCATAATATTTCCAATTATCTTTTAAATCACTAGGTTTAGTTTGAGTACCAAATCTAACTCCAAACCAGTGCCCAAGGTCGTTATGTTCAAAATCATTTATAAATGTATCATAGAGCAAATTCGTTTTTTTATCTGAATCATAACGCTTTGAAAATAATGCCTCTTGACAAAAAGCAAGTTCATTAATAATAAATACAGTTATAAGAACGAAAAGTATATTTTTCATTTGTTCCTCCTCGTCCTCGTTATTTTTTGAATAATTATTTTAATTTTTAATACTCTGTTTTATATAAAATCAGTTAAATAAAATTTTTTTGCTGTATCATCACCGTTACCTTTTCTCATAGCCAGTGGCTATTAAATTTGTGAGTAAGTATAAGACGTTGCGCCTAACCCGCCGCCCAGAACAGCAATGCAGATTAAAAAGACAAAGCCAAAGATTTAGCAAACCGTGCTTATTTTTCCTCAAAAGCACGGTTTGCAACAATGTTAATTAATAGAACTACTTAGAACAACCAACTTAAACCGGAACGACCAAGCCAAAAATTTAAAAACTGCCAAGTGCGAAAAGGCGGAAGGGTTGATGGGCTTGTTATACCACTTTATTTTTATTACAACCAAATTGCTAAACCAAAGCCAGTATAACCAGCATTTTTAGTAAATGATAATGCTAATTTAAATAATAGACCTAAATTATCACCTAACAAATTATATTTTAATTCTAATCCCCATTTAAATAATAATTTCAAATCAGTAGATTCTTTTAGAGGTTTGTGAAGTGATAAACCGATAAGAGGAGAAAACCAAAAATGTTTTCCTCTTATACTATGTCTTCCATAAATATTTAAATCCCCGAATGGTCCAGGTGCGGTTTTCCCACCAACATCTAGGCTTGTAAAGTCATAATATTCTGAGCTAAAACGGAAACCGAAATTATGTTTACCATTAGGGGAAGAATAAATATCATAATCGAGTAATGCTCCAATCTCACTTGATACAATACTTGTAATTGCTTCAAACTGAATTCCCCAAAGTGATGGTTTATAAATTATTTTGTTTTGATTTAATGCGGATGTATCCTTTTGTCAAAATATATTACTAGAAAATGAGATAATTATGAATAGAAATATTACGATAACTTTTTCTTTCATTTGTTTATTTTTCACTTAAGTGGTA